>Ga0335083_10004921_pt1 | contig 16943 bp, 15 predicted proteins | sample Lox_Sample_42_FD_206716 | JGI IMG/M metagenome (GOLD analysis project Ga0335083, IMG submission 206716) | Soil microbial communities from Loxahatchee National Wildlife Refuge, Florida, United States - Lox_Sample_4.2 | ecosystem: Environmental > Terrestrial > Soil > Wetlands | place: USA... | reverse complement strand
CAGCTTCTACGGCTGGTCTACCGACTCATCTTCCTGCTCACCGTTGAGGAGCGCGGACTCCTTCATCAGGAAGGCACGAGCGATGCGACGAGGGAACTCTTCGCCAACGGCTATGGCATCCGACGCTTGCGCGAGCGCTCGGCAAAACGCAGCGCACACGACCGCTTCGCTGACCTGTGGGACGCGACTAAGGTCGTATGCCGTGGCCTCGCGACCGGCGAACCGCGCCTCGGGCTCCCAGCGCTCGCGGGCATCTTCGCCGCAAATCAGTGCCCCGCGCTCGATAGCGCGAAGCTCGAGAATCGCGCGCTGCTCCTCGCCGTGTTCAAGCTCGCGTGGCTACGCGAGAACGGCAGCCTTGCGCGCGTGAACTGGCGCGACATGGGACCGGAGGAGCTGGGCTCGGTGTACGAGAGTCTCCTCGAGCTCGTCCCACAGATCGCCACGGATGGGCGCCGGTTCGCATTCGCGAGCGGGGGCGAGGCCAAGGGCAACGCGCGCAAGACGACGGGCAGCTACTATACGCCCGATAGCCTGGTGCAGGTCCTGCTCGACAGCGCACTTGAGCCAGTCATCGCCGAGACCATCGCGAAGAACCCCGCCAACGCCTTTGAAGCGTTGCTCGGGCTCGCCATCGTTGATCCTGCCTGCGGCTCGGGCCACTTCCTGCTTGCGGCGGCCCGCAGGCTCGCGGGGCACGTCGCGCGACTCCAGGCGAACGGCACGCCCTCGGCCGCTGAGTACCGACATGCGCTTCGTCAGGTCGTCGGCCGGTGCATCTTCGGCGTCGACCTGAACCTGATGGCGGTCGAGCTATGCAAGGTCGGCCTGTGGATGGAGGCCGTCGAGCCGGGCCTGCCGCTCACGTTCCTCGACTCGCACATCCAGCACGGCAACGCCCTCCTCGGCACGACGCCCGAGTTGATGGCCAAGGGTATTCCGGACGCAGCGTGGGACCCGATCGAAGGCGACGACAAGAAGGCGGCGAGCGCACTCAAAAAACGCAACAAGCAGCACGCCAACGAGAAGCAACAGGGATTCGGATTCCTGGCGACGACAGGCGCAACAGAGACACAGCAAATCACGACCGAGGTTACGTCGCTCGATCAGGAAAGCGATACGACGCTCGATGGCGTGCAGGCCAAGGCGTCGCACTGGGAGCGCATCCAGTCTTCGCCCGAATGGAAGCACCAGAAGCTCGTGGCCGACGCGTGGTGCGCGGCGTTCGTGTGGCCCAAGCAGGAAGGTACTGCGCTCGCGGCCCCGACGAACGAGGTCTGGCGCGCACTTCGAGATGCGACCGGCCAGCTCCCGCTACTTACGGCAACGACGGTGCAGCAACTCACCAACCAATACCGCTTCTTTCACTGGCACCTCCAGTTCCCGCAAATCTTCGCCAAGGGCGGCTTCGACGTCGTTCTCGGCAATCCGCCGTGGGAGCGCGTGAAGCTGCAAGAGCAAGAGTTCTTCGCGTCACGCAGTGAGGAGATCGCTAAGGCCGTGAACGCGGCAGAACGCAAGAAGCTCATCGCGAGCCTACCCGACGAGAACGCACAACTCTGGGAAGAGTGGAGTACGGCGAGCCGCAAAGCGGAAGGTGAGAGTCATTCGATCCGACAGTCCGGCCGTTACCCTCTGTGTGGGAAGGGCGACGTCAACACGTATGCCGTATTCGCTGAACACAATAACTCTGCGCTCGCTTCGCGTGGCAGGGCTGGTTTTATCGTACCGACTGGAATCGCTACCGACGACAGCACCAAGGCGTACTTTCAATCGCTCGTGGACGGCGAACGGTTGGTGTCGCTCTTTGATTTTCAGAGCGGCGGGGAACTGTTCGGCGATGTTGGACATGCTCGGTTCAAGTTCTGTTTGCTGACGATCGGTGCGTCGAAGACCTTTGTTGTCGCCTTTGGCCTTCGCGCGACGAGTCAACTCGCGGACCCCGGACGCCTCTTCGATCTGACGCCGGCTGACATCGCGCTCATTAACCCCAACACCCGTACGTGCCCGGTATTTCGCACGCGGACCGACGCCGAGATCACCAAGGCGATCTACCGCCGAATTCCGATCCTGATCCGAGAGGCGAGGAAGGGCGAGGCGGGTGAGGCGAGCAATGGCAACCCTTGGCGCATTCAGCTCGCCCGCATGTTCGACATGTCGAACGACTCGCACATGTTTCGGACGCGAGCGCAGCTTGGAAGCTCAGGGTGGCGTCTCTCGGGGAACGTCTTCATCTCCGAATCGGGCAGAATGCTCCCCCTCTACGAAGGGCGCCTGGCTCACCAATTCAATCATCGTTACGCGCAGGAGCCCGACGGACAGCTTGTTGAAGCGAGTGATGCGCAGCTTCGCGACCCTTCGTTCGTCGTTGAACCACACTACTGGGTGCCGGAGCAGGTAGCGGGCGAGATGCTCCATCGACGGAAGTCGGAGTGTCGTTCCGGTCTCCTTGGATTCCGCCGCGTAGCAAGGCCCGGCGACGAGCGGACCGTCATTGCGGCGATCCTCCCGTGGGGCCCGGCGTCCTACGGGTTCATCATGACGGTCGGGCCTCGCGCGGAGGATCTGCTGTTGCTGTGTGGCATCTACAACTCGTTCGTCTTCGACTATTTGGCTCGTAGCTCGCTGTCGCAACCGAGCTTCCCGCAGTCGACGTTTCAACAGCTCGCAGCTCCATCCCCTTCACAGATCGACAGTGTCGCGGTGTTTCTTGGACAGACGATGCGTGCCTTTGTCGTCCCTCGCGTGTTTGAACTGACCTACACTGCTGTGGATCTCACGGCGTTCGCACACGATGTGGGGTACGACGGGCTCCCTTTTCCCTGGGACGGAGAGAGGCGCTTTCAAATCAGATGTGAGCTCGACGCCGCGCTCTTCCACCTGTACGGGCTCTCCCGAGCGGATGTCGAGCACGTGCTCGACACGTTCCACATCGTGCGGCGGGACGACGAGAGGGCGCACGACGGGAAGTTCCGCACCAAGGACACCATCCTCGGGTTCTTCGATGCAATGGCCGAGGCGTCACGTCGCGGCAAGCCCTACCAAACGCGCCTGTCTCCGCCGCCGGCGGACCCGCGGGTTGGGCATCCCTCGCGCGAGGGTGGGAAGGTTATCCCGCTGCCGGTCGAGCCTAGGGTTCGGCCACTCCCCTCCATCGCTCCGACCGCTCCTGTTGTTCCGGACCTCACGACTGTCGCGGCGAAGGCCTGGACGCGGCCTCACTCGATGGAGCGCGGCGAGATCCAGGCAGCAATCATCGCAGTGCTGAAGGCCAACGGAGCGGCGATGGACCGGCGTGTTGCGCGTCTCGCATCGTTGCTGTGCCTCGAACCACACCTGATGGCCGCCATGCTCAACAAGACCGAGAAGTCGCAGTGGTCTCGCGTGGTCGGGGTCGACGCGAAGAAGGCCGCGAGCGCGTCCATCGATGCGACTTCGCAGGAGTGGGGAGCGGCGCTGGCCGGACTTCGGGGTCGTGAGCGAGTGCTCGAAGACCTCCAACTAAACACGTGGACGCTCGGCACCGGGACCGATGCAATCGACACGAGCGGGTGGCCCGAGGGACGTGCGGAGTTTGTCGTGAACGTGCTGCGCCGTCTTCAGCAGTCGACGCAGCTGGAAGCGATCATTCTGAAGTTGCCGACGACCGCGCAGCAGTGGCTGGCCAATGCAGCGTGAGATGTTCGAACCTCGAGCGTTGCAGGTGAGTCCGAAGAAGGGCTCGCGCGAGCCCTGCCTTTGGTTCCGCCGGTTCGTCATCTGGCCGGAACCCGGAGCCCGGCCGATCCAGGACCGCGTCTTCGGCCCGGGACTCAACATCATCTGGTCGCCCGACCCAGTCGACCGGAGCGCACGCGACGGGGACAAACCGCCGCCGGGTCCTGGCCACGGCGCGGGCAAGACGCTCGTGTGCCGTCTGCTCCGTTACTGCCTGGGCGAGCCGCACTTCGCGTCCGATGTGCTGCGCAGCAAGATCAGTGGCGCCTTCAAAGATGGCCGCGTTGGCGTCGAGGTCATCGTCGACGGCAAACCCTGGGCAGTGATCCGCTCCATCGGCGTGTTTGGGCACGACGTCGTGCTCGAGGGGGGCACGCTGGAGACGGCAGCGCTGCCCGAGACCGCCGCGACCGGGATGGAACCGCTTGTCGAAATGCTCGCCGAGCGGTTTGTAACGCCCGACGTTGCGGCGCTGGTCGCCGATTCGCCTCAGCGGGCCTGGCTCCTCGCTCTCGCGTGGCTCAGCCGCGACCAGGAGTGTCACTTCGGCAAGGTCACCGAGTGGCGTATCGCTGGTGGCAAGTCTGGATCGCCAGCGCACGGACTTTCCGTCAGCAACGCGACCAACGTCGTACGCGCCTTCATCGGCGCCATCACGCCGAAGGAACACGAGCTGGAGGCGAAAATTGAGAAGCTACAGAAGGGGCGCGACGACGAGGGCCGCGCTCTCGAGCGCCGAACGTGGCTGATCGAAAACGCCCTGAAGAAGCTCCAGAAGGACATCGGGATCGAGCGGCAGACCGTTCCCGAGGGAGACCTCCTCGGACCGTTCTTGCGTAACGCTGCAAGCAATCGCGTCGCCAAAATCGCCATCGTCGATGCGAAGGGCGAAATGGCATCGGTTCCGGATCTCGAGGAACAAGCAGACGAGGCGCAGAAGGACGTCGAGCGGATCCGAAACGAGATCGTCGCAACCGAGGGCAAAGCGAGAACGGCCGCCGCCGTCGCGAAGCAGATCGAGAGCGAAAGCCCAGGCTTGTCCGCGAGCATCGATGAGGCCGAGGAACCGATGTGCCTCATCTGCGAGGTGCCGATCGACCGCGTGCTCGCTGAAGGGTGCAAACTCTCCCACAAGCTGCCCAACTTGGCGTCACTGCGACAGCGGCGCGAGAAGAACGCGCAGGATCTCCGCGAGAACAAAGCCGAGGAGCAGGAAGCCCGACGGACTATCGAGCGGCTTCGTGCCGAGTTAGAGGCAGCGCGTGCCAAGCGCGAAAAGGCGCACATCGATCTCAAAGCTGCCCGGAAGCTTCGCAACGAGCGCGTGGAGGCTTGGTACGAAGCGAGGCGTATTGGCGACGACGTCGCGAGCGTGGAGAAGCTGGTCCGCGAGAACGCGGACGCAGAGAAGAAGGTCGGGCGACTCGACGAGCAACTCAAGAAGGTGAAAGAGGAGGCCGCTACTGAGCGCGACCAACATGCACACGTCTTCACCCGACTCGGTGCGCATTTCGACCCGCTCGTTCGCCGTCTGTTAGGGCGTGAGGCCACCGCGAGCGGCAGAGTGCAACATGACGGGAACGGCCTACAGCTCGTTATCGACTTCGGCGGCGAACGCCAAACGCCAGCGATCGACCTCGTGAAGGTGCTCGCCTTCGACCTCGCAACGTTGTGCCGAAGCATCGAAGGGGAAACGAAGCTGCCTGCGCTGCTGATCCACGACAGCCCGCGCACGTCGGACCTAGGGCTCAGTATCTACCATGAGCTGTTTCACCTCATGCGCGAGCTCGAGGACGTCGGCACGGGGCCACAATTCCAGTACATCGTCACGACGACATCGCGACCACCCGACGAGCTAGTGGGGGACGAGCGCATCCGACTGAAGTTGAAGGGGGCGCCCGCTGAAGCTCGGCTTTTTGGGCGTGACCTATGAAGGCGCAACGAGCGAAGAAGAAGACCGCAAAGCCGATCCCCAGGACAGTCGAGGCACGTTCGTCGAGCGCGCTCGTGCCGAGCGACGACTGCGCCGCGCTCGTCGGGCGCGTGGTGACGATCGCCGAGGGCATGGTCGCCGAGTCGAGTGCGGAGAAGCAGCGCGCGGCGAAGCTGGCGAAGCCGAGGCGCACGTCTCGCTCGAAGGGGGGCGAGACGTGATGCCGACGCTCTCGCCGATCATCATCTCGCGGCTGGAGAAGGCCGCCACGGACAACGGCTTCGACCAGGCGCTCGATCCAGACGGCAAATGGCTCGTTCTCGCGAGCACGCAGTGCCCGCTCCGTGTGTGGCTCGGCGTGTTCGGCGAATCCGTCTTCTCGGCCGCGTTCTCGCAGAGCAACGTCGCCGCCGCGCTCGGCGAACACGGAACCCCACTTGTAGCCCCGCTTCCCAAGGGTGCGGTGGCGGGCCGTTCTGTCGTCGACATCCCATCGCTTCACCGTCTCCTACGCCGCGCTTTCCAGCTCTCGCGAACGTTGCCGGACGAGCTGTTCCACGCCTTCCAGAAGCAGGTTGCAACGATGCCGCGGGTGACGGAGATCGAGCGGCTCGAGATTCAGCGTGTTGGCCAGGATCTGTTCCGGCAGGGACTCGTCGACTTCTGGGACGGCAGCTGCGCGGTGACCGGGCTCACCGTCCCGGAGCTGCTCCGGGCGAGCCACATTAAGCCCTGGGCTGACTGCGCGACCGACGCCGAGCGGCTCGACGTCCACAACGGCCTGCTGCTCAGCCCGAATCTCGACCTCACCTTCGATCGCGGGTTCATCACGTTCGCCGACGGAGGAGACATCGTTATCAGCCCCGCGCTCGGCGCGGATGCCCAAGCTGCGCTCGGAATTCATGCCGGCCTGCGTGCGCACGGTATTGCAGATGGCCATCGCGCGTACCTGCCGTGGCACCGCGAGCACATCTACCGAGGGGACGGCGGATGAGCTACACCGCTGCTACACCGCCCCAGGGCTTCCTCTCTCGCTGACGAATTTCATGCGCGTCCCCATTACCCGGGACGTTAACCGTGAATCACACGCCAGCCGATCGACTTCATCTGCGCGAGGGCCTACTCCACCGATGCCAGCAGATTTTCCTCGCCGAGCACGTAGAGCGCGAGTGCACGATGGTTCCCACCGCGAAGGTGGTATCCGATTGCTCGCGGTTTCACGACGATCGGTTCTTCGCATGCATACATCCCATCGCGACCGAGCTTGACGAAGTTGTCGATGACCTTTCGCTGGACGGACCATGCTAACGCGTTTTCTGCTTCACGCGTGCCGTCATAGGCCGCCTTGACCCTCCAAGCTAGGTCGATGAACGGGACATCTCGCAACGAAGGGAAGCGAAACGTGCGGGCGAAGCCGTGCTCGACGGTCCGGTTCGGAGCGGCGCTCGTCGCATGCGTGCCGATGTCGCCATGAAGCAGGTATAGCTGCGCGAAAGGGATCAACGTCAGGCGCACGAGCGCATTCTATCGCTGTCGCCCGAAGTTGCCGCGTCCGGCCTTCTCGGCGTGGTCATCAATCGCCCGAGGGAAGCTGGAACGGTGTCCTGCTCGTCGCCAGCAATGAACTCGGGATATCGAGGTACGCGTAAGCGATCGAAATGATCGGCGTTTGAGTTGGGACAGCCCCTGCGTCCGCTGAACGCTCGGTCGAACCTGCTGCAAGATCCCGCAGACCATTGGTGGACACGCGAGTGGGATGGAGCCCGCCCGAGCCATCGAGCAGCCCGAACAGCGTATCGGCGTCAGGGCGACCAGCCTGAGCTCGCCTCGCCCGTCCATTCCTGGTAAAGTGAAAAAATCCGAACTGTTGCACCGCGAGGACGCGCAGCGAAATTGCACGGCCAACGGGCCATGACGATGGGGCATGCCCTCCTGGCGTCAATGGTTAGACTGCCTTAAGAACGGGTCCACATGAGGAATGTCGTCGCATCAGATTTCTCGCTCGCTGCCTGCCAGGCGGCGATCTTCACTCCTGATGGAGATGCCTCCGCGAAGCGCTTCTCGTTGGAATTTCCAAAGCGGTGGCAGACCGTGTTCGACGGCAGTCCAGTCATCCTTCCACCGCTTCAGGCGCCGGTCGAAGTTCCCAGAACTATTCTTCAAAGCACAACGGGGTGGCACTGCGAGATGGCGCCCGCACGTTTCAACCTTCACTGGCGGCAATTGTCCGACGCGCCATCCACGCCGCTCGCGAGTTTCCTGAACACCGCCATGCCGCTGATGGTTGAGTACATTTCGGAGATGAAGGCCCGGGTCGGGCGGATAGCCTTGATCATTACCAGATATACGAAACACGACAGTCCTGGGCGCTTCCTTGCAACACACTTCTGTCGCGATCGCTGGCTGACGGCTCCGTTCAATCGCCCCGAAGACTTCGAGCTTCACGCGCACAAGAAGTATCCGATCACTTCCAAGCTCGTCGTCAACTCTTGGGTGCGAAACAAAACAGCATTCATGACTAGTGCAGCTGGCAATGTTCCAGTGATTGTCGTTGAGCAGGATTTGAACACATTGACAGAGGAGATAGACACCAGAGACTTCTCCGAGGTGGAGATCCGAGAGTTTTGCAATACTGCTAGCGGTGAGTTCGATCAAATTCTTAGTTTGTACTACCCGGAGAATACGTAATGAGTGAGCCGGTCATTGCTCTCGGTGCAAGACCCACCGAGGTACCAGCGATCATGACGCCGCTACGGGTCGGGCTCGACTACGCATTTGAAAGTCGATCTCGCAGCGTGCACAAGCCATGGTTCTCACGCGGCAGCGGCGATGTTTATACGTCATTGTCCCATATCATCATCGATACATTCGCAATGCCACGAACTGGTATAGCTCACGGCACTTCATGTGGACTGCTTGATAGAAGCTCATTGGATGTCAATAGCGCTCTCACATTCAGACCATCATCGGCAACCCTGCTATTTTCTAGTGAGTTTGCTATCTGGTACAGCGTGGCTGATAGGATTTCGCCTGAACCGAGAGTGTTGAGTTTTGACTCTAACGCCCCGACGTTCGTATCCCAAGAGTGGCCTGAGACGACGCGGTTCTTGTTGGCGGAAGAGGAGACCGGCAAGCGATTTAGGAAACTGGTCTCGGCTCGAGTGGTTGATGACAGTGCTTACCGATGGATTGTCGACAATGGAAGCGCGCAAACCGTCATTGACACTGCGGTTGCCGATTATCGTGAACACGGAAACGAACGTCGGCTGTCGTTGGCGGCATCCCTCCTCGGGGACATGGGACTACATGCGGCTGAGTCACTCAGGAGACTCTTTTCAACTGGCGCTGCCGAATCTGAATACTTTGTCGATGTTGCATTTTGTGCTCGAGACATCCTCCCGGGCGAGCTCGCTCAGATTGCGTACACCCTCGCGACCAATCCTCACGCTGATGTGCGTCGAAGGCTTCTTACCAACCTGCATGAGCATGATCGCATTGACGCTCGACTTGTACTTAGAACATTGTGCGATGACGAAGAGGAGGACATCGCGTGTCTCGCGCGCGAACTCTTTTCAAGCATCTCATAGCTACGATTCGAGGGAGGCAGCCCTCATTTGTCAGAGTGCTTGAGGGCGGTGAATCGCACTGGTGGTGCGATCTTGCCGACCCGGCAAAGTTGGAGACGTTGGCGAAGCATCTTCTATCCAACGACGAGGTGGAACACAGTGTCTTTTGCGCTTCAACAGCTCGGGACGAGATGCACGCTGCTGCGGCTTACTGTTCTTCGCTAAAGCGAAACAACGTTCCGTCGAGACTCTACATCGCCCGTCTTTATCCCATTGACTGCCGCGGACTCAGTGCGACGTTTATATCGTGCCAGGGAGAGACGGGTATTGAGCCGGTCGATTCATGGCATCACGACCTGAAGACACACGACCATGCGACGCGCTGCGAGATCGTGCGAAGAGTGGCGCATGCTCTACAACACGGAGATGACCGACTTCGGATTATTAGTAAGCTTCAAATCGAGCACTGCATGAAACGGTTTCTGTCGACGTCTGATGGGTTCTCGGCGACCCACGCGGCGATCGCTAACTGCAAGAAGGCGATGCGTATTGTGTGAACGATGATCGATCGATCGCCCTCGCGTACGAGCCCAAAGCGCGGGCGTTTGGTAGGTCTCGGATCGCCGCCAACGCACCGGATCAGTGGGGGCCGTGGCGGGGAATGAGGAATCGGTCTCGGACGCGATGTCCGAGCGAGTCGAGATCTCGGTATAGGCTGAACTGATCCATGTCGAGAAAGGTCTTAAGATGGCGTGCCGCATATACTGCGGTGTCGCGTGAGATCGCGATCCTCTGCAGCGCGTCGGACTGGGCCTCCAACGGCTCTGAGGACTGACCATGAACGGTGAAGCGTCCTTCCTGGCGGTCGATGCGCGGGTTCCTCCAAGGGATCAACGCTGGGAGGGGTCTTGCGTACGGCCAAGTGTTCTCGAGCAGGAATGCGCGATGATAGTCTAGCGCTGGATCAAGGGTGAGATCACCAATGGTGTTGCGCTTCGCTGCCTCGCGCGTGAGGAGATAGGGATTGAGGATCCACAGTGCGGGCTCTGGCAGGTCGCGTGTCACGTCGAAGAGCTTGTCCTGCTCGTCGTTCCCGCCGCGAAAACAGCCCGCCTTCTCGCCCTGTGCGACGTACTTGCCTACGGCAAAGAACAGGCCTGTCGAAAGCGTGGAGGTCCAATCGAGGAGGCGCGTCGGAACCGAATAGTGCTGCATGTCGGCAAGCACCAACCACGATGAAGAATGCTGGACGGAGCCTGTGCGGACTCGCCACTCATTATAGGCGTCGAGTTCCCCGTAGTGCAGTCCTTCGAGACATGCCTTTCGGGTTTGCAACGCGGTCAGTCGCGCGTTGATCTGCGCCTTTTCGATCCGTAACTCGTCGTGGGTTCCGCTCAACAACAGCCGCAGCGTGATCGCGGCTGGATCAGTTGCTAGGACGCCTTTTGTCTTCGCAAGCTCCCAGAACTGCGCCTTGTTATTGTGAAGGCGCTGGGCGATCGACTTTAGCCTCGAACCGATATCGGAGAGTTCCTTTTGGATGCGCACGATCTTGGCGTGGCGATCCATGTCGATATGGTCTGCTATGCGCAGCAGCGACGGCCTAAGAGCCCACGTCGCGTCGGCTTGGCCGCGAAACCACGCGTGCGAGAACGAGCAACGCAGCTCGTGCCTCGCGTGGGCGATACGATCGAGGAGTTCGAGCCAGCCGCGTGCGGCATCCTTCCAGCGATCTGACACGTGGACCATGAAGGATTTGAACCCCCGACCTTCACCGCGTAAACGATGACGCTCTACCGAGCTGAGCTAATGGCCCCTGAGTAGCACGTACCAGTAACGGGCGCCGATCCGCAACTTCCGCCACAGATCTCGGCTGCGCCCCAAGCGTAGCGCGCACTGTGATCGACACATCGACGTCTCCGGTGGCTGTACCTACGGACTCTCGATGACAAATCGCGACCGAAAAAGAAAAGGTCACCGCCCAATCGACGCGCTCGCTAACTACGCGAAACGTGTTTGGCCAGATTTTGGCCAGCGATCTGGTTCAGGACGATATCTCCGACGGACGTCGCGGATCGGAGGAGGGTTGAAGTTGCGGGAAGGATTGCAAGGCGACGATGTTCATGATGTTTTCGTCTCTTCTCACAAGCTTCGAAACCCTCCTCCGGAGCTTAGAAGATACTGATGTTACAGTAGATTTTGTCTTCTGGACCAAAGATGGACCAAGGCGCTTGGTCTCCTTCTTGTGGTTCCGGGACGTTCCGTCGCCGGCCGCAGCGATCGGCAGCGCGATCACGTTGTCGCAGGGATCGCCGAGACGGACGATCTTGAGCTTCGCGACCTCCCCGCAGGTCTCGATCCAGTGGTCGCCTCGATCGTAGAAGTCGATGCCGTCTCGCTGCGGCTTCGTGTGCGTCACCCGGTCACGGATGATGTCGCGGTTCGCGCCGTCCTCGACCGCAAGCGTGACGAACGTCGCACGTGTGTCGTAGTGCCGACGGTGGCGCCACCCGAGCTCGGCGAGATCAACTTCAACCCAGCGCTTGCGCATGTAGTAGTCCGGTCGAAATGGTTCACCGGTCTTCTGCGTGCGTGCATCCGCATCCGCGGGCGAAAGCGGAAGGATCAGATCGTCAGGCGTCGGAGGGCGCCCCATCATCTGCTCCCAGCCCGTCAGCTTCCATTCAGCGAGGATCGCCGCGAGCGTCGGATGCACCGGAACAACGCGGATAGGACCGGTCTTCGTTCCTTTTTCGCGATCGAGATCCGCGTTGTACGAGCGGCAAATGACCAGGCTGCCGAGTGGCTGCCTGGTTGGGTCGTAACGATGCCAGCGCAAAGCTGCCGCCTCACTCGGCCGCGTACCGGCGAGGAACTCGATCGCGTACTGCACGCGACGGTCCCACGGGATCTTGTGCAACGAGATCATCGTTTGAACTTCATCGCGCTCGTACAGCGCGAGCTTACGCCATTCGGGATCGGCATCGGCCTTCTTGCCGAGGTGGCGCTCATCGAGTCTTGCTGGCGCGCGCTCGGTATGACCCGCAAGCTCGGCATCGTCCATCATCAGCGCCCAGACGCCGTGGATATTGTGCATCGTGCGGCCGGCGCGCTGCTTGCCCGTCGCTTCACTCGTTGCCTTACGGATCTTCTTGAACATCGCAACGACGTGCGGTGTTCGGACGTCGCCGACGAGCATGTCCCCGATCTCAGGGACGACGAGGGTTACGAGCCATCCCTTGTTTCGCTTCCAATCGACGATGCCGCGATCGCGTTGATCATCTGACCAGTCGTCGACCCACCGCCGCACGGTCATCGCGGCAACGCCAGTGGCGCGCTCCGCTTCGATGGCGCGCTCAGTCTTCGCGATCCACTCCTCGACCTCCTTGCGCCCCTTCGGCGTGTTGTCGATGCCGGTCGCGTGGCGTTCGTGTTTGCCGGTGACGCTCTTGACCTTCGCGTACAGCTTCGTCCCACGCACTAGTATCGATCCCATCGTTACTTGCCTCCTTTACGCGGGACGGGGCGTTGCGCGCGCTTCTTGCGTCCGCCAGCTGTTCCGCGACGACGAGCGCGCAATCGACAAGGCACCGAGCAGTAGCGCGCGTCCCGCCGCAGTGAGCCGGGGAGCGGCATGCCACAACCCGGACATACCCGGGACGGATCGGGTGGGATCGGATCTACATCTGCCGCAGCCGATCCGATCAGATCCGCGAGCCGGCGGGACACGCGTCGCAGCGCAGCCGTTGCGTGGGCGATGTCGGCTGCCGGAAAGCGCACGCAATCGATCTCGAGCCACCAAGCGTGCGCCCACCGCCATGCTTCGCCAGAGCCCACGATCTCGTCGCCGCGGCGACGTCGAGTCGGTTGTGACCACGACATCGGGCCGGCAAGCGCGGCGAACACAATTGCCTCCAGGGGCGACGCGAACATGATGTACGCGGCGCTTGTCTCCTTCGTCTGATCGGCGTTGCCTTGGCAGGAGTTGAGCGTTCGCAGACCGACTCGCCAGCACTCTTTGATCAGTGGTGCGATCTTCTCGTCGACCTCGACACGCGGATCGCGCATCGCCGGTGGCATCACTATTACGCGCGGACGATGCTCGCGTACGTAGATCGCTCGCATGGTCACCCTACTTGCCTCCATTACGCGCGATGCGACGCTGCTTGCGCGCCGTCTTCCTGAGCACCCACTCTGCGAACTCGCGGACCACCCGCGCTTCGTGAGGACGCAATTCGGACCGCGTTACTTCGGTAACGATGAAGCTCGCTTCGAGCGTCGCGATCACCACGTCGGCAACCGTGCGCTGATCGCGCACGGCCTCACGCTCGATGGCGCGCTTGAGCGCGATCGGAACGCGCACCGACAAGCGGGTGTCCCTCGTCGTAGTTCCCTTGCGATTCACTCCCGAAATGTCTCCCATAAGGAGGACATTTGAACAACCCGAAAGTAGGGGCAGCCTGGCTGCTGCCACGTGGGATGTGCCCGGCTACGCTGCCCAGCCTACGTCTCGCGCGGCTTCTTGTCCGCTTCTGCTTCGCGAAGTCCGAGCATCAGCAACCAGGTCGACACGCCGAGCCCCTTCTTCTCGGCCGCACCAACGAGAATCGCCTTCTGCTCGCTCGTGAGCCGAACAGGGATGACGGCTTCCTTTCGGGAAGCCTTTCTTCTTTTCTTGGTACGGGCGGCCACGTCGGCATTGTGCATACAAAAGGCACACATAGCAAATTCAGTTGACGTGTATTCCTGTCGTATATACATTAGGAATATGACACCCGGCACTCGACAGGCCCGCGGCCTCGATCTAGCGAAAGCAAAACACCAGCACTTCCACCGAATCGACGAGGACAGGTGGATCGTTCCGAGCGCTACGTGCTCGCAGCACGCCTACCTCGTCGATGCCTCTCGATCGACATGCACATGCCCTGACTCCGAGAGAGGAGCGAAGTGCAAGCACCTCTGGGCCGTCGCGTACGTCCAGAACAAGATCACGCTCATCGACGGAACGCAGCTCAAGCCGCCGCCCGTCACGGACGCTACGGATCTGGAGACCATCTCCGACGTTGGAGAAGCGTCGTGAGGTCGGAACAGCGCGTTCTCGACGAGAAGTTCGACGGCAACGAGCGCCGGTTCCAGACCTTTGTTCGCACTGACGAGGAGTGCCGCCGAACGGTCTTGCAGTCCGCCGGCCTCGACGTCGGCGACGCTGCGATCGTCCCGTTCAAGGCGCGCTACTACGGCGCGCCCGATTTCGCTTGTGCCGTGTCCGGTGGCCGCTTGGCCGTCGTCGAGCTCTGCTTCACCCTGCACGCGCGTCACGCTGCGAAGGACCTCCTCTACCTGGTGGATCCGGGGAGCTGGAACGTCGCCGGACTCGTCTGGGTTTGCGACTCGGTCTCGACGTCGGTCCTCGCGATGATCCGGCACTACGCGGCGAAGTTCGGGCTCGACAAGCGAGTCTCGCTCGAGGTCCTCGTGCCACAGGTCGGGCGCTTCGACGGCCCACCACCGCTGCGCTTCGCATTCGATCCACAGCTCCGGGATCTCCGCGCTGGTAGCCCGCGAAATGCTCGCGACGGCGCCACCGTTTTTCGAGGGCTGACCGAGCTGTACCGGACATCGGACGAGATCGACACCCCCGCGCTGGCCCGGCTGTTCGGGGTCAGCGATACGTGGGTCACGCAACATGCATCGAAACCGACGAAGAAACACGCTGCGCGCCTCGCCTCCAAGCTAGGGCCGAACGGCACGCAGTTGCGGGGGGCCGACGGGCGCTTCCTATTCGACCTCGAGCACGTGTCCGAGTACGTCTTGGATCTTGAGCACCTCGTCACGCAGCAGGAAGCGCCGCACTTGGTGGGCGCGACGCTTACCCTCGTCAGCGCCAGGGATCCGCGAATTGGCCCCGAGTGGATGACGCTTGAGGCGTTCCGGCGCGAGACGCCGACCAGGCAGTACGCCGCGATCAAGCGCCAGCTCGGCACGCCGGTCGCCTTCTGCATCAGCAGCTCCGGGCTCGGCTACAGCCTGCTCTGGCCTGCGGAGCGGCGGGGCGCACTACGTCTGCATGCGGCGTAACCAAAGCGTTGCCATGCCTAACTTCACAGACCAACTCCAGCGGGCTCGCCGTCGCGCGAAGCGCTACGCGTCGCGCCGGTCGATGCCCGCGTTCGATCTGTTCGGCGACGCGCTCGTCGACTACGCGCACAACCTGCTCGTCCTCGGGCATTGGAGCAAGGATGGCTACGAGAGCCTGACAACGCTGAATCAATGCGCGCTCGCCGCACACGTCACGGATCGCCTTGCCGCCGCACGCGCAGCGCACTACGGCGAAGCGATGATCATCATCTCGGATCGCGTCGTCGAGGCCGGCCAGCGCAAGTTCCTCATCATGCACGAGTGCGGTCATCTCGTGCTCGAGCACCCGCTCATGCCGCCGCACAAGCTCGACGAGGCCGGGCCGTCGCGGCGCACGCCGGATCACGTGCGCGACTACGAGGCCGAGGCGAACGCGTTCGCGAGCGAGCTAACGATGCCGCACGTCATCGTGCATCGTTGGTGCCGCGCGACACCGGTGAACCTCGACATGCCGTGGCGCATCGCGAGCGCGTTCGGGATGACGATCCTCGCGAGCGCGATCCGCTTCACGGAGCTGTCGCCCGAGCTATCGACGACGAATGCGATCGAGAACCTGATGGGTTCCGTGCGCGACCTCACGCGCCGAGTGAAACGCTGGCGTGACAGGCAGATGACTGTGCGCTGGACAGTGACCGCCGTGTCCGATGCTGCGCGCCGCTTTCGTCGAGTCACCGGCGCGCACGACGGAATGCACAAGCTCGTTCGTGCACTCGAGCGCCACGAGGAACGCGGCGTCGGAAGCACTTCAGGATCGACTTCGTGACATCGCCAACCGCGACGACCGGGACGATCGAGTTCAATCGAGCATCCGGCGGCGCCGTTTACCTCGATGTCACATACCAGGGAACAACGACCGCGTATGGGCCGCCGCTCTCCGTCGTATTCGAAATCTCGACTGGATTCCCAATCTGACTAGTGCGGTGTTGCACACCGGAGTCAGCTCGCGTACAGATCGCTCCAGGCCGCCACCAGATTCAACAGCGCGCGAGACGTCGCCCCGGCGGCGATCTACAAGCGTGTCTCGACGCCGGGGCAGACGATGAGGCGGCGATGGGCCAGCTAAGAAGCTGGATCTACTTTAGGCATCCGGTCGCAAGCAACCAGGCAACACTACAGGCATCTCGTTCGATTTCGTACCGTCGGGAAGCTCGACGATGATCTCGTATTCACCAGAAGGCGCAGGACCTGCCGAGTCCGTTTGCGTGTCCCAGAGCGCGTACGGACTCAGCACGGCATCGCATCCGTCGCACAAACTCCATGGGGATGCAGCGACCTCGTCGGTGACCCCGGATGGAATTGGATTGTCCATCACCAGCTCCCCGGAGGCATCGGTGACTCGAAGTTCTGTAAAGAACAAGAGCGGCCCTGGCCCAGTCGCATTGCCCGGGCCCTTATTGTAGACGCCGCCCGTGGCCACCACCCATGCCTGAGGAATGCCATTGGTGGTCTGGAGACAACCGGGCACGAGCTCGAGGTGTACAAACACTGTGGGATTGTCTGCGCACCCTGCGATTATCGTAGAGAGTACGATGCAGTCTGCCAGCTTCAAGGACAGGTCCTTGCAGGAGTGGTGACGGTGTTCTCGAGGG
>Ga0335083_10004920_pt1 | contig 16945 bp, 12 predicted proteins | sample Lox_Sample_42_FD_206716 | JGI IMG/M metagenome (GOLD analysis project Ga0335083, IMG submission 206716) | Soil microbial communities from Loxahatchee National Wildlife Refuge, Florida, United States - Lox_Sample_4.2 | ecosystem: Environmental > Terrestrial > Soil > Wetlands | place: USA... | reverse complement strand
GCTCGATGACGCCCGCAGCGAGACCGCGCCAACCGGCGTGCACCGCGGCTACGGCGGTCCCTGCGAGATCACACAGCAGTATTGGGAGACAGTCGGCGATCTGCACGGTGCAGACGACTCGCGGCGCGCGCGTGAATGCCGCGTCGGCGGTCGGCTCCCCGTCGATTTCCGCTGCGTCCAGCGCCGTTGTGCCGTGGACCTGCCGTAGCCACTTGGGCTCCGACGGGAGCAGGACGTGTACGCGTTGGCGGTTGCGCGCAACGTTGTCGGGTTCGTCCCCGACGCGCAGTCCAAGGTTCAAGCTCGTGAAGGGCCCTGTGCTGACTCCCCCGTTGCGGGTCGTCACGAATGCGTGCACTCTGGAAGGTGCCGGCCACTCCGCTGCGATCCAGTCAGCCGGAAGACTCATGCTGCGCCAGTTGCTCCAGCAGCTGCACCATGTCGTCGGGCAGCGGCGAGCGGAAATGCATGGGCTGCCCGCCGGCGGGATGCACGAGTTCAAGTCGCACGGCGTGCAGCGCTTGCCTCGGGAAGCGTCGTGCCGGTAGGGGAAGCTGCCGCGCGCTCCCGCCTATGCCGTAGACCGGATCGCCCACGACCGGGTGGCCGATGGAGTGCATGTGCACGCGGATCTGGTGCGTGCGCCCGGTGTCCAATCGACACTCCAGGAGAGACCAACCGCGCCCCGCGCGTGCCACACGGTAGAAGGTGCGTGCGCTCTTTCCGCCCGGCACCACGGCCATCTTGGTACGCGCAACGGGATGGCGTCCGATCGGCGCTTCGACCACGCCTTCCGCGGACGGGACCCCGGCGACCACGGCGAGATATTCCCGATGGATGCTGCGGCGTTGCAATTGGCGAGTCAGGTGAGTATGTGCCGGGAGCGTTTTCGCCACCACGAGCAAGCCGCTGGTGTCCTTGTCCAGACGGTGCACGATGCCGGCGCGCGGCAGGGCCGCGACAGCGGGAGCGTGATACAGCAGCGCGTTGAGCAGCGTCCCGTTCCGGTTGCCGCTGCCGGGATGCACGACGAGTCCCGCGGGCTTGTCGACCACCAGGATCTGAGCGTCCTCATGCATCACGCGCAGCGGGATCGCCTGCGGCGCGCACGTGTCCGGGTCTGGCGGTGCCCGAACCTCGATGCGCTCCCCGCCCCAGACCTTGTCCTTGGGGGCAGCCGGCTCCCCGTCGACTGTGATGAAGGCGGACTTGACCCACTCTTGCAGGCGACTGCGAGAATGCTCTGGAAGCATGCGGGCGAGGGCCTGGTCCAGGCGAAGGCCGGCGAGCTCGTCGGGCACGCGCAGGCTCGCAGGGCCGCCGGAAACGCTCCGTTGCGTCTGCTTTTCGCTATAATCCCGCGCGCTCACTGCGAAAGTTCCCATGCGACTTAGTGTAACGGTTATCGGCGTGCTGCTGGCGTGCAGCTTGACCCTCCCTGGGTGCAGCACAGACGACAACAAATACGACGAGACGCGCGACTGGTCGGCCGAAAAGCTCTACGCCGAGGCCAAGGACAACCTGGTCAGCGGCGACTACAAGAAGGCCATCAACTACTATGAGAAGCTCGAGGCGCGCTTCCCATACGGCAAGGCGGCCCAGCAGGCGCAGCTCGAGCTCGGGTATGCCTACTACAAAAACAAAGACCCGGTGAACGCGCTGGCCACCGCCGACCGCTTCATCAAGCTCCATCCCAACCACCCCAATGTCGACTACGCCTATTACCTCAAGGGGCTGGTCAACTTCAACGAGGACCTCGGGCTCTTGAGCGGCATCGCGAACCAAGACATGAGCGAGCGCGACCCCAAGGCGGCGCGCGAGTCGTTCGAGGCGTTCAAGGAGCTGGTCACGAGATTCCCCGATAGTCGTTACGCATCGGATTCCATGGTGCGCATGCGTTATCTCGTCAACGCGATGGCGCGCAACGAAGTGCGCGTCGCGGAGTACTACCTGCGCAAGAACGCCTATGTGGCGGCGGCCAATCGTGCCGTGTTCGTGGTCACGAACTACCAACAGTCACCAGCGGTAGAACAGGCACTCATCGTGTTGGTCAAGTCCTACGACGCGATGAACCTGCCGGAATTGCGCGACGACAGCGCGCGGCTGCTCAAGCTCAACTTCCCGGCGACCGCCTTCTCGCTGGCCAATCTGCATCGCAAGGCCTGGTTCGAAATCTTTTGATCGGCCGGTGCGTGCCTCAGGGCGCCTGGTAGCCGGCTGCAACCACCGCAGCCTTTAGACGCTCGAGGCTCGCACGCACGGGGTCGTACGACACCCGCGCTTCGCCTCTGTCCAGCGAGACCTCGGCACTCTGCACGCCCTCGACGCTCTCGAGGACTTTTTTCACGCTTCGCGCGCAGCCCTGGCAGGTCATCCCCTCTACCTTGAGCGCCACCTGTTCCATCGACTCGATCCCCCTATGCGCCTGCTCCCCAAAACGAGAGCAGGCACTGGTCCAATCATAGCGGAGGCGGGCAGCTCCAGGAGTTGGGTCTCGCGTCCGCGTGCGCCGGCTTGCGCCGCCGCGCTCATGTTTTCACCCGATCGCCAGTGGGCATCGCCGTGCTCTCCGCTTCCTCGGATCGGGTCCTCTCCGCGGCCATTGCAGTTACGCCACCCCCGCCCCCCGATTTCCAGCGGCGAAGCAGCAGCGAGTTGGTGACCACGGACACCGAGCTCATCGCCATCGCCGCGCCTGCGATCACCGGGCTCAGCAACCCTAAAGCCGCGAGCGGGATCCCGAGCGCGTTGTAGACGAAGGCGAAGAACAGATTTTCGCGGATCTTCGCCAGCGTCGCGCGCGACAGCGAGATCGCGTCGACCACGCTCATCAGGTCGTTTCGCATCAGCGTCACGTCGGCGGACTCGATGGCGATATCCGACCCGCTGGCGAACGCGAAACTCACGTCTGCAGCCGCCAGCGCCGGGGCATCGTTGATCCCATCACCGGCCATCGCGACCACCTTCCCGCTGGCTCTGAGCTTTTCTACCTCTGCGGCCTTCGCCTCCGGCAGCACGCCCGCCAGCCAGCGTTGTATACCGGCCTGCGCAGCGATGGCGCGCGCGGTGGCGGCGTTATCACCCGTCAACATGACCAGTTCTACGCGCTGTGCCCGCAGCCGAGCTACTGCATCCGAGGCATTTGCACGGAGGCGATCGGCGATAGCGAGATAGCCGCGGATGCCGGTGGTGTCCGCTAGCGCTACGACCGTCTTGCCTTCGCCCGCCAGGCGTTGCAGCAGTTCGGAGTCTGGTGCTCCTGCACGTTGCGCAATCCATCCCGGCTGGCCGAGCCAGAGTCGGCACCCGCGGACTTCGCCTTCGATGCCCAGACCGGGATGAGCCTGCCGGTCAACCGCGACAGGCACCGCGAGCTTTAGCTCGCTTGCATGCGTCGTCACCGCAGCAGCGAGCGGGTGCTCCGAGCCCTGCTCGAGCGCAGCCGCCAGGGCAATCAACTCGCGCTCATCCGTGCCAGCCGTGGGAAGGATATCCGTGACGGCCGGCTTCCCTTCCGTGAGGGTTCCGGTCTTGTCCACCACGAGAACCTGAATCTTCTCGGCGCGCTCGAGCGCCGCCGCGTCGCGCACCAAAATGCCCGACTGCGCGCCGCGGCCCGTGCCTACCATGATGGCGGTGGGCGTCGCGAGCCCCAAGGCGCACGGGCAGGCGATGACCAGCACGGCCACGGCGTTGATCAGCGCGGGCGTAAACGTGCCTGTCGCCAGCCACCATGCTGCGAGTGTGAACACCGCTACAGACAGCACTACGGGGACGAAGATCCCGGCGATCCGGTCCGCGAGGCGCTGAATCGGGGCCTTGCTGCCCTGCGCGGCCCCCACCAGGCGAATGATCTCGGCCAACTGGGTGTCCGCACCGACGCGCGTGGCGCGGCATCTGAGCGTGCCCACGCCGTTTTGTGACGCCGCGAACACGCGAGCTCCGGGAGCCTTGGAGACGGGAATGCTCTCGCCGGTGAGCATGCTCTCGTCGACGCTCGACCTGCCCTCCAACACCTCCGCATCTGCGGGTACCCGCTCGCCGGGGCGCACGAGGAACACATCCCCCACGGCGAGCGCTGAGATGTCGATGTCGATGAGTCGACCGTCGCGCTCGATGCGGGCCTGCTTGGGTTGCAATCCGATCAACTGCTCGATCGCACCCGAGGTCCGCATTTTCGCGCGCGCCTCGAGCAGCTTGCCGAGCAGCACGAGCGTGATGATGGCAGCGCTCGCTTCGAAGTACACATGCTTGTCGTGCATGCCGAGCACGGTGACCGCGAGGCTGAACAGGAACGCCGCGCCCGTTCCCAGTGCGACCAGCACGTCCATATTCGCGCCGCCGCCGCGCAAGGCATGCCAGGCCCCAACGTAGAAGCGCCGGCCGATCCAGATCTGCACCGGCGCGGCGAGCAGCAACTGCAGCCACCGCGGCAGCATATCGTGGCGATCGCCACCGAACATCCAGACCATCTGCAGCACCAGTGGCAGCGTGAGTGCGGCGGAGATCCAAAATACGCGCAACTCGCTGCGCCAATGCGCCTCACGCCGCGCCCGCTCTGCCGCCAGATCGGATTCGGTGACGACCTCGGCGCCGTAACCGGCGCGCTCGACGGCCTCGAGCAACTGCTGCTGCCCGGTGGTGCCGCGCTGAACACGCACGCGAGCGCGCTCCGTGGCCAGATTGACGTTGGCGGTGACGCCGGGAAGGCGGTTCAAGGCCTTCTCCACCCGCGTCGCGCATGCGGCGCAAGTCATGCCCGAGATCCGGAGATCCAAGGCCTCTGTGGGGAGCCCGCCTGGGTTCATTTGCCGTAGTTGCGGGCCGGCGCCTCGAGAAACAAGCGAGCGGCCCGTGACGGGTGAGAGGAATCGCCCCGTGACGCCGCGCAATCCCGCGGGAGAACCTCGAACGCATGAGGCCAGGCCTGAGCGCGCGATGCCGCGCCCGCGCCATCTGTCATGCGCGAAGCTCCGGTAAGTCCCGGAACAAGTCCAGCGCCTCGGGATTGGCCAGCGCTTCCTGGTTTTTGACCGGCTGGCCGTGCACCACGTTGCGCACCGCGAGTTCGACGATCTTCCCGCTCTTGGTGCGCGGGATGTCGCTGACCTGGATGATTTTGGCCGGTACGTGGCGCGGGCTCGCATTGTTGCGGATCTGGGTCTTGATCTTGCGGACCAGCGGGTCATCGAGCGTGACCTCGTCCCGCAGGCGCACGAAGAGCACCACGCGCACATCGTTGTCCCAGTCCTGTCCGATGACCAGGCTTTCCACCACCTCATCGAGCTGCTCTACTTGACGGTAGATCTCGGCGGTGCCGATGCGCACACCGCCGGGATTGAGCACCGCGTCCGAGCGTCCGTAGATCACGGCAGTGCCGCGAGCGGTCAACTCCATATAATCGCCGTGGCACCACACGTTCGGGAAGCGGGCGAAATAGGCATCGCGGTACTTCTTCCCCTCGGGATCGTTCCAGAATCCCACCGGCATCGACGGGAAAGGCGCGCAGCAGACCAGCTCGCCCTTCTGCCCGGCCACCGGCCGGCCCGAATCGTCATAGACCTCGACCTTCATGCCCAGCCCGCGGCACTGGATCTCGCCACGCCACACCGGCAACAGCGGGCTGCCCAGCACGAAGCAGGAGACGATGTCGGTGCCGCCGGAGATCGAGGACAACAACAGATCGCGCTTGATGCTGTTGTAGACGTAGTCGAAGCCCTCCGGCGCGAGCGGGGAGCCGGTGGATGTCATCGTCTTGATGCTCGCCAGCCGATGCGTGTCCTTGGGTCTGGCGCCGGCTTTGTTCAGCGCGTCGATGTATTTCGCCGAGGTCCCGAACACGGTCATGTCCTCGGTGTCGGCGAGGTCGAACAGCGCGGTCGCGTTCGGATACGAGGGCGAGCCGTCATACAGCAGCAAGGTGGCGCCGGTGGCGAGCCCCGAGGCGAGCCAGTTCCACATCATCCAGCCGCAAGTGGTGAAGTAGAACAACCGGTCGCCGCGTTTGAGATCGGTATGCAGCTGATGCTCTTTGAGATGCTGCAGCAGCGTGCCACCGGCACCGTGGACGATGCACTTGGGTACGCCGGTGGTGCCGGAGGAATACAGGATGTAGACCGGGTGATCGAAGGGCAGCCGCTCGAAGGCGATCTCCGTGGCCGTGAAGCCGCTCACGAAGTGGCCGAAGTGAACCGCCTTGGGAAGCTCGCCGAGTAGCGGGCGGGCGATCAGATACGGCACGACGACGACCTTCTCCAGCGTCGGCAACTGGCGCACGATCTCGGCCATGCGGGCTAGCGTGTCGTGCGTCTTGCCGTTGTAATAGTAGCCGTCGACGCAGAACAGGACCTTGGGCCGGATCTGTCCGAAGCGGTCGAGCACTCCTTGGACTCCGAAGTCCGGGGAGCAGGAAGACCAGATCGCGCCGATGCTGGTGCTGGCCAGCATCGCGACGATGGCTTCCGGCATGTTGGGCATCACGCCGGCAACGCGGTCGCCCGCCTTCACACCCATCGCGCGCAGGGCCTGGGCGGTCACACAGACTAGGTCGTACAGTTCGGCGAACGTCAGCTTGCGCCGCACCTGGCTCTCGCCCCAGAACACGAGCGCCGTGTCATGGTCGCGGCGGCGCAGGAGGTTCTCGGCGAAGTTGAGCTTGGCGTTCGAAAACCAACTGGCGCCGGGCATCCTGTCCGCGTTCTGCAGGTAGGGGCCGTCCCCCATCTCTCCCACTACGCGGGTGAACTTCCACACCGATTGCCAGAAGCGCTCGGGTTCCCGGATCGACCATTCGTACAGGGACGCGTGATCGGCGACCCCGGCGCTCCAACGCGCGTTCACCTCCGAGATGAACGCGGTGAGGTTGGCCTGCGCCTTACGCTCGGCGGAAGGCTCCCAGAGCAGGGTGGGCGTGTCTTGGGTCATGGTGTGGCAGCGTAGACAAGCGAGTCCCAGCGCGTTCCGAGGCGAGACTTCGCTGGTGCGTCGGTCACTCCGGACGCATTTGAGGGAACAGGATCACATCGCGGATGCTCGCGCTGTCGGTGAGCAGCATCACCAGCCGGTCGATGCCGATGCCCTCGCCGGCGGTAGGCGGGAGCCCGTATTCCAGCGCGCGGATGTAGTCGGCGTCGTAGAACATCGCCTCCTCATCGCCCGCCGCCTTGGCCTCGGCCTGCGAGCGGAAGCGCTCCGCCTGGTCCTCCGGATCGTTCAGCTCGGAAAATCCATTGGCGATCTCCCGGCCGAACAGGAACAGCTCGAACCGGTCCGTCACCGCAGGATTGACATCGCTTCGCCGAGCCAGTGGAGAGGCGTCGGTGGGATGGGCGACGACGAAAGTCGGCCGCGCGAGCTTCGCTTCGGTGGTCTGCTCGAACAGCTTGAGTTGCAGCACGCCGACGCCGTCGGTGGGAAAGACCTCCACGTCGAATGGGGCGAGCGCGACGCGCAGGTATTCGGGCTTTTCCAGTTCGTGCAGGGCATAGCGGGGGTTGTACTTGGCGATCGCCTCGGTCATCGTCAGCCGGTCGAACGGTTGCGCCAGATCGACGCTCTCGCCTTGATAGACGAGCGTGGTGCTTCCGATCGTCTTGACGGCCACCTCGCGCAACAAGGCTTCCGTGAGGTCCATCAGGTAGACGTAGTCCTGATACGCCTCGTAGAACTCCAGCATGGTGAACTCGGGGTTGTGGCGGGTGGAGATCCCCTCGTTGCGGAAGCTGCGGTTGACCTCGAATACCTTCTCCAGTCCGCCCACCACCAGCCGCTTGAGGTACAACTCAGGAGCGATGCGCAGGTACAGATCGATGTCCAGCGCGTTGTGATGCGTGATGAACGGCCGGGCCACGGCGCCGCCCGGAATCGGCTGCATCATCGGGGTTTCCACCTCCAGATAGCCGCGCGCAGCGAAGAACTCCCGCAGGACCTGGATCGTGCGCGAGCGCACCATGAACACGCGCCTGGATTCGGGGTTGGCGATGAGGTCCAGATAGCGTTGTCGGTACCGCTGCTCCTGGTCAGCGAGGCCATGGAATTTCTCCGGCAACGGGCGCAGCGACTTGGTCAACAGGCGCAGCCGTTCGACTTTCACCGACAGCTCGCCCGTACGGGTACGAAATAGCTTGCCCTCGGCGCCGACGATGTCGCCCAAGTCCCAGTGCTTGAACTCCTCGTAGACCGCCTCACCGACGTCGTCGCGGGTGACGTAGAGTTGGACACGGCCCGACAGGTCCTGGATGGTGGCGAAGCTCGCCTTGCCCATGACGCGCTTGAGCATCATGCGCCCGGCCACGCTGACCCTGACTGGCGCCGCTTCCAGCGCCTCGTTCGGCTGGCCGTCGTACCTCTGGTGCAGCTCGCCCGCGAAGTCGGCCCGGCGGAAGTCGTTGGGAAACGCATTCCCCCGCTCGCGCAGCGCCCTGAGCTTCGCGCGTCGCTCCGCGACGATCTGGTTCTCGTCAGCGGGTAGGCTGGTGTCGTCGGCCATGTCCTCAGTCCGCATCCCTACGCATCGGTGCGAGTTGCGCCCGCACGATTCGGCACGGGCCGGGTTTCTCGCAGGGGTCGCCGGCCGCAACCCGCACCTCAGGAGTCCCCCGCTTGGTTCTGACCGCGACCGGCGCAACGGGCCCTCGCACTTACACGCCCTGCTTCAAGCTCGCGGCGATGAACGGGTCGAGGTCGCCATCCAAAACGCCGCGGGTGTTTCCCACCTCGACGTTGGTGCGCAGGTCCTTGATGATGGACTGGTCGAGGATGTAGTTGCGGATCTGGTGGCCCCATGCGATCTCGGTCTTGGACTCCTCGATCCTCTGCCTTTCGGCCTCGCGCTTGCGCAGCTCGGCTTCGTACAGCCGCGACTTCAGCATCGCCATGGCCTCCGCCCGGTTGCGATGCTGGGAGCGATCGTTCTGGCATTGGACCACGATGCCGGTCGGCAGGTGTGTGATCCGGATGGCCGAGTCGGTCTTGTTGACATGCTGACCGCCCGCGCCGCTCGAGCGGAACGTGTCGACGCGCAGATCCGCCGGGTTGACCTCGATCTCGATCGTTTCATCCACTTCGGGATAGACGAACACGCTCGCAAAGGAGGTGTGGCGCCGCGCGTTGGCGTCGAAGGGCGACTTGCGTACCAACCGGTGGATGCCGGTCTCGGTCCGCAGCGTCCCGTAGGCATAGTCCCCGCTGATCTTGAGCGTCGCGCTCTTGATGCCCGCCACCTCGCCGGGCGATTCTTCGAGCATTTCGACCTGAAAGCCCCGGCGCTCGGCGAAGCGAGCGTACATGCGCTCCAGCATGGCGGCCCAGTCCTGGGCCTCGGTTCCTCCTTGTCCGGCTTGAATGTCGAGAAAGCAATTGTTCGGGTCCATCGGGTTGGAGAACATGCGGCGGAATTCCATCTCCGCCACCGCCTTGTCCAGCGCATCGACGTCCCGGCCCACCGACTCCACTCCGGCCTCGTCCTCCTCCTCGCGCGCCATCTGGAGCAGGTCGCGGCTGTCCTGCAGCCCTTGAGCGACTTTGCCCAAAGTCCCGACCACCGACTCGAGCGCCTTGCGCTCCTTCCCGACCTCCTGTGCTCGCTTGCTGTCCGCCCACAGCGCGGGATCCTCGGCGAGCTTGTTCAGCTCGTCGAGGCGCTTGCGCTTGCCCTCGAAGTCAAAGATACCTCCGTAGATCGGCGGCCCGTTGATCGAGGTCGTTCAGCTTATAAGTCACCGCGTTGAGGCGTTCCGCTTCCATGACCGATTCCCTTCCCGACACTTGCCGGTGAAAAAAGGCAGAAATTCTAGCAGGCACGAGCCGGCGTTGGGTGAGTGGACCGCCTGCATCATGCAAATACGGCAAGCCCAACGATCGCGCCGGCAGCCGTCACCAGAAGCCCCGAGGCACAGCGGCGCAGCATGTCCTTCCCGCCGGCGGCTGCAGTCAGCCCCAGCTTGAAAGCGATATTGGCGAGAAAGGCGAGCCCGATCGCCAGCACCGCAGGATGCGCTGCCAGGCTTCCGATGCCGAACAACCGCAGGGACGACAGAGTAATCGCGTCCACGTCGGTCAACCCGGACAGCAGCGCCACGCCGTAGAGGCCGGCTGCACCGGCCCGATCGTGCAACCAAGCGGACAGCAGAAGCACGAGCCCGTACATCACTGCGAAGACGATGGCAGTGCGTAGCTCCGTTGGGTTCGTGATCGACGGCATCGGCGGCTCCTCGCTGGCGTGCAATCGCCGTAGTCGGTACAGGACCAAGGCCATACCTGGCAGCAGCGCGCAACCCAACATCGGTAACAGGCTCGGCAGCACCGCCGGCGCGACCACGACCGCCAGCACCGCCAGCCGGATCAGCACCACCAGGTTGGCGAGCACGACCACCGCCGCTGCGATGTCGCCGAACGCCCCCTGCGCGCGTCCATGCCGGGCATACACCAGGGTCGTGGCGGTGCTGGAGACGAGCCCGCCAAAGAGCCCGAGAAGCGCGGCACCGTGGCGTCGGCCGACCAGACGCAAGGCGAGATACCCGGCGAGACTCACACCCGAGATCAGCACGACCATGAACCAGACCTGCCGCAGGTTCAGTGCATCGTAGGGTCCGAAGCTGCGGTCCGGAAGCACCGGCAGGATGATGAAGGAGACCACCGCGAACTGCAGGATCGACACGAGGTCCCGTCGTTCCAGGTGCTGCGCGAGACCTTTCAGCTCGGGTTTGAAGTACAGCAACGTGGTGGTCGCAATCGCGAGCATCACGGCCACGCGGTCGAAACCGTATGCCACCATTGCACCCAGCGCGAAGCACAGAATCAGTGCTGCGCTGGTGGTCGTTCCCGGATCCTCCTGCGCCGGGCCCGGCGGGGATCGCGTGACGTCGAGGTACGAGGTGATGATCATCGTACCCACCAGAACCAGCCCGGCCACCACCAACCACGGGCTGCCCTGGGCCTGCGCCAGCACCGAGCACACGCAGCCGAGCAAGCCGACCAGCGCAAAAGTCCGCAGTCCCGCGCGAGCGCTTGCCTTGCGCTCGCGCTCCAGCCCGATGAGCAACCCTATCGCGAGGCTCGTCAGCAGGTCTGGCAGCCGCTCCAACCCCTCGCCGGCGGTCCAGTGGAGGTCAGTCAGCGCGTCCACCTACGCCACCACAACCGCCGACGGCTCCCAGTGCTCTAGCACCAGCTGGACCGACCGTGAGCCGTTGAAGAGGTTGACGTCGAGTCGGAACGCCGCACGGATCCGATCCGGCAGCGGCTCGGCGTGGCCGAACAGAACGGCGTCGACAGCGCCCGCCCCGCCGTCGGCTGCGGTCAGCCGCAGGCGCAGATGGCGCCCGCCCGCCACGCGCTGCGCGGCGACGAGGAAATCGCCGCGAAAGCGCGGTGGCGGGAACCCTTGGCCCCACACCAGGCCGTCGAGCGTCTCAGCCAACTGCAGGCTTATCTCAGAGGCAGCCAGCGGACCGTCCGTCTCGATGCGCAGCTCCAGGTCCGCGGGCGAGAGCAGACCGCGCAAGACCGCATCGAAGGCGGCACGGAAGCGTTCGAAGTCTGTTTCGCGGATGGAGAGTCCAGCCGCTGCGGCGTGCCCGCCGAAGCGCTGGATGAGCCCTGGGTAGCGCTTGTCCACGAGGTCCAGCGCATCGCGCAGATGCAGCGCGGGGATCGACCGACCCGAGCCTTTCAGCTCGCCCGCCTGTCCGGGGGCGAAAGCGATGACAGGACGATGAAAACGCTCGCGGATGCGGGCGGCGAGGATGCCGATCACCCCTTGATGCCAGCTCGGGTCGTAGAGCGCGAGGCCATAGGGCTCGCCCGGGTCAACGGCTTCGAGGTGAGCCAGCGCAGCGTCATGCATGTGCGTCTCGATACTTCTTCTCTCGCGGTTCAGCTCGTCGAGCCGGAGCGCGAGCGCGTCGGCGCGCGTCGGGTCCGCACTGATCAGGCACTCGATCCCGATCGCCATGTCTTCCAGGCGGCCGGCGGCGTTGAGGCGCGGGCCTAGCACGAAAGCGAGGTCATAAGTCGACGCGCGGGTGGCATCGCGGCCGGCGGCATGCAACAGCGCCTCGATCCCGGGGCGCGAGCGTCCAGCCCGGATGCGCGCTAAACCCTGCGCTACCAGCCGCCGGTTGTTCTCGTCCAGGCGCACGACGTCCGCCACCGTGCCCAAGGCTACCAAGTCCAAGAGCTGCGCGAGATTGGGCTCGGCTCGGGCACGGAACGCGCCGCGCGAGCGCAGCTCAGCCCTCAGCTGGAGCATGACGTAAAACATCACGCCTACACCGGCCAGGTGCTTGCTCGGGAAGGAGCAGCCCGGCTGGTTCGGGTCGACAATGCAAGCGGCATCGGGCAGACGCTCTCCCGGGAGATGATGATCGGTGACGAGCACCTGCAAGCCGAGCCGGCGCGCCTCCTCGACGCCGTCGACGGAGGCGATGCCGTTGTCCACCGTGATCAGGAAATCGGGCCGCCGTGCCGCGGCCAGCCGCACGATCTCGGGGGTGAGACCGTAGCCGAACTCGAACCGGTTCGGCACGATGTAGTCGACCTGCGCTCCCATCTCGCGCAGCGCCAGCATCCCCACGGCGCAGGCAGTCGCTCCGTCCGAGTCGTAGTCCGCCACGATGAGCAGGCGCTGTCTTGCCGCGATCGCATCCGCGAGGATCGCCGCCATGCGTTCCAGATTGCGCATGCGCGACGGAGCGGCGAGATGCGCGAGCGAGCTGTCTAACTGTGCAGTAGAGGCGACTCCACGCGCGGCCAGCACTCGCGCCAGCACGGGATTCACGCCTGCCGCGGTCAGAGTTGCGCAGGTCTCGGCGGAGTAGGAACGGTCGAGGATCTCCGGCACGGGGGAAGCGATCTCAAGTCATGGATGCTGCCACGGCGACAACACGCGATCATGGCTGCGCCAGGGCGGGCGCGCGCCGCCAGAACTTCCAGAGGTCGGCAGCTGTCAATTCGTAGCGCAGCATCTCAGCGTCAGATCCGACGAGAAGGCACACGAGCCGGAGGACGTGCTGGCGCAACGCCTCCAGCAGCGGCACGAACCAGTCGCGCTCGAGCGCCTCGAGTCCGGCGTCGATGAGCACGAGGTGCCGCCCTGCGCCGGCGTGAGCGAGCCACTCCGAGCAGGTCCGGGGCTGCGGATGCAACTGCGCACCAGCTGCGCACGCGAGGCCCCGAGCGACCGGGTCATCGGCCCATACGGCGGCGAGATCAGCGCGCGGTGGGGCGGGAAGCACACCGCCGCCCCAGAACCAAACGCTGTTCACGGGCAACTGCCCGGCCGCCTCGCGAGCGGCATTGACCGGATGCGTGTGCAGCAGCATCTGAGTCTCGTTGAAGTAGCGATGCCATACCAGTGCATCGGGCCCGCTGGGCAGCAGCCGATCGATGTTGCGCCCGCAGGCCGATTCGAGCGGCCGCGTTTCGAGCTCAGGCGCGCGGGCCGCGCTCACGTACCAACGACAGGGGACTGGCGCAGCGAAGCGAAGCCCATCGGCTTCGAAGTGCCCGTTGAGAGCTTCGATGAGCTGCCGGGCCTCTTCGGCGGTGAGCGCCACATCGTTCAGTTGAGTCAGCACGAGGGCGTCCCGGTCGGCGCGCAGATGCACTGGGTCGGCGCGCAGCCGGTACACCGCGTCTGGCGCTCCGCCATCTCCAAGCCAGGAGTAGGCGGCAACGGCCCAGTCGCGCTGGCGTGCAACGTGGAAAGCTTGCAGCAGCTGTGCGTGCAGGCCGCCTTGCGCTAGGCGCGCGGACCGGGCCCGGGATATCAATCGGCGGAGTGCAGGAGGTAGGCCGGCCGGTTCCCCCGCGTTGGCCTGGATCCGCAGCGGCCGGGGCAACACCAGCAGGATCGAGCGCAGGACATGTGCTGTCACATCGCAGGCGAGTCTAACACGAGCTTCCACGCCGAACTCGCGCGCCGTGCGCGGGTGTGGCAAACTCTGCGCCATTTTTGCGTCCGACGGGGCCGGAGGCACTGCGTACCGCAAGCGCTCGAACCGTGACGCGGCGCTGAGTGCAACGGCTCGCTCGAGCGCCTGCTACATCGTGAGGTCGCCGCTGGACCTCCTGCCGGCAAGCCGGCCCAGGACTTTTTCTACGACTCTCGTGCAGCCTTACGAGCTACTGGTCGGTTTGCGCTATACGCGAGCGCAGCGACGCAACCATTTCATCTCGTTCATCTCCATCGCGTCGATGGCGGGCATCACCATTGGCGTGATGGCGTTGATCGTGGTCCTCTCCGTCATGAATGGCTTCCAGAAGGAGCTGCGCGCACGCATCCTCGGCGTTGCGGCCCACGTGCAGATCACCGGATTCGACGGGCGGCTCAGCGGGTGGGAGCAGGTCGCACGGCAGGCTCGCGACAATCCCAATGTCGTCGCCGCGGCGCCCTACGTGGTTGCGCAGGGGTTGCTCGCCAAGGATCAGAGCGTGCAGGGGGCGATGGTCCGCGGCATCGTTCCGCAGCTCGAAGACGAGGTCGCCGACATCGGCAAGCACATGAAGCGAGGCAAGCTCTCGGATCTGCGGCCCGGCGAGTTCGGCATGATACTCGGGAGCGAGCTCGCCCACGGGGTAGGGGCCCGTGTGGGCGAAAAGGTCGTGCTGATCACGCCGCAGGGACAGGTGACTCCCGCCGGGATCCTTCCGCGCATCAAGCAGTTCACGGTGGTCGGGATCTTCGAAGTGGGAATGTATGAGTACGACGCCGGATTGGCCCTGGTCGACCTGCAAGATGCCCAGAAACTGTATCGCCTCGGGGACGACGTGTCGGGAGTCCGGCTCCGGCTACAGGACCTGTTTTATGCGCCAGAGGTCGGGCGCGAACTGACGCGGACGCTGCCCGGCGACCTCTACATCACCGACTGGACCCGCAGCCACGCGAATTTCTTCCGCGCGGTGCAGATCGAGAAGAACGTGATGTTCATCATCCTCACGCTCATCGTCGGCGTGGCTGCGTTCAACCTCGTCTCCACGCTGGTGATGGCGGTCACCGACAAGCAGGCCGATATCGCGATCCTGCGTACGCTCGGCGCCACGCCGCTCTCCATCATGAAGATCTTCGTGGTGCAGGGGGCCCTGATCGGAGTGGCCGGGACGCTGATCGGGGTCGTTCTGGGAGTGCTCACGGCCTTGAACGTGGACGTGGTGGTCCCGTTCATCGAGCGCATCTTCCACGTTCAGTTCCTAGCCAAGGACGTCTATTACATCAGCGAGCTGCCATCCGACCTGCAGTGGCGCGATGTGGCCACGGTGGCAGCGGTCTCGTTGATCCTCAGCTTGCTGGCCACGATCTATCCGAGCTGGCGGGCGTCTCGTGTCAACCCCGCGGAGGCTCTGCGCTATGAATGACCGCGTGATCGCCGCGCGCCGCCTCTACAAGAGCTTCCGCCAAGGGCCGCACGAGGTGCGGGTGCTCCTCGGGGTGGACCTGCAAGTGCTCCGAGGCGAGAGCGTGGCCGTGGTCGGTGCATCCGGCTCGGGCAAGAGCACGCTGTTGCATCTTCTCGGCGGACTGGACGCACCGACGCGCGGCGAGGTCCTGATCCTGGACCAGGACATCGCGATCTTGGGAGAGATCGACAAGAGCCGCGTGCGCAACGAGGCGCTCGGGTTCGTCTACCAATTCCATCATCTGCTGCCCGAGTTCACCGCAGAGGAGAACGTGGCGATGCCGCTGCTCATCCGCCGGTTGCCGCCTGCGCAGGCGCGTTCGGAGGCGGCGGAGATGCTGGGACGCGTCGGGCTTTCCCACCGGTTGACGCACACGCCCGGAGAGCTGTCCGGCGGCGAGCGGCAGCGAGCCGCACTCGCCCGGGCGCTGGTCACCCGTCCGGCATGCTTGCTGGCGGATGAACCCACGGGCAATCTGGACCGGCACACGGCCGAAGGTGTGTTGGACCTGATGCTCGAACTCAACGCCAGCCTCGGCACCAGCCTGGTGATCGTCACCCATGACCTGGGCATCGCACGGCGCATGCACCGGGTCATGCGACTCGATGACGGGCTGCTCCACCGCGACGACTGACACGGCGAACCCGCGGGCGCGGCCGGTGAGCGGAGCATGACCGGACAGCGCCACCGATAAAGGCTGGAGACCGAGCCGACCGAGCTCGTCATCGCCAAGTTCCCCCACTTCACCTCTTCACTTTTTCACCTCTTCACCTCCTTCGTTGTTAACGCGTGACCGGGTCGTGCGTTTGCAGATGACTGGAGGCCCGTGCCCGCGAAGGCTCGAGGGGAGATGGAAGCGTCGGGGGCCGGCGAGAGCACAAGAACATGATTTTGAACGTCGTGCTGTTTGTACTCGGCGTCAGCCTGCTGCAACGGCAAGCGACGCTGCCCAGCGTCCTGTGGACGTACGCACTCGTCCCCGTGTTTCTCACCTGGGTGCTGCTACCACCCGCTACGGGCCGCCTGCAGGTTCTCGCGCAGCGTTGCTGGAGTGGGCTGGCTTGTATCGCGGCCGGCTTTCTCTGGGCTGCCCTCTACGGTCATGTCCAGCTCGCCGATTCGCTGCCGGAGCAGTGGGAGGGACGCGACGTGCGTGTGAGCGGGGTGGTCGCGGAACTGCCGCAGTCGTCCGAGCGCGGCCTGCGCTTCGGCTTCGACGTTGAGCAGGTGCAGACTCCGCTCGCCCATGTGCCCAAGCGGATCAGCCTCAATTGGTACCAGGAGTCGAAGCGCGGTGGCGACGCGACGCTGCCCGAGGTGCACGCGGGCCAACGCTGGAGCTTTACCGTGCGGCTGCGCCGTCCGCGCGGCCTGTCCAACCCGAACGGTTTCGACTATGAGGCCTGGCTGCTGGAGCGGGGAATTCGCGCGAGCGGGTACGTCCGTCCCGCCGCTGGCGACCATCTGATTTCGGAGATGGTCTGGCGGCCGAGCTATGCGATCGAGCGCGCGCGAGAGCGGATCCGAGCGCGCATCCTGGCCGCGTTGC
>Ga0335083_10004919_pt1 | contig 16946 bp, 11 predicted proteins | sample Lox_Sample_42_FD_206716 | JGI IMG/M metagenome (GOLD analysis project Ga0335083, IMG submission 206716) | Soil microbial communities from Loxahatchee National Wildlife Refuge, Florida, United States - Lox_Sample_4.2 | ecosystem: Environmental > Terrestrial > Soil > Wetlands | place: USA... | reverse complement strand
CCCTCGCGTCCGCCCCAGAGCACATAGTTGGCGCCGCCCAGGCGATGGGTCGCTTCGAGCACGTCGCGCACCTGCATCGCGGCGAAGGCATAGACTTCCGGATCGGGGCTGGTCGCCGCGCCTGCAGCGAAACGCGGGTGGCTGAACAGGTTCGCCGTACCCCAGAGCAGCTTGCGACCCGAACTCGCCTGATGCGCCTCGAGATCGGCGACAGCCTCGGCGAACAGCCGGCGGTGCTCGGCGACGCCCTGCGCATCGGCCATCACATCGACGTCATGGAAGCAGTAGAAAGGCACGTCGAGCCTGGTGAAGAAGTCGAAGGCGACCGCGCGCTTCATCTTCGCCGCGGCGCTGTCATTGGCGCCCTTGTGCCAGGGGCGCCCGAATGTGCCGGGACCGAACACGTCGCTGCCCTGCCAGCAGAATGTGTGCCAGAAGCACACCGCGAAGCGCAGATGGTCTTCCATCCGCTTGCCGAGCACGACCCGGTCCTTGTCGTAGAAACGATAGGCCAGCTCGTTCTGGCTGTCCGGCCCCTCATATCTGATCTGGGGAATGCCGGCGAAGAAATCGGTGGTCATGAGAAATTCCTTGAGGGGGCTTGAGGCGTAATACGGGGATAGGCATCGATGAAAGCCCGACGCTTGGGCGCCAGTTTGCCGGCGAGGTCCATGTCGGGTTCGATGCGGTGCGAGACGGGCGGCGGGGCGCAGACTTCGGCGGGCGTGCCGCCGTCCACGCAGATCTGGGCGAGCCGCGCGCCGCCCATGGCCGGGCCGACCTCGCCGCCGCGCAGATAAACGAGTTCGACGCCCAGCGCCGCGGCAATCGTCTCGCCCCAGTAGCGCGAGCGGGCGCCGCCGCCGATGACGGCCAGGCTCTCGACCCGCGTGCCGGCGCCGCGCAGCGCGTCGAGCCCGTCGGCGAGCGCGAAGGCGACGCCTTCGAGTACGGCCTGGGCGAGGCGCTCGGGCGTCGTGTCATTGTCGAGCCGCAGGAAGCCGGCACGGACTTCCGCATCATTATGCGGCGTGCGTTCGCCAGAGAGATAGGGCAGGAACAGCTCCGGCCCACTGGCCGGCCCCGCAGCTTCCGCACGTGCAAAGAAATCGGCGGCGCCCGGGGCACCGATCAGGTGTGCAGCCCAGTCGATGCAGGACGCCGCCGACAGGTGAACCGACATCTGGTGCCAGAGGTCGGGGAGACAATGACAGAAAGCATGGACCGCCCGCGCGGGATTGGGGCGGAATTGCGCATTGGCCACGAAGATGACGCCGGAGGTGCCGAGCGAGAGCAGCGCGTCGCCGTCGCGGACCACGCCGATGCCGGCCGCGCCTGCAGCGTTGTCGCCGCCGCCGCCCGCAACCGGAACCTGCGGCACACCCCACAGCTCGGCGACGTCGGGCAGCAAAGTACCAGTCTGTTCGGTGCCTTCGACCAGCACCGGCATCTGTTCAACGCCAAGTCCGGTCGCCGCGAGCAAAGCCTCCGACCAGCGCCGCCCCGCCACGTCGAGCCAGAGCGTCCCGGCGCTGTCCGACAGGTCGGACGCCTTCTCGCCGGTCATCTGCAAGCGGACATAGTCCTTGGGCAGCAGCACCGTCCGTATCCTTTGAAAGATATCCGGCTCATGCTTGCGCACCCATCGGAGCTTGGGCGCGGTGAACCCCGGCATGACGATATTGCCGCCGACCGAACGGAACAGGGGCGTCGCCGCTTCCAGCTCGGCGCATTCGGCCTGCGAACGACCGTCGTTCCACAGGATCGCCGGACGCAGCGGCTTGTCGTCGGCGCCCAGCAGGGTCGCGCCATGCATCTGCCCGGCAACGCCCACGCCACGCACCGAACGGCGCACATCGGCCGGGATCGCCTGCACGGCAGCCGTGGTCGCGGCCCACCAGGCCTCGGGATCCTGCTCCGACCAGAGCGGATGGGGGCGCTGGACGGTCAGCGCCGCCGTCCCCTGCCCTGCCACGGCGCCCGCCGCGTCGATGACGACGGCCTTCACGCCGGACGTGCCGATGTCGATCCCGAGAAACATGATGCCTGACTCTGTCCCGCGCGCCTCAGTCCTTGAACGGATCGATCAGCTTGATCGTCCCGTCCGGATTGAAGGTCAGTTCCGTGACCTTGACGTTGCGCAGGTGGTTTTTACCGGAGAGCTGGTCGTCATGATAGAAGAGCCAGGTCTTGCCCTGGAAATCGACGATGCTGTGATGCGAGGTCCAGCCCTGCACCGGTTTCAGGATATGGCCGGTATATTTGAACGGGCCATAAGGGTTGTCGCCGATCGCATAGTTCAGCCAGTGCGTGTCGCCGGTCGAGTAGGTGAAATAATATTTGCCGTCATGCTTGTACATCCATGACGCCTCGAAGAAGCGGCGCTCATGGTCGCCGCCGAGGATCGGCTTGCCCTTCTCGTCGAGGATCACGACATCGCGCGGCTTCTCCGCATAGTGACGCATGTCCGGCGCCATCTTCGCAACCTTGGGCATGAGAGCCGGCTTGTCGTCAGCCTTGAGATCGGTGTCGCCCACCGAGGCATCATATTTGCCGGTCGCCCATTTCTGGAGCTGGCCGCCCCAGATACCGCCGAAATACATGTAGCTCGCGCCGTCGGTGTCGGTGAACACCGCCGGGTCCATCGAAAAACTGTTCGGGATCGGCTCGGGATCGGCCTTGAAAGGACCCATCGGATTGTCGCCGACCGCCACGCCGATATGGAAGACGCCGTCCTTGCCCTTGACCGGGAAGTAGAGGAAATATTTGCCGTCCTTGAAGGCCGCGTCCGGCGCCCACATCTGCTTGCCGGCCCAGGGCACGTCCTTGATGTCGATCGCGACGGCGCCAACGGTCACCGGCCCGCCGACCTTGTCCATCTCCAGCACGCGATAATCGTGCATCGCATATTGGCTGCCGAGATCGTCGTCGGGAATGCCCGCATCCACGTCGTGGCTCGGATAGACATAGAGCTTGCCGTTGAAGACATGGGCCGAGGGGTCGGCGGTGTAGATGTCCTTGACCAGCGGCTGCGAAAGGAAATGCCGTCCGTTTTCGGCAACGGGCTCCTTGCCCACCGTGGCATTGTCCGCCGTCTTGGCGGGCGCACAGGCGGCGAACATCAATATGGGCGCAAGCGTCGCGGCCGACAGGGTCAAGGCAATGATGTGACGCATGATTTCCTCTCCGAACAAGGCGGGCAGTTTAGGCCCTGCCAATGAAAACCGTTAGCGCTACCATGGGCGGATATCAAGCACTTCAACCCTTTTTTCCGCATCCTCGCGGGAGAGCGATCGACTAGACGTTCGCCCCGACTTGTTCGCCGATGCGCGCAAGCATGGCCGCCGGCGAGAGGATGGTGACATCATCCAGGTCGGGCAGTGCCAGCAGGTCGCCGTCGCCGGTCACCAGCCAAGGCGCGTCGCCCGCGATTGCGGTGCGGACGAAGATCTCGTCGTCCGGATCGCGGCAGGCCACGGGAGCGACCGTCCCGGCAATGTCGACCCATTTCCCGATGGCGCCGAAATCATGCACGATCCGGTTGCGCTGCTCGATCGTGAGATATTTGTCGAATTTGGGCCGCCAGATGCACTCGCGGAATTCGTCGAATGTCGGGTCGGAGAAAACGATCCGGCCATTGGCAATGACCCAGAGCGTCACACGCGCCGGATCAGCCCTGGTCGAAAGCGCGGCACTGATCAGGACATTGGTATCGAGGACGAACCGGTTACCCTTCATCGGCGAGCAGCCGGTCCAGTTCCTCCAGCGTCAATCCCTTCTGCTCGGCGGCGCGCGCCGTCTCACCCAGCGTGCGCGCCAGCCGGTCGGCGTAGAATTCGCGCATGGCGGCGTAATCGTCGGCCGAGACCATCACGCCGACGACGCGATTGCGCCGCGTCACGCACACCGGCTCGCGCTGCACGCGATCGATCAGCTCGCCGAAGCGGATCTTGGCCTCATTGGCCGAAAAGGTCTCCATGTCCGTCTCCAGACCAAAACGAATGAATCGTTCGATTCGATCGTTTCAATCTATAGCGCCGACGCTGAAAAATCAACCGGCATGCTTCCTCTCGGCCATTGGGGCTGCTGCCCTCATCAACATCCCGTCACCCCGGGCCCGTCATCGCCCCTTCGTCCTCAAGACGAGACCGGCATCAGTTACACCCCAATTCCTTCTCGACATCGCTGCCCAGCCGGACCTCGGAAATCGAGATGTCGGCCGGGCCTTCGACGGTCAGCATGAACGGCGCTGTCACCTTGGTCATGTCGACGCCGCGCTGGGCGAAGCATTTGAGCTTGATCCCATAGCGCACATAGCTCGCGCTCACCGGCAAGGTCACGGGCACCGCAGCGCTGCCGCCGCCACGCATCGCAATGCTGGCGGACGCCGGGGCCTTGTCGACCTTCGCCGTCACCAGCACCAGCACGTCGCCATTGCTTTCGCGCGCAATGTCGAGCGGATCATAGGTGCCGAGCAGGATCGACGCCTTGCCGCTGTCGACGGCGAAGCGACGCGCGCCCTCCTGCACGTCGGTATTGGCGGCGGTTATGGTCACATGGCCATCCAGCGCCCTTGCAGGAACCGAAGTTATGCGCGTCTGCTGATTGCCGGCCTCGTCGGCGACATAGAGCGACCAGCTCGCGGCAGGCACGCCCTTTGCGAACCACAGGCGCGTGTCGCCTGCGCCCGCGCCGCTGTCCTCGGGCAAGGCCGTCCAGGCGTGCCTCGGCGACTTGTAGTTGAGGCCATAGCCGCGCGCGTAAAGCGTGCCGTCGGCCATGTTCGCCGTTCTGGGCCAGGCAGCCGGCAATGTGCCGGTAAAGTCGAAGCGCTTTGCGCCGCTTCTGCTTCCCACCAGCACGTCCGCCAATCCCTCGCCCTCGCTGCCCGGCAGCCAGGTCACGACGAACGCATCGGCCAGATTGAGCGCCGGATTCACGTAGAGCGGGCGGCCGGTTATCATCACCGCCACGACCGGAATGCCCTGTGCCTTCAGTTTCTTCATCGTCTCGAAGGGCCGGGTCAGCTCCGGATCGAGCTGGAGCGACTTCCGGTCGCCCTGGAACTCGGCATAGGGCTTCTCGCCGAAAATCACGATGGCCGCGTCCGGCCTGGTCTTGAAGCTGCCGTCGGGCGAAAGCTCGGCGCTGCCGCCCGCAGCCTTGACCGCGTCGGAGAGCCCCTTCCAGAGCGTGGTCGCGCCGGGGAAATCGGCATTGGTGACGCCGGTGCCCTGCCAGCTGATCGTCCAGCCGCCGGACTGGCGGGAAATATCGTCGGCGCCGTCGCCCGCGACCAGCAGCCTGGCGCCGGCCTTCAGCGGTAGCACGCCCTGGTTCTTGAGCAGGACCAGTGACTTGCGCACCGCCTCGCGCGCGATGGCGCGATGCTCCGCCGATCCCAGCACATTCCATTTGCCGGCGAGCGGCCGCGACGAAGGCTTGCCGGCATCGAACAGGCCGAGGCGATATTTGACCCGCAATATCCGGGTCACCGCCTCGTCGATCCGCGCCATCGGGATCTGGCCGCTCCGCGCTTCCTTGAGCAGATTGGCGTAGAGCGGCTTCCAGCTGTCCGGCGCCATATACATGTCGACGCCGGCAAGCAGCGCCTCGGGGCAATCGGCATTGGTGCAGCCCTCGACCTGGCCATGCGCGTTCCAGTCGGACACGACGAAGCCGCCGAAGCCCATGCGGTCCTTGAGCACGCCGGTGAGCAGGCTCTTGTTGCCGGTCATCTTGACGCCCTGCCAGCTCGAGAAGCTGGCCATCACCGTCGCGACGCCATTTTCGATGGCCGGGCCATAGGGACGCCCATGAATGTCGCGCAGCTCCGTCTCGCTGATCTGCGCGTCGCCCTGATCGACGCCATTCTTCGTGCCGCCATCGGCAAGGAAATGCTTGGTCGAGGCGAGCACCTTGTGGGTGCCGAGCAGGTTTTTGCTCGTCGGCGGGCCCTGCAACCCGCGCACCATCGCGCCGACATAGGAAGCGACAAGGGCGGGGTCCGAGGAATAGCCCTCATAGGCGCGGCCCCAGCGATAATCCTGCGGCACGGTCACGGTCGGCGCGAAGGTCCATTCCTGACCGGTGACGCGGATTTCCTGCGCGGTCGCCACGCCGATGCGCTCGATCAGCGCCGGGTCATGGGTGGCGCCCAGGCCGATATTGTGCGGGAAGACGGTCGCACCGATGATGTTGGCATGGCCGTGAACGGCGTCGATGCCCCAGATGATCGGAATGCCGACGCCGCCGTTCGTCTTGTCCACGGACGCCGCGTAGAACTGGTCGGCCAGCTCCAGCCATTTGGGCGCGGGCGCCTTGTCGTCGCCATTGGGGCCGCTGCTGCCGCCCGCTAGCACCGAACCCAGATGATATTGCTTCACGTCGGCGGGTGTCGTCGCGCTGATGTCGCCCTGGACGAGCTGGCCGATCTTCTCCTCCAGCGTCATGCGCTTCAGGAGGTCGGCGATCTTCGCTTCGGCCGCCGGGTCTTTCGGCACCGGATATTTGTAGGCCGGCCACAGCTCGGGATGGGCGACGCCGCGCGGCGCGGCCAGCGGCAGCGGTTTTCCGGGGGTGTTCTCGACCTGAGCCAAGGCCGCCGATCCGCCTATCACCATAGCTATAGCCGTGACCGACCCAGCCAAAAAGCCTTTATCGTTATAGAGAAGCATCGATCTTTTCCTACAGCTTCGCCGGTTCAGGCGACGGGTTCGCCGCAATAGCGATTGATGAAATCCTGGTGGCTCGGCATGCTCGCCACCCGCTGGTCGATCCGCGCCTTGATGTCGGCGAGCGTGTCCCGCAGGCGGCCGGGCGCCATCAGCGCGCCGAGGCGATGCCAGCTCTTCGGGTTGAGACGCTGGCCGAGGCAGACCTGGATCCAGCTGTCGATCCGGAAGATTTCCTCGACCGATTGCCAGGCGACCGCGCCCTCCGCGAAGATCTCGATCCGCTCGCGCAGGCTGTCCGGGACCGACATGGTCCGGACATAATTCCAGAAGCTCGTGTCGTCGCGTTCGGTCAGGTGATAGTGCAGGATGATGAAGTCGCGGATGCGCTCGATCTCGGTTCGACCCATCTCGTTGAAGCGGCGGCGCTGCGGCTCCCAGTCGTCGCCGAACGGGAAGAGCTGCATCAGCCGTGTGACCGCGATCATGATGAGATGAATGGTCGTCGATTCCAGCGGCTCGACGAAATTGCTGGCCAAGCCGATACCCACGCAATTGCCGACCCAGCTGTTCTGGCGGCGGCCGGCACGGAAGCGGATCAGATGCGGGTCGCGCAGCGGTTTTCCTTCGAGCGAGTCCAGGAACTGCGTCCGCGCCGTGTCGATATCGAGATGGTCGCTGGAGAAGACGAAGCCCGCGCCCATGCGATGCTGCAGCGGAATGCGCCATTGCCAGCCCGCGCCATGGGCGATCGAGCGGGTGTAGGGATAGGCCGCCTCGACGCTTTCGGCCTGCGTCGCCCAGGCGCTGTCGTTCGGCAGCCAGTGCAGCCAGTCCTCGAATGAGGTCTCCAGCGTCTGCCCCAGCAGCACCGAGCGGAAGCCGGTGCAGTCGATGAACAGGTCGCCTTCGACCCTGCCGCCGTCCTCCATCGCCAGCGCGGTGATATTGCCGCTCTCGCCATCCCGCTCGACGGTGGCGATCTTGCCCTCGCGCCGCACGCAGCCGTCATTCTCCGCGATGCGCCTCAGGAAGCGCGCATAGAGCGTCGCGTCGAGATGAAAGGCATAGTTGAGCGGCGGATCGCCGGCGAGGTCCATGCGGTGCAGGCGCGCGGCCTCATGCTCCAGATAATAGGCGCCGATGTCCGCCGCCTCGCCTTTCGCACCCGCCTCGAGCCAGAAATGCTGGAATTCGGTCGTCCAGGTCCGCAGCGGCATGGTGCCGAAGCTGTGGATGTAGCGGTCGCCCTGCCGCCCCCAGTTCTCGAAGGAAATGCCGAGCTTGAAGGCCGCCCGGCTGGCGGTCATGAACGCCTGCTGGTCGATCTTGAGGAACTCGTGAAAGGCCCGCGCAGTCGGCACCGAGGATTCGCCGACGCCGATCGTGCCGATTTCCTCGGATTCGACCAAAGTCACCTTCACAAGGCTGCCGAGCTGACGGACCAGCGCCGTCGCCGTGATCCAGCCGGCCGTGCCGCCCCCCGCGACAACGACGCGCATCGGTTTTACGGTCATCGCTGGAGCTTTCTCTGGACGAGCGCGCGCAGGCGCCTGGCAATGATGTCGTCGACGGGCGCGAGCGGCCCCTGGGCATGGGGCGGCAAATGCGCGCGCGGCCGGTCGGGATCGCCGAAGACATAATAGTCGAACAGCGCCGCCCAGGCCCGCTTCTCGCTTTCGGGCCGGTCGCGCAGGCTCATCAGCGCATGGAGCAGCGTCACCTGCGGATTGTCGATGAAACCCGGGACCGCGTTCCACCAGTAATTGATGAGGATGTTGAACGCGTCGAGCGCCTCGACATGATGCCACCACATCGCCGGATAGACGAGCACATCGCCCGGCTCCATCTCGGCGACCTGTGCTGCGCCAAGTGCCTCGCGGAAGCGCGGGAAGCGCGCGAAATCCGGCGCGGCGAAATCGACCATCGAGACGACCTGCCCGCCCGGCGTCGGGTCGAGCGGCCCGGGGTAGAGATTGGCGATCTGGTCCGGCGGGAACAAAGTGAAGCGCCGGTGCCCGGCCACGCAGACAGCGACATTGTTCGAATAATCGAAATGGCAGGTCGCGGTGGTGCGGTTGCCGATCCAGACGCTGCCGAAACCTCTGTGTTCGGTCAGCATCGGATGGATCGCGGCGAGATCGAGGCCATTCTCGCGGCCGAGACGCGGAAAGAACAGGCCGATATCGGTCGAGCCGATATAGATGTGCTGATCCGTCCCGCTCAGGATTTCGTCCAGCACCGCGGACAGCGGCTCGCGCGCGCCGGTGAAATTGAAGCCATCGACAGCGTCATTATAGGTGAAGCGACCGCCCATCTCCGGACTGCCGCGATAAACGGTGACCGGATCGCCGCTCTGGGCCGCGACCAGCATGTCCGCCGCCTCGCGCGCCGAGCGCAGGCCCGCTTGCACCAGCGGCCAGGCCGAAGCCGCGCCCTTGAACAGTAGCGGGCGATCCAGCGCCACGAGCGCCTCCCAGTCCGCGCCCGCTGGCAGCACGCCGGCCCGTGTTTCCACGGCGGGCAGCGCGGCGGGCCTGACGGGCGCGCTTGCCATCGCCTAGCCCCCCTTCGCCCGCTTGCGGGCGATCAGGCGATTGAGATTGGCGAGCGAAGACGCGGCGAATATCGCTGGCATCAGTAGCCCGGCCTGGTTGAGCCGCGCCAGCGCCGCTCCGTCAAGCGCCGCGATCTTCTCATGCGTGATCGCGAGATGATCGTTGAAATTGTAGCTGTGCCGATCGCTCACCCGCACGTCGAGCGCGACCGCCTCGACCAGTCCGAGTTCGTCGAACAGCGCGGTCATTGCCTTCGCGGCCTCACTGCCGACATGGATGGCCCGCAGCGCATCGAGCGCGCGTTCCAGCGCCGGCGCATGCCCGCCATGTTCGAGGAACAGCGCCTCGCCGCCCGTGCTTCCTTCAGCGAGGACACGCGGATGGTCGAGATCGACATGAAGGACGGGTTCGCCCTGTGCGAAGCCGATGAGGAACGGACTCCGCCGCGCCATTGCCGGGACATAGCTCGCGGTCCAGCGCGGCCCGTCAAGAAACAGATTCTCGTCCCGGTCGAGGCCGAGGATGGCGAGGGCCTGGAGCGTCCCCTCCCCATCCCGCCGGAACAGGATGGGATAATCGCGCTGCGCTTCCTCATACTCGGGCAGGAACAGCGCGATCTGGTTGACGGCGTCGCCATAGGCCGCGCCATGCCCCCCGGCGATCCGGAGCCGGCCATGAGCGACATTGTCGAGGCGCACTGGGTTCGTCATCGGGTTCCTAGGTTGGGCCAAAGTGCGGGCGCAGAAAAGCCGGAAACGTCGTTGCACCGCGGCATGACGGATGGCCGAAATAGGAAAGGCCGCCACCCGAGAATGGCGACCTTCCCCCTTTCTCTAACCTGGTGCAGTCAAGGTTAGAACTTGTAGCGCGCTCCGAAGAGGTAGCGGCTGCTGCCTTGCACGATGAACCAGGGTTCATTGATCGTGCGGGCATAGGTCTCGGTGTCGGACTTGGTCAGGTTGATGCCTTCCAACGTCAGCGAGAGATGCTTGGTGACATCGTAGCTGATATTCGCGTCGAGCTGCCCATAGGACTTGACGAAGACCGGATCGCTCGCGCTGCCGCGATTGTTGTTGCTGAGGAATGTACCGCGCCAATTATAGGCGACGCGTGCCGACACGCCCCATTTCTCGAAGATGCCGGTCACGTTCCAGGTGTCGGACAGACCGAGCAGCGCGAACTGCTCCGTTCCCGGCGCGGCCAGAATGTCGTAACCGACATTGCCCCTCACCAGCGTGTAGGCGCCGGCGATGCCGAAGCCGGAATCGCCAAAGAAGTGCTGGCCGGCGATTTCGAGGCCGTAGATTTCCGCTTCCTTGTTGTTGACCGGCTTCTTGACCTGGAACTGGTACAGCGGGTCACTCGAATTGGCGGTCACATTATAGGCTTGCAGCGTCGAGTCGATGAACGCCTGGTCGACGCTCGCGCCCGTGCGGTGCGCCGCAAACATCGTTTGCGCCTGTGCCAGGCCGAACTGGTCGATCAAGGCCGTCATGGTGAACAGGTTCACGTCCGACAGGTCGGCATTGACGCTCTGGAGATAGGTCACCGCCTGGCCCGAACGCGTGCCGGCCGCGCCAGAGGACGGGTCACGCAGGCCGAAGAGCGTTTCGGTATCCTGACCCGTGCCCGTGAAATTCTTCACGCGCTTGTCGAAGAAACCGATCGACACATAGCTCGATTTGGCAAAATACCATTCGAGCGAGACGTCGAAATTATCCGAGACCAGCGGGACGAGGTCCGGATTGCCTGCCGTGGCCGACGGGATGCCGCCCAGATAGGTCGGGCGGTTCGGGTTGTTCGAACCGATCGATACGGCCGAGAACAACGAGCCGAAGTCCGGACGCGAAATCGTCCGGCCCATGGAGATACGGCCCTTCAGCTTGTTGGTCAGGTCGATCGAGAAGTCGAACGCCGGCAGGATATGGTCATAGCTCGACGAGACCGCATAAGGCGTGCTCGTCGTCGTCAGCAGTGTGGTGAAGTCATTGTCCGCGTCCCAACGCAGCGCGGACGGCGGCGTGATCAAGGAGGTCGATGTCGTGTCGGTGTGCTCATAGCGCACGCCGGCGAGGATATTGATCTTCTTCCCGCCAAGCTGGGTGTTGAGATTGAGCTCCGCATAGGCCGCCCAGATCTTCTCGGAGACCGAGTTGTTCTGATTGCCATTGAGGCCGCCATAGGGGGTGTTGGCGCTGTTATAATGCTGGCCAAGCAGCGTGTAGAGCTTGGTGGCATCGCCGCGGAACGCCGTCGTCCACGTGCCCGTCGCCATCGGGTTGAAATGCGTGAACTGGCAGGTCAGGCAGAAGGCGTGCACAACGCCCGGCGCAAGCTGCTGGACGTCGCCAATATCTGCGACGCCCCAGTCACCCAGCGCCTGATAGGTATCGATGCGCGCCTGGTTCATATTGCTGCTGCGATAGGCGGCGCCAAAATCGACGCGGTTGTCGTCACCCAGGTCCCAGGCGCCGTCAAACCGCACCTCGTCGGTCTTCTGCACCTGGCTGGAGGTGGTGCTGCGCGCGACCTGCGAGCCGAGATCGGGAAGATCCAGCTGGCCATTGGCGTTGCCATTGCCGCCCGTCGCCGGATTGTCGTTGAAGGTGATGGTCTGGACCGGAAAACCGTTGACGATCGAGAGCGTCTGGCCGGCGATCGTCTTCTGCGCGATCGAGACCAGGGTCGAACTCTGACCCAGCGGATTGTCCGGCAGCGACTTGGCGATCGAGTGGTGTCCATCCAACGTCAGCGTCAGCCTGTCCATCGGATGGAATTTGAGATTCAGACCATAGGAAAAGAGCTGGTCCTTGATCGCGCGATATTGCTGCTCGAAGCCGCCGTCCTTCGTGCCGTTGATGATGTCCGTGATCGACGTCGCGGTCGCCACCTGCGTGTTGCCGTCGAACGTCACCGCGCTGAACGGGCGGTTGAGCCAGGTCGCCTGGTCGGTGCGCTGCTCTTCGGACCGGTTCTGGTAAACCGTCGCGTCGACGGTCACTTCCACCGTGTCCGACGGCTTGAACTGCAGGGTCAGCTGGCCATTGATGCGCTCGCGCTTGAACTCCGAATAATCGAGACGATAGTCGTTAGGGAAGGCGATGAGCTCATTGGGGTTGCTCGGCGCGTTGTGAATGACGGTCGTTCCGTTCACCAGCGTTCCGACCGAGGCCGCGAACGTGCTGTACGGCATGGTGTTCCAGTCGTTCGACGTGGCCGAAGCCGCCGAATCGTTGCGGCGCTGCCAGCTGCCGAACAGGCCGATACCGAACGTTCCGTCCTCATTGGCCCAGTTCAGGATGCCCGACACCTCGGGCGTCACGCGCGCATAGGCCGTGCTCGTGCTGTCATAGTCGGCCTTGACGCCGATCGAGCCGGTAAGGCCTGCCTTGCCGTCGAGCGGCTTGCGGGTGACGATGTTGATCGCCGCGCCGATGCCGCCGCCGGCCACCGAAGCACGGGCCGTCTTGTACACCTCGAGCCGGTTCACACCCTCAGAGGCGAGGTTGGAGAATTGAAAAGACCGAGTCGTGCCGGAGACGAAATCGGCATTCTGGTCGCCGCCGATTGTCGGGATGCTTGCGGTCGGAATTGCACGGCCATTCAGGGTCACGAGATTGTACCCGGGGCCGAAGCCGCGGACCGTGACCTGCGATCCTTCGCCGTTCACGCGATCGATCGACACGCCGGTGATCCGCTGCAGCGATTCGGCGAGGTTCGTGTCCGGAAACTTGCCGATATCTTCGGCCGAAATACCGTCGACGACGCCCGATGACAGGCGCTTAAGGTCGATCGACCGGTCAAGCGATGCCCTGACGCCCGTGACGACGATCGCTTCGCTCTCATCCTCCGAGCCGGCTGCGGCAGCGCCCGAAGCGCCCTGAGCATAGGCTGTGGTAGCGCTACCAATTGCGGCCGAAAAAGAAATGATCGACGCAGAACAGGTCAATGCGCGCATAAATTTGCGGCTTACCATGGCTTTCCCCTCCCTGGCCGGCACGATTCCTGTGCTGCGGGCCATGTTGAATCGGACGCTGTTGCAGTCCTGAAATATCGCTACCAAAGGCGCAAACCGGTTGTCAATCGCCGCCGTTCCACGCCGTGCAATTGCATTTTTCGGAGATCATATAATTAACTAATTGATTTATATATATTATATGATCGTTTGACCTGTGACCATATGGCCACGACACGGAATGCAATTGCCAATTTGTCTTACAAATAAGTTGCTCTGTCTAATCATTCGACGGCTATCAAATTGGCCCATTGATGTTACCGCAACCATTAGCCACTTAGCGGTTCGACTGCTATCGAATTCTCACATTAATTGTTGTTTTTCAGTATTATACGATCAGATATGCGCGATGGACAAAGAAACAGGATCTCTGGCTGATTGCTGGATGTTAGCGCCTTACAGAACCGGGTACCGGCGCCGGCCCGGCAGAGGGCGATCAAGGACCTGAAAAAGCGTTTCAAAAGGCGAGGCCGCCATTGCGCGGATCGGCGGACGGGCTAAACAGGATGCACGAAAAATATGGCGCGCCATAAGGCGCCGCCGGTGGAGGGGATCGTCATGAAGTCATCAAGATCGTTGGCATTTGTGTTTGCGCTCGCCGCGTCGGCAGGCGTCGTTTCGGCGCAGCCGGCTGGACCCGCTCCGGCACCCGCCGGCGGCGCCCCGCAGAACCCTGCTGCGCAGGAGCGGCAGATCGCGCGCGGCCTGCCCCCCGCCGGCAAGCTGGGCGACGGTCCCTGGGACTTCAAGACCGAGAAGGCCAACCTTCATGTCGAGGTGGTGGTGCGGGGCATCGACCATCCCTGGGGCCTCGCCTTCCTGCCCGACGGAACGATGCTCATCACCGAGCGCGACGGCAAGCTGCGCGTGGTTCGCAAGGGTGTGCTCGATCCCAATCCGGTCGCCGGCATTCCCGACGATCTGCTCGCCGAGGGCCTGGGCGGCCTGCTCGATATCGCCCTGCATCCCAGGTTCGCGCAGAACCACCTTGTCTACATGACCTATTCCAAAGGCAAGAAGGGCGACAATTCGACGGTCGCTGTCATGCGCGGCCGCTGGGACGGCACGAACACGCTCAAGGACGTGAAGACGATCTTCACGGCCAATGCCTGGTACGGCAAGCCGCCGACGCCGGTGCGCTGCTGCGGCCAGGGCCCGGCCTTCGGCAGCTACGGCTCGCGCCTCGTCTTCGGCAAGGACGGCAAGCTCTATTTCACCAGCGGTGACCGCAACTATGGCGAGATGTCGCAGCTGGCGGGGACCGACATCGGCAAGATCATGCGCATCAACGACGATGGCTCTATTCCCAAGGACAATCCCTTCGTCGGCAAGAAGGAATATCTGCCGGAAATCTGGACGACCGGCCATCGCAACCCGCTCGGCCTCACCGTCAATCCCACCACCGGGGCCATCTGGGAGACCGAGTTCGGCCCGCGTGGCGGCGACGAGCTCAACATCATCGAGAAGGGCAAGAATTACGGCTGGATCACGGTGACGCAGGGCTTCCACTATAATGGCGAGCCGGCCAAGGGCATCAAGAATGTGCCGGGCATGACCGATCCGGTGCTCGCCTTCGGCCCACCGTCCATCAATCCGGGCAATATCGCCTTTGTCGCCGGCACCAAGTTTCCGGCATGGAAGGGCGACATATTGATGGCCACCATGTCGCGCTCCGTCGACCGGATCAGCCTCGATGCGAGCGGCCGCGTCGCCGTGCATCAGGAGCTGATGCTGCAGGACCTCAAGCAGCGCTTCCGCGACCTGCGCATGGGGCCGGACGGTTATGTCTATCTGCTGACCGACGAGACGGACGGCGCGCTGCTGCGGATCAAGCCGGGCACCTGAGCCGGCTTGCCCTGGCGCTGGGCGATAACAGAACAGAAACCATCTACGCCTATAGGCGTTGCGGGGCGTGGGCTCGACCACCGACCGCAACGGCTGCGCAAAGACAGCCGATCAGGAACCGGAGACTCGAGGCCTTCCCTCACAGGCTTTCGCGAACGGTTCTCTCATGTCTCCTCTCACCATCGACTTCGAAGCATCCTGCCTGCCGCGTGACGGTCGCTCCTTCCCGATCGAAGTGGGCATTGCCGATGCGGCGGGCCGTTACCGGTCCTGGCTCATCAGGCCGCACGCCGACTGGGTCGGCTGGACCTGGACGCGGGAAGCCGAGCGGCTGCACGGCATTTCGCGCGAGCAGCTCGAGCGCGACGGGCTTCCCGCGAATGTGGTGCTGAATGAGCTGAACACTGTCATCGGCGACGGCAAGGTCATCGCCGACTCCTGGCTCGATGCCGCCTGGCTCGATACGCTCTGCACCGCGGCGGGGTTCGAGGCGCGCTTCGCGATCGTCCATCTCGCCAATATCGTCAACGATCTCGACCTGACGCCCGAGCAGGTCGTCCATGCCGACAGCACCGTCGCCGCCATGAACTTCCGCCGTCACCGCGCGGGCGAGGATGCGCGCCATCTCGCCCTGTGGCTGACCGCACTGATGCAGCCCCAGCCGACCCGGGCGGCGCAGGGCAGCCGACAGCGAGCAACGCACCCGCATCTGTGAGACGCTAGAAGGTCCCCTTGATCGCCAGCGTGAAGATGGGTTCGACCTCGCCTTCCTGGCGTTCGTAGAAAGAGACCGGCGTCGTGTTGCGCCGGCCCTCGAAGACCTGGCGGCGCCAGTGAAAGCTCTCATAATTGAGGTTGAAGATGCCCAGCGAGACATCGAACCCGGCAAGATTCTTGTCGGCGATGAACATGCTGAGATAGGGCCCTTCCCAGCCCTGGTTGATCTCGGTCAGGTAGAAGCTGGGACTATAGTGATCGACGTCGAGGCCCGCGCCCCAGGCCAGCTTCGTGCCGGGAATATCGTGGCGGAAGGCGAGATGCGCCCAGCTGTCGCGGGTGTTGCTGATCTGGCGCAGCGCCTGCGTCAGCGGGTCGCGCACCCGGGCGCGCTCGAGGCCGACGTCGATGTCGAGCTTCGCCCCCTTGAGGCCGAGCGGATCGAACTGCAGGGTGCTGATGCTCTCGATGCCGAGCCGCGTCGCATTGGGCAGGTTGCCCACCGCGTCGCCATCCGTGCCGACCGGGATATGATCGACGATGTCCTGCACCCAGTATTGATAGAGTTTGAGCCGCGTCTTGCCCCAGTCGCCAAGACTGCGGCCGATCTCGCCGGTCACCTCCCAGCTCTGCGGCGGCACCAGGTTGGGATTGGCGTCATTGGCGCGGTTGTTGGTGAGATCGGTATTGGCGAGAAAATCGGAAAAGCTGATCTGGCCGACCCGGCGCTCGAACTTGAGGCTGGCGTCCCAGCCCTTGGCCGGCCGCCAGGCGAGCAGCACGCTGCCCTTGGGCCGGAAATAATGATGCGGCGGGACAGTGAGGTCGACATGGCCGAGCGTCGAATATTCGGCGCCGCCGGCGAGTTGCAGGTCTAGCCTGGCCGAGAGCGGCCGGCTGAGCGAGGCGATGCCCTCGTAGCGCGTCTCGGCGACGATGCCGGACCCTTGCGGATAGGGGATGTCGGTGTAGCTGCCGTCGCTCTCCAGGTTCGCGAGCGTGCTGACCTGGGCAAGGCGGTTGTAGGCGCGCTCGAAGGAGACGGTCCAGTCGTTGGCGCCGTCCTTCCAGTGATATTCGGCGCGGCCGATCGTTTCGCTGGTCTTGGCGTCCTGGGTGTAGAGCGTGCCGGTCGCC
>Ga0335083_10004918_pt1 | contig 16948 bp, 6 predicted proteins | sample Lox_Sample_42_FD_206716 | JGI IMG/M metagenome (GOLD analysis project Ga0335083, IMG submission 206716) | Soil microbial communities from Loxahatchee National Wildlife Refuge, Florida, United States - Lox_Sample_4.2 | ecosystem: Environmental > Terrestrial > Soil > Wetlands | place: USA: Florida... | reverse complement strand
TGCCGAAGGTGGAATTGAGCGCGCGCTCAACACCGATTGGGGCGCGTGGGCCAGCTATTCGCCGGATGGCTCCAAACTGGCGTTCCAGCGCCACCCGAGCGTCTGGTCGCGGAAACACTATCGCGGATCGTACGCCGCGGACCTCTGGGTGGAAGAATTGGCAAACCAGAAATTCACCAAGCTCGGCGACGATGCCTATCACGGCAACATGCTCTGGCCGATGTACGGCGCCGGCGGGGAGATCTTCTTCGTCTCCAACGAACTGCCCAACGAACCGGTGAAGCCCGGCAGCCCCGAGGTGATGAAGAGCGTCAACAACATCTGGAAGATCTCGGATAAGGGCGGCAAGCCGGTGCAGGTGACCAAACACACCGACGGCAACCTCTTCTACCCATCGATTTCGGCGGACGGCAAAGTAATCGTGTACGAGGACAACTTCGGCCTGTGGAAGCTTGAAACGGCTACCGGCCGGTCCAGCGAGATCAAAATCGATATCAAAACCGATTACACCGAGAACAAGACCGAGCTGACCACCATCGCCAACGAAGCCGAGGGCTTCAGCCTTTCGCCGTCGAATAAGCGCGCCGCCGTCGCGGTGCACGGAGAAATCTTCACGGTCGCCACCGATCGCGGACAATTGCAGCGCGTCACCGACACCCCATGGAAAGAGCACACGCCGCGCTGGTCTCCGGACGGCAAGTGGATCGCCTTCGTCAGCGACCGCACCGGCCGGGAGGAAATCTACATTTCCGACGAACTCGGTAAGACCAGCAAGAAGCTCACCGATTCCGACTCCGACAAGCTGGGCATCGTCTGGGCGGCCGATTCGAAATCGTTCCTGTGGACCGGCAGCGACCACAAGCTGCGGCGCGTGGACCTCGATTCCGGCAAGGAAGAAGTTCTGGCGTCCAGCCCGGGCGGCAACATCGGCGAGCCGCAATTCTCCCCGGATGGCAAATGGATCTCCTACTCCAAGCAGGACGATTTACTGCGGTCGCATGTTTGGCTCCGGGAACTGGCCACCGGCCAGGAGCATGAGATCACTTCCGACAAGTTCATGACGTCGCGCGGGGCGCGATGGACGCCGGATGGCAAGAAGCTGCTCGTCATCGGCGGGCAGGGCGGCAATGCCGGCATCGCGTCCACCGGCGGACGCGGCAGCGCGGCGCTCTACGCCATTCCGCTGACACCGGTCGAAAAGGATCCGCTCGATCGCGACGTCGATACCGAAGCACAGGCCGAGTCCATGGCCGCCGAAGCGCCGGCCGGCGGCGGACGGGGCGGCCGTGGCGCGGGCGGCGGTTCGGCCCCCGCCAACGTCCAGGTCAAGATCGATTGGGACAACCTGGAGCGGCGCATCACGCCGCTTGGGGCGAGCTTGGGCAACATCTCAATGGTTCTCCCGTCGCCGGACAGCCATACTTACCTGGTTCAGGCTGGTGGCGGCGGGGCGGGCGCGGCGGCGGCCGGCGCGGGCGCCAATGCGACACCCGGCATGTACACCATGAGTGAAGACGGCACCGCCATCACCCACCTCAACACCACTCCCGCGGATGCCGCCGGCGGACGCGGCGGCCGTGGCGGACGCGGTGGCGGAGGGTTCGGCGGCGGATCGGAGCCAACCTGGGCGCGCGATGGGCGCAGCATCTACTTCATGCAGGGAGGCTCGTTGTACACGCTGGCCATCGGCGGCGGTGGACAAACCACCACGGCGGCTCCAGCGGCAGCGGCGGGCGGCGGTGGACGCGGACGCGGCGGACGCGGCGGCGGTGGCGGCGCGGCGGCGGCAACCGCGGCGGCCGACACCGGATCGGGTCCCGCCCCGCGGCGCATCGATGTCACCGTGCGCATGGAGATCGACATCCCGGCGGAGCGCCGCCAGGTCTTCGAAGAAGCCTGGCGGGTCATGAAGAACCGCTTCTACGATCCCAACATGCACGGCGCCAACTGGACGGCGGCCAAGGATACTTACGAATCGTTGCTGCCGTACATCGCCGACGAAGAAGAACTGCACAACGTGATCATGATGATGATCGGAGACATGAACGCCTCGCATACCGGGATTTCCGGCGGCGGCGTGATTCCCGGACGGCCCGTGGCCGAAACCGAGCGCGTGCAGACACGCTATCCCGGCTTCGACATGGAACCGGATGCCTCCGGTTATTTCAAGGTCTCGTACATCTACAAGAAGGGCCCGGCCGATCACGATTACGTCAAGCTCGCGGTGGGCAACTACATCCTCGGGCTGAACGATCACGACCTCAAGACCAGCGACAACTACTGGAAGCTGTTCAACATCCTGCCCGGGCGCAAATTCGAATTCCTGGTGAATTCCAAGCCCGCGGCGGATGGAGCATGGACGGTCGCTCTGGATCCGCTGACGGCCAACGCCATGAGCGATCTGCGCTACGACCGCTGGGTGGAGGAACGCAAAGAGATGGTGGCCAAGCTCTCCGGCGGGCAGATCGGCTATCTGCACATCAAGGCCATGGACGCGCCCTCGCTGGCCAAATTCCAGCTCGACCTGGCGGAAAACGAGGACAAGAAAGCCCTCATCATCGACGAGCGATTCAACGGCGGCGGCGGCATCGACCAGGAACTGCTGGAGATTCTCAATCAGCGCAAGGCGTATCAATCCACGCGCAACCGCGATTCGCTCGAAGTCAAGCGTCCGGCGCAGGCGTTCTTCGGGCCGCTGGTGGTGCTGCAGAACGAGCGATCGGCCAGCGATGCCGAGATGTTCCCGGCGGGTATTCGCACCCTCGGGTTGGGCAAGATCGTCGGCGTGCCGACCATGGGCGCGGTCATCGGCACCGGGTCGTTCACGCTGATGGACGGATCGGCGCTGCGCACTCCCGGGTCCGGCGTGTCCATCGAGAACGGCCAGAACATGGAGAACTACGGCGTGCCTCCCGACTACAACGTCGACAATACGCCCGCCGATTTCCTGGCCGGTCACGACCGGCAGGTGGAGAAGGCGATCGAGGTGCTGAAGGGCGAAATGAAGTAGGTTCGGATCAAGTTGATCCGGAGCCCGGTTCAAGTACTTGATTTCATTGGAAGGCGATCGGTGATGGACGGATCCACTTGATCCGTCCGCATCGCCGGCTTCATTTGTGCGGCTCAGCTCACCGCCGTTTCCGCAGGTTTCGGATTCGTCCGGCGCCCGGCGGGACAGCAGGAGACATTCAATTCCATGCATCGAAAACCGACAATATCCGGCATCACGGCGTTGTCCGTCGCTCTGCTGTTTCTTCTGGCCGCGTCTTCCGGCAAGGCGCAATCGGACGACGCGGCGCTGATCGCAAAAGCCAAAGCCATTCACAGCCGCGTCCTCAAACTCGACACGCACAACGATATCGAGCCTTCCAATTTCACGCCCGACTGCAACTACACCATGCGGCTGACGACGCAGGTCAATCTGCCGAAGATGGTGGAAGGAGGCATGGATGTCTCGTTCATGATTGTGTACGTCGGCCAGGGTCCGTTGACGCCGGAAGGATACGACAATGCGTACCGCGCGGCGATCGCGAAATTCGATGCCATTCATCGCCTGACGGAAAAAATCGCGCCCGGCCAGATCGGCCTGGCCTTGACGCCGGCCGACGTCCTGGCACTGCACAAGAAGAATCTGCGCATTGCCGTGATCGGGATCGAGAACGGATATCCCATCGGAACGGACATTCAGCGGGTGAAAGAGTTTTATGACCGCGGCGGGCGATACATGTCGCTCGCGCACAACGGCAACAGCCAGCTTGCCGATTCCAACACCGGCGAAACTCAGGGTTACCTGTATAACAATGGACTGTCGCCGCTGGGCCGCGAAGTCATCGCGGAGATGAACCGCCTGGGCATGATGGTCGACCTCTCGCATCCCTCCAAGGGAGCGAACCTGGAAGCCATCCGTCTTTCGAAGGCTCCGGTCATTGCATCGCATTCGGGCGTGCGCGCCCTGGCCGACGTCAGCCGGAATATGGACGACGAGCAACTGCTGGCTCTCAAGAAGAACGGGGGCGTGATCCAGGTGGTCGGTTTCGCGTCTTATATCAAGACGGATTCGAAAGAACGCGTCGAGGCCCTGGGGAAGTTGCGGGAGGAGTTGGGACTCACCGCTCCGGAGGGACGCGGCGGAGGCGGAGGCCGTGGGCGCGGACGCGGCGCGGGCGGCGACGCGGCTGCTGCGGCGCCCCGTCCATGTCCGGTGGAGAGCGGAGACGCATCCGCTTCCGGCCGCAGGGACGGCGGCGGAGCTGGCCGCGGACGCGGCAATGCCGCGCTCGATGCGCTCTCGCCCGAGCGGCGCGCGGAATACGACAAGCGGCTGGCTGAGATCGATGCCCGGTTTCCACCCGCGGGCCGCGCCACGGTGAAGGATTTCGTCAATCATATCGACTACGCGGTGAAGCTCATCGGCATCGATCACGTGGGGATTTCGTCGGACTTCGACGGCGGGGGCGGAGTGGATGGCTGGAACAGCGCGGCTGAGGCTTTCAACGTCACGCTGGAGTTGGTGCGCCGCGGCTATACCGAAGCGCAGATCGGCAAGTTATGGAGCGGCAATCTGCTGCGGGTTTGGGGCGAAGTGGAGAAAGTCTCGAGGGAACTGCAAAAGAAATGAGAGCGGCCCGCGCCGGCCGGCCGGTCCGCAGGTCTAGAATTTGAGCCTCAGTTCGACCCAGGCGCGCCGGGGCGCTCCCGGCGAGAAAAATGTCACGCTTTGCAATGGGTACTGTCCCGCCTGCGGTCCGCTGGTGTATTGCGGAAAAGGACGGGCCAGGAACGCGCCTCTCGCGCTGAATCCGGTATTGCCGAGCTGCGCGGCCGTGTCATACCGGAGATTGAACAAATTGTCCACCTGGAAGACGATCGCAATGTGCCGGGTCGCGTCGTAATGAGCCAGGAAGTTGGTGACGCCATAGCCCGGCGCAACTCCGGGGCCCAGGTAGTAGACGCCATCGGCCTTATACGCGTTGTTTTCGTTTCCGCGCGCGTAGGAGCTGGAGGCGGCGATTTCCGTCAGCGCCAGACCAAGCTTCGATGTTGCCTGCACATCCACGTGAGCCTTCCCCGTGTGCTTGGGAATGAGCGGGATCCGGTTGCCCGGATGGATATAGATATTTCCGTCGAGGCCGGGGAAGCCCGAGAGAGCCGCATCGTTGGTGTTATTCGCCGAACCGTTGAGTATGGCGGGGCTCTGGTAGGTCGCCAGGAGGAACGTGTAATCCAGCCCCCAAACCACCCGCCAGACGCGCCCGCTCAAATCGCCATCGAACCCCTCGCGCCGGGTCCGGGCGAAGTTCTGAAAATATCCGGTGCCAAGCTGCGGCGAGGAGACGAAGAGGATGTCGTTGCGGTTGTCGCCGCGAAACGCGCCCACATTCCAGCTGAGACTGGGGATCGCGGGGCTTTCCGATTTGCCGCGCGCGCCGGCCTCCCAGGTTCCCGATACGACTTGCGCGAGCGGAGGATCGCTGGCCAGCGCGTTGGGCAGGCTACAGGGGTTGGCGGGATCGGCGCAGCCCAGCTCGATCGCTGTAGGGGCGCGGCTGCTTTCCGTATAACTTGCGTAGAGCGTCGCCGCGGATGCCGGGCTCCACGTGATTCCAACCGCCGGATTGAACTTCTGAAAGACGTAACTCCCATCGAGGGAACCCGGTCCCGGAAGGGGCTGGATGCGGTCGGAGTCATCAACCCCGAGGCGATTGAATCGTCCGGAAACCGTCACATTCACGTCCCTGGCGACGGTAAGCGTGTCCATGAAGTACAGGCCGAGAGACGGGGTAAGGCCGTGCAGATTGACGCGAGAGTCGATTGGATTCTGACTGGCGGCGCCATCCTGCCAGGCGGGCACGAGAGTGATGGTGTAATTCGGATTCAAGTAGCCGTATTGGGAATTCTGGATGTACGTCACGCTGCCGCGGCCGGCAGACAAGCCGGCGGTGAGCTGATTCCGTCCGATGGAAGTGGACGCGGTCCAGGTGGTCTGACCGGAGAAGCCGTAGTCGCTTTGGACTTCCGTGGAGGCGATCTGGATGCCGTTGCACCGTTCGTCGGCGTCGCCGTTCACCAAGGCTTCCGCGAGACAGCGCCACTTGGGAAATGGCGTATTGGTGGAATTGGCGCCGCTTGACGGGACGCCGGTGTAGCCCGCGGCCGTGAGCACCGCGATCTCGGCCGCGTTGGGTTGGTAGACCGATTCGTCGAACGAATCGGTATTGAGGTTGGCGTTCACTCCAAAGGTGCGGATGTGCCGGTACCAGGCATTCGCGGAGAATGTCAGATCGCTGCTGAAGACGTGGCGGAGGAGAAGATTGACGGATGGGGAGCGGTTCGCCGTGCTGTCGGGGATGGAATAAACGCTGGAGTAATTGTCCGCCAGCAAACGGTAGTCCTGCAGCCCGTTTCCGACGAGATAATTGTCGCTGTAGGCGAAGGTGACGGCCGCGGCGGTTTCCGCGTTTCGCCAGCCGAGCCGAGCGAAGGTCTGCCGCACGGTGGAAGGCGAGTCGATGCGCCAACCTGATTCGTGGAAGTAATCGCCAGCCACAAACCAGTTGAACCCCGTGGCCTTGCCGCCGCCGTAACTCGCCTGGCCTTGCTTGCGATTACTGGCGCCGTAGAGAAAACTCCCTTCGATCCCGGGAGCGCTGACGCCATCCTTGGTCTGGACGGAGAGCGCGCCGCCCAGGGTATTGGATCCGAAGATTGGGTCCGCGCCCGGCATCAGGGTGATTTCCGAGATCGCATTTTCGGGAATGAGGTCCCAGCTCACCACATCGCCAAAGGGCTGGTTTTGCCGCACGCCGTCCAGATAAACCGAGATGCCCTGCGGCGTGCCCAGCAGGGGCGACGCGGCATAGCCCCGGAAATTGACATCCGGCTGGAACGGGTTGGCTTGCATTTCATTGAGGAAAACGCCATTCAGCCCGCGGTTCATGATGTCCCCGAGGCCGGCCGCACCGCTGCCGGCCACGTCGCCGGCGCCGGCGGATTGTACTTCCCCCGCGATCTGGCTGATCGTCAGGCCGGTGTCCCCCATGGGCGTCGTCGCCGCCACCATCACCGTCGACGCGTGGGCGCTGATGGCCAGGATGATGGTTCGCACGATTGGAACCGTCGACCGGACCTCGATTCTCAGTTGCTGGGGGGCGAAACCCGGTTTGGAAATCTCCACCAGATAGCTGCCAAATGGCAGGTTGGCGAGCGTGCCGAGCCCCCGCGTATCGGTCTGGAACGAGCGGGCCGCGCCGCTGTCGCTCCGCAGCGAGCCCACGGCTTCAATGGGCGCGCCGGAAGGATCCTTGACTTCGACCCGGATCTCGCCCGCCTGCTGCTGTCCGTGAAGCGCCAGCGTGAGAATACCAAGCGCCAGAAACGCACCATACAGCGCCCCGCCCAGCCGGGCCTTAACCGATTTCGCCATAGAATTTCCAAGCGGGCTGGTAGTTCCGGTCGACTTTTTGTCCGTTGATGGCCAGCCGCACCATCTCCACCGGCATGTCCCCCTGCTGATACAGCGCATCATGGAACGCCCGATTGGTCATCCTGCCGGAGTCAACCAGTTCCTTATGCAGAGCATAGAATTGCAATGCACCCAGCATGTAGGCACATTGATAAATCGGCTCATAGGACCCATTGAACGAGCGGCGCACTTCTCCTTCGGCATTGGCTTTTTCAAATCCGACCCGGTCGATCAGGAACTGCACGCATTCCGTTGCTTTCATCTTACCGAGATGGAAGCTGAGCGAGAAAATGATGCGCGCGCAGCGGTGCATCCGCCAGAAAAGCGCTCCTACTCTTTGTTCCGGAGTATGCGTGAACCCGAGATCCCACAGCAGCATTTCCCAGTAGAAGGCCATTCCTTCGGTCCAGAAGGGCGTCGCGAACAGCGAACGGTAGGCGCGGTAGCGCTGGGTCATGTACTGCTGCATGTGATGGCCCGGAATCAGTTCATGAAAGACGGTGGCGCGGGCGAAGTAAATATTGTTTCCGCGGAGGGTTTCGAGGCGCTGCTCGATGGTCTGGCTGCTGGCCGGCGAGGACACCCGGATGACCGCGCCGCCGAGGAAAAATGGCGACACCAACTGTCCTTCCGGCGTAATGGCTTCTTCCCAGTAGTCCTGCTTCACCAGATCGGGGATGGTGACGAGTTCATGCTTCTCGACAAACTCGATGGCTTCGCGGGCGAGGTCGCGGACCAGATAAATCATCTGGCCCGGCTCCACGTACTTGTTCTTGACCGTTTCGAGCGCCTTCTTCCAATCGTTGCCGCAGCCCATTTCGTTGGACGCGCGCAGCATCTCCTTATCGCACCAGAAGAACTCGCGGTTGGCGAGGGTGACGAGCTGCTCCGGTGTGTAGACGATCATGGCCCGGCGCAAAGCGTCCATCAGGGCGTCGCGCCCGGCCGGACCGGCGCCCGAGATTTCCTCCTCGCTTCCGAGCGGGGCAGCGGAACGGCGAGCGCCGCCTCCACCGCTATCGCCGCCGCGTCCGGCGTTGTCGCCGCGACCTCCGCCGCCGCGCCCCCCGGGTCCGGCGGTCCCGAGCGGGCCGCCGACGCCCGAGGTGGTGTGCAGGAATTGCGCGTGCGCTTCCAACGCCTCGTCCGCCTTTTTGAAGCCGGCCTCCACCCACCACACGAATTTCGGGTCGTAGAGCGCGTAGAAGTCGTACCAGGAGCGCAGCGCGCCGCGTAGCTGTTGCAGGCGCTGAGCGGCGCGATTCATCGCCGCGGTTCCCTTGGCGCCGCTCAGGGAATCCCTGGCGGCGGCGATGTCTTTCAGCAATTTCTCCAGCGAGATGGCGGCCTGTTGGCCGTCCATGGTATCCATGCGGCGCCGCGCTTCCTCGAAACCGATGATGGTCTGCTGGAAGGGTATCAGGGGGGCGATTTCGGCTTCCCTCTGCCTGTCCGCCAGGAACGCCTTTCGTTCGCTCAGCAAGCGGTCGCGGATGAGCAGATAATCCACTTTCCCCGCCTGGCTGATGTTATCGAAGCGGATACCGTCGAGCAGGCGCAACTGGCTTTCGTAGAACTTCTCGAATGCCGCCTTCCGCGCCGCCGATCCGGCAAGGGGGTACAAACGCTCGTAGTCGCGCAGTTCCACGGAGTAGCGTTCTATGACGGGACGCAATTCGCTGGTCCCCGTATCGAGTGGAGTGCCGTCGGCGGCCAGGGTGCAATTGCAATCGCCAGCCGGCGGCGGAGGCGCGGGTGCGGGTCTGGCTGAATTCTTCTGAGCGCGTAACAGGCCGGTCGACGCCAGGGAACCCGCGCCGACCAGGGCGAGACCTCCCCGCTTCAACAGATGGCGACGGGCGAAATTGATCATTGGCTTATCCTCGAGGGCGTCCGGTGGGGGTTTCGATGCCAGCCCGCTATTATACGGACGCGCGATCTTTACTACCAGCTTACGTAGAGGACGAAGGAGCGAAGGGGAGTATTGCAAGTGACGCGCCCGTGGTATAGTGAGGCCCAGGGATGCTGGGGACCGCCTATTGGCGCATCGCGCGTTTGGCCGCTGCCGTATGTCTGGCGGTGCTGTTGTCTTTTGCGTCTCTCGCGCCGCTTGCCGCAGAAGGATCCGCAGCATGTTCCTGCTGCCGGAGCCACGGCAAATGCTGCTGTAGAAAGGACGGCGCCAGGACGCCGGTTGGCCCGACGCTATCGAGTGCCTGCTGCAGCCGGGATTGCGGCCTGGCGGTGCTGGGCGGAGTCGCCGCGAACGTGCTGGTCCGGCCGTCCACCAGTTCGGCTGAAGCGCCAACCGGGACGTTCTCCAGGCTGTTCACGTCGCAATTCATTCCACAAGGCCGCGGCGCGGACGACGTCGGAAGGCAGCGGCCGCCCCCCGATCCTTTCCTCGCGTAATTCCCTGATCTGTCAGATGCAGTAAGTCGTGGTGCGCTCCAGCGCACCGATGCGAGGAATATTGATCGCAGCCATCCAGTCTTGGGCGAAGGCTCCAGTCCTTCGCTTGCCTGCACGTTCAGGCCGCCCGGCGGCAGTGTGCCTGCTTGCGCTCTGTCTCCTCACACCGGTATGGCAGGAGCTTGCATCTTTGTCCACGAGGGGCTCGCCGTGCGGCATGAGTTGCTGCAAGTCCGGCACATCCTGCTCGTGTTGCCGTCGTTCGCGGCGCGAGGAAAATCGACAGGGCGCCCAGTGGAACGCCGAAGCCAGGTGTTGCGGAGATTGCGCGCAGCCTTCCGTTTTGCCGGCCTGGCCCGGTCTGAATTCGCCGCAAGCATTCGTCCTGCTTCTGCCGAGCGTTTCGGCGACCCGCCTCCTGCGTGAATCTCACGCGGGGTGGATAGCTGCCTCGGCTGAGTTCGCACTCTTTCAGAGACCGCCTCCAACCCTGCTCCAGCTCCAGGTTCCGTTGGTGCAGAGCAGAGGAGGAGGAATATGGTGGTCACACGATTCCTGATAAACGTTACGTTCCTGTCGCTGAGTGTGATGTGTGCCGCCGCGCAGGAATCCATTCAATATGGCAGTATCAGCGGCCGCGTCGAAGACTCCAGTGGCGCGGTGGTTCAAAATGCGAAGGTCACAGCCCTTCAAAAAGAGACCAACATCAGCAGCACCTCGTTGACCGACAGGGAAGGCCGGTTCCGATTCTCGTACTTGAGCGCCGGCGAGTATGAAGTTGTGGTGCAGCGTCCGGGATTCACGGAGGCGACGCAAACCGTCAAGGTCGGACTGGGGTCGGCTTTCGAACTGCCGATTGTCCTGAGCCTGGCGACGTCGCAAAGCCAGGTTACGGTCACCAGTCAGGCGGATTTGCTGGAAGCGGCGCGCACCCAGATCGCGGGAACCATCTCGCGGACAGAAGTGACCAGTCTGCCTCTCAACGGGCGGAATTTTCTGGACCTGGCGCTACTGGTCCCTGGTGTTTCTCCGACCAACACCGCGGCCAACCAACTGTTCGCCGAGACGTCGGCGGTGCCCGGGCAAGGCATTTCGGTCGGCAGCCAGCGGAACTTTTCGAACAGCTTCATCATCGACGGTCTTTCCAATAACGACGATGCCGCCGGGTTGACGGGCGCGTTCTACGGGCTCGACGTGGTGAACGAGTTTCAAGTGGTGACCTCGGGCGGGCAGGCCGAATTCGGCCGCGCGCTCGGCGGCTACATCAATATGGTCAGCCGGAGCGGGTCCAACACCCTGCATGGCGATGCCTACCTCTATTTCAAGAACCAGCGCTTCAATGCCGCCAACCCGCTGGCCCAAATCGCGCTTCCTATCACGCAGGCACAATACGGCGCCAGCCTCGGCGGCCCGATCCTACGCGACCGCACCTTCTATTTCGCCAACTTCGAGCAGCGGGAATTGAACCAGTCCGGCCTGACGACGATCTCGCAGGCCAACGTCGCCGCCGTCAACGCAAGGCTGGCGGCAGCGGGATATCCCGGCCCGCGGATCTCCACCGGCATCTATCCCAACCCGGTTCACAACAGCAATCTTTTCGCCAAGATCGATCATCACTTCAGCGATACGGATCAGGCCAGCATCCGATACAGCCTCTACCATGTGACCGCCATCAACTCGCGCGGCGCCGGCGGATTGAGCGCGCCCACGGCTTCGGCCAACCTGGACGACACCGATCAGACCATCGCCGCCAGCAACATCGCCACGTTGTCGCCCCACCTGGTTAATGAAACACGCGGCCAGTTCACCAACAGCAATCTGAAGGCTCCGCCTTCGGACCCGATCGGGCCGGCGGTGAGCATTTCCGGAGTGGCGTCTTTTGGGACGTTATCGGGATCCCCCACCGCGCGAACCAACAAACTCGCGGAGGGAGTGGACAACCTCTCGTACCAGGCAGGCGCGCATGCCCTGCGCGTGGGCGCCGATTTCCTGTATAACGACGACGTCATCACCTTTCCGCGAACGTATCGCGGCAGCTATTCCTTTTCTTCTCTGGCGAATTTCCTTTCGGGCACGTACAACACCTCGGGCTTCACGCAGACCTTCGCCAACAGCGTAGTGCCGCAAACGAATCCGAACGCGGGATTCTATGCCCAGGACGAATGGAAGGTCAGCTCCCGATTCACTCTCAACCTGGGAGTGCGGTACGACCTGGAATTCCTGCGTACGATCGCGACCAGCACCGGTAATGTCTCGCCGCGCGGCGGATTCGCCTGGACACCGTTCCGGTCTCGAAAAACGGTGATTCGTGGCGGGTACGGTTTGTTCTACGACCGGATCCCGCTTCGCCCGCTGGCCAACGCACTGCTTTCGGCGAACAATACGACGAATCCGGCCGACCTGAGCCAGATCAGCATCAGCTTGTCGCCCGGACAGGCCGGCGCTCCGGTGTTCCCCAACATTCTCAGCAGCCTGACGCTGCCGGCGGGAGTCCTCTTCAATTTCTCCACGATGGACCCGCACATGAAGAACGCCTATTCCGAACAGGGCAGTTTCGAAATCGAGCATCAGTTCGGCGCACACTCCACCCTTACGGTGGGCTACCAGCATGTGCGCGGTCTGCACCTGATCATTTCGGTCAACCAGAACGTGCCCACTTGCACCGCCGCGGGGACCAATAACGGCTGCCGGCCAAATCCGGCATTTGGAAACGACAGCCAATATTCTTCGCTGGCGGATTCTCACTACGACGGTTTGCACGTATCGTTCGTCGAGCGGCCCTCCGCGTGGAGCAGTTTGCGGATTTCCTATACCTATTCGAAGGCGCTCGATGACGTGAGTGAATTCTTCTTCAGCGCTCCCATCAACAACTTCAATATTTGGCAGGATTATGGCCGTTCCGATGACGACCAGCGGGACCGCCTGGTTTTCGAAGGGACGGTCCATTCGTCAATGGGTTCGGCACGCAACAATTGGCAGCGGCTCAGTCATGGATTTCAGCTGAGCACCCTGCTGCAATACTACTCGCCGCTTCCGTTTAACATCACCACCGGCGCCAATACCATCCAGGGAACGTCGGCCCGTCCGACGATCGATGGGGTCTTCATCAATCGCAATGCCGGTTCCGGGTTCGATTTCTTCAGCCTGGGCGCTCGTCTCAGCCGCAGCTTCCGGATTTCGGAGCGGCTCCGGCTGGAGGCTCTGGCGGAAGCCTTCAACCTCACCAATCACCTGAACGGCGTGACGCTGAATGGCGTTTTCGGCACGGGAGCCTATCCGGCGAACCCATCGCCGACGTTCAAACAGATCACGGCGGTGAACGATCCGCGGACCATGCAATTGGCTCTGCGGGTCGACTTTTAGGAGGAGTATGCTGCCGGTCTTGTTCTTTGCTGCAATGGTTACGCATCTGGGTCCCATGGGCCCGGATGCTCCGGCGCGAGAGCCGCAGATGGCCGCAGATGGCTCGAACGTCGTGCTGACGTTCGGCGCCGGCAATGCCATCTATTTCAGTTCGTCGCATGACGGCGGCCGTACATTCTCGGCTCCGTCCAAGGTTGCGGATGCCGGAATCCTCCCGCTCACACGGCACCGGGGTCCGCGCATTGCCTTCGCGGGACAGGCGATCGTGATCACGGCCGTGGCCGGCAACAAGGTGGAGGAGGGCTCTCATGCCCACGGCCTTCCATCGGATGGCGATCTGATGGTCTGGCGCTCGCCGGATGGGGGAAAGACCTGGTCACGGGGAAGCGCGATTAACGATGTGGCCGCTTCCGCTACCGAGGGCTTGCACGCGCTGGCCTCCGACGGAAAGGCGCGGTTGTTTGCGGTTTGGCTGGATAAGCGCGGCGGAAAGGGCACGAAACTTTATTCTTCCCGCTCCACGGATGGCGGCGTCACGTGGTCGAAAAACGTCGCGCTTTACCAGTCGCCCGACGGATCCATTTGCGAATGCTGTCATCCTTCGGCATTGATCGACGGATCGGGCGAATTGCTGGTGATGTGGCGAAACTCGATTGGCGGATCGCGCGACCTGTATCTCAGCCGGTCGCGCGATGGCGTCAGTTTTTCCAGCCCGCGGAAGCTGGGAGAAGGCACCTGGAAGATCAACGCCTGCCCGATGGACGGAGGCGGGCTGGCGGCCTCTTCCGGTGAGGTTCTTACGGCCTGGCGGCGCGAAGGCAACGTCTTTCTCGCGGAGCCGGGGCGGTCCGAGAAGCAGATCGGCGCCGGCAAGGATGTCGCGCTGGCGCTGAGCGGCAAGAAGGCTTACGTGGCTTGGGTGGATGGCACAAAAGTGGAAGTCTGGATCGACGGCAAAGTCGAACAGCTTGCCGATGCGGGCGCGTTCCCCTCGCTTTTGAGCCTGCCGGGCGGCGGTGTGGCCGCTGCCTGGGAAGAGAACGGAACTATTCAAATCCGGCGTTTGCCGTAGCCTGGGAGGGGCTTTCATGAAGTCAGCGATTTTCTTCTCAATTTTCGTGTTTTCCGCAAGCAGCTTATCGGCTGCGGATCAGCAAGTCTCCATCCGCTTTCAGGCGATGGTTGGCAGCGAGAAATTCGCGTGCGGCCGAACCTATTCGGGGATCGGCACTACGGCTTCGACTCTTTCACCGCGGGATTTCCGGTTTTACGTGCACGATGTCGCGCTGATTGACGATTCCGGCAAGTCAGTCCCACTCGAATTGTCTCAAGATGGGAAGTGGCAACTGGACGACGTGGCGTTGCTCGATTTTGAGAACGCCACCGGTGGGTGCATCAATGGAACGCCCGAGACGAACGACAAAGTGGTGGGCACGGTTCCGCAGGGCCACTACACCGGCCTCCGGTTCACCCTCGGAGTGCCCTTCAACAAGAACCACACCGATCTGACCACACAGCCGCCGCCGTTGAACCTCACGGCTCTTTCGTGGGTCTGGAACGCCGGCCGGAAATTCGCGCGCCTGGATTTTGCCAGTACCGGCTTGCCGCGTGGATACGCAGTTCATCTCGGCAGCACCGGTTGCACGCCAAACGAAACCAAGACGGCTCCTCCAGTTCAATGCGCCGAGCCGAACCGGGTTGATGTGGAGTTTGCGGCATTCGATGTAGCAACCGATGTTGTGGTGGCCGATCTTGCGGCCTTGCTGAAGGATTCCAACATCGACACCAATCAGGAAAAGACGGCTGCCGGCTGCATGTCCAGCCAGGAGGATGGCGATTGCGCGGGAATCTTCGCCAATTTGGGACTGCCCTTCGCGGGAAAGCGCGGCGGTAAGCAGTCCTTCTTCCGCAAGGCATTGGCGGAAGCCGTAGCCTCTTCGAGAGCCGAAAATTGAGCCATGCGCACCGCATTGATTTTGCTTGGGGCCTTTTGTCTGGCAGCCCATGCTCACGATGCCCATGGACACTCGACCGCGCCTCCGGAGGCGCGTCTGCTGAAATCGCCCCTCGCCAATTCGGACGAGCATGCCGCCGCGGCCCAGCCTGCCTACGAACGCCTCTGTGCCGGATGCCACGGCGCAGACGGTAAGGCTCGCACGGCGATTGCGGGCAAATTGCCGGTCCGTCCCACGAACCTCACCGAATATCTGATGGAATCCATGCGGGACGGAGAGATCTTCTGGGTGATCGGCAACGGCATCGCGCCGAACATGCCTGCGTTTGGCGCTCAGTTGAACGAGACGCAACGCTGGCAGCTTGTACAATATGTTCGCCGCCTGAGGGCCCGGCAAAGAGCCGTCGAGAAGCAGAAGCTGGGTCCTTATGAATGGAATCTGCCGCCCGGGTTTCCGTTTCCGAATGTTCCCCCGGATAACCCCATGACCCGTGAAAAGGTGGAGTTGGGCCGGTATCTTTTCTACGACAAGCGGCTCTCGCTGAACCAGACCCAGGCTTGCGCCACGTGCCATCAGCAACAAAGAGCCTTTACGAACGGCCGGGCGCGCGGGCTGGGTTCGACCGGCGAACTTCATCCGCGCGGACCCATGAGCCTGGTGAACGTGGCCTATGCCCCGGTTCTGACCTGGGCCAATCCGCTGGTGCGGACTCTGGAGCAGCAGGCACTCGTCCCGATGTTCGGAGAGAACCCGGTCGAGCTCGGAATGGCGGGCAGGGAGGATCTGCTCCTTCAGCGGCTGAAAAGCGATGTCCGCTACCGTGAGCTATTCGCGCGGGCGTTTCCCTCCGCAAGCGATCCATTCACGGTTCGCGCTATTGCGCAGGCCATCGCCAGTTTCGAGCGCACCATTCTCTCTGGGGATTCGCCATATGACCGATACCGCAACGGCGACGATCCTGACGCTATCACTCAATCCGCCAAGCGAGGTGAAGCGTTGTTCTTCAGCGAACGGCTCGAGTGCTTCCATTGTCACGGCGGCTTCAATCTGACCGGCACAGTGGATTACCTGGACAAGGGCTTTGCCGAAGTCGAGTTTCACAATACGGGGCTTTACAACTTGAATGGCAAGTTCTCCTATCCGCAGCCGAACCTGGGGCTTTACGATTTCACACACCAGGAGGAGGACGTCGGCAAGTTCAAGGCGCCCACTTTGCGCAACATCGAGGTTACTGCCCCGTATATGCATGACGGCAGCGTCCGGACGCTGAGTGATGTAGTCGAGCATTACCGATCCGGCGGGCGCACGATTAGAACCGGTCTGAATGCCGGAGTGGGTTCGCAGAATCCAAACAAGAGCGAATTCGTCAAGCCGTTTGCCCTCAGCGCGGAGGAAAAAGCGGATCTCCTGGCGTTCCTGAAATCTCTCACCGATCGCACAATCCTCACCGACCCGGCCTTCTCCGACCCTTTCGTTTCGGCTTCCGCGCAGTCAAGAGAACGGGCGCCCGGTTATGTGTTGCGCGGTGAGGTTGTCCAGGTCTACATCGATGCCGGCGCGGTTACCCTCTACCACGACGAAGTTCCGGGATTGATCCGCGCCGTGAAGGCTCCAAATGCCATGGAATTTCTGGTGGCGGACAAGGAGTGGTTGAAGAAGCTGAAGCCGGGGCAAAGTGTCGTAGCCCGCGTTCGCCGGCAAGGCGCGGATTATGTCCTTGAGGATTTGCGGACGGAAGGCAGGAAAGGTCACATAT
>Ga0335083_10004917_pt1 | contig 16949 bp, 11 predicted proteins | sample Lox_Sample_42_FD_206716 | JGI IMG/M metagenome (GOLD analysis project Ga0335083, IMG submission 206716) | Soil microbial communities from Loxahatchee National Wildlife Refuge, Florida, United States - Lox_Sample_4.2 | ecosystem: Environmental > Terrestrial > Soil > Wetlands | place: USA... | reverse complement strand
ACTTAGGTGCCGTGATTACATCACCAACTGTGCTGATGAAAGCGCTTACACTTTAGCGAAGCGGTGAGCGGTTGGGTTTTTGAGTTTGCGATTTCGGGCAGTTGGCTTCTGAAAGGTGAGAGTCAGCGCCTTTTGACTTGTAGCACTTACCATTGCGTCAGGTATTCGGTCTGCTAATTTTACGGAAAGTCCTACGGAGGTGGGCCGTGGCAAAGCGTTCGTTTTTTGTGATTGCGTTGCTGGCGGTGTCCGTCGTGACACTCATCAGCGGAAGAGCAGCTTATGCGCAGGTGGGAGCTGACCGCGTAGCGCTGACGGGCCTGGTGACCGACCCTTCTGGGGGTTCTGTGCCCGGCGCCACCGTCACCTTGACAAGACAGGATACCGGATTGAAGACCGTCGTTGCTACCAACGACGCCGGCAATTTCACCACACCGGCGATGATTCCCAGCGTCTATACCTTGGAGGTGACGAAGGAGGGCTTCAAGACTTACACACAACCTGACTTGTCGCTGACGATTGGGGGAAGAACCTTCACCCAGAACGTCACGCTCCAGCTCGGCGCGGTGTCCCAGACCGTCGAGGTGAAAGCTACTACCCAGCTCATTAACACTTCAAGTTCCCAAATCTCCTACCACGTGAGCGGGGATTACTATCGGGACCTTCCGGATGTGATGGGCGCAGACGTGCGTCTGGCGGAAACCAAGCTTATCCTGTCGCCCGGCTACGTCCCCACTGCGCCCAATGGCGATGCGATCTTCCGCGGCGACGCCTTTGAATCGCGAATCAACGGCGGCCAGACTGTGTCTTGGGAGAGCTGGTTTGACGGCGCCGAATATGGTTATGCCGAGGGTCACCAGCAAACGCATGAAAGCTCCATCCCCTATGATGCGGTGCAGGAAATGACCACCACGGTGAATAACTTTTCCGCCCAATACGGCCACACCAGCGGCGGCATCGCTCTCTACACCACCAAGTCAGGTACCAACCAGTTTCACGGGAACGTGTATGACATTCTGACCACCAACCATTTGGATGCGAACAATTTTTTCCTGAATGAAGCGGGCATCAATATCCTGCCACTGACTCAGAATAACGTGGGCATTGCCATCGGTGGGCCCATTCCCAAGATTCACAAATGGGGCAAGACTTTCTGGTTCACTAATTATGACCGGCTCGATTACCACAGTACGGTGAACACTGGGTTTCAGAACACGCTCCCCACGCCGGCCGAGAGAAACGGCGACTTCAGCCAGTTGCTGCAATCGCCCGCAGCCGGATGCGCCACTCCCCCCTGTCAGATTGGGTCGGACGCGCTGGGACGGCCGATTTACTATGGCGAAATCTTCAACCCGAATTCCACCCGAACCGTGAACGGAGTCCCCGTCCGCGATGGTTACGGATTTAACACCGCAACTGGGTTGCCCATGGCAACGGCCAATATGATTCCGCTGAACGATCCGTTGCTAGCGGGAAACAAGGGCGCTCAATATGTCGCCTCTATCATTCCTGCGCTTGACCGGAATACGCTTTTCACGCCCAATGAATTCGGCGGCACGTCAGACGACAACGACAAGATTAATGTCTGGACGTGGCTCTTCAGGGTCGATCACACGTTCAGTGACAGGTGGTCCGCCACTTTCACCTATTTTCAGAATCACCGGCCCCGCACCGCCCACTGCGGCGGGCCGCAGGGTTGCAATACCGAGAACAACGGACAAACGGACTCTCAAGCAAATGACACTTATCTCGGCCAGGGCTTCTACCAGCTCATTACCAACCACTTCATGCACCTTCAGATCAACACGGTAATCAAGCCGAACCTGTTTAACCACGCCACGCTGTCTTATGACCGCTGGGTGATGGACGGACACCAATTGTCTTCAGGAGTAGGTTGGAACCAGAAGCTGGGGCTTGGGCTTCCGAACGATCCCAAGTACAACAATGCCGGCTTCCCCCAGATCAATTTCTTTAACGGACCAGTCGGATACACTCACTACGGAACGCCGTGGCTGGGAAACGGATCTGACATTAACAACCGGTACCAGTTCTATGACGACCTCACTTGGATCGTCGGCAAGCACACCGTGAAGATGGGAGTTCAGAGCAATTTCATCACTTTCCCTCAGACCGGATGGGCGATCAACACGGGCGGCAACTTTAACTTCCTCGCCCAAAGTACTGCAGGCTATGACAACAGGGGTAACAACTTGGCCAACTCAAACGCGCAAGGCGACGCTTTCGCTTCGTTCCTTCTCGGCCAGGTTGACTTTGCCAACTTCTCGGTGTTCCAACCTTACATGCCGAAGATCTCCTATGTGGCGCCGTGGATAAACGACTCTTGGAAGGTTAATTCCCATCTCACCCTGGAGGGCGGCCTGCGACTCGACCACAATTCGGGTCTCTCGGAGCAGCACAACCGCTTTTCAACCTTCGTCCCCACAGCCACTCAGGTGATCGATGGGGCGACCGTTGACGGTGCCACGGTCTTTAACTCCAAACTGGCCGGTGGCAACGGCAGCACGGGCTTGGCGCCGCGCACTGGCTTTGCCTATGCCCTAGGGAAAAACAATGTGATTCGAGGTGGATATGGCCTCTACTTTGGCGCCACCATTGCTGATTCCTGGGACGCTTACCCGGTGGACGGCTATCAGACAAACCCCACCGTGGCCAATACCAGCAATGACCAGTTTCCGACCTACTACTGGGGCAATGGATTCCCAGCGAGTTCCATCTCGTTCCCGCCGAACTTAGTTCCTGGCGTCGCGAATGGAGGCAGTCCGGTGGCCGTCTCCCCCGACAATTACGAGATGCCGATCTGGCAGAACTGGAACATTTCCTACCAACACCAGTGGGGCAGCAACATCAGTCTGGACGTGGCCTACGTGGGGAACCACGGAACGCGGTTGCCTGATGACCGCGCCAGCGCCGGCACGCTCTTCAACATGAACCCAGATACAGTTCTGCAATACGGCACTGACCTCACGACAGCAGGCTTTACCAACGGCGTTGCTTTTGGCAATGTACACGGCGTCGCTGCTCCTTGGCCTGATTTTACAGGAAACCTGGCCCACGCCTTGCTACCTTTCCCGCAGTACAACCCGCAGGGAATTCAGTGGCGCAAGACGCACAACGGGAAGAGCCACTACAACGCCTTTCAAATGCAGTTTCTCCAGCGCGGACATAATCAGTCAACCACCATCGCTTACACCTATTCCCGCCTCATGAATAACGGAGCGGAATCAGGCCAGGAAGGCGGCCTTTCGGTTCAGAATCCAAGCAATATGAGCGATCTGTGGGGGCCGAGCGCTGACGACGTGCCGAATGTTCTGACCATTGGCGAGGTCTATACGCTGCCGTTCGGACCGGGTATGAGATTCCTAGGAAACGCCACGGGGGTTGTGGATAAGCTCGTCAGCCACTGGCAGGTGTCATTCATCGCGAGCTACCAGACAGGACGCCCGCTCACCATGTTTGCAGCCAATAACAATAATCAATACCTGTTCAGTACCGCTCTGTTCCCCAACCGCGTTGGCGGCCAGCCCGTCAGGACCTCGGGATCATTTACCGACCCGAGTAGCCAAGTGTACTTTAACTCGGCTGCCTTCTCCGTCCCAGACCCGTTCACCTTCGGCAACAATGGGCGGAGCAACACGGACATCCGTGGATTCCACTATTACAACGAGGATCTAAACATTTACAAAGATACCTACTTCGGCGAGCAGAAATATGTAAGGTTCCAAGCCACGGCAGGCAACATTTTCAACCGAGTTGATTTCTGCAACGCGGATACGAATATCAGCGACGCATCCTTCGGCGTGACGTCCACCCAGTGCAACATCCCGAGGCGTATTCAGCTCGGTCTGCAAATCTTCTTCTGAAGACGACCTTCAGTTCACTCTCAGCGATGGTTCGGTCCCTTGCGGGACCGGCCATCGCTTTCTTGTTTTGGGCCAGCCTTCAGCTAATTGGGGAGCTAATTGGGGAGCAGCAAGTGCAGTTCTAAGTGCTTCCGCGCTTTCTGGTCCGCATCTAGCTTTTGCCACTCAGCAAAATGCTTCTGGGCCTCGTCGGCTTTCCCGAGGGTTTGAAATAATAGGTAGAGTTGGTAGTGAGCCTGCTCCGAGGTGGGATCGAGCACGATCGCACGGTCGAGATACTCTTGGGCTTCCTCATAGTGGTGCTTCGTCATCAGGATGGTACCCAACTTCACGTACGAGGGTGCATACTGAGGATGGCTCTTGACGAGGCCTCGGAGTAAGGCTTCGGCGTCGTGATTTTGGCCGAGGTGGCTATAGGTGAGGCTCAGATAGTACGGAGCCGCAACCTGGTTAGGCTGCTCCTCAAGGCTCTTCTTAAGGGCGGATGCAGCCTCAGGGTACTTGCTCTGCAGATAGTACACGGTTCCCATCGCATAATTCAAAACCGGATTCTGAGGGTGTTTCTGCAAAAGCTCGCCAAAGAGAGCGGCGGCTTTTGGAAGATTACCCCGACCGACGTTGGCGGAGCCAAAAACGTAGACGTAGCGGTCGTCGTCTGGCTTCAGCGAAACCGCTTTTCCAAGAGCGGACAGAGCGTCTTCAATCAAGTCTCGCTTCAAGCAGATTCTCCCGAACTCAAACAAGATTTCAGGATCGTCCGGCTGCAGTTGTTTGGCCCTGAGGAGATAGGCCAACGCTTTTTCGGTATTGCCTTGCCGCTCGGCGACTTCAGCGACTCCCTGATCGCAGGCCGCGCAGGCCGGATTCAAGCTCAAGGCCTGTTCGAAATCCCGCTCGGCCTGATCCAGGTCTCCCAGCCCCAGATGAATCCTTCCGAGATTCAAGGCGAGCGTCGAGGACATGTGTCCAGCGCTTCTTGACTCAACGGCTTCAACCAGAGCTTTGGCTTCGGAGGTCATCCCGTAGCTCATCAGGAGCTGAGCAAATTCGAGCGATGATTCATCAGAGTGTTGAGGCAACTCTTGCCAGGCACGAACCACCCCGGCGAGCTCTTCCTTTTTTCCAAGACCTCCATAGTCTGTCCCCAAAATCAAAAGGCCATCGTCCGATTTGAGTAGCTGCGGAAAAATCGGCCGCGCAACATCGAGGGATTTCTGATATTGGTGGAGGGAAGCCGCGAGCTTGGCCAAGTCATAGCGGGCTTGGTTGTTCGAGGGATCCTGTTTCAAGGCCTTTTCGAAGCTCTCACTTGCCAACGCAGGCTTGTTCTGAAGCACATAAGCGTCTCCGAGTGTCGTCCACGCGCCCGATAGATGAGGATTCAGCTCAACGGCCTTGTTAAGAAATTGCGTGGCCTCCTGATACTGGCCCTCCTCCAGGCGAATGGTCCCGAGCATTGCCAATGCCAGGGGCCGTGTCTTGGAATCGTCCATGGCCAGCCGTGCTTCGCGCTCCGCCTCCTCTTTTTGCCCCTGGCTCAGCAACCGTGCAGCCGTCCTGATGTGATCAAGCTGTGCGAAAGCGGCGCTTGCAGTCGTCCAGTAGGTTAGCAGCAGCCCGACGCAAGCGAGGACCCACCCGATATGGGAAGGCCCTGCCGCACCGGCTGTCTTCGTGTCCTCCATAGACCCATAGATCTGCGCCAGCCCAACCACAAATGCGAGCGCTTGTGCGCCACCGTTAGTACACTACGACTTGTGCGAGAACTTCTCCTGTCGTACGATCCCGTGGCCTTCTTGCACGTAAACGAGTTGATTGGCCTCGACTTTCTGGAGCCGTTCCACAAGGCCCGAAGGCCAGCGGACTTCGATCAAGTCCGCTTCCTTTGCGCGACCAAGTCCGAAGTGGAGGCGAAAATCGTTTTGAGAAAGGTAGCTGGCGCCGCTCATCACTTCATCAATCTGGGTGTGATCGCCGGCTACGACCTTGACGCGCGCCCCAATCGCGCTGCGATTGGATTTGACGCCGATGCACTTGACCTTGATCCAATTGTGTCCTGACGTGCAATCATTGCGCAGCAGCGTTGGAGGGCCGTTCATGTTGATAACGACGATGTCCACGTTGCCGTCGTTATCGTAGTCTCCGAAGGCGCAGCCGCGGCTGGTATGAGGTTCGATGGCGCCCGGCCCAGCCCTGGACGCGACGTTCTCGAATTTTCCGGTCCCGGTGTTTCGATAAACCACCGGAGGCGACGCGTAATTCGCCATGAGGCCCCGGCCTGAAATCTCGGGATAAACGTGGCCCGTCGAAATGAAGATGTCGCGCCAGCCGTCATTGTCGAAGTCCTGGAACCCCGCGCCCCAACCGACGTTGGCCGTCGCTGACGCCAAGCCGGATTGATAAACCGCGTCGTAAAAGGTCCCATCCCGATTGTTGTGGTACAGGCTAACGTTTTCGCCGGCGAAATTGGGCTTTAGGATATCGAGCCAGCCGTCGCAATCATAGTCTCCCACCGCCACTCCCATCCCGCCCTGCGTGCCTCCGTTCGCGCTCAGCGCGCAACCGGCGGGAGTGCCGATCTCCGTGAAGGTTCCGTTGTGGTTGTTGTGATACAGAAGGCTCCGCGCTTCGTCGCAGGCAACGTAGATATCGGGCCAACCGTCGTTATCGAAGTCCGCCGACGCTGCTCCCATCCCGTAAGAGCCCGCCGGAATCCAGTTTTCACGAACAACGTAAGGATCTGGCAACCCACGCGGATTGGCCACGCCCGACGCTTCTGAGACATCCTCAAAGGTGCCGTTGCCTCGATTGTGATAAAGGATATTCGTTCCGCCGCCCAAACCTTGGGGCCCGCAGGCAACGGGGACACCGTAATACTTGCAGAGTGCATCACCGCCCGGCGGTGGAACAATGCTGGGGTCGTAGTTCACATAGTTAGCCACAAACAGATCCACATGGCCGTCGAGGTCGTAGTCGAGGAAGCAGCATGCGACATTCCACCGGGTGTGGGGACCGGGCTGGATCAGCCCTGCCTTTTCGGTAACATCAGTGAAGGTGCCATCACCGTTGTTGTGGTAGAGAACGTTCTGGCCCCAGTACGTCACAAACAGATCGTCAAAGCCATCGTTGTCGTAATCGCCGACGCAGCAGCCTTGGCCCCAGCCTGTACGGACCAACCCCGCTGTGCGGGTGACATCAGTGAAAGTCCCGTCGCGATTGTTGTGGAATAAAAAGTTGGATGGTAGTGGGCCGCCGGCAGGCGCCCCAAACACAGTTCCATTCACCATGAAAATGTCTACCCAACCGTCGTTGTCGTAGTCAAAGAACGCCACACCACAACCCATCTCTTCCACGAGATAACGCTTCGTCGTTTTCTCGCCGGTGACGTTTATCGCTTGCCCGAGTCCTGCCTGCGCAGCCACATCTGTGAAGCGAAACCCCAGCCTTCCTGCCGGATTTTCCGCTGCAGCACCCCGTTGCTTTGGCTTCTGGCCGAACAGCGAGCTCTGAGGGTCAAAACCAAGAATGGACGCCGGCACCGCCAAGCCGAGACGCTGCAGAACTCGGAGAAACTCGCGCCGCGAACTCCGGAAGCTGTTTTGTAAACTAGGGTTCATCATCCGGCGCTGATGGGGCTTGGGGAAGATTCGGTTGGTGGCTGGCGTCCCGCCACTCTTTCGCCATAGCGTTCTGGTCAGTGTGGATTTGTTCGAATCGCTTGAGCGCCGCCTCACTTTCGGGGACTTTACCGAGCTTCCTCAGAACCGTACTCAGAAGGTAGAAATACTCGGGTGTGTTCGAATTAATTGCGATGGCCTTTTGGACTGCATCCATGGCCTTCTGCCAATCGCCCTCGGTCTCGAACGCCTTGGCAAGGTCATAGTAAGCGAGATCGCATCGCGGGTCGATCAACAAGGCCTTTTGGGCGAACCCAATGGCAAGCGCGGGCTGGCGCTCCCGAATGTAGTGTGCGCTGAGGAATTCCGAGGGCCACGGCGAGTTCAGGTGTTGCTGCTCGTTCATTTGGGCGGCCGTTGTGTAGTCCTGAATCGCCTCATCATTTTTGCCGAGCACTTCGAGCACCAGGCCAAGATTGCCGTACGCTTTCATGTACGTAGGGTTCAGCCGGATTGCGGTCTGGAATTCCTTTAAGGCTCCCGGGAAGACCTGCCGCGTGTAGTAGACTCGGCCGAGGAAGTAGTGAATCTCCGCCGAATCAGGCTCTAGTTGCGCCGCAGCTTGTAACTCCACTTCCGCGAGATCGTAACGGCCCACGAAGGTGCAGACTAGACCGAGGATCTTGTGTGCCTGCGCATCCTTGTCGTCAAGCTGCAGCGAACGCGACAACTCGCGGACAGCTTCTCCCACCTGGTGGGTGCGGAAAAAGGCGTAACCGAGATCATAGTGCGCTTTGGCCGAGCTGTCGTGATCGTGAAGGTATCGCTCCAAGCCCGGAATGGCTTGTTGATACTGACGCTGCTCGATGAGGTTTTCCAAAGACGCGAGCGGGTCAAGCGGATCATTGTTGACAGTTTGGACCGGAGGGCCGGAAGCGGGGCGGTCGAAACTGATCGAGCCCTTACTCTGACCGGCCGCATCCCCCTGTGAGCCGAGACCCAACGGAGCCATTGCTACGGCCAGCAGACAAGCGGCGCCGATAAGTCCCGCAAAGGTGGCATGCGCCGCGCGGCGCGAATTGGGCGAAAGGCTGATTTTACGGTAGCCTTCCGCCGGAGCCCAGGACTGCCCGGTCCGTCGGTTTCTCATTTTTCTCACGGGCGATCCTTTGTTGTCTATAACCTAACGGTTTCGTTCGGTAATTTTGTCCCCGGGGGCCGTTATCGTTATAGTACTATTGTCAAGTGCGCACTGACGTACAACGGTAGCCTAGCACCCATTTTTCACAACAATCAGGCCCGAGCTAAAAGGAGCACGGCTGCGGCCCAATACTGTTCGTGTACTTCACATTACGTCCCAACCTGATTCGAGATGCAGGGTAGGGGCGGACCCTGTGCTCGCGAACGTTGAGGTAAGCTCCCGACCTCCCTGAAACCCCGCAAAGCGGGCGGCGTCCTTTAGCCCATGGCGGCAGACGCTGTGAAGAATTTGAATCCTGTCATGCTGAACGATGACCATCCTCAAATTCGTTTTACCCATAGCACGACCTAAGGCGCGGCCCCTCTGGGCCCGTTAAGCTGCTTGAGGGTTGCTGTCAGGTTGTGCTGCGCCTCAAGGTATTGGGGATTAAGCTTCAGAGCTTGCTGAAATGTTGCAACGGCCTTCTGCGTCTCGCCTTTTCGGGCGAGCGCCATTCCCAGGTAATTGTAAGCCTCGGGCCATGTCGGCCGTAGGCGGATAGCTTCCTGGAACTGCTCGATTGACCCGTCGAAGTCAGCCTCCTGAAGCAAGATTCTCGCCAAGGCATACCGCGTCTCAGAGTCGCCGGGCTCCAAACGCACGGCCTCGCGCCACTCTCGAACCGCCCCTACCGAGTCTCCCTTCTTGAGCAAGGCCACGCCGAGGTCTTTATGCGCGCTCGCTGAATCGGGCGCCAATCGGACGACCGTCTGGAAATGTTCAATCGCGGCGTCAATCTTCCCCGCGGCTAACTCCTCCTCCGCCTGGCTAAACTGGGAGTCGGCAAACTGCGTTTTTGTCTTTGCGCCGGTCAGCTTCTGGGCTATTTGGAACTGCTTAGCAGCCTCGTCGGTTTGCCCCATGCGGCCCAGGGCGAGACCCATCTGGTAGTAGGCATCGCCTCTCTGCGGATCGAGTTTCGCGGCCTCCCGCAAGTGCGTGACCGCCTCCGGCAGGTTCCTCTGGTCAACCAACAGCTTGCCGAGCGTGTACTGGGCATCCGCGTTTTGGGGCTCTATCTCCACCACTTTGCGAAGCTCTGCGATTTCCGCATCCACATTCCCCTGGCGGCCGTAAGCAACACCCAGATTGTAGTGAGCGCTCACCATTGTAGGATCGAGTTTAATGGCCGTTTGCAATTCTTTGACGGCGCCGTCGAGGTCACTTTCCGTCAGCACGGCGCCGAGATCAGAATGGGCTTCTGTATAGTCGGGCTTCTCCTCGATGGCCTTCCGAATTTCCGCAATCGCCTGGTCGCCCTGGTCCGCTTGCACATACACGAGACCCAGGGCGTGATGAGCTTCGGGGAAGTCGGGCGCTTCTTTAATCGCAGCTTGAAATTCCTGGATCACCGCCTCCTTACTCGCACCTTGCAAGCCCAGCAGGCGGCCGAGGACGAAATGTACCTCCGGGACGTCATCTTTGCCTTGCGCCACCTGCTGGAGCTGAGAGATGGGTTCGGCCAAATCAGGCCGGCCTTGCATGGCGCGCGTGTCCAGCCGAAGCGCGGCCTCGAATTGATGCAGGGCTGCGCCAAGCCTATTCATCTTTAATAGAACGACTGCCTGATCCATATAGGCAGGGAAGTTGCTCGCGTTGAGGGCCAGCGCACAAGCCAAAGTGTCGAGGGCGGCCTCATTTTCGCCGAGGTCCTTCAGGCTCATACCGAGAAATGCGTAGGCCTCGCCGGAAGCCGGGTCCAATTTCACCGCTTCCCCCAATTGGGCAACCGCGTCGCTTCTCTGGCCTGCGTACCATGAGGCAACGCCGAAATTGTAGTGTGCCGCAGACAACTGGGGGTCAAGCGTCACGGCCCGATTCAATTCCCTGAGAGCATCCGGCAGCCTGCCTTGCTGGCCGAGGACGAAACCCAGCAGGTTGTGAGCGTTGGCATAGCCGGGGTCGGCCTGGACGGCGGCCTGGAGCGCTTGGGTGGCTCCCTCCAAGTCTCCCTCCATGAGTTTTTGGTTACCCTGGTCACACAGCTTTTCAGCTTCTGGAGTGGCAGGCTCTGGTGAATTGTGAGGCGGCTTCGAGGCAAGCTGCTTGAGCACGCCACCCAGTGAATAATAGGCTTCGCTCATTTGCGGTGCCAAGCGCAGCGCGGCTTGAAGGCATTGTTTCGCTTTCTCGAAGTCGCCCATCTGCTGGTAAGCCTGAGCGCTTTCGTACTCAGCACGATACGCCGCGGCGTCGGGTGGATGGAGAGCCAGAACCCGCTCGAGCTGCGCGACGGCGCCCTTGGGGTCGCCTTTGGCGCGCAGAATTACGCCCAAGTTGAGATGGGCCTCGAAGCTGGCCGGACGCAGCGCCAAAGCCTTCCGAATGGCCGCGTAGCCGGCGTCAAAATTGCCCACGCTGGCCAGGGTCGAGCCGAGATTGTTGTAGGCGCGAAAATAATCCGGCTTCAGTTGAACGGCTTTTTGATATTCCTCAATGCCGCTCGAAATCTCATTGTTCTCAACGTAGGCGTTCCCCAGGCCGTTATGGGCTTCGGCCGATTTGGGATTCTGCTTCAGAACCGCTTGATACTCAGCGATGGCGTCCTTGATTTGGCCGCTTTCCTCCAAGGCGAGCGCCAGCGCCAGGCGCGCCTCCTCAAAATCGGGCTTGAGGTCGACGGCAGCCTTAAACTCCTTGGTGGCGTCCTCAAAATGCTGATTTTCCGCGGCAATGAGCCCCAGATAGTAGTGGGCCTGCACGTTTTGGGGGTCAAGGCGAAGGGCGTCGTTGAAAGCGTTCTCGGCCTCGTCGGCATTCCTCAGTCTGGTGAGCGCTACACCTAGTCCGGTGTAAGCCTGACTGTTCTTGGGGTCGTTCTTGATCGCCTGCTGGAACTCAGCGGCCGCCTGCTTCCACTTTTGCTGGTCGAGCAGGGCCACTCCCTGACTGTAAGGATCGCCGCCGGGTTTTGTTTGAGTGTCTTCAGAGACGGCTAGGGAAGGGAACAACGTAGCTGCCCAAAAAACGATAAAGCAGCACAGACTTGCAGTCGAACAGGCCCGCGCCTTTAGGCTTCTCCTGAAATTCCGCATAGCGATGCTCTGCTGCAGTGTTCATATAGTTTAACATAGGAGGACGTACGGCGGGCCGAATGGCGCACAGCAGATAGGGGCTCGCTTGGGGTCGAGGCGGCCGTTCTATGACGTTCGATTGCGTCTCGGCGGTACCTCGCTTCCGAGTTCAATCCATCCTCGTTGAAAAGCTTCAATCGCTTCGTCAATGTCGGCGTCGACGAACTTCATATCGTAATTTTCCCCCGGCATGTCCTCCGTCACCAACAGATACACCGAATTTGGCTCGGTGTTACGGTCAGCGTCCTTGCGGCAAAACCCAACCACTCTGTACCTCTTCACTTGTTACTCCCGCAACAATAGGCGCAGGGCAGACCCGCCCTGTAGAGTCTGCAGGCTCTGTGTGCCAACATGGGCAGAGCCACAGACGCAAAGCGGGCCTGCGCTGCGCCTACTCTTTCTTGCTTCGACTGCGCCGGGCAAATCGCCTAAGCAGAGAGCCCAAGAAAAGTCCGAACAATATGGAGCCCAGCGTCCAAATGCCAAATAGGATCGTGATGGTCCATCTGTGACTGATTCTCTGCACCGCGGGCGTGTATGCCCCAGACGCGCACCCTTCCCCAAGGAGCGAAAGGGGTTAACTCACCATTTCCGGGCATCGATGTAGCTCCTCTGGGACGTTGAGCGCGCTTCGTAGTCCTCACCGCAAAAGCAGCCGAAGCTCAGCAGCCGGCCTCGATTGGGATCCCTCCTCAGAGATCGACGCAACGCGCAGAGGACGAAATGTAAGTCTGCCCTGATGCGGCAGAACGAACGGCGTGGGCTAGCTCACAGCTCAGGTCAAGCTTGCTGACGACTGCCTTGGCGCCTTGGCGAACGAAGTCGTCAACACCGAAGAATGCCGCGCTGATCAGAACGAACGGGATGTGGTGTCCTCGCGACTTGAGTTCGTCCATGACTTGCGTCCCGGTGAGGAACGGCATGGAGACGTCCGTTACAATTACGTCAGGATGCAAGGCGAGCGCGTCTCGCAGAAGGTCCCTTCCGTTCTCCACACTCCCAACCACGTCAAACTCGGCCCTCAAAGAGCGCTCAATCGTACGTCGTATGTCTCTTCGATCGTCGGCGACCAGAACTCGCAATCTCCTGCCGAATTGATTCAGCTCCATTAGACAGATCCACGTCCTGATCGAGGAACCTCTGCATCGCGTGATTCCGTGCTGAAGAACCCATTCCAGAGTGTCACTCTGCGACTCGCGAGTAACCTCGCTTTGAAATTGCAGAAACGGCGAGAATCCTCGCTCCCTCCGGCTCTGCCGAATGACACTCTGAATGGTGGGGCTCGATAAGAGCCCCGGCGCGCCCTCTATGAACATGTTGACTTGATTGGCTGGGGCGTGTCGTTGCTCTGGAGCAATGAGCAAATAACTCTAGGATGGGGATGGGTGAGTTTGGGTGAGTCTATCAGAGGAGGTTTTCGGGGCGCCGGAGCAGAACTTTGCCGCGGGTCTTTTCCACTGTTCCCTCACGCTCCCAGCGTTTCAGGATACGACTGGCGGTGAACGAGCTCGTGTCAGAAAGGGAGGCCAACTCTTCGTTCTTGATGTCGACTTCGACGCCGGAGGGCAGCGCGTGTCCTGCCCGGCATGCAAGACCCGTTACGGCGCTGGCGAGCCTCTCTGCAGCGGTGCTTGATACAAGCTGGGCATGTCTCTTGGCGATCAGGGCGATGTACTGCAGTGAGATTCGAAGGGCGTTTTCCGGGAATCGGGGGTAGGCGTTCGCCAGCCTAAGGACTACTGGGCGCTGCCATTCGAGAACTTCGCCCTTGGGAGCCGGTTTTGCGGTGCCGAGATAGCCTATGGGATTAGAAAGAAACGCAGCAACGCCGAAGACGTCATGAGGTACCATACGCCGCAGCAGGATCTCGTTGCCATGGCTGGTGAGCACGAAATAATCGACGTGACCGCCGGTTACAAGAAACAGGCGCGTGGCTGGCTCCTCCGCGCTCATGATAATGTCTGAGCCTTTGAAGATGCGCTTGGATGCCGCCGCCACGACTGCAGCGACTTCGTCTCTTCGGAGGCCTGCGAAGAGAGGAATTGAGGCGAGATTCGTCAGCATAGAGGTCATGTCGGGGTTTCATCCGGATTTCGTAGAGCGAAGGTTCCGTGCGATTTTCGTCGCCAGCAAGACAGGCAGCCGCCAAGAACATCTCAAATTGACCGTCGCTGATTTCCGGGACGCCCTCCAAGTCTCCCTAACGGGGATCGCCCTGCGCGTCAAAAGCTGGGTGGGACTTCCAGCGCGGATAATTCACTTCCCTATTGCAAAGTGAAGGAAGCTTTTTCCTCGGCCGTTTCCGATCCCTGTTTCACGATAAAGCGTATTGTGAACTCACCGGGCTCGAGTTGAGCGATGGGAGCCATGGCGACGTATTGGATGCGGCCGTCTTGGTCCGGCGGACCGAGCTTGGGCGAGCCGCTGCCCAGCACCTCCCCATTCCTGCTGAATTCCATTACCAATTGGGGAGGTGCGGCGACGCTCTTGTCGGGGTAGATGACCACATAGAAGGGCAGACTTGCCGTGCCCGTCTTGCTGATCACCGGATCCAGGGTCGGAGAAATGACCTTGGTCGCAATCAACAATGGGTCACTGTTTTCGGTCGACGAATCTTTGTCCTTGGTGGTGCGGACCACGGCGACGCTGCTGATGCCGAGCGCGGTGGACGGCGGCGGCATCACCACACTGCTTTTCTGGGCGCTGATTTTGTTGTCCTCGCCGTCCAGGACAGCGGCTTCGAGCGTATACTGCCCAGGCGGCAGATCGAAGTGCTCGGTATAAATGAAGTGGCTCGCCTTGAGTGCCTCCAACTTGGCGGCCGGCACATTGATGGGGATCTCATTCTCGAACTTCTTCACCACTGCGCCCCCACTGTCCTTCAATACGGCGACGTAGGAGAGGCGTCCCTCGTACGCATCCGCACCCTTTTTCTCGAGAGTCACATTTGCGAGCGGCACATCCACCACCAGCTCACACACGGGCTGGTTTTGCCGGCCGCGGAAGTGCATGGCCGTCGATCGAAAACCAAACGCCGTGGGAAGCTCGGCTGAACCCAGGGCGGTTAGCAGGGGCACCTCGAAGGGGCGAAGAACGGTACCGCCAGCAGCCAGCGCCGGGGGAAGAGCGATGTATCCGGACCTCGCTTGGACGCGCAGGTCGCTGGAATCCATCTTGATGGTGATCTTCCTGAATGATCCATCGTAGGTCTTGATTTCCGGATTGTAGCTGATCTCGTAGTAGGTCTGGATGTCTTCCGCAAGTTTGTGGAGGGGCGCTCGAAGGTCATTGGTGTTGGCGATCAGCGCGCCTCCGGTGGACTCCGCGAGATTGGCCAGTGTGTTTTGCGTGTTGGCGCGGGTGCTCTCGATACTGGTATCGATCAGCGCCGCCTGGTCGGGCCGGACGGCCTCACCCGTGGTGGTTTGCTGGTCCCGAGAAGCTTGAGCGGCGCGGTTGAGCGCGTCGATGCCCGCTTGATTGTTGCTCCAAGTGGTCAGGCCATGGGTATCGACCGCATAAATACTGACGTTTGACCGGTTCGCAATGCTGATGACGTTTTTGAACGGCTGCTCCATTCCCTGCGGGATGACAAAACCGCCTTCGGAAAAGTAAAGGATGGTTTTCCTCCCGGGCAGACGGTATTGCTCCTTGACCGCGTCCAGCAAAGACCATATCTCGGCGCGCCCAGATTCCATCCCTGCAGTAGACTGTTCGGTGTTGATCATTTGTAGCAACATCTGAGCCATGGCAACGTTGGCAAAAGCCGCACCATTCGGGTTTTGAGCCTGGGCCGCGGCCGTGGCGCTGGCCGCCAAATTGTCAACCTGGCCCTGCGCGGACTGTTCGCCAGTCGTCGGGCCCAGCATCTCTTGGAGTTGGGCTCGAGCAATTTCGGTGTCCTTGGAGAAATCGGCGTTCTGGCTGCCGGTAGCGCGTTGGATGGCCTTCTTGAGCAGCGCGGGATCGTTGGTGAATGGCTGAAGAACCTCAAGCTTATGATCGATGGCCATGATGGCCATGTAGACATTCTGCGGAAGCTCTCCCTTCAGAAGATCCAACGCTGCACTGCTGGCAAGCCTCCGGTCGTCATTGCTGTAGCAGTGAAAGATCATCGTTACCAGGCGAATCTGGCGCAGGGGGTCGAGCTGGGTCCGCGAACCGCCGGCGCTGATGGCTTCGCCTCCCTGAACCAGACGAAACGAGGTTATTTTCTTCGGCTCGCCATCGTCCAGGATCTGGAAATCGTCGGGTTTCAGATCGTTCACCGCATGACCCTTCTTGTCGCGGACCACCACGTCGAGCAGAACTTCTTCGGTCGCTGTCTTGATGCCGGTTTGCGCCGGGGCGGAAGCTTGAGGCTGTTGGGAGTAAACTGCTGCCGTGCCAAAAGAGACCGCGATTGCGGCGGCAAAACAGAACAAAATGCGGGGTAGCTTCCTCATGGCTTTTTTCCTTTTCTTCAGGCGCTGGTCATTGACCAGCGATCGATCTCGGTAGCGTCTTACCATCTCTTCTTAATGAATTGTATGGCCAAGCTTTTGGGCGCTCATTTAGCGATCCGTTGTCTCCGCGGCGGACGAAAACGCACTTTACAAAACGAGCCTTTCAGCGCCTCAAAACCATGGCTTTGGGTAAATTTGGTCGCGCTGATTCCAAAAGACTTCTTGGCTTTGTGTAAGATTTACACAAAGCCACCAAGTTGTTGATTGCACATGACTTCTTGGCTTTGGCACGAACCAAAAATTACGTAACATGCTGATTCTAAATAACCTCTTGGCTTTGGTTAGTATCTTTTTTTCGCGGGCCTTCGAATCACCAGTTGCGTAACTCCTTGTGTAACTCCTGCTGCCTTTTTCTCCACAGCTTCATCCCCACAGTAACCTCCTGCGGTCGTCCAGCCCGAATCGAGACTTGACCCTTGCCGTCATCTGCCTAGCCCCACTTCTCACCATGACCCTCAAAGGGCGGGACTGTTAGCCCCGCATTTCTGTTCCGAAAATTTCGGTCAGGCAACGGTGGGCTCACCACCCCAGGCCGCAGGCTGAGTCGATCATGAACCGATCTCGTGGACATTTTCATGCTTCGGGGTGTCGCGAAGCGACATGACGACTCACGAGGATTCGGAAAGGGCGGG
>Ga0335083_10004916_pt1 | contig 16950 bp, 15 predicted proteins | sample Lox_Sample_42_FD_206716 | JGI IMG/M metagenome (GOLD analysis project Ga0335083, IMG submission 206716) | Soil microbial communities from Loxahatchee National Wildlife Refuge, Florida, United States - Lox_Sample_4.2 | ecosystem: Environmental > Terrestrial > Soil > Wetlands | place: USA... | reverse complement strand
GACGGCGAGCGGCGGGAAGGCGGCCAGGCCGTGACAGGCGCCGCCGATGGCGCCGGCGATCGCGGCGATGGTGTCGCAGTCGCCGCCGAGCGACGCGGCGAGCAGGCAGGCCCGCCACGGGTCGCCCGGTGCGGCGCTGAGCACGGCGAAGGCCGCGGGCACCGACTCCTGGGTGGCGAGGCTCGTGCCGACGAGCGAGTAGATCGCCGCCGCGGCCTCCGTGGCGGGCTTGCCCGCGACCAGGCCAGTCGCCCATTCGATACGCGCCGCGACGTCGGCGCCCGCGACCCAGTGGCCGCGTTCCGCGCCCAGCCTGGCGGCCTCGACCGCGACGGAGGTCGCCGTCGCGACGTCCGCGCCGCCTATCCCCGCGCTCACCGCTGCCGCGACCGCGGCGGCGCCGGCCAGCGCCACCGACGTGTTGTGCGTGACGAGACTCGCCTCATGCACGGCGCCGACGAGTGCGGGCAGGTCGTCCGGCGCGGTCGCGATGCCGACCGGGGCGATCCGCATCGCCGCGCCGTTGGTGTCGCCCGAGCTCCCGGCCTCCTCCGGCGGTGTCCCGGTGAGCACCGCCTCGACCGCGCGGCGGGTGGACGGGCCGAGCAGGTCGAGTGACCCGCGCGCGGCCATGTCGCGCTCCCAGGCGATGAGCGCGTTCGCGAGTTCGCGGGGGTCGACGCGGCCGGTGAGCAGCAGACGGCCGAGCAGGACGGCCTGCTCGGTGTCGTCGGTGACGGCACCGGCTGGCATCCCCGCCGCAACCGGGTGCCAGGCAGGCGCGGGCTCGAACCCGGTGAGCAGCGGGCCCCATTGCGCGGTGATCTGCCGCCGGCTGAGCAGTTGCGTGGGCATGCCGAGGGCGTCGCCGATCGCCAGTCCGTACAGCGCGCCTCTGGCCCGGTCGGCTGACTCCTGAGACGATAGTGACCGCACGGGTTGGACACTACCGGCGAGGAAGGGGAACCCGGGTGACTACCACGGCGCAGCAGCAGGGCCCGCTCGTTCTCGAGACCAACGGGATCAACATCATCAGCGAGGACGAGCGGAAGGGCTCGCCGCGCAGCCTGTTCTGGCCGTGGTTCGCCGCCAACATCTCTGTCCTCGGCCTCAGCTACGGCGCCTACGTGCTCGGCTTCGGCATCTCGTTCTGGCAGGCCTGCGTGGCCGGTCTCATCGGGATCGTGGTGAGTTTCCTGCTCGTCGGGTTCGTCGCGGTGGCGGGCAAGCGCGGCTCCGCGCCGACGCTGGTGCTGTCCCGCGCGCCGTTCGGCGTGCAGGGCAACAAGCTGCCCGCCCTGGTGTCCTGGATACTCAGCGTCGGCTGGGAGATCGTGCTCACCGTGCTGGCCACGCTGGCCACCGCGACGGTGTTCCACCAGCTCGGCTGGAGTTCTGGCGACGTCACCAAGGTGGTCGCGTTCCTCGTCATCACCGTGCTGATCGTCGGCAGCGCGGCACTCGGCTTCGACACGATCATGCGGCTGCAGACCATCATCACCGTGGTGACCGGGATCTTGACCGTCATCTACTTCATCCTCGTCGCGGACAAGATCCACTGGTCGACGGTGTCCGGTCTGCACTCGGGTTCCGCGCAGTCGTTCCTCGGTGCGACCGTGCTGGTGATCACCGGGTTCGGCCTCGGCTGGACGAACACGGGCGCCGACTACTCGCGCTACCTGCCGCGGCGGACGCCGGGCGCAGGCGTGGTGTGGTGGACGACGTTCGGCGCGTCGATCGCGCCGGTCTTCCTACTCGGGTTCGGGCTGCTGCTCGCCGGGTCGTCGCAGACGCTGTCCACCGCGATCAACTCCGACCCGATCGGCGCGCTCGCCACCATCCTGCCGACCTGGTACCTGGTGCCGTTCGTGATCGTCGCGGTGCTCGGCCTTGTCGGCGGCGCGGTGCTCGACATCTACTCCTCTGGCCTGACGCTGCTCGCCGCGGGGCTGCGCGTGCCCCGCTGGTCGGCCGCGCTGCTCGACGGGGTGCTGATGATCGTCGGCACCATCTACGTGGTGTTCTTCTCCAGTAACTTCATCGGGCCATTCGAGGGATTCCTGATCACGCTCGGCGTGCCGATCGCCGCCTGGTGCGGCGTGATGCTCGCCGACATCGCGCTGCGCCGCAAGGCTTACGACGACGCCGACCTGTTCAGCTCCGCCGGCCGGTACGGCGCGATCCAGTGGGTGCCGGTGTCACTGCTCGTGCTCGGCAGCGTCATCGGCTTCGGCCTCGTCGTCAACACCTACGCGAGCTGGCTGTCCTGGCAGGGCTTCCTGCTCGGGCCATTCGGTCTCGGCGGCAAGACCGGCACCTGGGAGTACGCCAACCTCGGCGTGATCGTCGCCCTCGTCGTCGCCTTCGCCGGCTGGTTCGTCCTCGGCCGCGCGACCATCCGCCGTCAGGAGTCCGCACCGGAGACGGTCGCCACCTCCGTATAGCGCGCCTCGCCGCCGCGGGTCAGTCGCGCTGCGGGTCGATCATCGTCATGCCGGCGGGAGAGGCCGTGTCGAACGCGGGCAGCAGCGCGGCGGCCTCCTCAAGTCCGATCACCCGCTCGATGAGGTCCTGTGGTCGCAGGTCGCCGCGCTCGATGAGCGCGAGCATGCCGGGATAGTCGGCGGCGGCCATGCCGTGCGTGCCGAGCACGTCGAGTTCCCAGCCGATGACCCGGGCCATGGGCACGCGCGGCTGTCCGACGGCCGAAGGAAGCAGGCCGACCTGAACGTGCCTGCCGCGGCGCCGCAACGAGAGGATCGCGTCCGCGCAAGTCTGCTCGCTGCCAACCGCGTCGACGGCGACGTGGCTGCCGCCCCCGGTGATCTCCATGACCATTGCGGGGACGTCTTGTACGCCGTCGGCGGTTAGCACGTGATCCGCGCCGAGTGCATCGGCGGCCGCTAGGGCGCCGGGGTTGCGGTCGACGGCGACGACGCGCGCGCCGAGCGCCTTGGCGATCATCACCGAACTCAGTCCCACCCCGCCGGCCCCGATCACCGTCAGCCATTCCCCGGCGGCCAGCCCGGCGCGCCCGGTCAGCGCCCGGTAGGCAGTGGCGAACCGGCAGCCGAGGGACGCCGCGGCCTCGGCCGTGACGCCGTCCGGTATGGCGACCAAATTCGTGTCGGCGGCGTGCAGCGCCACGTACTGCGCGAACGACCCCCAGTGCGTGAACCCCGGCTGCTGCTGGTCCGGGCAGACCTGCGCGTTCCCCGACCGGCACCACGCGCAGCGGCCGCACCCCTCGACGAACGGCACGGTGACCCGGTCCCCGGCCGTCCAGCGTGACACTCCGGTCCCCGCCGCCACCACGACTCCGGCCAGCTCATGCCCGGGCACGTGCGGCAGGCTGATCTCGTCGTGCCCCGCCCAGGCATGCCAGTCGCTGCGGCACAGCCCGGTCGCGAGCACCCGCACCACCACCCCGCCGTCTGGCGGAACGGGATCGGGCACCTCCCGCACCGCCAGCGGGCCGCGAACGCGGTCGAGCACCAAAGCACGCATGACGGCTATTCAACCTGGTCTATCTCGCCAGAGTCACGATTCTGGTCCGGTTGGCGCTTCCGTCAGAACGCTCCGGAGGCGGACTCGGTGGCGCCATCGCTGGTGACCACGGTTACGCGGTAGGTGTCGAGGGCGAACTCGTGCCCAGCGCTTGGGCGGTTGAACTGGAAGCCGAACCCATACGCGGTCGGCTGGAGGGTCTGCCCAGGCATGAGGGTGATCTCATAGACCAGGCCGCCCTGGTCGCCGTGCACCGTGGTCTTGACCTGGGGCGGAAGGAGCGTCGTCCACATTCCGGTGGACCGCACGGACTGGCCGCCTGAGACGGCGACGGTCACGTCGAGCGCCCGGATGGGGTGCGTCGTGGTGACGGTCAGGTTCTCCTGTGCCCAGTACTGCGTGCTGTGCGGGTCCACGGTCCCGGCCGCGGTCAGCGGCCCGGTCGGCCCGGTCGCGCTGGTAGCGCTGCCTGCCGGGGTGGCGCCGGGCTGGGTGGTGACGGGCGGTCCGGCAGCGGTCGGGCCAGTGGCGGTCGGGCCTGTAGCGGTCGGCAGCGCCGCGCTTGATGCGGACAGCGGGCCTGGGCCGGACGTCGCGGCCGCGGAACCTCGGCCGGCTGACGGTGCCGCAACCGTACTTGACGGATGCGCGGCCGGGTTATCGCCGAGGCCAAGCGAGGCGGCCACGGCGGCGGTCGCCGATCCCAGCACCAGCAGGCCCACCGGGATGCCGACTAGCCGAAGCCGTGCGGGGCCGCCGAACCGGCGCGGTCTCGCACGGCGCGGTCTCGCACGGCGCGGTCTCGCACGGCGCGGTCCCGTACGGCGCGGTTCCGCCCGGCTCGGCTCGCCTGGATGGCGTTCGCCGGCGATCAGGTGCTCGAATGTGGCGCTGATACGGCGGGAGTCCGCCTCGTGCTGGCGTGCCTGCTCGCGGAGCGCGGCGGCCAGCCACTCGCCGTCCGGTAGCGGGTCGTGTGCTCCGTGGCGATTGGTCCGGTTCATCGGGTCGCTCCTTCGGCTGTGGGCCGGCGGTTCCCGCCGCGTTCCGCCCGGGGGGTGGAACGCGATCCGCGCAGTTGGGCGGCGAGTTCTTCTAGTCCGCGTGAGCTCTGGCTCTTGACGGTGCCCACGGTGATGCCGAGGGTCTCAGCGGTTTCCCGCTCGCTGAGGCCGTAGTAATAGCGCAGCACGACGCAGGCTCGTTTCCGCGCGGGCATCCGGAGCAGCGCCCTCCGCAGATCGAGCGTGGCGTCCGTGTCTGGGTCTTCGGACTGCTCGCCGCGGCCGGCGCTCCACAGCCGCCAGTTGTGGCGCTCGCGGACCAACCGCGAGGTGCGGGCGCCGGCGATGTTGGCCACGATGCGGCGCACATACGCCAGCGGCCAGTTGGCGGAGGCGACCCGGGCCCAGCCCTGCCACGCCTCGGCCATCGCCTCGGCCGTGACGTCGTCGGCCGCGTGATGATCACCGGTCAGCAGGTAGGCGAAGCGCGCCAGTTCGCGGTAGTGGTCGGCGAAGAATACGTCGAATGCGGCGCGATCAGCGCCCGGACGGCCTATCGCGGCCTCACCTTCGGCGTCGCGCACGCGGGAAATCTAGCATTCGATACATCAGTGAATCGGCATCTTTCGTCCGCCGGTTTCGCGGGTGACCGGCTGAGGGCGTTCAGGTGTTCCGCACGATGTGGCCGCCGCCCGGCGAAAAGGTTGCTGCACGTTACACGATTGTGACCTTGCCGCATGCTCCCGCACGGCAACCATTTCTGCTTCCCGTAGCCACTGAGGGCGTTAACCGAACCCGATCTCCCGAAGGGAAGCAGCGTGAAGGCAGCGCCCGTGCTGGCAACCGCGGCGGTCCTCGCCGCCGCCGGCCTTGCCATCCCCCTGACAATGGCGGCCCGCACCCACCTCGAGCCCCGTGCCGCGCATGCGGCGGTCCTGCGGACCTCCGCGGTCGTCTCTCCAGCAGGAGGATCGCCAGCGGTGGCGGGATCGCCCGCCCTGGCCGCGGGCACGGTCAAGGCGACGGCACGGTCCGCCGCCACGCGGCCCGCGGCGACGGGCGCCACGCCGACGGCGTCCGGCAAGGCACCGCTTGCGGGCCGGATCGTTCCCGGCGTCACCTACCACGGGGTCGCCACCGAATACAGCGCAGGGGACGGCAACGGCGCCTGCCTATTCGGGCCGGCCGCTAACCTCATGATCGCGGCGATGAACTACACCGATTATGAGACCGCCAAGGCGTGCGGAGACTACATACGGGTCAAGGCGGCCAACGGAGCCTCGGTCACGGTCCTGATCACCAACGAATGCCCGTTGCCCTGCGCACCCGGGCAACTCGACCTCAGCCAGCAGGCCTTCGCTAAACTCGCCGACCCGGCGGCCGGCCGGATCACGGTCACGTGGAAGCTGCTCAGCCCCGCCATGTCCCGCAAGATTTCCATCCGGTACATGACCGGCTCCAGCCAGTGGTGGTGCGGCATCCAGGTCATCGGCCACCGCAACCCGGTGGCCCGGCTCGAGGTCCGCGTCGGCAACCGCTGGCGACGGCTGCCGCGGACTGACTACAACTACTTCATCTCCGCCCATGGCAGCGGATGCGGCGGACCGATCCGTATCACCGACATCTACGGCCAGCGACTGACCGTCAACGGCGTCGCGTTGCTGCCGAACGTCAAACAGCCGACTCGAGTTCAGTTCGCCCGTCACTGAAGATCCTGACGAAGATTTGCGTTTTCGCGGCAACCTTTGCGGCCTTCCGGGCCACTAGGAGCGTGCGCGTCCCCCGCGCGATCACCAACTGGACGGAAGGTCCCGCAGAATCCATGTCCCGAACATCCCGTCGCCGCCTCGTGGTGGCCGCCGCCGCGTCCGCCGTGCTGGCGCTGACCGTGGGCGGCTTCCTGCTCGCCCACGGCGCCAAGGCGAACAACACCATCGCGGTCAGCACCACCGCCAACGACGCCATCGCGATCAAAGTCAACGCGGCCGACGTGCTCCGCACGGTGCCTGGCATCGCGGACGGCCTCAACACGCCGGTCTACGACGGTCACCTCAACGACAGCGCGAGCACGACGGCGATCGCCCGCGCGGGCATCGGCGCGCTGCGCTATCCCGGAGGCTCCATCGCAGACGCCTACCGCTGGCAGACGAACACGATGGTCGTCAACGGTGGGGGCTACGCGAATCCGGGCAACGGGTTCGACGACTTCATGGGCATCGCACGGAAAGTCGGCGCGAGCCCGATCATCACGGTGAACTACGGCTCAGGCACGGCGGCCGAGGCGGCGGCGTGGGTGAAGTACGCGAACGTCACCAAGAAGTACGGCGTCAAGTACTGGGAGCTGGGCAATGAGATCCCCGGCGACGGAACCTACGGCGTCCAGTGGGAGTACAGCACGAAGCCGAAGGGCGCGACGGCCTACGCGGACAACATCGCGGACTACATCACCCAGATGAAGGCCGCCGACCCGGGCATCAAGGTCGGCGCGGTGCTCACCACCTACAACAGCTGGCCGGACGGTCTGGTGGCGTCCAAGTACGGCGACACGGCAGACTGGAACACGACGGTACTCAAGAAAGACGGCAGGAAGCTCGACTTCGTGATCCTGCACTACTACCCGACCTCGAAGAACGAGGCGGGAATGCTCACGCAGTACCGGAATGTCGCGACGATCGTGAAGCACACGCGGGCCGAGATCAAGCAGTACGCGGGCAGCAACGCCGCCCACATCCAGATCATGATCACCGAGACTAACGCGAGTTTCGAATCCGACTCCATACCGGTCGCGCTGTTCGCCGTGGACAACTACCTGACGTTCCTACGGAACGGCGTCGACAACATCGACTGGTGGGACCTGCACAACGGCCCCACCTCGGCCACCAGACTGGCCGACGGCTCCACGGACTACGGCGACGGGGGCATCCTCGCCAGCGGCGGCTGCGCCAGCGGCGGCACTGGCGCCCTCTGCGAGCCAGCGGCGAACACGCCGTTTCCCGCGTACTACGGCCTGCAGGCGGTTTCCCGATTCGCCCCGCGGGGCGCCAGGGTGATCGGCGTCACGAGCTCGAACGCGATGGTTACCGCATACGCGGTCAAGACCGCCAGCGGCATGAACCTCATGCTGGTGAACCACAGCCCGCGCAGCAGCGAGCCCGTCAGCATCGGCTATGCCGGGTTCAAGCCGGCGAGCGTCACCTCCGCACTTCAGTTCAGCGAAGCGCACCCGAAGCTCAGAGCGCTCAGCCGGGCGAACGCGCGCAGCCTGACCCTCCCCGCCTACTCGATCACGGTACTGAAGCTCTCCGGATCCAGCCCGCGAGCGGCTCACCTGACGGCGTGGGCGTTCAGGTCTCGTACTCCGTCGGCGTTGTGGTGTGCCTGCGGCCGGAGGGGAGCGTCCATCGCATTACGCCCGGTTCCGGCTGCGCCACCCGCCAGCCGGGTGCCTGCTTGAACCTGTGGTGCCGTCGGCATACCGGACTGTTTCCGCACTGGCAGCTATTGGCCCTGAGCTGCGAAAACATGTCCATGCGCTAACACCCTGGGACTTGGCAGCGCGCTAGAGGGCGTGGCGAGCGATGGTGTGCGGCGTGCCTGCTGCTCGTAGGCGTCCACAGAACAGGGATAATCGTCTGCATGGAGACTAGTAGCTTGCCGTCGCGCTGGGATGCCCACGCGCGCCGCCTGCCGTCGTCTCTGGAAGACCTGAGAGGGCCTGCTTGATCGGTGTGTGGTCGTCGGGTCGTTCGACGAGCTTGGCCTTCTCGGACAGGGCTCCGGCTCGCACAAGTGCTACGAGGTGGGTGATTTCGTTCATGGGAGCTGACCGCAGCCGCAGGTCAGCTTCCGGCTCGTGCGTCGGGTGTGTCGCGCCCCGGACAGTGCCGCGCGAGCCGTGCAATCAGCCGGCTCCTGACCGCGTTCCACTCCGGAGCCGTCACGGAGTACATCGCTGAGTCCCGCAGCAGCCCTTCCTCGCCTGGGGCCCAGGACATCGACCAGTTGCGCAGCACTCCCTCGAAGGTGACGCCGAGCGCTTCGATGGCCCGCCGTGACCGCGTGTTGCGGGCGTCGGTCTTGAAGTCGACCCGCGCGACCCGGAGGCTGGTGAAGGCATGACTCATCAGCAGCAGCTTGGCCTCGGTGTTGATCCCCGATCCCTGCGCCGACGCGGCCAGCCAGGTAAAGCCGATCTCGATGGCGCGAAGATCTTCCCGGCCGGGCCAGCAACGAGGATCCCAGTACGCCGTGCACCCTACGGCGCGGCCGTCTGCCCGCCGGACCTGCGCGAACGGCATGAGCCCCTGCGCGGCCCGCGCGAACTGGGCGTCCAGGTAGCCGCTGATCTCGCTGCCGCGCGGCACCAGGGTGAAATCGTAACTGCCGCGGTCTTCCTCGGCGGCCGCGGCCAGGTCACCCGCGTGGCGGACGGCGAGCGGCTCCAGCCGGACCAGGACGCCGTCAAGGACGGGTACTTTGATCTGCGTTTTCACGCGTGTCTCCTCATCGCTCCTGGCGTTGGCACCTTGCCGTGGCAGGCTGCCGGACCGTCATGGGGCCAGGTCCCTCGGATCCTCTGGATGAACGACGCTGATCATGACGGCCCGGACCGTCGGCCGTCAAGGCGATACCGGCTCTGGCACCCCTGTGCCGCGTCGCGACCTCTGGCTAAGCTAGGCGTCCCGGGCGGCCAGACGCTCCTCGAACTCCACCACCCGGGCACGCAGCGCCGTAAGCTCACCCGCGGGCGGAACATGCGGCGGACCAGGCACGAGCCACCATGATCACCGCATTCAGGTGGTAATCAAGCCGCCACGCCGCGCCGGCCAGGTGAGCTCACCGCCGATTTCAGCCTCGCTCACCCGGTCCCCGCGAGCCCATCGGGTCGGCCAGGACGCTCCCTTTGGGCGCTCAAACGCGCTGTCCTACAGTTCCTTCATGCGGATCCGGATCATCGACGCGTTCACCGACCGGCCGTTCGCCGGCAACCCCGCCGGCGTCTGCCTGCTCGACACCGGCACCTGGCCTGATAGTGACTGGATGCGCCAGGTCGCCGCGGAGCTAGGCCACGAGACCGCCTTCGCCCGCCCGCTGCCGGACGGCGCCGGCGCCGACTGGGCGCTGCGCTGGTTCACTCCAGCCGCGGAGAGCAACGTGTGCGGTCACGCCACCCTGGCCACCGCCCATGCCCTGCACACCGACCGCGCCGCGCCGCTGACCGTCCGCTTCGCCAGCCAGTTCGGCATCCTGATCGCCCGTACCCGCCACGACGGCACCATCACCCTGGACTTCCCCGCCGCCTTCCTCGCTGAGGCGCCGGCCCCCGACGGCCTCGCCCAGGTCCTCGGCGCCACAATCGGCGCCGCCTACTCCACTGGCGCGCTCGGGGATCTGCTCGCCATTGCTAGCGGTGAGGCCGTCGTCCGCGGGCTGCGGCCCGACTTCACCTCCCTGGCGCGCCTGACCCGCCGCTACGGCATCCGCGGGATCATCGTCACGGCCGCCTCGGCGGACCGGCACAGTGCCTACGATTTCGTCTCCCGGTACTTCGCACCAGAAGGCGGCATCGCCGAAGACCCCGTCACCGGCAGCGCCCACACCGCCCTCGCCCCCTACTGGTCACACCGCCTCGGCCGCGACAGCCTTACCGGGCTGCAGACCTCCGAACGCACCGGCCTGGTCCATACCACCGTCCATGGCGACCGGGTCCACCTCACCGGCCACGCGGTCACCGTCCTCGACGGCACCTTGAACCACAACGCGGGATAAAGAGACTGCCGATCGGCCCGGGGTGCCTGGCCGCTGTTGCCCTGCATCAGACGCAGCTCAGGCTATGTGCCGACAGGTCCTTCTCGGTTCCTTAGCCCTGTCTGTCGTGGATCCTGTTAGGACTGGCGCCGAGCAGATCCCATGGCAGCTGTAGCCGGTCAAGTGTGCAGGTACCGCAGCAGGGCGGTTGCGACTATGCCGCAGCCGACGGCGAGCAGCATCGGTGCCTTGAGCGTGCGCGCCAGCCCTGCCGCGCTGACACCGAGCACTTGCTGCCAGTTGAGGGCACTCCAGGCGGTCCCGCCGAGGTTTGTGATGACCAGTCCGGCGAGCAGCGCGGAGGCCATCAAGCTGACGACCTCGACGGCGCGGCGCGGCAATCGCCGCTCACCCAGCGCGAGGGGCCCGCTGGCTTTCATCGCCCAGTTTGCGGCGGTGACCGCGAGCGCCGATAGCCACAGCATCGTTAGTGTCCTTCTCGAGCGCTGCGCTGCGGGCCGCGGACGGCGCCGGCCAGGGCCGCTGCGGTGGCGCCCATCAGGGCGTTACCGGGGCTGGTGACGAACAGCAGTGCCGCTGCGATGCTGGCCCCCAAGACCGCCGCAATAATCGCCCGCCGTGACTTGCCCAGCTCGTCGAGGGCGAGCATCAGGAAGAAGGCCGGGAGCGCGACGTCGGTTCCGAGGGCGTGCATCAGGTGGGCCGATGGTGCTGCCAGGAGGCCGGCGGCGGTTCCGCTGACCCAGCCCATCCATTGCGGGATGCTGGCACCAACGAGCCGCGCGACGTCGAACCGGCCATTTCCCCGGTGTCCCGCAGCAAACGACGCATCCAGGAGCGCCTGAGCTTGCAGGGCTCGCCGCACCCGGCCGCCGCGCAGGCTGTCGTTAAGCGCCACGCTCATGACGAAGTAACGGGCATTGATCAGGACAGCGGCGGCGACCGCCGCCACGGCTCCGGCGGGCAGCGTGGCCAGCAGCGTGAACTGGGCCGAGCCGGAACACGCGAGCACCGAGAATACCAGGGGCACTGCGCCGCCCCAGCCCGCGGCGCTCGCCGCGGCTCCGAACGCCAGCCCCAGCACGAACGTCGCCGCGCCCGGGCCGGCTCCCAGCCGGATCCCGTCGGTGAGCGCCTGGCCGTTTGTGCGGGTGCTGCCCGAGGCCAGGTTGCTCATGTCACGACGCTAACATCCTTCAGGTGTTTAGACTATTAGAATTTGCGGTTGCGTAGCAGCAGGAGGGCGCAGGTGAATACCACCAGTACCCCGGCACCGGACCTCGTCGGCGGTCACGTCGCCCTGGACCTGGTCAATACCGTCTCCTGGCGCCTGGACAGCAACCGCCGGCGCGACAACCTGAATGACTACGGCGCGCTGATCGGCTGGTGCCAGCACGCCGGCCTGCTCGGCCCCGCCACAGCCCGCGGGCTGCTGGCCGCGGCGCCCGGCCACCCGCGGCTTGCCCAGCAGGCCCTGCACGACGTCCGCGCTCTCCGGGAGCACAGCCACACGCTGCTCGCCGCACTCGCAGACGACGGCGGGCCCCCCCGCGTTGCCGTCGCCCCGCCGGGCTTGCGTGCGCTGCTGCTCGACGCGCTCGCCCATAGCGACCTGACCGGGCCGCCCATGCGCTGGCAGCTCACGCCGGGCCAGCTCCCCGACATCTCGCGGCTGCTCGCACTCCATGTGCTGGACCTGCTGCAGTCCCCGCAACTTCCGCTGCTCCGCCGATGCCAGGGGCCCGGCTGCGGCTGGCTCTTCCTCGACCGCACCCGCAGCCACACCCGCCGGTGGTGCAGCTCCAGCGACTGCGGTAACCGCGCCCGTGTCCGCCGCCACTACGCCCGCCACCGTGACCAGCCCACGCGCAAGCCGGGCACCCCGGCGCTGCCCGGGGCGGGCTGAACTGCTCCAGCGCGGGCACGAAGTCCCCCGAAGACAGCCCAGTGCAGGTACAGCAGCGGCAGCACCTCGGTGACCCTCGAGGTCTTGCGCGCCCACGGCGGCAAGACCGCTGGGAGATCCGCATCCGGTCGCCTATCGCCGGGTCGGTGCGCTTGTCGTTGGCCGCGGTGGCAGCCGGAGAGTCGTCGCCCACGAAGATCGGCGGCCTGCTCGGCCGCCCGGCTACCTCACTGGCGCACCAGCTGGCCACGCTGGCCTCGGCGGGATTCATCGACCGCCGGCATGACCTGCTCCTGGACCGGCGGCCCGTGGTCACGGTGGCCGACCCGATGGTCCGCTTCCACCAGCTGGTCATCGAGCCGTACCTGGTCGGCCTGGAGGCCAGGCGGGCTGGCCAGGTCTGGGCCGAAGCGGAGCACACCGTGGAATCCAAGATCTTCGGGCCGCACTTCGAGGCGCTCGCCGCCGACTGGGTCACCCGGTACGCCTCCGTGGAGGCAGGCCTGACCGTCGGCCCGGTCGGGCAGACCGTCATAGCCTGCCGCGAGCACAAGACCGGCCACGAGATCGACGTCCTGGCGCTCGCGCGCGGCGGCCGCCCCCGCACCCCCGGCACGCCGGTGGCCTTCGTCGGCGAGGCCGAGCACCGCGACCGCCGTCCCGGCCTGGCCGAGCTGCGCAGGCTCCAGCACCTCCGCGACCTGCTGACCGCCGCCGGGTATGACGCATCCGATGACCTGGCAGCCGAAGCTACCGCCGGCCGGGGAAAGATCCTTCTCGCCACCCTGGACAAGCTCTATGACCAGCCGTCATGAGCCAGGCGGCTTATCTGTGTGGTTATCGTTGACACTGCGGGTTGTTTCCGCATATGCAGATACCGCCGCTGAGCTGGGAAAATAGGTAGCGGCTAACGACTGGTTCCTGTGAGTGGCGGCTGGCGTACCCGCCAGTTTCATGATTATGGCCAGTTCTCGGCGCTATCTGCCAGTTTCTGGCCACGATTATGGCGCCGGCCCCGCGAGGCGCGGGCATGTGCGTGGTTTCGCCTGCACTGCGGGTTTTGGCCGCATGATCAGCTTGCGGGAAACAGGTAGCCTCAGGTGCGGAAAACAGGTATTGAACTATGCGGGAAACAGGTATGCTTGACTAAGTGAACGACTTGTACGTGCCCAGGATCGTTGACGGCCTGCTTGATGAGCTGCTCACATCCTTTCCTGCTATCTCGCTGGTGGGGCCGCGTGCGGCCGGGAAGACCACCACGGCGGTCCGGCGCGGCGGCACGGTCTTGCGCCTGGACCGGCCCGAGGTCCGCCAGTCGGTGGCGGCCTCGCCCGACGCGATGCTTGCCGGCTTGCGACCGCCGGTCATCCTGGACGAGTGGCAGGAGGTGCCAGAACTGCTCGGCGCCGTCAAGCGCTCGGTCGACGAGAATCCTGCTCCGGGCCGCTACATCCTGACTGGTTCTGTCCGCGCGGAACTCGAGAACCGGGTCTGGCCGGGCACCGGCCGCCTCCTGCAGATTCCCATGTACGGGATGTCGGTCCGCGAGATCCTGCGGCGAGCCAGCACGTCGCCTTTCATCGATCGGGTTATAGCGGGCGGCACGGATGCGGTCACGGCGCCGGACGACGCGCTCGACGTCCGCGGCTACCTGGATCTGATGCTCGCGGGCAGCTTCCCCGAGCCGTCGCTGCGGATACCGGTGGCCGCGCGCCGGCGGTGGTTCGCCGGCTACGTCGAGCAGATGATCACCCGCGACGTGCCCGCGGTGGCACCCCGCCGGGATCCGGAACTGCTGCGCCGCTACCTGTCCGTCCTGGCGGTCAACACGGCCGGCATCGTGGCCGAGTCGACATTGTGGTCCGCGGCCGGGATCAACGCCAGGACCGCCCAGGCCTACCAGGCGCTCCTCCAGCGGATGTTCGTGCTCGACCTGGTTCCCGCCTGGTTCTCCAGCCGGATCAAGCGGCTGGTCAAGGCGCCCAAGCGCTACCTAGTCGACCCGGCGCTGGTCACAGCCGTCCTCGGGCTCGGCCAGGAAGCCATCCTGTACGGCCCCGACATGCTGGGCCGCCTCCTCGACACCTTCGTCGCGGCGCAGCTGCGCGCCGAAATCGCCTCCAGTAGCAACGACCCGCGCCTGTACCATTTGCGGGAAGAGCAGGGCCGCAAGGAGATAGATCTGCTTATCGAGACCGCTGGGGGCCATCTGATCGGGATCGAGGTCAAGGCAGCCGCTACGGTGGCGACTTCCGACGCCCGTCATCTGGCCTGGCTCCGTGATGAGACCGGCGATGCGTTCACTGCCGGAATCATCCTGCATACCGGTCCGCATGTCTTCCCCGTCAGCGACCGCATCATCGCAGCGCCGGTCTCGGCGCTCTGGTCATAGCCATCTTGAGCAGCGGGCGAAGCCCGCGTTCCCGGCCGTCGCCGAGATCTTCGCGCAGCCCGGCAGGCCGCCGGTCCGGCTTGGGTCATACCGAAGACGGCATGGATGTCTGGATCGCCCCGGCACCGGCATGCGGCTTCACCAGGCCACGGACCAGCTCGATCCGCGAACTCGCCGGCGTCCCCGTCTCAGTCTGCTGTTTGTGCTTTATTTGCTTTTCAATTTCTTCTATTATCTGAACAAGTAGATCGGGGAGAAGGAAAGGCCATGGCAACTATCGAAGTTGATGAGGGTGTCAAGAGAACCGTGTCCTTCGCCGCGCGGATGGCGGACGTCACCGAGGGTGAGATCGTGCGGCGGCTGGTTGCCGCGAGCTCACTGGAGGCCAAGGAGCCAGATCCTGATCCTGGGCAGAAGGGCGTACCGGTCTACGCCGACTATGAAGGACATCGGACTCGGGCGTCCTACTTCGCGCCAGGTCGGGTGGAAATCGTTGACGGCCCGTTGAAGGGTAAGGCGTTCAGGACCCCGACAGGCGCCGCGCGGGCAGTGGTCCGTCACTACAACCCGAACGTGAACGATAATCGCAACGGCTGGGGCTTCTGGCAGATCGACAACGGCGGTGGGCCGAGGATGTGGCTCCAGTCGATCCGGCCAACGAAAACCGAGTGACCGAAGAGGTTGAACAATTCGCGGGACTGGCGCGTGGCCTTACCTGCCACTGGCAAGTTCAACCGTGCTCTGCCCGGCGAGACGACCTGTGTGATTATGACTGACACGATGGTGCCAGGTTGCACTGGCAGGTGGGGCCGTCCGGGTGCGGTGTGGTGTGGTCGAGCTCGCAGTGGACGGCCTGGGCGAGGCAGCCGGGCGCAGTGCAGGTGGCGTTGCGGGCGCGGACCAGATGCCGCAGGCCACGGCTTGGCAGGTACTGGTCCTCGGCGCTGGTGTGGTCGCAGTCGCCCTCGGTGATGGGGCGGAAGGTGAGGTTGAGCACGGCGGCGAGGTCTGCAAGCCAGGGATGCTGACCGCGGGCGCAGGCGTGGGCGATGGCGTCGGGGCCGGTGATCGTGACGCACCAGCGGGTCCTCGGGTGGCGGGCGGCGGCGCGGGTGATGTCGCGGGTCTCGCCGGCGTCGAGCAGGCCGTACGAGCCGGCCTGGGCTGGGGCGGTGGACCAGCCGAGCAGCGTGCCGGCCGGGACGAGGAGGTTGATCAGCGCCGCTACCGGGGCCGGGGCTGAATCTGGTTCTCGTCCGGGGTCTAGGCCTGGTTCTCGTCCGGCGTCCAGGTCTGGGTCTGGTCCTGGTCCGGGGGTCTGGGCCTGGAGCCAGCCCCGGATCTGGGGCCGGAGCCGGACTGCCTGTCGCTGGGCTGCCGGCGCGGATGAGGTCGAGCGGGTCGCGGCCCTGGGTGAGTTCGGCCAGGACGCGGACCCGGAGCGTGCCGAGGGTGCCGTCGATCCCGGCGGTGCGCAGCCGTGCCGCGAGGGCGTCGATGTGGGCCTTGGAGGCCAGGGCGTCAGCGGTGTCCATCTCGCGGCCGGCCAGGGATGCGTTTTCCTCGGTTGAGCGTGACGGCTACCAGCCGTACACGCTGTGGTGTCACTCGGTTCCTCTCATTCGGCGCTCTCCCGGTCGGCCGCATTCGTGCCGTAGACCGGCGGCGCCAGCGTCATCGCGTAAGCGGTCGGCGGACTCACCTGGCAGGTGCCAGGCATCGGCCGCTGAACGCCGCCGTCGGTGCCCGGATCAGCCGGTCCGCGCTCCGGGGCGCCCCGTTTCGGGCCCGTCCCCGCGGCACGCGCCGGGGCATCGGCCGATATGATCTGCCATGTTCGAGTATGAGCGTAATCAATTCGCCCGCAGGGGATGCTCCGTCGCATATTCAACGGGTAGTTTGGACTATGTGTCCATGCCGGGCCATAACAACGGGGAAGGAAGAGGGTGCACCCCCTCACAAGCAACGATCCCGCCGAGATCGGGGGCTACCGGCTACGGGCTCGGCTCGGGTCCGGCGGCATGGGACGGGTCTACCTGGCGTCCACGCCGGGCGGGCAGCTGGTCGCGCTGAAGGTGGTGCGGCCAGAGCTCAGCGACGACTCTAATTTCCGCACCCGTTTCCGCCAGGAGATCGAGGCCGCCCAGCGGGTGCACGGGCTGTATACCGCGCAGCTTGTCGACGCAGATCCAGACGCCACGCCACCGTGGCTGGTGACCGCCTACGTGCAAGGGCCTTCCCTTGAAGAGGCCCTTGACGATCATGGCCCGATGCCGGAGGCGCTGGTCTTCCGGCTTATCGCGGGGGTCGCCGAAGCTCTCCAGGCCATCCATTCCGTCGATGTCGTGCACCGCGATCTCAAGCCATCCAAC
>Ga0335083_10004915_pt1 | contig 16952 bp, 17 predicted proteins | sample Lox_Sample_42_FD_206716 | JGI IMG/M metagenome (GOLD analysis project Ga0335083, IMG submission 206716) | Soil microbial communities from Loxahatchee National Wildlife Refuge, Florida, United States - Lox_Sample_4.2 | ecosystem: Environmental > Terrestrial > Soil > Wetlands | place: USA... | reverse complement strand
GGGATACGGATTGAATGGCTGTGCGGGTAAAGGTCACTTCCGACGGGTTTTTCTCGAGGAACTCCGGAGCCCCCTCGTATGATCTGAGCAAAGCTTCCACGGCTTGCTGCAGCACGTTATCTCCTGCGCACGCCTTTTCTACATAAGTGCTGCGTTCCGGGGCGGGCAATCCAATCGCCGCCATGAAAATTGTTTCTTCGGATTTAGGGTTTTTATCCATGACCTGCCGCCACTCAATTTATTCATCTATCCGTGCGGAATTTCGAGAAAAAACGGCTCAAAAAAGAATTGAATAATTTCTGATCCGTTTTGCCCCGGAAATTCCGCACTAATACATGAACGGTAAAAACCAACCCATCAATGAAAGAACTAAAGTTATGAAAAATAAATCAATCAATTCAATATTAGGCCCTGCCGCCTTCGCGCTGGCCGGCCTGTCGTTGTTACTGACAACGTCATATTCCACGCTGGCAAATGATGCCCTGTTTCAATCGGATGTCATTCCTCCGGTCCCTCCGCTGGGTAAAATCGCTTATGAGGCCTTGCTCGCCAACTGGTATCAGTGGACTCTCTCCTTTCCGGCGAATGCCGATCCTGCCGCCGACACCGCTCCGCAGGAATCCAATCAATCCGGCCCCGTCTGGTTTTTGGCCGGCCTTCATGCCACCGGCGCAGCGGGCGGCAGCGGGACCGTCTCCCGTCAAATCACCATCCCCGAAGGCACGGCGCTGTTCTTTCCCGTTCTTTCCACCTGGAGCGACAACAGCGGTTGTCCCACCTTCACCGACCTTACCGTGCCGGAATTGCGTACGGAAACCGCCGGTAATTGGAGTGCCGTCACCGAGACGACCTGCACGATTGACGGCGTCACCGTTCGTGGCCTGGATAATCCGCAAAGCACACCCTATCTTATTCAATCTCCGGCGTTCGCATACAAGCTCGCCGCTCATGATAACCTGCTGGCGGCGGATTTTGGTGAACCGTGCATTCCTGACGGTTTAACCATTGCACCCGCTGTTGCGGAAGGCGTCTGCCTGCTTGTCCCTCCGCTTCCGCCCGGCCATCACACCATTCATTTTGTGGGAATCGTCGGACCGATAGATGCACCCTTCGTGGATTTTGATGAAACTTACGTGGTCACCGTGAAACCGTCTCTTAGGGGATGTGGCAGATAAAATAGCTGGGCATTGTTTAGATAGAGCCCTTCGCCACATAAACGGGGGCGCGTTAATCCGATCTGGTAACGCGTTCCCCATTTTTTTTGGCGTAACATACAAGCAGCATCTGATAACTTCTTCAACGTTCCTTGTCCGCCGCTTTGCGCGCTTCGAGGACTTTCCTTGACGGAACATAGTTGGCAATGAAGTCGCGATAAAATTGTCCGAACGTCCCCGCGGCCAGGTGCGTTCGCGCATCTTCCATAACTTTCAGAAACAAATGTGAGTTATGGACGCTCACCATGCGCAGGCCGAGAATCTCGTTCACGTTCAGCAAATGCCGCAGATACGCGCGGGTGAAGCGCTTGCACGCGAAGCAATCGCAGTTCTCGTCAATCGGCCGGAAATCCGCCTTGTTCGCGCCGCCTTTGAGGCTAAACGCGCCGCGCCGGGTGAACGCCGTGCCGTTGCGCGCCACGCGCGTGGGCAACACGCAGTCAAACATATCAATCCCGCGCGCGATGAGTTCCAGCATTTGCGCCGGCGTGCCGAGCCCCATGGCGTAATGCGCTTTGTGCGCCGGTAAATGCGGCACGGTAAATTCAACCGCCTTGAACATTTCAGGTTCCGGTTCGCCCACGCTCACGCCACCCACGGCGTAGCCGTCAAATTCCATCGCCACCAGCGCCTTGGCGCATTCCTCGCGCAACGCCGGATTCGAGCCGCCCTGGACGATGCCGAAGACTTTTTGTCCATCGGCGCGCGGTTGTTCGCGGCATTCACCTGCCCAGCGAATCGTGCGTTCCACGGCCTGGCGTTGCTCGCGCGCGGGCGCATCGTGCGGCGGGCATTCGTCAAACACCATCGCGATGTCCGAGCCAAGCGTCCGCTGGATTTCCATGGCCTCTTTCGGCCCGAGAAATAAAAGTGAACCATCCAGGTGCGAGCGAAATTCCACGCCGTGCGTCTTGATCTTGCGGATTTTGGCGAGGCTGAAAACCTGGAAACCCCCGCTGTCCGTGAGAATCGGCTTTTCCCAATTCATAAACCCATGCAGGCCGCCTGCCGCGCGAATGATGTCCAGGCCGGGCCGCAAGTTGAGATGGTACGTGTTGCCGAGGATGATTTGCGTGCCCATTTCTTCCAGCTCGCGCGGGTCCAGCGCCTTCACGCTGGCCTGTGTGCCCACGGGCATAAACACCGGCGTGTCTACGACGCCGTGCGCCGTGCGCAATTTCCCCAGGCGCGCTTTCGTTTCCGAATCCGTTTTGAGCAGGTCAAACATCGCTCAGGAGAATAAATGAAAATTACCCGGTTGCAGATGAAATTCTTACTGAGAAGAAAATTGGCATTAGTCCTGCACTACAGTAACCTTGAGCATGATATCAGAAGACTCCAAAGATTCACCGGACGTTATTTCCTGTCCGCCGCTGGTTTATTTGGGGGCGTTGGGACTGGGATTACTGCTCGATTGGCTTGCCCCCTTTCAGAAATTTTTCTCGTTTCCCGTCACCGGCTGGTTGCTGGCCTTCGCCGGATTCTGCATCGGCTTTTGGGGAGTTCGCACCTTTATACGCTTCGGCACCAACGTGCGCCCGGATCTCCCCGTGACCGCACTCGTCACGAGCGGTCCTTACCGTTACTCGCGCAACCCCCTCTACATGGCGTGCACCATCATCTATTTGGGGATTACGCTGTCGGTCGGTTCTTTGTGGCTGCTGGTCATGTTGATCCCGACACTGGCGGTGGTGCATTACCGGATTGTCCGTCGCGAGGAAGATTATCTGGAAAGCCGGTTCGGAGAAAGCTATCGCGCCTATAAAACGCAGGTGAATCGCTGGATCTAACTATTTAGTTTCTCAAACGAAACATCCACCAGCAAATCCGCGGCGATTTTTTCCAAATCTTTTTTCAATGCGCCAAGATCGCAGTTCTCGGGCAACTGCAGCCGTGCGACGGCTTTAAAGAGCGTTTCGCCGGACATGGCGCCGCTCACGACTTCGCTGGAAAATTCCTCCACATTTACGCCCGCGCGGGCCAGCGCGGCGGAAATTTCATGGACGATGCCCGGGCGGTCCTGCCCGATAATTTCCATTTTCGTCTGGCGGGCGTTTGAGGCGGAAATTTTCGAGTCGCCGGCATGGACGGTCACCGTGAGACCGGAAATTTTTTGGAGCGCATCAAGCAGGGGAGTTTTTTTCCCGGCGGGAATTTCGATTCGCAGGATCCCGGCAAATTCCCCGCCCAGCCGGCACATGCGGCTTTCCAGCCAGTTGCCGCCATGGCTGCTCACCGCGCGGGCCACCGCTTCCACCAGGCCGGTGCGGTCCGGACCGATAATGGTCATGACCAACGGAATTTGCATCGCAAAATGTTATGGCTGGCTGGTGATCTTTTGCCAGTCAACACCCTGTTTGGCGGCGTACAGGGCGAACGCCTTTTCATTTTGAATCAGCACCGCGCGCACCACGCTCGAATCATCCGCGCGCCCGAGTTCCAGCAGGCTTTCGGACAGGATATTCGTCTTTTTGTGCGTGTAAAGCAGCGCGAAGACCGCCTGCGCCACCGCCACAAACGGCAAATCTTTGTACGCGCCCTCGATGGCGTCTTCCACCGCGTCGGCGAGAAATTCAAGCTGGTCCACCAGGTGCGGAAATTTCGGCGCGCTGATTTGGGTGAACTCCAGTTTCCACTGGGGCAGTTGGCGCAAAACTTTTTCCGCCATGGCGGGCGTAATGTCGCTGGCGCCGCCATTTACGAATTTGGCAATCTCAGGCATGCCGCAACTTTATGAAAATCATCGCGCCCGTCAAAGTGAAATCGCAGCGACAATCGCGCTTTCATTTCCCGCGGATTTTTTGTAACGAATGGGGCGTGCAGGATCTCATTGCCAAAGCCGATACGCTCCTCGAAGCGCTTCCGTACATCCAAAAATTCAGCGGCGCCACTTTCGTCGTCAAATACGGCGGGAGTTTTATGGATTCGCCGGATGAAAAGACGCGCGTGAGCGTCGCGCGCGACGTCGTCTTCCTCGAAGCCGTGGAGATTGATCCCATCGTCGTCCACGGCGGCGGCAAAGCCATTACCCGCGCCATGGAAAAGGCCGGGCTTAAGGCGGATTTCATCCAGGGCCAGCGAGTCACGGATGAGGCCACGGCTAAAATCGTGGACGATGTTTTGTCCCGCGAAATCAATCCTGAAATTGTTAAAACTATCAATGCACTCGGCGGCAACGCCGTCGGCTTTGCCGGGCCGGACATCTTTAAATGCAAAAAGCTTTTGCTCGATGACCCGCAAAATCCCGGCAAGAAAATTGACATCGGTTACGTCGGCGAAGTGATCGAAGTGAATGTGCAGCCCTTGAAAGAAAGCATCTGGTGCGGTTTCACGCCGGTTATCAGCCCCACGGCCCGGGGCGAGGACGGCAAAATTTACAATTGCAATGCCGACGTGGCCGCTGCGCAGGCCGCCATTGCGCTCAAGGCCAGGCGGCTCGTTTTCATGAGTGACGTCCCCGGACTTCTGCGCGACCCGAAGAAACCCGATTCAGTGATTTCGCATTTGAAGACCAGCGAAGTGGACGGGCTGAAAAAAGCCGGCATCATTGATAAAGGCATGATCCCCAAGGTGGACAGCGCCGTCGTGGCGATTCAATCCGGCGTCGAAAAAGTTTCCTTTGTGGATGGCCGCGTGCCGCACTCCGTGATGCTGGAAATCTTCACGGACGAAGGCAACGGCACGGAGATTGTGTTGTGAAAGCCGTGGGAAGCCTTATACTATAGGTTAGTGAATCAGTCTGCTTACATTTTGCGGGAGAACACCGGCACGAGCGGGATCATTGAGACCGCCCGGGACGCCGTGACCGTTCTTGCGCATAATGACATCCCGCATCTCATTGTCGGTGGTCTGGCGGTGCAGGAACACGGTTATCCGCGAGTGACCATTGATGTGGATATCGTTGTGCCGGACGTCCTGGAAGCTGTCGAATTTTTAACAGCGAATCTGAGTGGTCCCTTTTTTAAGGTCTACGGTATTGATAATCGTGTTGAAGACCGCCGCAACGGCGTGGAAATTGATCTGCTCCCTGCCGGTCATGTTTTGAAAACCGGTTGTAAAGTTCCGTTTCCCGAAGCGAAGGCCGTTGCTGAAACGCTGCAAATTATTTCTTTGGAAGAATTAATTTCTTTGAAGCTGGACAGTTGGAAAAATAGCCCAAACTATCGGCACAAAGATAAAACAGATGTCATTGAGCTGATTAAATATCGCAAATTGCCGCGCGATCTTGCGATTAATCCTGTGGTCCGCGCACTCTACCTCGAAACGTGGGATGCCCTGCAGGCGGAGAAATAAAATCTTCGGTTTTTAGGCGAATCTCCGCAAAAAACATTTCCTCTTTTTGTGTCTTTGATGCATTTTTGTTCCCTTACATTGTGAAAGAAATTGTACCAGCGCCATCGGCGATTGTCCGAAACGACTTCGAATCCGTCCGCGATTTGTTCAGCCGGAACGTCGTGCCCAGTTACGGGCGCTTCGACCTCGCGCTGAGCCACGGCGCGGGCAGCTACGTTTTCGACGTCGCCGGCCGGCGCTATCTTGACCTTGGCGGCGGCATTGCCGTCAACTGCCTCGGCCACGCGCACCCCGCCATTACCGAGGCGCTTGTGGAGCAGTCGCAGAAATTGATTCACGTCTCGAATCTTTATTACACGGAACCGCAAGGACGGCTTGCCGCGGAAATTGTGAAGCGTATCGGCGGCGGTAAAGTATTTTTCAGCAACAGCGGCGCCGAGGCCAATGAAGGCCTGTTCAAGGCCGCCCGCAAATTCGGCCATGATGAAGGCCGCTTTGAGATTTTAACGGCCGTTAACTCTTTTCACGGACGTACGCTCGCGGGCATTGCTGCCACCGGCCAGGATAAAGTGAAAAAGGGATTCGAGCCGATGACGCCCGGCTTTCGGCATATTCCATATAATGATTTGGACGCCGCCCGCGCCGCCATTTCGCCGGCCACCGTCGCGATTCTGATTGAAGGTGTCCAGGGCGAAGGCGGCATCACGCCCGCCACGCCCGAATATTTGCTCGGCCTGCGCGCGTTGTGCGATGAAAAAAAACTGCTCCTTTTTATGGACGGCGTGCAGGACGGCCATTATCGCACTGGAAAATATCAAAGCTTCCAGCGGATTCTGGAAAACACGCCCGGCGGCGAGAAGTTTTTGCCCGATGGTTTGTCCATGGCCAAGTCGCTCGGCGGCGGTTTCCCCATCGGCGCGTTTTGGTTGCGCGCGCCCTATGCGGATCTGCTGGGGCCGGGCATGCACGCGACGACGTTTGGCGGCACGCCGCTCGCCTGCGCCGTGGCCTTGAAAATTTTTGAAGTCATCGAACAGGAAAAACTCGACGCCCAGGCGCGCAAGCTCGGCGATTGGACGCTCAACGAATTGAACAAGCTCGCGGAGAAATATCCCGGCATCGTCAAAAATGCGCGTGGCCTCGGCTTTATGCTCGGCCTCGAACTGGTGGAGAAGGAAAAAATCCCCGCGTTGGCCTCGAGCGACAAGGTCGCAGCCGTTCAATTGACCAATCGCCTGCACGCCGCCGGTGTCATGGTCATTCCCGCCGGCATGCAGACCATTCGTTTGCTTCCGCCGCTGAACCTGAAGCCGCAGGAGGCGGGCGAAGGCATTTCGAGAATCGAAGAGGTCGTGAAATCTCTCGCGCCATGACGCCCGAAGCGCACAAGCATCTCTCCGCGCGCGACCCGATCATGGGCGTGCTGATTGAGACGCACGGTTTGTGCGAACTGGTGCCGGAGACGCGCCGCTCGCCGTTTCAATCGCTCGTGCAGGCCGTCGCACACCAGCAATTGAACGGCACTGCCGCCAATACCATCCTTACCCGTTTCCGAAAATTGTTTCCCGGCAAAAAATTTCCACGCCCGGAGGATTTGGCCGGCGTCACGGATGCGCAAATTCGTGCGGCTGGTTTTTCCTTCGCCAAAATCAAATCCATCCGCGATATCGCGGAGAAGACCCTGGCCGGCATCGTGCCTTCCTCGCGCGAAATTGCGAAGCTGTCGGATGACGAAATCGTTGCGCGCCTCACCCAAGTGCGCGGCGTAGGACGTTGGACGGTCGAGATGCTTCTGATTTTTCAACTCGGGCGTTTTGACGTTTTGCCGGTGGACGATTTTGGCGTTCGCACCGGCTTTCGCCACGCTTACAAAAAGCGCGGCATGCCCACACCGAAGCAACTCCTCAAGTTCGGTGAAGTCTGGCGGCCGCATCGCACCACTGCGGCGTGGTACCTGTGGCGTGCCGCCGACGGCATGAAGAAAAAGAAGTGACGCGGTTTCTTATTTTGGTTATAAAATCTACTTTGGGCGGACGTTTCCAAAATTAAGCATGAAAAATCTATTGTCATTGGAAAAATTGCCGGTTGCAGACATCGAAAAGATTCTGCGCGACGCCCCCGAGTTCAAGCGCGGGCGATTGCGGGTGGACCGCAAGCCGCTGGCCGGCCAATGCTGGGCGCTCATCTTTTCCAAATCGTCCACGCGCACGCGGGTTTCTTTTGAAGTCGGCGTTCGCGAGCTCGGCGGCTCGCCGCTTTTTCTCAATGCGAACGACATCCAGCTCGGCCGCGGCGAACCCATCAAAGACACCGCCCGCGTTCTGGGCCGGATGGTCCACGGCGCTATCATCCGGACTTTTGCGCAGAGCGATGTCGAGGAGTTTGCTGAATTTTCCAAACTGCCCACGATCAACGCCCTGACCGATGACGAGCATCCCTGCCAGATCCTCGCGGATATTTTTACTTACAAGGAACTTCGCGGGTCGATTACGGGCAAGGTCGTGGTCTTCGTCGGCGACGGCGCGTGCAATGTGCCGCGCTCGTGGATCTTTGCCGCTGCCAAACTGAATTTTGAACTGCGCATCGCCGCGCCCAAAAAATTCCAGCCCTCCGCAGACGTTTTAAAACGTGCCGGCGGCAAAATCGTGTGCATGGAAAACCTGGAAAAAGCCGCGAAAGGCGCGGACCTCCTGTACACGGATGTCTGGGTTTCCATGGGCAAGGAAAGCGAATCCGCCGAACGGCTAAAGGTTTTAAAGGGCTACCAAATCAATAAGAAGATCGTGAAGCTCGCCAAGCCTGACGCGCTCGTCATGCATTGCCTGCCTGCTTATCGCGGCAAGGAAATTGATGAGGAAACGTTCGAGGCCAACGCCGACACCATCTTCACCCAGGCTGAAAACCGCCTGCACGTCCAAAAATCCGTGCTCAACTGGGCTGTCTCGTAAGGCAGGCTGTCCTCAAAATCGTGAGGCGAGACGGCACACGTGTGTGCTGTCGAGCCCTGACTGAGAACCCTGAAAGGGTTTACGATATTAGCCCGGGGTCGAGCGCGAAGCGCGACCACCCCGGGTTTAGGTTTCTAAATAACCCACCGTGATATCCCGCGAAAGCGGGACACGCGCAGCCCCTACCAACGGGGCGAGCGCGATTGAAGATGGGAAATATTTTTCGCGCGCCACTTTCGTCTCAATTTACCTCCGGTCTCCTTGCGCGCGCATGAGGAAATAGAGGAGCGTCATCACGGACGAGACCAGTGCCGCCACATAGGTGAGCGCTGCGGCGTCCAGCACTTTGCTTACGCCCTCACGTTCATGTTCATGGACCAATCCGAGCCGGAACAATTGCTCCTTCGCGCGGCGGCTGGCATCATATTCCACTGGCAGTGTCACCAATTGAAATAATGTGACTGCGGAGAAAAGCACAATCCCCAGCATGATCAGCCCGAATGCGTGAAGCAAAAAACCGATAACAATCACGAGGTACCATGTCCAATCGGCAAACTGCGCCGCCGGCACAATCGCCTGGCGGACATTGAACAGCCCATACGCCGCCTGGTGTTGCAACGCGTGTCCGGCTTCGTGTGCCGCCACGCCCACCGCCGCCACCGATTGGCCGCTGAAATTTTCTGACGACAAACACAGCACGCGCTTTGACGGGTCATAATGATCGCTCAAATGGCCAGGAACTTCCTCTACCGGTACATTCTGCAGCCCTGCGCGGTCGAGGATTTCCCGCGCCGCTTCCGCGCCCGTCATGCGCGAGTCCACTGCCACCTGGCTATACTTGCCGTAAGCGTGCGAAAGCTTCACTTTCGCCCATAACCCAAGCAGGATTCCCGGAATAATAAACAAAAAATAAACTGGATCAAAAAATAGCATAAATCACATCTCTTTCTAACTGTCTCTTTGACAGCCGGCGGCCCAAAACATTCAACGGGTGAAACCGCCGCCTTGGCTGCTAATTAAGCATAAATATGTGTCGTCTGCAAGGCGGCCTCACCAGTCACCAATTTTAACGACAAGACAATCCGCTCAAAAACCGGTTCTCTATCCTCGTGCCTTTTCGCATTACGAAAAAAATTGCCGTTATCGTTACGCTCTGCGTCGTCTGTTTACGCTCGCTCGCCGTAGATACTTCCACGTCCGAGCCATACCAATGGCGGAATGTCGTCATCGGCGGTGGCGGTTTTGTGACTGGCCTTATTACTCATCCGCGCGCAAAAAATCTCATCTACGCTCGCACCGATGTCGGCGGCGCGTACCGCTGGGATGAAAACTCACAGCGCTGGATTCCCATCACCGATTCGTTTGGCCTTGAGGATTTCACCGGCATCGAAAGCCTCGCGCTCGATCCCAATGACACCAACCGCATCTATCTTGCTGCCGGGATTTATGAATTTACCCGCTCCGCTATTTTCCGTTCCGACGATCGTGGCCGCACCTGGCAGCGCGCCGACGTGCCTTTCAAAATGGGCGGCAATGAAACCGGCCGTTTTAACGGCGAACGCCTCGTCGTCAGCCCCACCGACGGCAATGTTCTCTTCTTTGGTTCGCGACGCGACGGCCTTTGGAAGAGCACCGACCGCGGTGTGACCTGGAATCCCGTCACAAGCTTTCCCAAAATTGCCGTACCCATGCCGACGAATAATATCCCCCGCCGTTTTTGGAACCGCTCCGTCGGCATTATTTGCGTCTTGTTTGACGGCCAAACTATTTACGCCGCCGTTTCCACCACGGGCACGAACTTCTTTTGCAGCACCGATGGCGGCGATCATTGGCAGCCCGTGCCCGGCCAGCCCATCGGACTGCGCCCCAATCACGTCGTGCTCGCCGCTGACGGCATATTATATCTCAGTTATGGCAAAGAGCCCGGCCCGAATCAAATGACTGACGGCGCCGTTTGGAAATTTAATCCTGCCACCAAATCCTGGACTGATATCACGCCGCTGAAATCTCCCGAGGACGGCCAAACTTTCGGCTATGGCACCGTGGCTGTGGACGCGCAAAACCCCGCCGTGCTGCTCACCTCAACCTTTTGCCGTTGGAAACAGCACGACGAAATTTTTCGTAGCACCAACGCCGGTGCAAGCTGGTCGCCACTGTTTGCCGGTGCTACTTGGGATTTTTCTAGCGCGCCCTACGCCGGCGGCATCAAGCCCCACTGGATCGGCGGCATCGTCATCAGCCCGTCTGATTCCAACCGCGCCTGGTTCACGACCGGTTACGGCGTTTGGGCTTGCACCAATCTTACTGCTTCCGATTCCGGCGCGTCCGTACACTGGAATTTCTCCGACGACGGCTTCGAGGAGACTGTCCCGCTCGCGCTCGCCAGCCCTCCCATCGGCGCGCACCTCTTGAGCGGCGTTGGCGATATCGACGGCTTTCTCCACGACGATTTGAATTCATCGCCGCCACAAGGTAGCTACGCCGGGCCGCATTTTACCTCGACCGAAGACATCGCCTTCGCCGCCGGCCATCCGCAAATCATCGTTCGCACCGGCATCGCGCGCGGAGATTCTCTCCATGTTGCGCTCTCCACCGATGGTGGCAAGAACTGGCGTTTACTCGACAGCGAACCCTCGCCTGACGTCCCCGGTGGCGCTGTGGCCATTTCGTCCGATGGCCGGACCATCGTCGTGACCAAACGCCGTGCCGCATCTGAATTCACTACCGACGCCGGCAAAACCTGGAGCGTGTGTAACGGCCTTTCCCCGGACATTCAGCCCATCGCCGACAGCGTTAATCCAGAATGCTTCTACGCCTTCGATCAAAACACTGATACGCTTTATGTTAGTACCAATGGCGCCGCTAATTTTCAGCCAGTGAAATTCTCATTTCCTTTCACACCAACGCCGCGAGGGCAGGGCGGCTTCGGCGTGCCCGACGCCACGCTCATTGCCACACCAGAACGCGAAGGCGATTTGTGGCTCACTTGCGGCACCAACGGCCTCTGGCACTCCACCGACGCCGGCCAATCATTCGCAAAGATCGAATCAGTCAACACCGCGCTCGCGTTTGGTTGTGGCAAAGCCGCGCCGCAGGGGAAAGCTCCTGCGTTCTTTTTGTTTGGGAACGTTACATCGCAGAGGGGCATTTTCCGCTCGGACGACGCCGGCCTCACCTGGCTGCGCCTTAACGATGCTGATCATCAATTCGGCTGGATCAACCACCTCACCGGCGACCCGCGCGTCTTTGGCCGCGTATACCTCGCCACCACCGGCCGCGGCATCATCTACGGCGAGCCACGCGTGGCCTCTATTATTGGGGAAAAGTAAAAAGTTAAAGGTAAAAGGATTTTTGCGAGCCATTCTTAATTCTTCATTCTACCTTCTCCCTTTGCAGATGGTGGGGCGCTGCCGTCAGGCACGCTGTTCGCGAGCCGTCCGCCGTCTTCACTTCCCATTGGCTCTCACCTTCTCCGCCTCCTCGCGCCACACATCCAACCGGTCCGCGACGCCGATTTTGGTGAGGTACTCCAGGTTGAGATCCGAATCCAGGCCGTCCAGTTCATACTCCAGCGCATTCGCCGCGTGCACCGCCGTCAGCGGGCTGAACTTCGCGTTCGAGCTCATCTCTGGCGTGTGATGAAACGCCACTGCCTCGACAATCGGCGCGGGCAATCCCCACAACCCCAGCAGATACGCCGCCAGGCCCGCGTGCGTCGCGCCAAAAATCTGCGCCTCCACTTCGGGCAACGGCCGGTTGGCATCCATCGCCTGCGTCAGCGCCTGCTGAAATTCCTTCGGCATGCTGTCCGCCAGCATCAGCTTGCCCACGTCGTGCAATAGCCCCGCCGTGTACGCCGCTTCCACATAGGCGTGGTCGCCGTCTTCCGCCCGCATGATCGCGCGCGCCGTATTGCCCGTCTGCATCAGGTGCCGCCATAGCGAATCCACCGGAAAATTAATTCGCAACGCCGGCGTGAAACACGTGAACACATGCGCCGAGAGCGCCAGCGATTTCACCGTGCCCAGGCCCAATTGCTGCACCGCCTCCATTGGGTTATTGATTTTTTCCTGAAAGCCCATCGCCGCTGAATTCACGATCTGCAGGATTTTCGCCGTCAGCCCCGGGTCTTTGACGATCAAATCATCAATCACTTGCAACGGCGCATCCGGCTTTTCAATCGCCTTCATGATCTCCATGTACAGCGTGGGAAAACTTGGCACCATCCGCATCTTCCCCGCCAGCGTCTTGAGCTTCTCGCAATGCAGGAACGCGTCCAGCCCTTCCAAACACGCCAGCGTGGACCGCAGCGTATTGATATCGATGGGCTTCATGAGGAACTGGTGTGTGGAACCCAGCGCTTCCGAGGCTGCCGCCTGGTCCGCGGCGCCCGAGATGATGATGCGCGATGTGCCGGGATAGAAAGTCCGGATCGTGGTCAGCAATTGCACGCCGCTCATGCCGTGCATGTTCATGTCCGACGCCACCACGTCAAACGGCCGTTGCGCCATCAAGTCCAGCGCCTCCTCACCGCTCGCCGCCGTCGCCACCTCCCAGCGCTCGTGTTCGCCCGCGAGCAAAATCTGGAACATCTGGCGCAGCATGGCGCTGTCTTCGACGAAGAGAATGCGTTTCATGGAATCAATGCATAAACCGCCCCCTTTTTCCCCGCCGCATCAATAAGCACGGCTTACGCACCAAGTCAACAACCTTCGCGAGAAGAATTTAGGTGCATGGACAATTCTCTGGCGAAGACTCCAATGCTTCCGTGTCAAAGTGTCGGGAATGTTAAAAATATTTTAAATTTCATTATTCGCTTGAGTTATCGTTTAAAGGGGAGCAGGTTTGTGATTACAGGCACCGGAACAGTATTTCGCATTATTTTTTGTGAGTACCCAATTGCCATCGCTCCGCTATAGCTCTTTAAAGAGCTTTGTTGACGGCACCATGAACCTGCTGCTCGAAGATGCCTGGCAATTGGCCCGCGAAGAGCATGCCGCGCTGGCCGCCTGGATCAAAGTCACCCCCGCCGCGCGCAAGAATTATCGTCCCCGCGAGATTGACCGGCTCGTGGACTACTACTGGCATCTCGACCTCCTGCTTCGCCATTGCGAGGACGGTTATTCCACTACTCACGGTTACGCCGGGTTGCTCAGCGAACAGGCCGTGAAACAATGGAACGAAAACGCCCGGCGCAAAGCCTGACGCGGATTGCCTCACAAAGTTATTTTCAGGTGGTAGGGCCGCGCTGCGTCGCGGCCGCAATTAAAGCTTCGTCTCGTGGCTTCCGGACACTCACTAAACTCTCAACCATCAACTCTCAACTCTCAACCATCAACCATCAACCTGCTCACGGCGCATAATGCGCAAAAACCAAATCATGCTCCGGGTCGCGCGCGTGGCATTCGTAGCAGCCCTCGATCTTCACCACGTCCGTGACCGGTTTACCGTCCACGAAATGGCCAAAGCCCCAGCCGCCCGTCGTGGCATACTTTTTGGAATCTTTGATCATGAACTGGACGTTGGACGGCGCGCCCGGCACGAACGATTGCTCCTGCCCGAAGATCTTGTTGTTCTCCGCCGAAGGCACGTGATGATAATGCAAGGCGGCAATGATCGTTCCGTCCGGGAACGGCAGCGTGCCGGCGCGATACGCCTGGATAGCCGTGTCGTTGCCCAACACCACGGCGAAACTGTGCAGGTTGCCCTCCTCATGCGCCACCGAGATCAACCGCCAGTCACGATATCCCGCCGGCATTTCCGTGACCGGGACCGCGTCACCGTCAGGATGATTCGTCGCCGCGCTGGCGCTCGTCATCTCACGCGCGCGTGTGCCGTCTGATGGGTTCATGGATTGGTCACTCGCATTTTGGGCCAGGGCCGCGTGCCGGGCCATGACGACGGCGATGATCAAAGCCACGGCGATAGTAATGGTGACGCTGTAATGTTTCATAAGTTATCAGTGTTTGAATTCTTTTTCCAGGGCGCGAACCCCCGTCTCCTGCATGCCAATAATGCCCCTTTAATCCAGAACGTCAATGATACTAATGGAAAACCCCGGAGGGGTGACAGATGAATAGCCCCGGGATTTATCCCGGGGGTACAAGACCCAAGGCACCCCGCCCTAATATCCCGCACCAGCGGGACACGTGAGCGATCTGGATGCGAACGCATTTGAAGGTGGGAAAAATTCCCGCCGCCGCCCTCAATGGTGGGGCGAGTCGTACCCGCGAACCATTTTCTTATCTTGCATAGCCTTGCGGCAGTTTGGTTTTGGCCTTTTTGGCTGACTTCAATTCCTCATTCCTCATTCCTCATTCCTCATTTGCCTCACCCCTCCCCCCAGGGGTCTTGAATAGGTTTAAATAGCCTTCAACAGAGTTGATTTTTGCCTTCTCTCAACTCTCCGCCATCAACCATCCACTTCTTCAAAATATCAATGAACAATCTGGCCGTCGCAACCCTGCGAAGGCCGTTTGCCATCAACTATCAACCTTTACCACGTTTGACCGTGGATTAACTCATCATTCATAACTCAAAATTCAACACCTCCAAAGCGGAACTTGACTCCTCGTTGTTCACGCCGGCGCGGAGATGGACACGAATTAACGCGAATTGGTGCTGATTTATGAAAATAGCCCAGCACTTTAGTGCTGGGATTACATAACGAAAAATATAGAAGTCCCGGAGGGACGGCAGAACCGTGCATTTCTTTCGTCCCCAAGGGACTCGAATGGTTTGGATGAATCTTTCCCCAGCACTAAAGTGCTGGGCTATTTTCAGAATAAATTTCTCTCTGCACTCTCTGCGGCTCTGCTTGCCACGTTTCACGTGGTGTCTAAACCTCCGTCGGCGAAGGGAACACACGCGTGTACTCCGGAAACCCCCTACAAACCCTACATCGTTGATAATCAACGACCTAAACCCCTACAATTATAGTTAAAGGCCACGCACGGCGCTTAATTTGAACCCACATGGCCCGGCGAATGGCACGAATTAACAACAAACCTCCCAAAGCCAGCAAACTTAACACGCCCGGTTCAGGAACCAGTTGGGAAGAAAACTGGATGGCATCCAGGGCGAGATACTCATCATCCCTGTGCGGCACTTGCGCAAAAACCGTAAAGGCCAGTTGCGCGGTTTGTCCCGCCCACTGGCTGATATCCGCGCCGAAAAGTTCATAATTGGAGCCGGTGCCCAAAGGCGCCAGGGACAATGGCTGGCCATCCAGCGTCACTTCGAAATTGCCCGCCCCGATGAGCAGGGGCTCTATCTCGAATTCGAGCGACTCCGTGCCTGGCGGAACCATCCCTGTCTGGGAAAGCGTCACATCACTTGGGACCATGCCGCCGCCCGGCGGATATCCATTTCCGGACTGGAGGATGGCGGTGTAACGCCCCTGAATGACGTCTCCCGCCAGAAAAGAAGGAGTATTGGCGGTATTATCAATAATGCTGATCCCGGCGCTGTCCAGATAAACCGTGTCGTAAAGAGCATCGGGGCTAAAGGGGTTGGTCACCGTGAGCGTCCATCCCGGAAATGCCTGGGCAAATTGAACCATGCCAGAAGAAACCGTAACCAGCTTTGCCGATTCAAAATTCAAATCCTGAAACTGCTGCCCCGATACTCCCTCCAAAAAGGCAAAAGAAACCATCATTGCCCAGAAGATGGAACGGAAGTTCATAGGAAAATGAGTAATAATTTCTTATGTTATAGGTTAGTCAGAAACGAAAGTAAAAACAAGCTAAATCTGCCTTTACGTTAAAACAGTTTCGAAATTGTTTTACGCGAATTATTGCAAATGACTGAACAACAAAGTAACTAAGAAACAAAGAAGCTTGGTGCCTTTGCGTCTTTGTTGTTAATCATTCTGCGACGCCTGCGCCCGTTTTTCATTTTTAATTTTACATTTTTAACTTTTAATTGGCGCATGAAATCGCCCGGTAAAGACCATCTGACCAAAGCCCGGCGAAGCTGGAACATGAGCCGGATTGGCGGCAAAAAAACTAAATTCGTTGTCCCAATTTAGACAAATATGTTGGACGTATTATTGGATCTCCTTTTCCCGCGGAAACAGTACGGGAAACGCTGCACGACAAAACTGGGCGTCACCGTTCGCAGCGGAGCGGAGCAACAAATTGCGGAATATTTCGATTCCATCGGCCTCCGCTACCAATACGAAAAAGAACTCGAAGCCAAATTTTGGATATTCCGGGCCAAGGTAAGCACGCCCGACTTTTACCTGCCTGACTATGATGTTTATGTTGAGTACTGGGGAATGCTAAACGTTGACAACGACTATGAGCGGAGGAAATACGAACGTTCCATGAAATATAAAATGGCGCGTTATCACCAACTCCGCGTGAAATTTATCTCAATTTACCCGGATAATATAAAAAATCTCGACAGGATCTTCCGGTCGAAATTCAAAAAGGTTGTCGGAGTTGATTTGTCTTAGGCTTCAGCGAAATAAAAACAGATTCACAGCTTCTGGCTA
>Ga0335083_10004914_pt1 | contig 16954 bp, 17 predicted proteins | sample Lox_Sample_42_FD_206716 | JGI IMG/M metagenome (GOLD analysis project Ga0335083, IMG submission 206716) | Soil microbial communities from Loxahatchee National Wildlife Refuge, Florida, United States - Lox_Sample_4.2 | ecosystem: Environmental > Terrestrial > Soil > Wetlands | place: USA... | reverse complement strand
GCTATGGGTCAATTATAGGCGAGAAGCGGCGTGGCGGGTCAACTCTCGCCGAGGGAGCAATCGAATCGTTGCGACGATTTGCGGGATTCATTAGAATGTGTGCACCCTGGTACGGGAATTCTGTCCAGGGATCTTCTCGTCCGCCCGCGCGAAGTCCAGCCCGCTTCATTTTTTTGGAAAGAAAGCTCCAAGGAGGACGCAGATGCGTCGCAGTCTTTTGTGTGCCGCAGTTTTCTTGTCTGTCATTACGGTCGCTGCCGCCGATCAAGTGACTCTAAAGAACGGTGACCGCCTTACCGGCACGATTGTTTCCGCCGACGGGAAGACCCTGCTTCTGAAGAGCGAGTTTGCGGGCGATGTGAATATCAGCTGGGATGCCGTTACCGGCATCGAGTCCACGCAGAATCTCAACCTGACGCTGAAGGACGGGAAACGGGTTTCGGGCAAGGTGACGACGTCAGATGGAAAGTTCGTGGTGGCGTCGGCCGCGCCAGTGGAGAAAGTCAATGTGACCGCGGTTCGCAACGACGCGGATCAGTCTGCCTTCGACGTCGAAACGGAGAAGGTGGCCCATCCGCGGATCAATTACTTCTGGAGCGGCTTGCTGGATACCGGCCTGGCGCTGACCAGCGGCAACTCTTCGACGCTCTCCTACACGCTGGCGACCAAGGCGGTTCGCGAGACAACGCGCGACAAGCTGACCATTTACACGACGTACGTCTACGCAAATGACAATTCGACTCCGCCTTCGCGGACGACGGCCAACGAGTTGCGCTCCGGTGTGCGCGGCGACTTGAACATCTCACCGAAGGTTTTCGTTTTCGCGTTCGCCGATTTCCAGACCAACGAATTGCAGCACTTGAACCTGCGCCAGGTCTATGGCGGCGGTTTTGGCTATCACGTCATCAAGAACGCCAATACGACCTTCGACGTGTTTGGTGGCGCCAGCTACGATCGCGATAACTTCGGTGAATATACTCTGATCAATCCGATCCAGTTCTTCCCTGGATACACGACCAACAGCGCAGAAATCGTTGCTGGGGAGGAGTTCGACACCAAACTGGGTGGTCGCACGACGTTGGGCGAGCGCTTTGTCTTCTATCCGAATATGTCGAACACGGGTGAGTACCGCTACAACTTCACGGCCAACTCAACCACCGTCATTAAGAAATGGTTGAGCTGGCAGATCACCTTCGCCGACGGCTACCTTAGCAATCCTCCTGTTGGGCTGAAGAGCACGGACCTGCTCTTGTCCACCGGTCTAAGAGTGAACTGGGGGAAGGCGAAGCTGTAGAGAGCGAGCGGGGCCGGAAACAGAACTAGCGCCGGAGAGCCGAAATGGTCTCCGGCGCCGTCGTTTTTAGGGTCCATTTTGGAACCTGCACCCTGTACTTTAGGGCAAGTTTTCCACAGGACCTGTACAGGGTATTCCCTACCGTTTTGGTCCAATTCGGGATGATTTCTTTAACTCTATAAGAATCTGTCGATTAGAAGGCGCCTAACTTATTTAAAAGTGGGTACTAGGAGACTGGTTTTTCTCGACTTTTGATGCTCCTGTACCATAGGTTTTCCTTTCCTCTACCTGTCTAATAGGCCAGGGTCGAAGTTGAGGCTCATTGGTCAGAGCCGTGTTGAGTAAAGCGCTGTCGTCTCAACGGCCTTGTACAGGTCTTGGTCTTGGGAAGAGGGAGTGGAGTCAGGAATGAAAGACAATCGCCGTAAATGGATGTGGTTGTTCCTGGTGGTTCTGGGAGCCCTGCAAATCTACGCGGTTCGGGAACTGCTGGCGGCCTTCGCCTTGTTCGTGCTGGGCTTTGGTGCGATTGCCGTAGTGGTCCTGTCGGTTTACTTCCTGCAAAAGGCCTGGGAAGCGGGTGTGGCCCGCTTGGCGATCAGCCAGAATCGGCTGGTGCTTTCCGCCCGGAGAACTGCGGCGGCATTGGAGGATTTGGCGCGGCGCCCGGTCCGGAGGCCGGATTCAGAACCCGCGCGCTGAGTCTGCTTGCTTCGTGTAGTAGCCAGAGCACGCGGCCTTGGGATTTAGCAGCTAGATCCTGAAGCCGCGAGATCAGAAAGGCCAGCCGTCCTGAGAGAGCGGCTGGCCTTTTCCTTTCCGCCGGCCTCAATGCCCCCCAACAGAATGATTCAACCTCCCTTGCCTTTGGGGAATCTGTCTGCTCATGACCAACAGTGAACGAATGAACGCCGACCCGGAAAGCACCCCGGCCTGCCTGGGCGGAAGGGCGCCTCAAAGAGCTTGGCATCCAGCTTCCATCGCCGCCGCAACCCTTCGGCACTTATGCGGAAGCCGTGCGCACGGGCGATCTACTGTTTCTCAGCGGCATGTTGCCCACCGAAGGCCGCACCGTGAAATTCGTCAGGCGGGTTGGCGCGGAACTCGATCTGAATGCCGGGAGGCAAGCTGCGCGGTTGGCGGTACTGAACGGCCTGGCCGTTGCAGGCGAACACCTGGGTTCACTCGACAGAATCTCGCGCATCGTTCGCATCGCGGTATCCATTGCCACATCCAATGATTTCCGCGACCACCCCAAAAGTGGCCGACGGCGCCGGGATGTTCCGGCCGCTCAGGTGCACATTGTCGATGGAGGGCACTTCGCACTGGACACCGCTTCCGACGAGATCGCCACACTCGTGCGCGGCTTCCTGGCGTCCACTCGGTGAGCAGTTTTGACCTTCAACTCAATCTTGCCATCTTATCAATAATGGAGTAAAATAGCTCCATAAATGGAGGAGCTATGGCATCGCTGCAGCAGCCCGTGGTTGGATTCTCTTGGCCTTCCGCCGTCGATCTTTCCAAGAAGGAGAATCGCGCCCGCCTTAGCGCCTCTGCAATGAAAGGCCTCTTTCGCATCGCGGTGCGTTGGGGTCTCAAAGACGACGAAACGCGGGCATTGCTGGGAGGGATCTCCACAGGTGGGTTTTATGCTTTCAAGAATCAGCCTGCCAGGACGCTCGATGAAGACCGGCTCACGCGGATTTCTCTTCTGATCGGAATTTATAAAGCCCTGAACATCCTCTTCGGCCAGAAGCTCGCCGATGCCTGGGTTTCCTTGCCCAATACAAACCCGATGTTTGGTGGTGAATCGCCCCTTCAGTATATGAAGAAGGGGGGGATCCCCGCTCTGCTGCGTGTTCGCCAGTTGCTCGACGCGCGGCGAGGCGGGCGATGAACGTTCCGCGGCTGACCAAAATCGATCAATCCGCCACGCATCGCTTGATTCCTTACCATTACAGCGACCGAGGTCGCCCTATCCTGAACCTGATCGCCGAAGACGATGAAGATATGTTGAGCGATCTCATTGAGTTGGAGGGGGCGACCAACGACAGGTTGCTCGGCGAGAGTGGCCGCCTGCCGGGAATCAGCACCGTCGAGCTGGTATCCGGCTTTCCGCTGGCGCACATTGTCAACGCTTCGTTCACTCATGCCAATCCCGCCGGTGGCCGCTTCAACGGTCCGGAACGCGGTGCTTGGTACGCTGGCTTTCTGATGGCCACCGCGCAAGCCGAGGTCGCATTTCACAGAGCCCGATGGTTGCAGGAGGCCGGCTGGAGGGAGATGGAAGTGTCGCAATATATCGACTATGAAGCAGACTTCCGGCACGAATTCCACGATATCCGAAGCGACCCGGCATTTGAGGATTGCCTGGATCCAAAGAGCTATGTTTCTTCCCAGGGCCTCGGCCATCGCCTATTGATGGCGGGCTCGGCGGGACTTGTGTACCCAAGCGTGCGGCATGCAAGCGGGACGTGTGTGGCGTGCTTTCGTCCGCCCTTGGTGCAGAACGTCCGCGGAGGCGCTATGGTCACATTCACATTTGTAGATCAGAAGTTGACTGACGCCGTTGTCAGTTAGGTGTGCTTTCTGCCAGGGAACGGTTCGGTCGCGGCCTGTGCCATGGCATTTTAGAAGAAGGCGACGCCGCCATCGACGTTGATGGACTGGCCCACCATGGCACTAGACATATCGGAGCACAGGAAGAGCGCGGCCTGGGCGATCTCCACGGCGGTTTGGCCGCGTCCCTGAGGAATGGAGCTGAGAAAGCCTTTAAGCTGTTCTTCGGGGCTCACGCCCAATCGCTTGGCGAGTGTGCGACCGAGATCTCTGCTCATTTCCGTTTCTGTGACGGGGCCGGGGCAGATGGCATTCACGCGGACGCCTTGACGCGCCGCTTCGGCGGCCATCACGCGAGTGAGTCCGAGCATGCCTGCTTTGGCGGCGCCGTAGGCTGAGCCCCAGGCATAGGCGGCTTTCGCGGAGAGACTGGAGATGTTCAGGATCACGCCGGACTTTCGCGCATACATTTCCGGCAGCACCAATCTGCTGAGGAGGAACGCGGCACGAAGGTGAACGGCGATGACCTTATCGAACTCCGCGGGGGGATATTCTTCGACAGGGACGACCGGGCCGTAATGGCCGGCGTTGTTGACCAGAATATCGATGCGTCCGAATTTCGTGCGCGCCGCGGTGACGACTTTCTCGCAATCCTTTTCGCCGGCCACGTCGGCGGTGGCGAAATCGGCCTTGCCGCCGGCCGCATGAATCTCTGAAGCGACCTCGGCCAATTGGGATTCGGTGCGGGCTGTCAGAAAGACGCTGGCACCCTGCTCCGCAAAAAGCATCGCCGTAGCGCGACCGATGCCGCGGCCGGACCCCGTGATCAGAGCAATCTTGTTTTCAAGCAGCTTCATCCCATGACCTTAACAGCCTTTCCGTTCGGGTGCTACATAGGCGCCACTCATCGGATGTTGATTTGCCTCGCCTGACCATCGATGTGACAATGGCGGAATGCACAGGACAACATTACGCAGTCTGACACTCTCCCTGGTCGGAACTCTGCTTTGCGGAACCGCTTTCGCGCAAACTTCGTCTGCACCCGCATCGTCGCAAGCACCGGCCTCCACTTCAACCGCGTCGAAGACGCAAAAACCGGCAACGAGTTCGGGCACAAAGACGGGAACAACCGCCGCCAAGAAACCCGTCGCCGCGCCTTTCACCCTGAAGACCGAAAAAGACAAAGCCAGCTACGCGATCGGCGTGAACATCGGACGCAGTATGAAGAAAGACGACGTCGACATCGATCCCGATGTGCTCGCGCGCGGACTGAAGGACGCTTATGCGGACAAGAAGATTCTGTTGAGCGACGAAGAAGCGCAAGCGGCGCTGACGCAACTGAAAACTGACGTGCAGAAGCATCAGCAGGAGAAGTATCAGGAAGCGCTCGACAAGAACAAGAAAGAAGGCGAGGCGTTTCTGGCGGCGAACAAGGCAAAGCCCGGGGTGGTGACCTTGCCGAGCGGTTTGCAGTACAAGGTCATCCAGGAAGGAACGGGCCCGAAGCCGACGGCGACCGACACGGTGGAATGCAATTACAAGGGCACACTGATCGACGGCACGGAATTCGACAGTTCGTTCAAGCGGGGCCAGACCGCGAAGTTTCCCGTAGGCCAAGTGATCAAGGGCTGGACCGAAGCGCTGCAGTTGATGCCGGTCGGCTCGAAGTGGGAACTCTACGTTCCGCCGTCGCTAGGATATGGCGAGCGGGGCACGGGCGGTGGTCCGATCGGCCCGAACGCCACGCTGATTTTTGAGGTGGAGTTGTTAGGCATTCAGGCGAAGGCGGAAGCAGCGGCGCCGCCGGCAGCGCATCCGCAATCGCAGACACAGCCTCAGGCTCAGCCACAAGGGGCACCGCAGGCGCAGCAGCCTCAAGCGCAGCCGCCGCAGCAAACTCCGCCGCAGCCGCCACCGCAAGCGAAGCCGCAATAGACGGGTTGTCAGCGACGCGAAAGATTGAGGGCCGCGACAGATCAACTATCCCGGCTTCTTTGTTGTTTGGCGTCACTCACTACTGTGCTTTCAATCCCTTGAGCAGGTGATTGACGGCTTCTTCGGCGGTCCATGGCGAGATGGTGGTCTTATTACTCAGCTCCTTCTGGCTGATGGCGCGATAGGCCAGCTTCTTGGGGTTACGCAACGCCATGTCGAAGACGAAGGTGCCCTCATGATAACGGACGGTCCGGTATTCCACTTCCGGAGGGCCCCACCCCCACCCTGACCAGCAGCCGTAAGGCCCGCAGACAACACCGGGATAGCCGCCCGGATAGACGGTTCCAACAGTCGCTTTCTGCGTCTTCACGGCGACGTGGTAATCCACGAGAAAATCGGCCGACGCCGGATCATTGACCTGCACCAAGCCCTTGCCTTTCAGAGCGCGCTCTATGGCTTGCTGCAACTGCTGACGATTGGCTTCGGTGTTCCAGTCGCGATTGCTTTCGAGATGCTGAGGCTGGGGCTGAGAACTGATCACGTCGCGGGAAACGATAGGCCGTCCATCCGCGGCGCGATTCATGTTTGCGGATGGTGGAGCACCCATCGGTCTCCAGGCCCAAGTCATGCCTTTGGCGACTCGAATCGCCGGATCGCGTAGGATTTCCACGTCGTCATTACAGCCACTGATCGCCAACCCACCGAGTAAGATGGTGACCAACACACCTGCACGGATATTGCGTGAACCCAGTTGCACGTTCCATTCCTCCACATTATTGGAAACACGCAGAGAAGGAAAAAGTTGGCCGGAATCTGTTGAGCTAGTTCGCAACCGAGGCAGCCCAGTCCGCAGGCGGGAAGACAACAGGCCAGAAGTTCGGCGCAGGCCTGTCGAACTCAAAGGCGACGTTGTAGAACTCCAGACCATGCTCCTCGGTGCGCACAACGCGGCAGCTCATTTCGAGCTTGTTCTGGGGATTGTTGAGCAAGAAAGACTGTCCGACGTGCAGATGAGAGCGCATAAGCAGGAGCCCGCCGTGAGCGTTGACGACCTGGGTTTCAGCCTGTTCCTGGATCTGTCGGCGTTCTTCGTCCTCGGCAAGGACCACGACGGGAATACGAAGAATCACGCGTTCACTGCGCCGCCGATTGGGGACTTCGGGCATAGGTGTTCGCCTTGGTCTGGCCATTGTACGCCCATGTGGGGCGGGGCCAACTGGTCTTTTGGACGGTTTTTATGCAAGTTTTGGGAGAACGGGAGTTTAGGGGAAAACATGCGGCGGTTTGCTGCTTTTGATATGATAGGACTTTGCAAATTCGGCGGCTTAGGAACTTGATGGCAACTCAAACGGAAACTAAAACATTGCTGCGTGTGCGCCCGCGCGGATTTTGTGCCGGAGTAGTGCGCGCTGTGGACATCGTGGAATTGGCGCTGGAGGCTTACGGCGCGCCTGTCTACGTGCATCATGAGATTGTACACAACACGTACGTGGTGGAGCAGCTTCGGCGCCGAGGCGCGATTTTTGTAGAGACGATCGGCGAAGTTCCGCACGGAGCGGTACTGGTATTCAGTGCGCACGGTGTGCCACCTACGGTCCGGCAGGAAGCCAAAGACCGCTCGCTGCGAGTGATCGATGCGACTTGCCCGCTGGTGACAAAAGTCCATCTGGAAGCGCTGAAGTTCGCGCGCGAGAGGCGTACGATTATTTTGATCGGGCACCGGGATCACCAGGAGATCATTGGCACGTCGGGGGAAGCACCGGACCGCACACTTGTTGTGGATTCCGTGGCTGCGGTGGACGCACTGGAAGTCGAAGATCCCGAGAAGCTCGCGTTCCTGACGCAAACCACGCTGAGTTTATATGACACGCAGGAGATCGTGGCGCGCCTCCGGCAGAAGTTCCCGAAAATCATCGGCCCGGCCAGTGACGATATCTGCTATGCGACGCAGAACCGCCAGGAGGCCGTGGAGCACGTGGCGAAGGACGTGGACCTGATCCTTGTGGTGGGATCGCAGAACAGTTCGAACTCGAACCGCTTGGTGGAGTTGGCGGAACGGCTGAACGTAAAGTCGAAGCTGATCGATTCCTCCAATGACATTGACCCGATGTGGCTCACTGGCGTTCGCCGCATTGGACTGACAGCAGGAGCTTCCGCGCCGGAAGTGCTCGTGGAGCAAGTGAGCGAGCGGCTGGCGCAATTCGGATTTACGGACCAGCGCGATCTGGACCTGATTCGTGAGGATGTGCGCTTCACACTTCCCTCAGAACTGGCGTCCATCGCTCCCGCGCCGCGCCGTTAACTGGTTTTTTTAGACGTTCGTAGTAGCTTTGCCGGGCAGGGGAATTCCCGGCATTTGCCGGGCCCGGCGAAAACTCAGGTTGCACAAGGAGCCCAACCTTGGCGGTCAAAATCGTCCGTCAACCGAACAAGATTGCCCTCATCGGTGCGCCATCGAGTGCCGCGGCATTTGGGCCTGGGAGCGAGAAGGCTCCCGCGGCATTGCGGGCCGCCGGCCTCATCGAAAAACTCCAGACGGTCGGTTATGAAATCACAGATCTGGGTGATTGCGCGCCGCGACTGTTTGCCGAAGACGACGAACACAAGCGTGCACGGAATCTAACGGAGATTGTGGCGTCACTGAACGATCTCAAGCCGCGAGCGGAACTCGCCGTAAAATCCGGGGCGTTGGTTCTGGTTCTGGGCGGGGATTGCACGCAAATCGTAGCCCTGCTAACCGGTGCTCGGCGCTACTACAAGCAAGTCAGCTTGTTGTGGATGGACCGCCACGCGGATTTGAATACGCCGGCCAGCACGCCGTCGGGACGTCTCGATGGCATGGCGCTCGCGGCCATTATCGGAAAAGGTTCACCAGAGCTGGTTCGGTTCTGGGGCGAGCCGCCGCTGGTACGTGAGCCGGACACGCTGATCTACGGGCTGGAACAGGTCGATCCAGCGGAACAGGATTTTCTGACGCGCACGCCGATGCGCCACGTATATGCGGCGGACATTCAGAGTCGCGGGGCTGTGGCCGGCGCGCAGCACGCACTCGGGCAGATACATGTGGACGCGCGCGAGTTCATGTTGCACCTCGATTTGGACGTAATTGCGCAGGACGATTTTCCAGCGACGAACGTGCCGGGAAGCGGCGGGTTGAGTTATAGCGAGGTAAAAGATTCGCTGGTGGAATTCCTGAAACATAAGAATCTGCTGGGTCTTGATGTCGCGCAGTACAATCCGGACAAGGACCCGGATGGAGCGGGGGCGCGGAGGGTTGTAGATCTATTGGCGGAGGCGCTTGCGGCTCGCCTTACCGCACTCAGTCCGGCGGTGCCCGTGGCTACGCCCACTCCGGACTCCGGCACGACGGAATCGCCCGATTCGCCAAACGACTAATCCGTTGGCAATCTGACAGCAGCTACTCGAATCCTTCCTCGAGCGAACGGTCGCGCGGCGTAGTAGACGTCATCAGCGGAATCTCGCCGGTGCTGCGATGGCGATCGAACCACCAAGCCCAGCCAATGAGCACCAGGGTCGCAATTAAACCGGTCCAGGCGATGCTGGTGACGCTTTCCGGCGGCGCACTGAACCGGTCACCGACGAAAAGCACTAACAGCAACGCAACATAAAGCCAGAAGCCCCAGTGGCCCCAGCGGTCTCGAGCGCGAGTCGACCAGGTGTAGAGGGCGACGCCTGTCACGAAGATGGCGAACTCGACGACGAGTGTGCCAGGCACAGAATTCCACAAACCAAGTCCGTATTTTGGGCCGTACGGGTAGAGCGGTAAATCGGGGCGATGCGTGATCCAGTCTAAAACCCAATGGCTTAGGACGCCGGCGTCAATCGCTAATGCCCCGGCCCAATCACTCCTCCACGAGCGATAGAGCATCGCCAGAACGAAGGCCCAAATCACGAGTAACAGGAGGCTGTGCGACCAAGGGTAATCGTACAGGTCCAGCGGCGTCCATTTCGTGTCGCCCGCGGAGATCCGCACATGCTCCCAGCCAAGAAGGAGGAAGACCGTCCACAGGAGATCGGCCCAGGCGGTGGCGGCCAGCAGTTCGCCCAACGAGGCTCGGGGCGCCCAGCGTTTTAGGCCAAACGCGACTCCAAAATGTCCAATGAACATAAGGTCTCACTTCTACGACGCGCCTGCTCACCGTGAGGTTTCTTAGGTGGCTAGATAGGGCTCACGAATTACGTAGAAATAGGGATGCAGAAATTCGCCGACGTCAGTTTGGGCGTGGTGCAGTGGTCTGAATTGTCTTGATTCGCTGATCGATTTTAGCAACCTCGTCCGTTCGGCCAAGAGAGCGAAGGGCATTGGCTTGACTGGTAAGGGACGAGAGTAAAACGGGGCTGTCGCTGCCATATTCTTTCTCGAGAATGGTTACCATGTGAGCTTGGCAAGAAGCAGCCTGCTGAGGATTGTTATTGCGGTCGTAGAGGGTGCAAAGCAGGTTCAAATTGACGAGCGCGTCAGGACTGTCAAACCCGTAGAGTTTCTCATCGATTCTCGTAGTACGGACAAGAATTGGCTCGGCCTTCGGGTAGTCTTTCTGCGCCAAATAAAGCAAGGCGAGCTTCCGCAGGCAAGTTGAGACGGCGGAATTATCCGGGCCATAGGTCTTCTCCGTGATCTGGAGGGCTCGTATCAGAAATTTCTCGGCCGCAGTGTAGTTCTTCTGGTAGGTAGCGTTGAGGCCGAGATTCTGAAGGGGCTCGGAGATTTCCGGCGCCTGCGGACCTGCCATCTCTTCCACCAATTTAAGCTGGCGGTCAAAAGTAACATTGGCCGCATCGAACTGCTTCAAACCCATCTGGAGTTTGCCATACTCGCCGAGAGCTACCACAAGGCGCGAATCCGGCGGGTGCATGGTCTCGGCCAGGTCCACAGCCTGTTTATAACTCTGCAGCGCGCCATTGACATCGCGACTTTGCAGTGCAGTGAAGGCGGCCTGCATCGCGAGGTCGAGTTTTGATGAAGTCCCGCCATTCGACTTTGTCGTCGAAGCGGCGGATTGCAGCGCGTCGGCCTCCGCGGACTGGCCGGCAGCCCTCAGAGAAGCCACATGCTGTTCGAAACGCGTTTGAGCGCGCCTGTATTCCTGTTGAAAATCGGGAGCATCGGCAAGGGCGACTCGCCCAACCATGGGAACAAGCGAGTCTGCCTTTGCGGCCTCACGGTACTGTTCCAAAGCGGAAGGCCAATCCCCCTTCTTCTCGAGAGCGTGAGCCAGTTCGAGTTGGTACTCCAGTTTCTTGGTATCCAGAGCGCGTGCCTGCTTGAATTCAGAGACTGCCTCGTTCATCTGTCCCAGGGCCTGGTAAGACTGCCCCGCCAACTCGTGAGCGAAGGGTAAAGCGGGGTCGAGTGCCTCTGCCTGCCTCAATTCCGACAAAGCATCGGTGAATTTCTTTTGTGCGATCAATACGCTGCCAACGTTAGCGTGGGCGAGAGCGAGGTTCGGGTCTAAGTGGTAAGCGCGGCGATACTCGGCTATGGCGTCGTCGTACTTCTCTTCTTTTTCGAGAGCGGTACCGATTCGCCGTACGGCCTCAGCGTCGGAGGGATCGAGGGCCTCGGCCTTGCGGAATTCACGCTCGGCATCCTGCAAGTTCCAAGACGTGTACAGCGCGTGTCCGAGAAGAAAGTGAGCTTGGGAAGAATTCGGATAGCGTTCAGCCAACTCGCGAAATTCCTGAAGCGCCTCGGGGTTCATGCCATTGGCGTCGAGCGCGCATCCGAGATTGGCGCGGACATCGAAGCGATGCGGATCCAGCTGTTTTGCGGTGCGAAGCTCACGGATTTCCGCTTCGTAGTCGTGCGCCAGATCATATTCGTAGGAGAGATTGAAACGAGCGTCGACATTGTTAGGGGCGAGGATGATCGCCTTCTTATAGGCCTGGATGGCACCAGAGTGGTCTCCTTTGGCGCCCAACGTGAGCCCTAGATCGAAAACGACGAGTTCGTAGCCAGGTTTGATGCGCAACGCCTCGTTAAACTCGACGATCGCCGCGTCGTATCTGCCTTCCGCATAGAGTGCTAAACCGAGGTTCTTATGGGCTTCGGGATCTTCGCGGTACTGGGCTAGGGCCGCCCGGGCTTCTAGGAGCGCATCCTCGGAATCCCCCGCTTTGTAGTGCACGAAACTCAGTTTCGTGTGAACCTGGGGAAAATCGGGATCGTCGTGAAGGATCTTCTGATAAACAAGAATTGCGTTCGGCCACTGATTCATTGCCGTCAGGACGCGGCCCATGACGAATGCCGCGGCCAGCCGGTCACCCGAAAGCAGAGCGCTATCGAGAGCCCTCGCAGCATCGTCATTCTCCGAAGCCGCAAGGGCCTTGGCGGCGACAACCAATTGTTCCAGGGACTGGGGCGAACTGGCGGGAGAGGGCGACGCTGAATCGGGCACCTTCGCTTGAGACACTGCGGTCAAGATATCAGGTGTGGCGCCCGCCTCTTTGAGCATGTTCGTATATGCCGCCGATACATGGAACGCAAGTCCTCGCGAATCGATCTCGTGTATCACATTCTCGGGTAGCACGCCGCCGGCCACCATCGCGAGGAGTTGGCCGTCCGTCAGCGCGCGATTGTCACGTTGGCCACAAGCCGAGAGTGCGACGCCGAAGACTATACAGATGCTAAACAGGAAACGGAAGAATGGCGGCAGCATGAGTTCACCTCGATGAAAGTTTAGAAGCGCAGGAAGGGCAGAGAAACAAAACAGCGGTGACGACGACGTTAAGTTAACAACTGTCCAAGAGAGCAGGGGCGAGGATGTCCAGCGAAAATGGAGTCTTTGGGGCGGATATCGTTATCGATTTCACAGATTTGAGGCACACAAATTTTCCTGTGGACCGCGGCAAAACCGCGTGGTAACAGTGGCAGAAGAGTTCGTTGCTCGGGCTCTGCGCACAGATGCGCGGGTGCTATCGGGTTGACTGGTTGAGTGCCCCGTTGGCACTCGAAGGAGGACCCCATGATGGCCGTATCCAGAGAGCTCGGGGTTTGTCCTGAATATCAGAATTTGCTGAACAAATGCCAGGAAGCACTGACCTGCTGGCAGCAAAGAGCCGCGCTGATTGCCAGAAACACGTTAGTGGGACCAAAAGCGGCGGCGGAATTAAGACAGCTACAGTCCAATTACAAACGAGCTTATACCCAATTAGACCGGCACGAGCACGAGTGTGCCGATTGTCAGTATGTGTCCAAGATCTCCGGGCTGGACTTCGAATGCCTGTCCAGCGCGCTGGACCTTCAGCGTCGCTCGGCTTAATTGCCAGATCAGATCAACCTTGATTTGAACGTGTCGTCCGTTTCGGGGAGAGCCTGTCCCCGTGCGGGCGGGAGTGTGCGAAACAGGAAAATTCGGCACGCGCGAGTGACGCCTGGCGGCGCAGGACACCATAAAATAACAAAGAGCCAGCGGAATGCGGCGAGTGCGACGTTAGCCCGCAACGCAACTTGGGGACGGAGTAGAGATGAGCGAACGCTTGCAGGTGATGAAGTTCGGTGGCACGTCAGTGGGCAACGCGGAGTGCATTGCACGAACGGCGCAAATCATCGCAAAGGGAGCGAGGGAAGGTCGGTGCGTCGCTGTGGTATCAGCGATGAGCGGCGTTACGAACAAGCTGATCGAGGCGGCGAAGACCGCGCAGGCGGGGGATGCGCAGGGGGCGACGGCAATCATCGATGCCTTGCGAACACAGCACGAGAAAACACTGCGGGAACTCGTCCGCGACGAAACAGAGCGCGAGCGGGTGCGGCAGAAACTCGAGGCGGTTCTGGTGGAAGGGAGGCGATTCTGCGAAGGCACCGCGCTGTTGCGAGAACTGTCGCCGCGGACGCTGGATACCATTTCAAGCCTGGGCGAACGCTTGTCAGCGCCGTTAGTGGCGGCGACCGTGCGAGCACTTGGTTTGCCGAGCGATCCGGTGGAAGCCACGGAGGTGATCGTGACCGACGGATTTCATGGCGGCGCCGAACCAGTGATGGACCACACGCGAGGAAAATCTCACGCACGCATCCTGCCTTTACTGGAACAAGGGATTGTGCCGATTGTGACAGGGTTTCTGGGAGCGACTACGACGGGCGAGTTGACGACCCTGGGACGCGGCGGATCGGACTATTCCGCAACAATTCTTGGGGCTGCGCTGGATGCCGATGAAGTGATCATCTGGACAGACGTGGATGGAGTTCTTTCCGCCGACCCGAGGCTGGTTCGTGAGGCGCAGGTGATTCCGGAAATTTCCTACCGCGAAGCGGCGGAGTTGGCGTACTTCGGGGCGAAGGTGTTGCACCCGAAGACGCTACGGCCAGTGGTGGAGGCCGCGATTCCGGTGTGGATCCGCAACAGTTTTGCGCCAGAAAAACCGGGGACGAAGATCACCCCTGAAGGGCAGGGAAGAAGTGTGGGAGTGAAGGCCCTGACCGCGATTCAAGAAGTGACGCTCATCAGTGTCGGCGGGCCGGGGATTGTTGGATTGCCGGACGTGGTCGGACGGACGTTTTCGACGACGGCGGAAGTTCGCGCCAACGTGCTGTTGATTTCGCAATCTTCGTCGCAGAACGACATATGCTTCGTCGTGTCGTCGGCAGATGCGCAACGGACTGTCGAGGCGCTGCGTGATGAATTCGCGCAGGATCTGGCGCACCAGAAGGTGGAACACATCACAGTGGATCCGCACATCGCGGTGGTAGCGGTGGTGGGCCAAAACATGAGGGGCACACCCGGAATTGCGGGAAAGACGTTCAACGCATTAGGCCAGGAAGCCGTGAACATGATCGCGATTGCCCAAGGGTCCTCGGAGAGCAATATCTCGTTTGTGATCGAGGAGAAATCCGTAGTTCCAGCGCTGCGGGTGCTGCACCGGGTCTTCGGGCTGGACGGGACGGTGGTGAGTTGAGCGGGCTCAGTGCGGAGCCGCAGAAGGCTCGGCTTGTGCGCGCTTGCGATGATAGCGCGCCAACCCGAGCCAGGACAGATTCAGAGCGCCATTGAAAACATAGTGCCCCATGTCCTGTGGTGTCAGGAAACGAGCGGCATCGGCAGCAACGTCTTGAGCGAAGCGGTGCATGGCGGCTGACTCGTCCGAGGTGGTTTCGAGGATCCTCGCGGAGAGTTCGCGCCACTGTGCCAGGCGCTCGCGGTAACTGGCCAGGTGGCGTTCCGGATTGTCGGAAAAAGAAAAATGCGTCAAAAATAATCTCCGTGGACGCAGCGCCTCAATCGCGTTCAGCGATTGCTCCCAGAGCTCGAAATTGATATCCGGCGGAGGAGTGGCAGGCAGAACGTACGGATGACCGTTGACGGAAATACCCGCTGTGTCTCCAACGAAAGCAGTACCGTCGCTCGAATCGAAGAAAGTGACGTGATGAGAAGCGTGCCCGGGAGTATAGAGCACGGACAAACGGCGGGAAGCCAACGAAATGGATTCACCACCTTCGAGGACACGGAGATTCTCCTGAGGGACGGGGAGGAAGTCGCCATAAAGACGTTGCATCTCATCGCCGTAGAGGCGGGCGGCGCTGCTCAGCAGTTTTGCGGGATCGGTCATGTGGGGAGCGCCGCGCTGATGAACAAAGACTTGCAGCGCAGGGTTTTCGCGAACCAGGGCACCGGTGGCGCCCGCGTGATCGAGATGAATATGTGTGAGCAGGATGAAGTTCAAGTCCGAAACGCGCAATCCGACTTGAGCCAAGTGCTGACGCAGCGTGGAGATCGTCGAGCCCGGTCCGGGATCGATGAGCGCGACGGTGTGGTTGTCGCGAAGGAGAGCGCTGGCGATCGAGCGAGGATGGCCAACCCAGTGGAGGTCAAGCGGGGCGGTGGGGGTCATGAGCGGTTCCAGTGTAGCCCATGATTTCTTGAAAATATGATAAATTGAGAGTATGCCGTGGGTGTGGGAAGTACCGGAACCGGGGGATGGGTATCCGATACGAAACACTTGCAGAATCTAGCACTTGTGGAATATGCTTTTCACACAGCGAACGGTTCTATCCGTCTCTCGTGACGAACGAGAAAATACGTAGAACTCGCAGAACCGCCCAAAAATGGATGAACGGCAGCGCTGGTGAAATCCGGCATCATGGTCCAGCGCCACAGGTGGTCCAGAGGCAGATTCGTGGATTTTAAGAAATTCTCAGGTACGTTTTAGGGAGGAAACTATGCGCAATTGGTGTGCAACTGTGGTGTTGGGCGCGCTGTTCGCTCTACCACTCTGTGCGCAGCAGAAGGATGCAAGCACAGGGAGTAAAACTAGTGGTTCAACGGAGAGCACTGCGACCGCCAACGCCGCAGCGAGCGACTTCAGTATCGCTCCCGCATCGTCCAGTCTGTTTGCGATGCCGGCGGCCGCCGCTCCCAAGCCGGACATCTATTCGGATTGGGCGAACAATCCGTGGAACCGTCATGCTTGGGGGTTGTTGACGCCGAAGTTTGAAGTTGCCGGGTTATTTCAGTACGTAAACTTCATGCCAGGCAACACAAACAACTTCAACAACTACGGCGCGACCGGATCGTTCACCTACAACGCCAACAAGTGGTTGGGCCTGACCGGCGAAGTCGGCGGCTATCACTTCAGCCGCACGGTCTATGGTCCGCCGGTCGACAATGGCGACGGGACGGTGAGCTATCCGAGCAGTTCGGTGACGGGTGGATGGCAGACCTACCTGTTCGGTCCGCGGATCAACTTCCGTCATTTCGATCACTTCGTACCATTCGGTGAAGTGCTGTTCGGCGCAGCGCATGCCGGGCCGCAACTCACCGGGACCTCGTCGCAGTCTTCCTTCGCGTTGGCGGCGGGCGGCGGTGTGGACGTGATCCTGATGAAGAACCTGGCGTGGCGGTTCTTCGAAGCCGATTATCTGATGACGAACTTCACGGGTTCGCTGGTGGCCGCTGATGGGCGCCAGAACAATTTCCGGATTGGCTCGGGCATCGTGCTCCGTTGGGGCTATCCGCCAGAACCGCCGAAACCAATTCATCCTCCGACAGCATCCTGCTCGGCGAATCCGAGCTCGGTGTATCAAGGAACGACGGATGCCATCGCGGTTCACGTGGATGCGACCGATGTGGACAAGGTCGGCCTGACCTACAGCTACACCGCAACGGGCGGTACGGTTGAAGGAACCGGTCCGGATGCGCGTTTCAATCCCTC
>Ga0335083_10004912_pt1 | contig 16955 bp, 16 predicted proteins | sample Lox_Sample_42_FD_206716 | JGI IMG/M metagenome (GOLD analysis project Ga0335083, IMG submission 206716) | Soil microbial communities from Loxahatchee National Wildlife Refuge, Florida, United States - Lox_Sample_4.2 | ecosystem: Environmental > Terrestrial > Soil > Wetlands | place: USA... | reverse complement strand
CTCGCGACCTTCGTATCCTACCCGGGCCGCTTCCTGAACGCCCACTTCCTCAATCCCGCTTTCCTGATCCCGCTGGTCGAGCTGAGCCCGGCGAAGTCGACCCGCGAGGACAGTGTTGTCCGCCTCAAGGGCTTGCTCGAATCGGCGGGCAAGATCGTGGTGCGCTGCGCGCCGTCGCCAGGATTCATCGTGCCGCGCTTGCAGGCGGCGGCCATGAACGAGGCCGCGCGGCTGGTGGAGGAAGGCGTGGCGACGCCGGAAGACATCGATCGCGCGGTCCGGTCCGGCTTCGGCCCGCGCTACACGGCGATGGGCATTTGCGAATTCATCGACTACGGCGGACTGGACATCCTGTACTACGCCTCGAGCTCGATGGCCCGGTCGCTCAATGCGCCGCGTTACGAGCCTCCGGCGATCGTGCGCCGCCTCATGGAGGCGGGCAAGCGCGGCGCTCGCGAGGGTGAGGGCCTCTACGATTGGCGCGGCCGCGACCTCGCCGCCTATCAGCGCGAACTGGCGGCGCGCTACGTTGCATTGTTCCGCCACCTGCAAATGCTGCCGCCGCCGGGCCCTGCGCGGCGCTGACGCTGCTGCGTCCGTGGTGTAGACTCGATTTGCTTGTCCATTGAGGGGGGAGACCCGATGATGAAACATCCTGCAGTTATTCGCGTTGGCGCCGCGCTCGCGGCCGTCGCCGTGTCGGTGGGCGCGCAATCCGCCGAAGTCAAGCTGAAAGCCGCGTCTTTCCTGCCGCCCGCGTCGGTGGTCGCCAAGCAATTCCACCGCTTCGTCGGCGAGCTCAACAAGCAGTGCGCGGGCAAGGTCAGCGTGTCCGTCGTCGGGCCGGAGGCGATTCCGTCGCTCGAGCAGTGGAACGCGCTCAAGAACGGCGTCGTCGACATGCACTACGGGCCGCCGAACTACTTCCGCGGCGTGGTGCCGGCTGGCGACGTGATCAGCGTGGCGCACAACGAAGCGGCCGACCAGCGCAAGAACGGCGCCTGGGCGATGCTGAACGAGTATTACAACAAGGGCCTGAACGCGCAGTACCTCACGCAGCTCACCAACGGGGTGCGCTTCTTCCTCTATACCAACAAGCCCGCCAAGGACGGCCGCTTCGACGGCTTCCGGCTGCGCTCGGTGCCTATCTACGACGCGTTCTTCAAGTCGCTGGGCGCGACACCGCTGCGCATGGCCCCGCCGGAGGTGTATACCGCGCTGGAGCGCGGCACGGTCGAAGGCTATGGCTGGCCGCTCTGGGGCATCCAGGACTTCGGCTGGGACAAGTACACCAAGTATCGCTACGGCCCGGGCTTCATCAGCGCTGCGGTGGCGATCGTCGTCAACCTGGACAAGTGGAAGTCGCTTGACGACGACCAGCGTGCCTGCATGACCAAGGCAAGCGAGTGGGTCGAAGGAGTATGGCCGCAGTGGCGCGCCGAGGAAAGCGCGCTGCAGGAGGCCGCGCAGAAGAAGGCAGGCGTGCAATACATCGACCTGGGACCGGATTTCTCCAGGCGCGCGGAGGAGGCTTATTGGGCCGACCTCGCCAAGGGCGATCCGGAGTTCGTCAGGAAGATCCGGCCGCTGATGGAAAGCAAGTAGCGCAGCACGGGTGCCGCGGGGCGGCGCCCGGGTAACGATGGAATTTGGCGCCGCCCGCAGTGTTCCGAAGACCTGGTTCGACCGCCTGATCGACGCGCTGGCGCTCGTCGCCGGCCTGCTGCTGTGCTCGCTCGCCCTGCTGGTGTGCCTCGACGTCGCGACGCGCGCCCTGCACGTCATGCCGATGCCTTGGACGCTGGACGTCTCGCAGCACGCGCTCTATGCCGTCACCTTTTGCGGAGCGCCGTGGGTGCTGCGCGAGCAGGGTCACATCGCGATTGAAATCGTCGTCGAGCGGCTGTCGCCCGGCGCTCGCAACGTGGCGCGTCGTCTCGTCGACGCGCTCGGGGCGCTGGTGTGCCTGGTGCTGGTGGTCTATGCCTGCCGCGTGCTGGCGCGCTCCTACCAGGCGGGCAACATGGTCTACGAGACTTTCGTATATCCGGAGTGGTGGCAGTACGTCCTCGCGCCGCCGGTATTCCTGATGCTGCTCGCGATCCACCTGCGCCGGTTCCGCCGCCCCGGCACCGACGCCCAGCCCGCGGGCGCGCCGAGCGACGGGATCTGAGCCGGTGGCCTGGTACCTGACGCTATTGATCCTGCTCGGCACGCTGGTCGCCTTCATGGCGATAGGACTGCCGGTGGTGTTCGCCTTTTTCGCCACCAACCTGATCGGCGCTTTCGCGTTCATGGGCGGGGAAGCCGGCATCTTCCAGCTGGTGCGCAACGCCGTGGATTCGGTGCAGAACTTCGCGCTGCTGCCGATCCCGCTGTTCATCCTGATGGGCGAGATCATGTTCTATACGGGCGTCGCCGCGCGCGCGATCGACGCGATCGACAAGCTGATCGCGCGCGTGCCCGGCCGGCTGTCGTTGGTGGCGATTGTCGGCGGCACCATTTTCTCGGCGCTGTCGGGCTCGACCATCGCCAACACCGCGATGCTCAGCTCGACGCTGCTGCCCGAGATGTACAAGCGCGGCTACCACTCGTCGGTCTCGATCGGGCCGATCGTCGCTGTCGGCGGACTGGCGATGCTGATCCCGCCGTCGGCGCTTGCGGTGCTGCTCGGCTCGGTGGCGCGCATTCCGATCAGCGAGCTGTTGATCGCTTCGATCATCCCGGCGCTGATCATGGCAGTGCTCTTTTTCGGCTATGTCGTCCTGCGCTGCTGGCGCAGCCCGGAACTCGCGCCGCCCTACGACGTGACGGCGCTCAGTTGGCGCGAGCGCCTGACGCCCTTCGTCAAGTACGTACTGCCGTTGATGAGCCTGTTCGTGGTGGTGGTGGGCAGCATCATCGGCGGAATCGCCACTCCGACAGAATCAGCCGCCCTGGGAGCGCTGGGATCGGTGGTGGCAGCGGCGGCCTACCGGCGCCTTACCTGGCACAGCCTGGTTACCTCCGTCACGCAGACCTTGCGCTTCACGGTGATGACGCTGTTCATCATCTGCGGCTCGGTGACGTTTTCGCAGATCATGGCGTTTACCCAGGCCTCCACCGGGCTGGCGGAGCTGGTCACCGGTTCCGGGCTGTCCGCCATGACGGTCACCATGGGCATGCTGGGCATACTGCTGTTCCTGGGCTGCTTCATGGATCAGGTGAGCATGATGATGATCACCGCGCCGCTGTTCATGCCGGTGGCGCAGAAATTCGGGCTCGACACGGTATGGTTCGGCGTGTTGATGCTGATGTGCCTGGAGATCGGTCTCGCGACGCCGCCCTTCGGCTTGCTGCTTTTCGTCGCCAAGGGCGCTGCACCGGATACTTCGATGGGCGAAATCATCGCCTCGGTGCTGCCGTTCATCCTGCTGGCCGTCAGCGTGGTGGCGCTGTTGCTGGTGTTTCCGCAGCTCACGCTGTTCCTGCCGCGTTTCATTATGCGCTGAATCCGGCGCAACCATGCAAGCCTTGATCGTCGGCGCGGGGCCCGCGGGGCTGTACTTCGCCTACCTGGCAAAGCGCCAGCTGCCAGGCTGGGAAGTGCGCGTGGTGGAGCAGAACCCGCGCGATTCCACCTTCGGCTTCGGCGTGGTGTTCTCGGACCGCGCGCTGGAATTCCTGCGCGGCGACGATCCGGAAACCTTCGACCTGGTCACGCCGGCGATGGAATCCTGGACCAACCTGACGGTGGTGCATCGCGGCGTGCCGGTGGTGATCGACGGCATCGGCTTCGCGGCGATCGGCCGGCTGAAACTCCTGGGCCTGCTGCGCCGGCAGCTGGAAAGCGTTGAGGTATTTCCAGAATTTGGAAAAGGCATCAAGGAAAAGGAACCACCGCGGGGCTATGACCTCGTGGTGGCCGCGGATGGCGCCAATTCCACCATCCGGAAAACGGCGGATTTCGGCACCACTGTGACGGCGCTCGGCAACAAGTTCGCCTGGTTCGGCACCACCCGGATATTCGACACGCTCACCCAGACTTTCGTGCGCAACGAGGCGGGGACGTTCAACGCGCACCATTACCGGCACGCGCCGGGCATGAGCACATTCGTCGTCGAATGCGACGCGGTGACCTGGGAAAAGGCGGGCTTTGCGGCGATGGATGAGGCAGCGACGCTGGCCTATTGCGAGCGCGTGTTCGCCGACGCGATCGGCGGGCACCGGCTGGTGTCGAACAAGTCCATCTGGCGCAATTTTCCCAACGTGCGCAACGCGCGCTGGTCAGTGGGCAATACGGTGTTGCTCGGCGACGCGCAGCGCACCGCGCATTTCTCGATCGGGTCCGGCACGCGCCTGGCGATGGAAGACGCGATCGCCCTCACGAAAGCCCTGGCCGAATTCAAGAATGACATCCCCGGCGCGCTGGCTTCATTCGAAGCGGCGCGCCGCCCCATCGTCGAGAAGCTGATCGCCGGGGCGGACGCGAGCGGCGCGTGGTACGAGCGCTTCCCGGAGCACATGCAGCTCGCGCCGCGCGACTTCGCCTGGAGCTACATCCAGCGCAGCGGCCGAATCGACCCGGAAAAGCTGCGCAAGATTGCACCCAAGTTCGTCGCAGGCGCCTAGGATTGCGGATGCGAGGGTGACGGCGGAAGGACCGGCCATGAATCCACGGATTGTCGGAGGGGTTCTGCTCTGTCTGGCATGCGGCGCCCAGGCGCAGGACGCGATCAAATGCCAGGACGCGAGCGGGAAAATCGTCTACGTCGACCGGCCGTGCGAGGGTTACGGCCTGCGCGAGATCGGCCCCGTGAAGGACCGCATGACGGTTGCGCCGCCGAGTGTCCCGGGCTCTACCAACGCAGATGCTCCAGCGACGCTTCCCGATCCGAACGCAGGCGCGCAGCCCCCTGCCAAGTCCGCCCGGGAACTGGCGCGCGAGCAGGCGCTCAAGCGATGCAGGGAAGAGCGCGGCGTCGATTGCGATTCCAGGAGCGGGCTGCGGGAATACCTGCGCGAAGACCGTCCGATCACGCCGGAAGAGCAGCAAGCCGCCGGCGCCGCGCGTCACCTGCGCGAGCTTTGCGCGAAAGACCCGACCGCGCTCGCCTGCCAGGACCCGGATACGCAATAGCCCGCCGGTTCGACGGAAGGCCGATGGCCTCAGGAGCTGGTAATGACCTCCGGCGCATCCGAATAGAGCTTTTCCACCAGCGCGGCTCTGCGCTCCAGCACCGCGCGCTGATTGATGTAGCCCTTGTCGGTGATTTCGTTGCCGTCGATCTGCGGCGGCTCGGTCATGATCAGGAGTCGGCTCGGGTGGGTGGAGCTCCCGCCTTCCCTGGATAGCTCTTTCAGCGCCTGGGCTAGCTTCGCCCGCACATCAACAGCCTTCGCGGCGGGGCTGAGAAAAACCAGGGCGCCGATTTCGCTCCGGTCGTGGCCGGTGATGACCGCGTCCTGGATCAGCGGATTGCCGGCGGCGATCAGCTTCACGCGGATCGCGCCGACGTGCACCCAGGTGCCGGTGCTGAGCTTGAAGTCCTCGGCGACGCGGCCGTCGAAGACGAGGCCCTTCTCGGGCGCCGCCGGGTCGGCGAATTTCATCGCGTCGCCGATGCAGTAGTAGCCCTCGCTATCGAATGCCGGCCTGGTCAGGTCGTCGCGCCGGTAGTAGCCCGGGGTCACATTGGGTCCCTTGACGCGCACTTCCAGCTTGCCGGCGGCAGGCACCAGCTTCAATTCGCAGCCCGGGTTGGGCAGGCCGATCACGCCGGCGCGCTCGATCGGGTAATGGACGGCGGCGGCCGAGGGCGCGGTCTCGGTCGAACCCCAGGAGGAAATCATCGACAGCGCGCCGCCTTTTTCAGCGAGCGCCAGTTTCTCCAGCCGCTCCCACAGGTTCTGCGGCAGCGCGGCGCCGGCGTAGAACACCATGTCGAGCTCGCGGAAGAAATTTTTGCGCAACTGTGCGTCGCTCTCCAGCATCGGCATCAGCAGGTCGAAGCCGCGCGGCACGTTGAAGTACATGGTCGGCGAGATTTCGCGCAGATTCTTCGCGGTGAGCTCGGCGAGACCCGGCGCCGGCTTGCCGTTGTCGATGTACAGCGTGCCGCCGTTGCGCAGGATCATGTTGAAGCAGAAGTTGCCGCCGAAGGTGTGGTTCCAGGGCAGCCAATCGACGATGGTATGCACCTGGTCTTCGAGGAACGGCCAGACCTGCGCCAGCATCTGCTGGTTGGCGCAGAGCATGCGATGCGTGTTGATGACGCCCTTCGGCATCCCGGTCGAACCCGACGTGAAGAGGATTTTTGCGACCGTGTCCGGAGTCAGGCGCGAAAACGCCACCTCCAGCGTGGATCCCGGGTTGGTTTCCAGCAGTTCGGCGACGGGCGTCGACGTGGCCCCGACTGCCGCCAGCGCTGGCGCGAATTTCTCGGCCTCGGCGGCGAATACCAGGCCCGGCTTGAGCAATTCGAAGATGTGCTTCAGCTTGACGAAATCCTTCGACATCAGCGAGTAGGCCGGCGAGATCGGCGCTACCGGCACGCCGACATGCATCGCGCCCAGGGCCAGCAGCGCGTGGTCGACGCTGTTGTCGGAAAGGATCGCGACCGGCTTGTCGGCGTCAAGGCCAAGGTTGAGCAGCGCCTGGCCGATGCGTCGCGCATCCGACAGCGCGTCGCGGTACGTCACTCGCCGCCAGCCCTCGCCTTTCCGTTCGGCGATGAAGGTCCGGTCCGGCGTGCGTTCGTACCAGTGCAGCAGCCAGTCGCCGACCGCGCGCGCGTAGGGCTTGAGCGGCTGCGGCGAACGCAGCAGGGTCGCGCCGTCGGCGCGTTTCTCCAGTTGGACTTCGGCGGGCGCGTAGCGCAGCCGCGTGTGCAGGCGCATGGAAACTCCTCCAGCCTGCAATTTTATCCGGGCCTAGCGGCTCAGCTGCCGGTTGATCCAGTTCGCGGAATCCGTAACGCCGCCGAAGGTGAACAGGTGGATGCCGACCACGTTGCAGTCGGCATGCACGCTGCAGTAATGGGCGAGGGAGGCGAGTTGGTCCGCCGGGTCGGTATGGGTCACGAGGCGAACCGCGTCCATGCCCTGGGTTCGCAGCGCCCTCAATGAGGCACTGACTCCGCAGCGCTGCGCGAAGCGCAGCAGCGATATCGGGTCGGTCGGGCCGGCAAGGCCCACATAGATGGGAACTCCAGGCGCGCTGCGCGCCATCCTGGCGCAATACTCGATGATGCGCGACGGCGCGAAGGAGAATTGAGTGACGATGTAGGCTCCCATGCCATGCGCCGCAGCGAGCGATAGTTTTTCCGCGAACGCGCGTTCCAGGTCGGCGGCCGAAATGCGCGGGTGGCCTTCCGGGTAGCCGGGCAGCCCGACTTCACGCAGTCCGCAACCGGTGAGCAGGTCTTCGCGCAGCAGCGACGCGCCGTCGGCGTAAGGGCCCGCCGCTCCGGGCTCGTCGCCGCCGAGGATCAGCGCCTTGCGCACGCCGGCATCGCCTACTGCGCGCGTGAGATAGGCCTGTAGTTCGGCGCGGTCGCGGATCCTGCGCGCGGCAATGTGCGGCACCGGCTCTAGGCCCGCCTCGCGCACCGCGACCAGCGTCGGCAGCGTGTCCAGCAGGCGATGGCGCGGCAGGTGGTTGATATACACCGGTGTGCCGGCCGGCAGCAGCGCGGCGATCGCGCGCGCATCCTGCGGCCGGTGCGCGCCCATTTCCAGCGAGCCGCCCGAGACGAGTTCGGCGGCGATGCCCGCCGCCTGCGCGCTCATGCGCCGCCCTGAGGGGATATCAGCTGCGTTTTCTAGAGACGACATAGGATTCATCCAGGAACCAGAGTCCGCCGTGCTGCTGCAGCACTTCGCGCGTGGCGTCGAGGTATTTGCGCTCGCCGACCACGCGTGCCAGGCGCTCGTCGTCGATCTGCGCGACGTAGACCGCTGCGTTCCAGGCCGCGAACAGCGTCGAGGTGCCGATGCTGTCGGCGATCTCGGTGGGCAGCGTATGCATGGCATAGCGGAACACGGCGCGCGCGTCCGCATAGGCATTGAAGTTGTAGTGGCGCGCCTCCTTGCCGAGTTCGCCGCGCACCGCCCGCAACAGGTCGTGGCGGCCCGTTGCGAAGGGGTTATCCCCGGGCCAGATCTTGCGCACGATCTCCAGGCCTGGATCGCGGCCGCAGGAATGGATGCCGAGCAGGCGCCCGCCAGGCCCGAGCGCCCGCGCGAGCGGCCCGATCACCTTGCTCGCCTTGAATTCGACGGGGACGCGCGCGCGGTAGGGCTGCGAGGCGATCACCAGGTCGTAGTCGGCGCGCGCCTTGCCCTGTTTCGGGATCGCCTCGTCCAGCATGAAGCGGAAGTCTTCCCGGTAGAGCACCAGCGCGACCGGGCGTTCGTAGATTGGGTTGCCGGTCTTCGCGCTGTGGCGCGCCTGCCAGTTCTTCGCCAGGAAAGGCTCCAGCCCGGCGATCTGCTCGCTGAACTCGTGGGCGGTGGTGCCGGCGAGCGCCACCTCCTGCCAGACCAGCGAGGTGGCCGCGGTCAGCGCCTTCGGCGCGAGCCACGGCGCTTCCGTGTAGTACATGTTGGTCACGACCATCACCGTCGCAGGGTGCTCGTAGAAGCGGTCCGGCATCTTGTCGAGCGACAGGCGTACGTCCTCGAGGCTGATTTCCTTGCCGACGAAGTAGAACGGCCGCGTCGGGAAGCGCCGGTGCATTTCGCGCATCACGCGCGTCAGCACCGTGCCGTCGCCCATGCCGGCGTCGAACACGCGGATCGCGGGCGGGCGCGGGTGGATGTGCGCGAGTTCCATGCCGACGCGCTGCGCCACCACTTCCTTCTCGCCGCAGGTGTTGACGAACAGCAGGTACTTCTGCCGGTTGTCGAAGAAGCGGAAGTTGCGGGAGGGAGCGCCATCGCGCGATTGCGGGGCGCCGATGCCTGGAGGAGCGCCATCCGCGGGGCGAGGGGCGACGCGGATCAGCGGGCGCAGTTCGGGCGGCGCAGCTGGGGCGCTCGCGCCGTGGCGCTCGAGAAAGCTGCTGACGCGCTCCAAGGTCTCGGGCGTGATGCGCGCTCCGTCGCGCAGGCGGGCGACGAACTTGCCGTCGTTGACCGCGCGCCGGCCGAAAGTCGACTCCGCGATGCCGTTGCGGCGGCAGAAATCCGAGATGCTGTCGAGCAGGGTGCCGCCCCGTTCAGCGATCGCTTCCATGCGGCCTGCCTCCTCACGCCGACACTACGACCGGGATGGTGGGAATGCAACCACAAGCGGCGACAAATTATGGATGGGCAATTGCCCACATCTAATAATCAACAAGTTACTGGTGCAATTTCCAGGAAGCTCGCGGCGCTTTCATACAAGGTAGACTCCCGCCATGAGAGAACGAAAGACCTACCCAAACATCAGCGACGAGGAATTGGACAGGCGCGCCGAAGAAGCGCTCAAGCGGATGCTGAACGCCCCGCCCGTGCAGCCGAAAGTCCAGAAGCCCCACCAGCAGAGACATCGGAAGAAAAACCGGCGCTAGCCGGCATTTCTCCATGGCGCAGGAAACGAAGCGGGGCCTTGCCCGGGGCCTGACCAATTACGGGGACCCGGCTTTCTCGCTCTACCTGCGGCGCTCGTTCGCCAAGAGCATGGGCTACTCGGGCGAAATGCTGGCGCGCCCGGTGGTCGGCATTGCCGATTCCAAGAGCGGCTTCAACAACTGCCATCGCCATTTCCCCGAACTGATCGAAGCGGTCAAGCGCGGCGTGATCGCGGCGGGCGGCCTGCCGATCGACTTCCCCACGGTGTCGCTCGGTGAAGTGTTCCTCAGCCCGACCTCGATGATGTTCCGCAACCTGATGTCGATCGACGTCGAGGAAATGGTGCGCGCGCAGCCGATGGACGCCGTGGTGCTGGTCGGCGGCTGCGACAAGACGGTGCCCGCGCAGCTGATGGGCGCGGCGAGCGCCAACGTGCCGGCGATCCAGCTGCTCGCCGGACCGATGATGCCGACCTCTTACCGCGGCGAGCGCCTGGGCGCCTGCACCGATTGCCGCCGCTTCTGGGCGATGCATCGCGCCGGCAAAGTGGACGCGCAGGGCATTGCCGATGTCGAAGGCAACCTGGCCACGACCGCGGGCACCTGCGCGGTGATGGGCACGGCCTCGACCATGGCCTCGATCGCCGAAGCGCTCGGCATGGCGCTGCCCGGCAGCGCGGCGATTCCGGCGGTGCATGCCGACCGGCTGCGCGCCGCGGAAGCGAGCGGCCGGCGCGCGGTGGAACTGGCCGCGAAGCCGATCCGCCCTTCCCAGGTGATCACGGAAAAATCCATCGAGAATGCGCTGCGCGTGCTGCTCGCGATCGGCGGCTCCACCAACGCCATCGTGCACCTCACAGCCATTGCCGGACGCGTCGGCGTGAAAATCGATCTCAACCGGCTGAACCAGCTCTCCGATACCACCCCGGTGCTGGTGGACCTCAAGCCCACCGGCCAGCACTACATGTCGGACCTCTACGCCGCCGGCGGCATCGGCGCAGTGCTGCGCGAGCTCAAGCCGCTGCTGCATCTGGACTGCATGACGGTGGCCGGCGAGACGCTCGGCGAGCGCCTCGCGCACGAGGAAGGCGCCTGGGTCGACCGCGCGGTGGTGCGTCCGTTCGCCGATCCGCTGGCGAAAGAGGGCGGCCTGGTATCGCTGTTCGGCTCGCTCGCGCCCAACGGCGCGATCCTCAAGCGCTCGGCGGCGGATCCGCGACTTTTCGAGCGCGAAGGCCGCGCGGTGGTGTTCAGTTCGCTCGACGACCTCGCCGCGCGCGTCGACGACCCGGCGCTGGATGTCAACGCGGACGATTTCATGGTGCTGCAGAACGCCGGGCCGAAGTCGGGCTATGCGATGCCCGAGGCGGGCTACCTGCCGATCCCGCAGAAGCTCGCGCGCGCGGGCGTGAAGGACATGGTGCGCATCTCGGATGCGCGCATGAGCGGCACCGCCTACGGCACCATCGTGCTGCACGTTTCGCCCGAGGCCGCAACCGGGGGGCCGCTTGCGCTGGTGCGCAACGGCGACCACATCAGGCTTTCGGTGAAGGAACGGAAAATCGAGCTGCTGGTGTCCGCGGACGAGCTGGCGAAGAGGAAGCAAGCCTGGCAGGCGCCGGTCGCGCCGCCCGCACGGGGTTACGCCAAGCTGTACATGGACCACGTGCTCCAGGCCGAGCACGGCTGCGACTTCGATTTCCTCAGGAAAGCCTGAGCACCGCGACGCAGGCGCGGCCGGCTATTTCGCGTAGTCGTACTTCAGCGCGAACGCGCCCTCGCTGTCGATCGAAAGCCGCGCCGACTTCCAGCGCTGCTGGTCCACGGGCAGGGCCGCCGTCATGCTGGTGATGCGGCGCGTGATTTCCTGCGCGTTGCAGGGCACCAGTTCCTCGCTGTCTTCCTCGCGGAACGAGGTCGTGTAGTAGAACTTCGCCGTGACGGCGGTCTCGGTGTGGTTGACGACCACCCAGGTCTTCTTCCAGTCGGCTGGCAGGCCGGGCGCCAGGCAGGTAAAAATCTGTTCCACCACTTTTGGATCTACCTTGGAGGCCGTTGACGGCGCCGCCGCGGGCGCAATCGCGGCAACTTCATGTTTTTCAGGCGCCGGCTTGGCGACAGGGGCCGGCGGAGTCGGAGGCGGTGCTGGCGTCGCTACGGGTAGAGGGGTCGGCGCAGCAGGCGCAGGCGCGGGCGTCGGCGCGGCAACGGGAATGGGCGTCGGCGCGGGTGCAGGAATGGGCGCGGCAACCGGTGGGGGCGGCGGTGCAGGAGCAATGATCGGTACCGCGACCGGCTCCGGCTGAGGAGCCACCGGATTGGCAATTGACGGAGGCGTTGGGACAACTGCCGGCGGCGGCGCTGCAATCGGCACCGGAGGCGGTGCGGGTGCAGGCGCTGCGATCGGCGGCGGTGCTGGAGGTGGCGGCGGCACAGGAGCCGCGACTGGTGGAGGCGCAGGAGGCGGTGCGGGCACAGGCACGGCGACCGGCGCTGGCGCCGGAGGAGGCGGAGGAATCGGCGTCGCTATCGGTGGAGGCGCCGGTGGCGGTGGCGGAACAGGTGTGGCGACCGGCGGAGGTGCTGGAGGCGGCGGAGGCGCAGGCGCAGCGACCGGCGGAAGCGCTGGAGGCGGCGAAGGCGCGGGCGCAACGACCGGCGCGGGCGCAGGAGTTGTCGCGTCAGGCGCCGGCTTCGCTTCGGGGGCCGCAGACGCCGGCGGGGGCGGAGACGGCGGCGCACCCAGCGGCGGCACTGGCGGGCCGTAGATCATCATGCTGGGATTCGGCGGCGGCTGGTCCTCTCCCGCGCTACCGGCTTTCGCGCCGCTTTCCGTGTCGGGAATCGGCTCCGTGCGCGACGGCAGGTGCTTGCGTTGGGCTTCCGCAGCCACGCAAAAAAACGCTGAAACCGCCAATGCAACTACTGCGCGCTTCAGAAACCCGCGCGCTCCGCCATCAAGCACGGCGCAATCCTGGCGAATTACTTCGGCGCGGATTTACCGTAGTGCTGCGCAAGGTAATCGGCAATGGTTTCAACATCTTCCTTCGGAATTGGCGCGCCGAAGACGTTGACCATCTTGTTGATGGAAGCCGTCCAGCCCGCCTTGTCGAGAAAGCGGGAATTCATCTGTATGTAGTCCACGCTGTGGCAGGCAATGCACTGCATGGTCTTGTCTCTTCCGGGCGCGTCCTTGAGGACGACTTTCGATTCCTGGGCGAACGCGCCGGCAGCAGCGCACAGGCTGAACGCCGGCACGAGAATCATGGCGAGCTTTCGCATCGTGTGCTCTCCTCAGGCGATTTCCAGATACAGCCGCTGGATCACGTTATGGTGATAGCCCGCGGGGTTGTGGATGAGTTCGGGAACCTGCGTCTCGCCGCTGCGGCTCGTGGCGCGTGCCATCACGACCATGGCGCCCGATTCCCGCCCGGGCAGGTCCAGCGAGAATTCACGGAACGAATATTTCCCGAGGTCCTTGCCGAGTGCAGCGCGCTGCCAACTGGCACCCGTGTCGCTGGAGATCTCCACGCGATCGATTCCGGAGCCGCTGTCCCAGGCGATGCCTTTCACGCTGATCGGCTTGCCGCGCGCAACCTGCTGGCCGCTCTTCAACGAAGTAACCAGGGAATTGACCACCATCGTGGTGATCGGCTCGTTGGCGGCGTACAGCTGCGAGCTGAAGGTGGGCGTCTTGAACCTGCCGCGCGGCAGGCGGTACGCGGTGCTCATCCAGAAATTCTTCTCGGGGCTCGACACGACCTTGATGCTGGCGAGCTGTTTGACCCAGTAGGTGCCGGTCCAGCCCGGCACCACCAGGCGCGCTGGGAAGCCGTTCCAGTGCGGCAGCGGCTGCCCGTTCATCTCGAACGCGATCAGCACATCCTCGGACATCGCCACGTCCACCGGCAGGGACTTGACGAAGTCGGGCGTTTTCGCGAGCGGCGGATGGTCCGCGCCGTCGAACACCACCTCCAGGGCTTCTTTCTTCACGCCGGCCTTGGCGAGTACGTCCCGCAGCCGCACGCCACGCCAGACCGCGTTGCCCATCGCACCGACACCCCACTCGACGCCGGGGACGTGCGGCTCGAAGAGGCCGCGCCGGTTGCCTGAGCACTGGCAGACCGCGGTGACCTCCGCCTGCTTGAAGTTCTTCTTCAGTTCAGCGAGCGTGAACGGCGCCACGTTGCCGGCAGCGTCGCCGGCGACGCTCAGCGACCAGTCCTTCGCTTGCACCTGCGGGATTCCCGCCAGGTGCCAGCGCACGAAGAAGGCCTTGTTCGGCGTGATCGGCGTACGGAAATACCCGAGCGGGGTTTCGAAATTCGGCGGGCGGTACGTTTTCTTGATGAGCGGCAGCTTGCCGGGCAGCGCATACAGATACTGCTCGGCGAGCGCGCCGTCCGGAATTTCGGCCAGTCCCAGCTCGGCGGTGCCGCCCACCGGCCCGGCCAACGCCTGCCGCAGGTTTCCCGTGAGCCCAAGGGCGCCGGCGCCGGCGAGTCCGGCGACAAATGCGCGGCGGGATGCAATACCCTTCTGACCATTCATCGACGCCTCCATGGTTCGTTCGACGAGTTCCAACTGGATGAATAGCTTAGCGCATTCCGGGCGGCTCAGGACATGGCCCGCCTGGTGGCGCTGGTGTAGGCTAGGCCGCGTGAAGCGAGCCACGAATCGATCCCGGAATTCAAGGCGCCTGGTGGTGGCGATCACCGGCGCCAGCGGCGCGGCCTATGGGATCGGGCTGCTGCGCGAACTGCGCCTTGCGCCCGGCTGGGAAAGCCACCTGGTGTTGTCGGACGCGGGCGCGCTCAACTGCTGGCACGAACTGCGCATGAAGCGCAAGGATGTGGAGCGGCTCGCCGGCGTCGCCTACCATCCGCGCGACATTGCGGCGCCGATCGCGAGCGGCTCCTTCCTGACCGAGGGAATGGTGATCGCGCCCTGCTCGATGAGAACGCTGTCGGCCGCGGCGCACGCGCATGCCGATGACCTCGTTTCGCGCGCGGCCGACGTCGCGCTGAAGGAACGCCGGCGGCTGTTGCTGCTGGTGAGGGAAACGCCGCTCAACCTCGCGCACCTCAGGAACATGGCCGCCGTCACCGAAATGGGCGGCATCATCTTCCCGCCGGTGCCGGCGCTCTACGCGCGGCCGAAGACCATCGACGATCTGGTCGCGCACACCGTGGGCAGGGTACTCGACCTGTTCGGCATCGCCTCGAAGAACCTCAAGCGCTGGCAGGGCCTCGATGCCTGAGCTCGCTGCGTTCTCCGATTCCTACGCCGAGGCGCGCAAGAAGTTCGTCGACGCGGCGCGGCGCTCCGGCGCCAAGCTGGCCAGCTACCAGCATCCGACCGAGCGCGGTCCCGGCGGCGAGGCGCTGTACCTCGACGTCTCGGTGCTCGGCCCGGGCAGCGCCTCGCGCGTGTTCGTCGTCGGCAGCGGCACGCACGGCATCGAGGGCTACTCCGGTTCGGCAGCGCAGCGCGCCTGGCTGCGCAGCAAGCCGCGGCTGCCCAAGGACACCGCCGTGGTCTTTTTCCATGCGCACAACCCCTGGGGTTTCGCACACAAGACGCGCGTCACCGAGGAAAATGTCGATCTCAACCGCAACTTCATCGATTTTTCCAGGCCGCTGCCGCTGAACCGGGGCTACGAAGACCTGCACCCGATGATCGCGATCCAGGATTGGGACGAGGCTTCGATCACGGGCGTGTTCGCCGGACTGGATGCCTACCGCGAGCGGGTCGGGGAAAAGGCGTTCTCGGACGCCTTCAACGGCGGGCAGTACACGCGGCCCGACGGGATTTTCTACGGCGGCACGCGGCCGCAATGGTCCAACGACGCTTTCCGTGCGGCGGTGCAGGCCCATCTCGGGCGCGCGCGCAAGGTCGCCTTCATGGATCTGCACACCGGCATCGGCCCGTACCTCGAGCACATTTACCTATGCTTCCATCCCGAAGGCTCGCCGGCGCGCGAGCGCGCCCGGGCCTGGTGGGGCGAGCGCGCCGTGAACCTGCAGGGCGTGACGCACAAGAAGCTCGCGACCTACAGCGGCACCATCATCGACGCCGTCACCGAAATGCTGCCCTCGGCGGAGGTCACCAGCATCGTGGTGGAGTTCGGCACCCGGCCGCGCCACGAAATGCAGCGCGCCAGCATGGCGCAGCGCTGGATGCGTTTCGAAGGCCCGCGCGACCCGGTGTTGGCCGCGAAGGTGCGGCGCGTTTACGAGGAAGCCTTCTATCCCGCGGATCCCGAGTGGCGGAGGGCGGTGCTCGCGCAGTCGAAGGACTTCATCGACCGCGGCGTGGCGGGCGTGGGCGCGTCCTGAGCGGCCGCGGGAGCGAGATGGATACGGGGCAAGGATTCGCGCAACTGCTTGCCGGCCGCTACAGCTGCCGCGCATTCCTGCCGCGCCCGGTGGAGCGCGCGACAATCGAAAAAATCCTCGAACTCGCGCAGCGCACGCCATCGTGGTGCAACGCGCAGCCCTGGCAGGCGCATATCACGAGCGGCGCCGCAACCGAACGCCTGCGCGCCGGCTTGTTCGCTCATGTGCAGGCGCACGCGGCCGCGCCCGAATATCCGTTTCCGCGCGAATACCGCGGCGCGCATCTAGCGCGCCGCCGCGAGTGCGGCTTCCAGCTCTATGAAGCAGTCGGCGTCGCGCGCGGCGACCGCGCCGCCTCGGCGAAACAGGCGATGGAAAACTACCGCTTGTTCGGGGCTCCGCACGCCATGATCGTCACCACCGACGAGGCGCTGGGCGTCTACGGCGTGCTCGACTGCGGCGCCTGGGTCAGCAATTTCATGCTTGCCGCGCGCAGCCTCGGCGTGGCGAGTATCGCCCAGGCGGCCCTCGCGACGCACCCCGGGTTCCTTCGCGATTTCTTCTCCATCGGCGAGGACCGCCGCATCGTCTGCGGCATGTCCTTCGGCTACGAGGACGCCCAGCACCCGGCCAACCGCTTCCGCACCCGGCGCGCGAACAACGAAGAAGTCGCGCGCTGGCTGGACGCCTAGCGGGCGGCGCTCAGGCGCGCGCGAGAAAATCCACCAGCGCGCGGGTGAAGCCTGCGGGCTGCTCCAGGTTGGCGAGGTGCGCGGCCTGCGGCAGCACCACCAGCGTTGAACCCGGCGCATTGTCGTGCATTTCCTTCGCCATCGACGGCGGCGTGCCCGGGTCGTCGGCGCCGACGATTACCAGGATCGGGCACTTGATCTCCCTCAAGCGCGAAGTCAGGTTGATTTTCGGAATCGCGTGACAGCAACCGACATAGCCCGCAATCGGCGTCGAGACGATCAGCTTGCGCACGCCGTCCACGACCGCGGGGCTCGACTTGCGGAAGGCTGCGGTAAACCAGCGCTCCAGCGTGGGCTGCGCAAGCGGTTCCATGCCTTTCGTCTCGGCGATC
>Ga0335083_10004911_pt1 | contig 16956 bp, 15 predicted proteins | sample Lox_Sample_42_FD_206716 | JGI IMG/M metagenome (GOLD analysis project Ga0335083, IMG submission 206716) | Soil microbial communities from Loxahatchee National Wildlife Refuge, Florida, United States - Lox_Sample_4.2 | ecosystem: Environmental > Terrestrial > Soil > Wetlands | place: USA... | reverse complement strand
TGGGCCGCCGCCGAGGCCGAGGAGGCGGGCCGCGTTGTGCTTGAGGATCTTGGGCCGGACCTCGGGCTTGATCTCGAGCAGCTCGAAATCGCGCAGCCAGCGCTCCGGGGTCAGCAGCGGGTAGTCGGTCCCGAACAGCACCTTGTCCTGGAGCAGCGAGCTGGCCGCCCGGACCAGCTGGGGCGGGAAGTACTTGGGCGACCAGCCGGACAGGTCGATGTACACGTTGGCCTTGTGGGTGGCGATCGAGATCGCCTCGTCCTGCCACGGCACCGACGGGTGCGCCAGGATGACCGGCATGCCGGGGAAGTCGGCGGCCACGTCGTCGAGCAGCATCGGGTTGGACAGCCGCAGCTTGATCCCGCGGCCACCGGGCAGGCCGGCGCCGATACCGGTCTGGCCGGTGTGGAAGACGGCGGGCAGCCCGGCTTCCTCGATGACCGCGTACAGCGGGTAGTAGCTCCTGTCGTCCGGGGAGAACGCCTGGAGGCTGGGATGGAACTTGAAGCCGCGCACGCCATGGCTGTCGATCAGCCGCCGGGCCCGGCGGACCGCCTCCTCGCCGGCCAGCGGGTCCACCGAGCCGAACGGGATGAGCACGTCCGGGTGGGCGGCGGCCCGGTCGGCCACCTCCTCGCTCGACAGCGCCCGGTGGCCGGTCGCCGTGGTGGCGTCCACGGTGAACACCACCGCGGCCATCTGGCGCGGCCGGTAGTAGTCCGCGATCTGCTCGACGGTCGGCGCCCGGTCGTTGCCGGCCTTGAAGTACTTCGCCGACGCGTCGAGCAGCTCGTCGTCGAGCGAGTAGCGGCCGTGCCCGTCGGACTCCACGTGCACATGCACGTCGATCGCCGCCAGGGCAGCAAGATCCAGGTCAGTGGTCATCGATGACACCTTACACGCTCGCCTTCACGTTTAATGTCATCCATCTTGTGCTTTGCCCCACGCTATGGCACCGTCTGCGGTGTGGAGCCGCAACCCCAGGTCCGCCCGGGCGACCTGCTGTGGACGCCAGGCCCGGAGCGGGTCGCCCGCGCCAACGTCACCGCGTTCATCCGGTGGCTCGGCCGCGAGCACGGGCGTGACTTCGACGGCTACGACGCGCTGTGGCGCTGGTCGGTGACCGACCTCGACGGCTTCTGGCAGGCGGTCTGGGACTACTGCGGCATCGAGGCCTCGGTCCGGCCGGACGCGGTCCTCGGCCGCCGGTCCATGCCGGGCGCCGAGTGGTTCCCCGGGGCCAGGCTGAACTACGCGCAGCACGTGCTGCGGCGCGAGCAGCCAGGCCAGGACGCGCTGTACTACCAGTCCGAGAGCACGCCCCTCACCGGGCTGCCCTGGCCGGAGCTCGCGAACAGCGTCCGGGTGCTCGCCACCCGGCTGCGCGGCATGGGCGTCCGCCCCGGCGACCGGGTCGCCTCCTGCATGCCGAACGCCCCGCCGACCGTGATCGCCATGCTCGCCACGACCAGCATCGGCGCGGTATGGGCCAGCTGCTCGCCCGACTTCGGCTGGCGCGGGGTCAGCGACCGGTTCGGCCAGCTGTCGCCGAAGGTGTTCTTCTGCGTGGACAGCTACCGCTACGGCGGCCGGGACTTCGACCGCAGCGCCGAGATGGAGCAGGTCATCGGGTTGCTGCCTGGCCTGGAGCAGGTGATCCACGTCCCGGGCCCGTGCGGGCGCGCCATCCACGGCGACCCCAGGCCCCGGTCCTGGGACGAGGTCATGGACCACCCGGCGGTGCCGGCCGCCGGGTTCGAGTTCGAGCAGGTGCCGTTCGGGCATCCGCTGTGGATCCTGTTCTCCTCCGGCACCACCGGCCTGCCGAAGGCGATCACGCACAGCCACGGCGGCATCCTCATCGAGCAGCTGAAGCTCCAGACGCTCAACATGGACCTGCACCCGGGCGACCGGCTGTTCTTCTACACCACCAGCGGCTGGATGATGTGGAACTTCCTGGTGAGCTCGCTGCTCCTGGGGGTGCGGCCGCTGCTGTACGACGGCCACCCGGCGCACCCAGGGCCCGGCGTGCTGTGGGAGATGGCGCAGGACGCGGCGGTGACGATGTTCGGGGCGAGCCCCGCGTACGTCGGCATGCTGACCAAGGCCGGCGTGGTGCCCGCGGCCAAGTACGACCTGTCCGCGCTGGCCTCCGTCATGCTGGCGGGCTCGCCGGTGTCGGCGGAGGTGAACGCCTGGTTCTACCGCAACGTCAAGGCCGACCTGTGGCTGCACGTGGGCAGCGGCGGGACCGACACCTGCTGCGGGTTCACCGGCGGCGCGCCCGTCCTGCCGGTCTACGCGGGTGAGCACCAGGCCCGCAACCTCGGCGTGGCCGCGTACGCGTTCAACGAGCGGGGCGAGCCGGTCACCGGGGAGGTCGGCGAGATGGTGATCACCCAGCCGATGCCGTCGATGCCGGTCCGGCTGTGGAACGACGACGACGGCGAGCTCTACCGGCGGACGTACTTCGACGACTTCCCCGGGGTGTGGCGGCAGGGGGACTTCTTCCTCGTCAACGAGCGCGGCGGCTGCTTCGTGCTCGGCCGCAGCGACGCGACCCTGAACCGGCACGGCATCCGGATCGGCACCGCGGAGATCTACGCCGCGCTCGAGTCCGTCGAGGAGGTCACGGACGCGCTGATCGTCAACCTCGACCTGCCCGGCGGCCGCTTCTTCATGCCGCTGTTCGTCACCCTGGCCGAGGGCGCCGTCCTCGACGACGCGCTCCGCGGCAAGATCGCCGGCCGGCTCCGCACCCAGTACACGGCCAGGCACGTCCCCGACACGATCATCGCGGTGCCCGCGATCCCGGCCACGCTCACCGGCAAGAAGATGGAGGTGCCGGTGCGCAAGATCCTGCTCGGCGCCAGGCCGGACGACGCCGCCAACCGCAACGCGATGGCCAACCCGCAGGCCCTGGACGCCTTCGCCGCGTACGCCCGCAGCCAGCAGGACTACAAGGTGGACTAGCTGTCCCTGGCGCTTTCCTTGACGTAGCCGAAGAAGCCGCGCTTCTTGATCAGCTCGGTCACCTCGCCGGGGACCATGGTCTCCCAGGAGTCGTCGCCGGCCGCGATCCGGCGCAGCACGTCCCGGCTGAAGATCGTCAGGTACTCGGGCCGGTAGTTGTCCAGGTTCACGAAGCTGCCCCGGCCGTACAGGTAGTCGTACAGCGGCTGGAGCTCAGCCTGGACCTTGATGTCGTCGACGGTCTTGAGCTCCTCGTCCGCCGACGGCCGGTACGGGTAGACGTAGAGCTTCAGGCCGTTCTTGAACAGCCGGCCGAAGCTCTCCAGGATCCCGCCGGGCAGCTGCGCGTGGTTCCGCTCGTCGAACAGGTCGATCAGGCTCGGCACCCCCATCACGATGCCGATCCGTTCGGTGGTCCGCTCGGCGATGTAGGCGGCCAGCCGGTAGTAGTCGAAGTAGTCGGTGATCAGCACGGTCTCGCCGCACGCGGCGAGCAGCTCGGCGCGGGCCAGGAAGTCACGGCGGTCGACGTCCGTCCGCTCGGCCAGCAGGTTCCGCATGGTGATCTCGGTCAGCTGCAGGACGGGCTTGCCTTCCACGGCCGGATCCTGGGCGAACTTCTCCTTGGCGGTGGCGAGCATGTCCAGGTTCACGTGCGTCGGCGGCCGGAAGCTGCCCCGCTCGACCAGGACGGCCTGCTTGCGCAGCACCTCGCTCGGCTGCAGCACCTGGCGGTCGGGACCGAACATGGCCACGCCGCTCAGCCCCAGCTGGACGAGCTTGAGCGCCATCAGCCGGTTGTCCACGCCGCGGAACTCGATGCCGCGGAACTCGATCATGTCGATCTCGATGCGACCGGTGGTCAGCTGGTCAAGCAGGCTCTCGATCAGCTTCTCCGGCTCGTGGTGATGGAAGAACGCGCCGTAGAGCAGGTTGACCCCGACGATGCCGAGCGCCTCCTGCTGCAGGTGGGCCTCCTCGTCGAGCATCCGCACGTGCATGACGATCTGGCTGGGCGCGTCGTGGTTCTGGGACTGGAACTGCACGCCCATCCAGCCGTGGCACTCGTTGTTGCCCCGGTAGCTGCGCGCCACGACCGTGTCGGCGAACGCGAAGAAGCAGTTCGAGTCGCCGCGCTCGTCGTCGAGCCGCTCGACGTTGAGGCTGAACTCGTGGTCGAGCATGGCCTGCAGCCGACCGGACGAGACGTACCGGTCGGACTTGCCGTAGACGGCGTCGCTGACCGCCATGTCGTAGGCCGACATGGACTTGGCCACGGTGCCCGCGGCGCCGCCGACGCGGAAGAACCAGCGGACCACTTCCTGGCCGGCGCCGATCTCCGCGATCGTCCCGTACCAGCGGGGGTCGAGGTTGATGCGCAGTGCCTTCTGGTGCGTATCAGACTGATTCGCGATGAGCTCGGTCATGCTTCTCCCGACCCTGCCCCGATGCGGCCGTCCGCGGCGGGCCCCGGGCGGCGGCCGGGCATTACCGTCAGACGCTGGGAATTCTACTAATTCGGCCGGACCCGACGCCAGCCGTGAGCAGCCGCGATCTCATTGTTCACCCTGCAGGACCTCGCCGAGCCGGTCCAATCGCCGCTCCCACAGTGCCCGCCGGGCGGCTATCCACTGCTCGGCCGAGCGCAGCGCCACCGGGTTGATGCTGCACGTCCGGGTGCGGCCGGTCTTCTGCGACCGGACCAGGCCGCTGGCCTCGAGCACCTGGACGTGCTGGAGCACGGCGGCCAGCGACATGTCCAGCGGCCTGGCCAGCTCGCTGACCGAGGCCGGACCCTGGGAGAGCCGCTCCATCATGACCCGCCGGCCCGGATCGGCCAGCGCCTGGAACACCCGGTCGAGCTCCGCCGTTTGGTCAAGCATGCACTTAAGTATCGCCGCCTCGCCGGCCAGGGTCAATGTCCCGGCTGCGGCTCCGCTGGTGACAGCATTGGACCGTGAGCAACGTTGACGTGGTGGAGGCCAGGAAGGCGGCCGTCGGCGACGGCACCGAGGTCCGCAGGCTGCTGCCGCAGCGGACGCTGCGCACCGTCGGCGCCTGGTGCTTCCTGGACCACTACGGCCCGGACGACGTCAGCCGGGGACCCGGGATGCAGGTGCCGCCCCACCCGCACATCGGCCTGCAGACCGTGACCTGGCTGTTCCAGGGCCTGGTGCTGCACCGGGACAGCCTCGGCAGCCGCCAGCTGATCCGGCCGGGCGAGCTGAACCTGATGACCGCCGGGCAGGGCGTCACGCACTCGGAGGAATCGGCCGCGGGACGGCCCCCGGTGCTGCACGGCCTCCAGCTGTGGATCGCGCTGCCGGAGGGTGAACGGCACGGCGAGCCGCGTTTCGCGCACCACGCCGGCCTGCCGGTGGTCCGCGACGGCACCGCCAGCGTGACCGTGGCCATCGGCGAGTACCGCGGCGAGCGGTCCCCCGCCGCGGTGTTCAGCCCGCTGGCCGGGTACGAGGTGGCGGTGCCGGGCGGGGACGACTTCACCCTGCCGGTCCGGGAGGACTTCGAGCACGGCGTGGTCGCGGTGGACGGCCCGGCCGTGGTGGCGGGCGCGCTCATCGCGCCCGGGCTGCTCGCGCACCTGCCCGCGGGGCGTCCTGAGATCCAGCTGTCGCCGGCCAGCGGGCGGCGGACGGCCCGGTTCTTCGTGATCGGCGGCGCGCCGTTCGGCGAGCCCCTGCTGATGTGGTGGAACTTCGTGGCCCGCGACGGCGGCGAGATCGCGCGGGCGCGCGAGGACTGGGTGACCGGGCGGTTCGGCCAGGTCCAGGACTATCCCGGCGCCCCGCTGACGGCCCCGTCGCTGCCGCCCGTCCCGCTCAAGCCCCGGTAGGTGCGGGCCGGAGCCCGGGGGGCGCCGATCAGGCTCTGGCGGGCGGCGGGACTGGCCCGTTCACGGCCGGGATCACCGGGGCCGGGCTGGCGAAGACCTCGTGCTGCGCGGTCAGCAGGCCGCCCGCGGCCCCGGCCAGCATGAGGGCCGACGGCGACCGCGGGTAAGCGGCCCGCGGGCCGGAGAACCGCAGCGCGGTGGTGCTGGGTCGGCCAGGAGTGGTCGGTGCCGGGCGTGGCCCGCGCGCTGGTGGCCTTGGTGTCCAGGTGGAACGGCGCCAGGTAGCCCTCGGCGTGATCCGGGTACGGCTGGCGGAAGACGGGGCTGCCGTCCGGCAGCCTGACCGCGGCCGGGTCGGCGAAGCCGCGCACCCCCGGCATCGTGCCGAAGTAGTGGTCGAAGCTGCGGTTCTCCTGCATCAGGATCACGATGTGCTCGATGTCCCTGAGCGATCCGCCGGGTGGGTCCCCGAGCGTGGCCGCGAGCGCCCGGCGCAGGCTGGCCGGCAGCACCGCCGTGCCCGCCGCCACGCCGGAAAGCGCGGTGGCGGTGGTGAGCAGCCGGCGCCGGGTGCCGCCGTCCGCCGGGCCAGTGAACGGCAGACACGCCGGCCGAGCGCGCGCGGCGGGCCAGATACCAGCCGAGAGCCACGATGACCAGTGCCAGCAGGCACTCACCGGTGATCAGCGGCCACGACGGGCCGCTGGGCACGACTGGGGCGCCGGTGACGGGAGCGCCCGGGACCCGGTCGAACTGGACCACCCGGTTGTGCCCGCTGTCGGCCACCCAGACCTGCCCCGTGGCGGCGACCGCGACGTCCTGGGGGAACTCCAGGTCATCAGCCGCCCGCGCGAGTTCGCCCTGCAGGCCGAACTCGGTGTAGAACCGGCCCGCCGGGCTGAACACCGACACCAGGCCGTAATCCGGCTGCGCGACGTAGATCCGGCCGCCAGGGCCGACGGCGATGCCGCCGGGGTTGCCCAGGTCTCCGTAGCCCGCCTGGGTGATGCCGAACGACCGGAGCGGGCGCCCGGACGGGGAGTATTCGCGGACCGAGTTGCCGGGCGGTACGTAGGCGGGGCTGGACACCCAGCGGCGTGTGCGCCAGCGGGTCCGGCCGCGGCACGGCCGAGGCCTGGGCCAGCCCGAACGAGACAGCAGCCACCATGACGGCGAGCACGCTGCCGCAGGCGATGACCCGCGGCCGCTGGCCGCGCCGCCGAGAACTTCAGGCCCATCGACCAGCAAAGTAACTCATGCCGAGCACTGGCCGCAAAGCGCTCAGGCCAGCTGCGCGACGGCCTCGATGGTCACCTCGACCGTCCGCCCGACCATGCCCTTCTTCTTCGTGACCCCGAAGCTGGTGCGGTCAAGCCGGGCGGTGGCCAGGAAGCGCGCTTCCCCGTCCCCCGGGCGCACGTCGCCGAGCCGGATCTCGGCCGGCACGGCGGTGCCGTGCGCGGTTACCGACCCGGGCACCACCCAGCCGTCGCCGTCGCGGCGCGCTCCCTGTCCGGCAAAGGTGATCTCCGGGTAGGTCCGGGCGTCGAGCAGGGCGGCCGAGACCACGTCGGCGTCCCTGGCCCCGTGACCGGAGTCGAAGCTGCCGGCCGCGATGCTGGCCCGGACGCTCGCGGCGGCCGGTTCGCCGGCGATGCTGACCTGCCCCGACTGGAGCCGGAAGGTGCCGTGCACCGTCATCAGGCCGAACAGGGCCTTGACGTCGGCGCGGATGGTGGTCCGCGCAGGATCCAGGATGTAGGTGCCCGGCGCCACGTGCGTGTCGTTCATGGTGATTCTCCCCGTTGTGTCAGCTTGCGTTGCATCCGAGCCTGTCACCGCGGCCCCCGGCGGCATATCGGCCTTCTGGTCCTGACGGGCGAGCCGGCGGATGATACCGGCCGTCAGCCGGCTGGCGGAGCCGCATCCACCGCGCGGAGCGGCGATGGCGCTACGCTCGGGTTTCATGGCAGCCGATCAGGAGGTGTCGCGGTCACCGTCGCTGTACCGCAAGGTCGCCGGGGACATCAAGGCGGCCATCGCGGCCGGCGGGTACGCGGCCGGCACCCGGCTGCCCTCGGAGCACGCGCTGGCCGAGCGCTACTCGGTGTCACGCGGCACCATCCGCCAGGCGTTCGCGGCGCTGCGCGCCGACGGGGTCATCGCGTCCCGGCGCGGGGCCCGCCGGGTCGTCGTCGGCGGGCCGCGGGTGCAGAGCTTCGGCGAGCTGCTGTCCTTCTCCCGGTGGGCGCGGGCCATGGGCGAGGTGCCGGGCGGCCGCGTCGTCGCCCTGCGGCGCCGGCCGGCCACCCCGGCCGAGGCCGAGCGGCTGGCTCTCGCGGCCGGCGCGCAGGTCTATCACCTGACCCGGGTCCGGCTGCTCTCCGGGCACCCGGTGATGATCGAGCGCGGCACCTACCCGGACCGGGTCGGGGTGCTGGTGGCCGGCATGGACCTGGCCACCGACTCGATCACCGAGCGGCTGGAAGAGCTCGGCGTCGTCTTCGCGGACGCGGAGCACGTCATCGACGCGGTGGCGGCCACGGCCGAGGACGCCCGGCTGCTCGAGGTCGGGCCCCGGGTGCCGATGCTGCGGGAGCGCCGTCTCACCACCGACCTGACCGGGACCCCGGTGGAGTGGTCCGAGGACCGCTACCTGGGCCGCGCGGTGGCCTTCAGCGTCCGCAACTCCACCGCGGTCAACGCGCTGTCCCGGACCCCGTCAGACTCGTGAGGAGCGCCGCGAAATACGCGACCTCAGGTGGGGTGATCGCGGGGTCCTTGGCTTCGTCGTCCCAGCGGCGGACGGCCACCGCGTCGCGGGCGTAGGGCAGCGCCTCGAACGCGGTGACCTGCTCCGGCGTCATCGGGCCGCCCTGGAGGGCCAGGGTGCGGACCGACTCGGCCGACAGCCGCCCGCAGTACCCGGGCTCGGTGGCGCACAGGTAGCGCTTGGCCGCCACGTGCAGCCGGACCGGTTCGGTCACCGCCAGGCCGAACCACTGGCTCAGCCACTGAGCTCCCCCGGTCCCGTGCCTGGCGTCGGTGTTAGCCCGGGGGGACGACCCCCCCAAACCCCCCCGCTCGGCTTCACCGAGCAAGTGCCCCACGTCGTGCAGCAGGGCCGCGGCCACCAGCGGGGCGGGTGCCCCGGCCGCCTCGGCCAGCGCGCCCGCCTGCCGCATGTGCTCGCCGATGGTCACCGCCTCCCCCAGGTAGTCCCGCGCTCCCGGCCCGGCGAACAGTTCCGCGATGGCCTCGATACCAGTCATGACTTCTCCTGACGACTGAGGACGGCCAGGGTGCTGGCCAGGCCGTCCAGGTCGGCGTAACAGCCCTGCAGGTGCCGGCCCGGCGAGCCCGCGCTCAGGCTGAAGGCCGTGCGGGCGTGCAGCACCCGCGTGTTGTCGAAGACCAGGCAGTCTCCGGGCGCCAGCCGCAGGTTCAGCTGCCGCCCGGGCTCACCCAGCAGGTCCGCCCACCGCCGGTAAGCCGCGTAGAACGCGGTAATCTCGGCGTACGAGCCCGGCAGCGGGCCCATCGACCGGTTGTTGAACCTGACCCCGCGGACCCGGCCGCGCGGGCTGAGCTCGATGAGCGGCTGCCAGGCCCGTAGCTCCGTCGCCTTATCGGCATAAACGAACGGGACGGCCGTTGCCGCCAGGGTGCCGAGCGACGCGTGGTCAGCGGCCCGGAGCGCGGCGGCGGCCGCGAAGCCGTCCACCAGGCCGGTGTCCCCTCCCTGGCCGGCCGCGCGCAGGCAGTGCAGCAGCTGCACCGTCGGCACCGGGTCGCGGTACGGGTTGTCGGTGTGCGGCCTGATGGCCCCGCTGGTGAAGGCCAGGTTGCCTGGGGCCGGCTCCACCCGGACATCGAACAGGCGGCCGTAGTTGGTCTCCCGGACGAACCCGAAGCTCGACGCGACATCGAGGACCATTCCCGGCTCGGGCGGCACCTTGCGGAGCAAGACGAAGCCGAGGCGCAGCACGGCCTGCAGGGTCCGGACCCGCTCGGCGGGCTCGCCGAGGTAACGCTGCCAGTCCGCCGCCGGAAACCGGCCGGTTTCCGGGCCCAGGTCAGCGGCCAGCCAGAGGTCCTTGGCGTCCTCGACCCGGTCGCCGGAGTCCCCGCCCCGCTTCTTGCTGTTATCAGAGTATCCGCCGCCGCGGGGGGCGTGGGCGGCCAGCCAGGATCGAGGGAAGGTGGCCCGGTGCTGGTCGGGGGCGAACGTCACCGTCACCGAGTCGTGGGCGCGGCCGGCGTGCGTGATCGCCACCCCGTTCGGCATATCGGTTATGTCTTTGATCTTCTGGGTGGTGCCCGGCGCCACGCAATCGGGACACGGGCAGTTGTCCCGCAGCCATACCGCGGGGAACCTGAGCAGCCGCCCGTCGATATCCAGCTCCAGGTCAGAGCGCTCGGGGTCAGTCAAGCCTGTCTCCACCACGTGTTCACCGAGCTCTCATCTGGATCAAGTTGGCTATACAAGTTATATTAGCTGGCATGGCGGCAAAGACGCGGGTGGTCATCGTCGGCGGCGGCGTTATCGGCACCATGCACGCGGTGGAGGCGCGCAGGCGCGGCTTCGAGGTCGTCCAGCTGGAGCGGGAGGCCGAGGCCCGCGGCGCCAGCGTGCGCAACTTCGGCCTGGTCTGGGTGAGCGGCCGCCGGGCCGGTCCCGAGCTGAGCCTGGCGCTGCGCGCCCGCGAGCTGTGGTCCGAGCTCGGCGCGAAGGTGCCCGGGCTCGGCTTCCGGGCCGCGGGCTCGCTCACGCTGGCGGCCTCGGACACCGAGCTCAGCCTGCTCAAGGAGGCGGCGGAGCTGCCGGACGCGCAGCGCCGCGGGTTCGAGCTGCTCGACGCGGCGGGCGTGCGGGCGGTCAACCCGGCGCTGCGCGGCGAGTTCGCCGGCGGGCTGCACTGCCGGCTCGACGCGATCGTCGAGCCCCGGCAGGTCCTCCCGGCGCTGCGCGGCTACCTCGCTACCCGTGGTGAAGGGCCCCGTGGTGAAGGGCGGAGCGGCTACGAGTGGCTCCCCGGACGGGAGGTCACCGAGATCGCGCCCAACGCGGTCCGCGACCACACCGGCACCTGGCACCAGTGCGACCTGGTGATCCTGTGCCCGGGCGCGGCGCACACCGGGATCGCCGGGCGGTACCTCGCGAAGAGCGGCGGGGTCAGGCGGGTGCGGCTGCAGATGATGCAGACCGCGCCATTGGACGCGCGGGTTACCACGGCGCTGGCGGACGGCGACTCGCTGCGCTACTACCCGGCCTTCGACCTGCCCGGCCGGGCGGCGCTGCCGCCGCAGCCGCCCGCGGCCGAGCGGGCCCGGGCCCAGCTGCTGCTGGTCCAGCGGGCCGACGGCGGGCTGACCATCGGCGACACGCACGAGTACGCCGAGCCGTTCGCGTTCGACCTGGACGAGGACGCCTACGACCACCTGCGCGGCCGGGCCGAGGCGCTGCTCGGCGTGCCCCTCCCCCGGATCCAGCGCCGCTGGGCCGGGGTCTACAGCGAGGTGGAACCGGCCGCGGCCCAGCGTGCCTTGTATCACCGCGCCGAGGCCGAGCCCGGCGTCGTCCTGGTCACCGGCCCCGGCGGGCGCGGCATGACCTGTTCCCCGGCGATCGCAGAGGAGACGTTCCGCTGATGCCCACAATCACGGTGGCCTGCCTGGACATGGCGGGCACGACGGTGGCCGACGACGGCACGGTGATGGAGGCCTTCACCGCGGCCATCGCCGAGCAGAACCTCCCGGTAGCCGCGTTCAGCCAGGCGATGCGGGACGTACGGGCCAGCATGGGGCAGTCCAAGATCGAGGTATTCCGGCGCATCCTGGGCGACGAGGCCGCGGCTGCCAAGGCCAACGAGGCGTTCGAGGACCATTACGGCGCCGCCGTCGGCCGGGGCGAGGTTGCCGCCATGCCCGGCGCCGAGGAGACCTTCGCCGGGCTGCGCGCCGCCGGGATCAAGATCTGCCTGAACACCGGATTCGCCCCGGTCACCAGGGACGCCATTATCAGCCGGCTCGGCTGGGGTTCGGTGATCGACCTGGCGCTTTCCCCGGCCGACGCCGGGTTCTTGGGTCGCGGGCGACCCTGGCCGGACATGCCGCTGACCGCGCTGCTGCGGCTGGGCGGCGGCGCCGTCGGCGAGCTGGCCGTGGCCGGCGACACCGGCAGCGACGTGGAGTGCGGGCTGCGGGCCGGCGCCGGGGTGGTGGCCGGGGTGCTGACCGGCGCCGGCACCCGCGCCGACCTGGAGCAGGCCGGCGCGCCCCTGATCCTGGACACGATCGCCGGCCTGCTTCCCCACGTCGTGGGCTAGGACCTCACCCGGCCCGGCGGGCGGTGACCAGGACGGGCTGGGCGGGCAGCGAGACCGCGACCGACTCGCCCGGGGCCAGCGCGGCCGACTCGGTGCTCGGCCGGTCGAGGAGGACCGCGACGTCGCCGTCGAGCTGGACGCCGACCCGGGTCACCGAGCCGAGGAACGTCCTGGTCGTCACGATCCCGTTGCCGTTCGCCACGATCTCCAGGTCTAGGCCCTCCGGCCGCACCAGCACGTCCACCGCGGTCTGGTCCGGCCTGTGGCCCCGGACCGGCACGGTCTTGCCCAGCACGGCGACCTGCCCGCCGGCCTGGAGCTCGCCTGGTATCCGGTTCATCACGCCGACGAACTCGGCCACGAACGCGGTGGCCGGGTCCGTGTACAGCTCGTCGGGCGCGGCGATCTGCTCGAGCCTGCCCCTGCTCATGACCCCGACCCGGTCCGCCATGGACAGGGCTTCCTCCTGATCGTGGGTGACGAACAGGGTGGTGGTGCCGAGCTGCTGCTGGAGCGTGCGGATCTGCTCGCGCAGCTGGAGCCGGACCTTGGCGTCCAGGGCGGACAGCGGCTCGTCGAGCAGCAGCACCCGGGGCTGGATGGCCAGCGCCCGGGCCAGCGCGACGCGCTGCTGCTGGCCGCCGGACAGCTGGTGCGGATACTGGCTGGCCTGGGGCGCCAGCCCCACCATGTCCAGCAGGCCGGCGGCCTGCTGGCGCCGCTCGCCGGTGGCGATCTTGCGCATCCGCAGCCCGAAGGCCACGTTGTCGAGCGCCGACATGTTCGGGAACAGGCTGTAGCTCTGGAACACCATGCCCATGTCCCGCTTGGCGGCCGGCACCGACGAGATGTCCTTGCCGTCGATCAGGACAGAACCGGTGTCGGCCGTCTCGAAGCCGGCCACGATGCGCAAGGCGGTGGTCTTGCCGCAGCCCGACGGGCCAAGCAGGGCGACGAGCTCGCCGGGCGCCATCTCGATGGACAGCCCGTCCAGGGCCCGGGTGCCGCCGAACGCGCGGGTCAGGTCCTGCAGCCGCACGCTCGTCCCGCCGCCGGCCCGGGCCTGCCCGGTGCCGGACGCCGTCGCGGTGGCGTCTCTAGCGGTGTTGGTGGTCATTCTCAGTCTCCCCGCGTTTCGGTGCGTGCGACGGTGAACAACGTGACCTCGCCGCCGCCGGTCTTGCGCGACTGCCGGGTGCCAAGCACGGTGATGATCATCAAGAAGAACCAGGTGACGAACAGCGCGAGCAGTGAGGCCGCCACCGAGACCTGGCCGCTGGTCTGGCTGTTGACGTAGATCCACACCGGGAAGGTCTGGAAGAGATCCAGGCTGGCCATGGTGTACTCGCCGAGGACCATGGCCACGCTGAGCACGGTGGCCGACAGCAGCGCGGTCCTCATGTTGGGCAGGATCACCCGGGCCAGCGTGCTGATCCATCCCGCGCCCAGCGAACTGGATGCCTCGACGATCGTCTTCAGGTCGAGCGCGCGCAGGCCGGCGTCGAGCGCGCGGTAGGAGAACGGCATGGCCAGGATCACGTACTCCAGCGCGAGCAGCCATGACGTTCCCTTGAGGAAGCCGGGCGCGATCGCGAGCACGCCGACGATCAGCACCACCGGCGGGATGACGATCGGCAGGATCGTGATCCCCTCGAGCAGCCGCCGCAGGCCCGGCAGCCGCAGGTGAACGTACACGGCGGTGGGCAGCATGAGCGCGATGGTGATCACGGTGGTGATGACGGCGAGCCGGACCGAGAGCCCCAGCGACGAGGTGAAGCCCGACTCGCCGACGACCGAGCCGAAGGCGCTGATCCCGGCGAACCGCAGCGCCGCCCACAGCGGGAGCAGGAAGTACACGGCCGTGGCGAGCAGGACCGCCCAGCGCCAGACGGTGCTGTGCCAACCCGGGGGGACGACCCCCCGGAGCCCCCCGCTCCTGGGGGGACCGATCCCCCCAGACCCCCCTAGCGCAGCCATTTGGCGCTCCTCCGCTGCAGCACGACGTAGAACACCATCGCGATCGCGATGATGACGACCATGCCCAGGCCCAGCGCCTTCCCGATGTTCTCCTGGCCGGCGATGACGTTGCCGTTCAGGAACGACCCGATCTGGATCGAGGTCAGCGGGATGGTGCCGTTGGTCAGCGCCTCGGTGGTGGCGTAGGCGGACAGGGCGCTGCCGAACAGCAGCAGCACGCACCCAAGGAACGAGGGCAGCAGCACCGGGCCGGCCACGTAGCGCCAGTAGTCGAAGGTGCGGGCGCCCAGGTTCGCGGCCGCTTCCCGCCAGGCCGGGCGCAGGCCCTCCAGGGCCGGCAAGATGACCAGCACCATCAGCGGGATCTGGAAGTACAGGTACACGAAGATCACGCCGGTCAGCGAGTACAGGGTGAAGCCGTGCGCGTACGGGTCGAACCCGAGGCTGGTGAGCCACTGGCTGACCAGGCCGCTGGAGCCGATGGTGGCGATGAAGATGAAAGCGAGCGGCACGCCGCCGAAGTTGGCGAATACCCCGGCGGCCGTGATCGCCACCTGCCGCAGCACCTGCGCGCGCTTGGCCGTGAAGATCGCGTACGCGACGATGAGGCCCAGGATTCCCGGGATGACCGCGGAGATCACGGACAAGATGATGCTCTGCCAGAAGCCCTTGAGGTAGATGCCGTGGGTGGCGGCGCTGACGTTGCTGAACGTGAAGCCGCCGTCGTTGTTCTGGAAGGCCCCGGCCGCGACCGCGACCATCGGCAGCAGCAGGCCGAACGTCACGAAGACGGCGAACGGCACGATGCCGGAAATCTTGCGCAGCCAGCGCAGGGCCAGCGTGACCCGGGACGGTCCTGACGGCCCGGGCGGGCTGAGGGCCCCGGGATCCGCCAGGGATCCCGGGGCCGCAACAGTAGAGCCCATCCGCTAGCCGATCACGCTGGACCACTGCTGCGCGACGATGTTCTCCGCCGCGGACTGCTGCGCCTGGGTCGGGAAGGTGACGTTGCCGGCCGGGGCGGGCGGCAGCGCCTTGTAGGCCGCCTGGTCGACAGTGCCGTTCTTCACCAGCGTGGACAGCTCGATCGGCCGGGCCTCGCCCTGCAGCCACAGGTTCTGGCCGGTGGTGGAGTACAGGTACTCCTCCCACAGCCGGGCCGCGGCCGGGTGCGGGGCGTACTTGCTGATGGCCTGGTCGTAGTAGGCGGCGTAGGAGGCGTCGGACGGGATGACGATCTTCAGGTCCTTGACGGTCGGCCCGATCTCGGAGGCCAGCAGGTAGTCCCACCAGACGATGATCGGCGTCTGGCCGCTCTGCATGGTCGCGGCGCTGGCCGTGACCGGGACGAAGTTGCCGACGGAGTGCAGCTTCTTGAAGTAGGCGACGCCGGGCGCGATGTTGTCCAGCGAGCCGCCGTTGGCCAGGGCCGAGGCGAACACGGCCGAGAACGCGGCGCTGGCCTGGGTCGGGTTGCCGTTGATGGCGACCTGGTTCTTGTACGCGGGCTTCAGCAGGTCGGCGAACGAGGTCGGCGGCGTCTTCACCTTGGCCGGGTCGTAGCCGATGGCCACGTAGCCGCCGTAGTCGGCGAACCACTGGCCGTTCGCGTCCTTGGCGTCAGCCGGGATGTTGTCCCAGGTCGCAACCTTGTAAGGGGCCAGCACGGCGGACTGGGCGCCCTTGACCGCGAACGCGGTGCCCATGTCCAGGACGTCAGGCGCGCGGTCCTGGCCCTTGAGCTGGTTGACCGCGTTGAGCTCGTCCTGGCTGGAGCCGTCCGGGTTGGCGTCGTTGATCTTGATGCCGTACTTGGCGGTGAAGTCCTTCATGATCGTGCCGTAGTTGGCCCAGTTCGAAGGCAGCGTGATGACGTTGAGCGTGCCTTCGGACTTGGCCGCGGCGACGAGCGCGTTCATGCCGCCGCCGGCCGAGACCGAGGCGGCCGTGGCCCAGTTGGCCCCGCTGCTGGAATTACCGCTCGCGCTGCCGCTGCTCGAGCTCGACGAGCTGCAGCCGACGGTGAGCAGCAGGCTGCCGGCCACCGCGGCGGCCGCCGCCATAGCGTGCCGTGCTCTCAAATTTCCCTCCCAAGCCACAGTCCCCGCAGGCGGGGACCAAGATGCCAATCTTGGCTAGACAAGTCGGAATGATGGCTAGCCAAGAAAAACGGGAGGTTGCCAGTTCGTGGCCGGCGGGCATCGGTTAACGGACAGCTTGATAGCCACATCCGGCCTCTGGCCGGCGGCCTGCCCTGGTGGTTAGGATGTGCGCTCAGCGACGTACCTCCGCTCCTATCGGGGGAAGCAGAGCGTCATAACCGTAGGCAAGGCCATGACGAGTCAGCAGGGCGGGGGGCGGCAGCCAGCGGGGATCAGGGACGTGGCCCGGCTGGCCGGCGTCTCGGTAGCCTCGGTGAGCTTCGCGCTGAACGGCCAGCCCGGCGTGGCCGATGACACCAGGCGCCGGATCCTGGCAGCCGCGGACGAGCTCGGCTACCGGGCCAACCCGCAGGCGCAGGCGCTGCGGCGGGGCCGCACCACGACCTATGGCCTGATCATCCGCAACTTCAGCAATCCCTTCTTCCTCCAGGTGCTGACCGGCGCCGAGCGGGCCGCCACCGAGGCCGGGGCCACCTTGCTCCTGCTCGACTCGCACTACTCGGCCGAGCGCGAGCAGCGGCTGGTCAGGGAGATGGCGGCCCAGCGCCTGGCCGGGCTGGCCATCGCCCCGGTCGGCCGGGGCGAGTCGCTGCGGCTGTGGCAGGACCTGCGCCCCGGCACGCCGGCCGTGGCGCTCAACGCGGCCGTGGAGGGCCTGGCC
>Ga0335083_10004910_pt1 | contig 16959 bp, 14 predicted proteins | sample Lox_Sample_42_FD_206716 | JGI IMG/M metagenome (GOLD analysis project Ga0335083, IMG submission 206716) | Soil microbial communities from Loxahatchee National Wildlife Refuge, Florida, United States - Lox_Sample_4.2 | ecosystem: Environmental > Terrestrial > Soil > Wetlands | place: USA... | reverse complement strand
CCCGTCGCCGGTGCCGCACGCCGACGTGGTGTCCACCACCATCCACAAGACCCTCGGCGGTGGCCGCTCCGGCATGATCCTGGGCAAGCAGGAGTACGCCAAAGCCGTCAACTCCGCGGTGTTCCCCGGCCAGCAGGGCGGACCGCTGATGCACGTCATCGCGGGCAAGGCCGTCGCGCTGAAGATCGCCGCCACTCCCGAATTCGCCGAACGGCAGCGACGCACTCTGTCCGGCGCCCGCATCCTGGCCGACCGACTGCTGGCCGACGACGTCGCCAGGGCCGGCGTGTCGGTGGTCAGCGGCGGCACCGACGTCCACCTGGTGCTGGTCGACCTGCGCAACTCGCCGCTCGACGGCCAAGTCGCCGAGGACCTGCTGCACGAGGTGGGCATCACGGTCAACCGCAACGCCGTCCCCAACGACCCCCGGCCGCCGATGGTGACCTCGGGCCTACGGATCGGGACTCCGGCGCTGGCCACCCGCGGCTTCGGCGACACCGAGTTCAGCGAGGTCGCCGACGTCATCGCGACCGCCCTGGCGGCAGGCACGTCGGCTTCGGAGGCCGATGTGGCCGGCCTGCGCGAGCGGGTGACCCGGCTGGCCAGGGAGTTCCCGCTGTACGACGGCCTCGAGGACTGGAGCCTCGTCGGTCGCTGACCGCTGGGGCCCGCCCGACACGCGGGCGCCCTCAATTTCATAGAACCTGTGTATGCAAGTTACAGTTACCGCATGGCACAGAAACCTGTCGCTAACGCGCTGATCATCGAGCTCGAGCCGGTGGTCCTGGAGAACTGGGATCGACACCTCGACACCGAGGACCTCTGGTACGCCCACGACTACGTTCCGTTCGATCGGGGCGAGAACTTCGCGTTCCTTGGTGGACGTGATTGGGATCCGTCTCAGGCGACGCTGCCCAGAGTCATCACGGACGCGTGCGAGATCCTGCTGATCCTCAAGGACAACCTCGCCGCCCATCACCGCGAACTCGTCGAGCACTTCATCCTCGAGGACTGGTGGGGTCGCTGGCTCGGCAGGTGGACCGCCGAAGAGCACCTGCACGCCATCGCGCTGCGCAATTACCTGGTGGTGACCCGCGAGGTCGACCCGACCGCCAACGAGGAAGTCCGAGTCCGGCACGTGATGAAGGGCTACCGCGGCGAAACGCTCTCACAGCTCGAAACGCTGGCCTACATGGCGTTCTCCGAGCGCTCCTACGCTGTTTACTGCCACAACCTGGCGGCCCAGATCGAGGAGCCGGTCTTGGCCGGGCTGGTCGACCGGATCGCCAGGGACGAAGCGCGGCACGAGGAGTTCTGGGCCAACTTGGTCGCGCACTGCCTCCAGTACAACCGCGACGAGACCATCGCAGCGATTGCCTCGCGTGCCGCCGACCTCGAGGTCCTCGGCGCCGACATCGACGGCTACGAGGACAAGCTGCGCAACGTCGCCGATGCCGGGATATTCGACGCCGCGCAGCTGCGGCAGGCGATCTCGGAACGCATCACCGCATGGGGGCTGGCCGACGAGCCGCAACTCAAGCAATTCGTCTCCGGCTAAGTAGATTTCCCGACCTCGGCGCGCCTGCTCTGCGCGGGTCTCGCCAGCGGAGTAGCGTCGCATTCGATGGCCAGCGACATACTCTGCTGCCAGGGCGGTATCTCCGGTTACTACAACGGCAGGACCGGCCCCGGTCCTGGTGCCGTGGCCCCCGCCGATATGCCTGTGTGGGTCCGCGCGGGCGCTGTCGCCTTTCGAAGACGCGAGGAGCGCCTGTGACCGATATCCGGACGTACGTGCTCGACACCTCCGTGCTGCTGTCCGATCCGTGGGCGTGTAGCCGGTTCGCCGAACACGACGTGGTCGTCCCCCTGGTAGTGATCAGCGAGCTGGAGGCCAAACGCCACCATCACGAGCTGGGCTGGTTCGCCCGCCAGGCGCTGCGCTTGTTCGACGACCTTCGGCTCGAGCACGGCAGGCTCGACCAGCCCATTCCGGTTGGCACACAAGGCGGTTCGCTGCGCGTCGAACTCAACCACACAGACCCGGCGGTGCTGCCCGCAGGTTTCCGGACCGACAGCAACGATTCCCGCATCCTGTGCTGCGCGGCCAACCTCGCCGCGGAGGGCAAGCAAGTCACCCTGGTCAGCAAGGACATTCCCCTTCGGGTCAAGGCCGCCGCGGTGGGCTTGGCCGCCGACGAATACCACGCCCAGGACGTCGTCGCCTCCGGCTGGTCCGGGATGCACGAGATCGAAACGGCGGCGCACGACATCGACGCGCTGTTCGCCGACGGCGAGATCGACCTGGCCGAAGCCCGAGATCTGCCCTGTCACACCGGGATTCGGTTGCTGGGTGGCAGCTCGCACGCGCTAGGACGGGTCACGGCTTCCAAACGGGTCCAGCTGGTACGCGGCGACCGCGAGGTGTTCGGCCTGCGCGGCCGTTCCGCCGAGCAGCGGGTGGCCCTCGACCTGCTGCTCGACGAGTCGGTGGGCATCGTGTCGCTGGGCGGCAAGGCCGGCACCGGCAAGTCGGCGCTGGCGTTGTGCGCCGGGCTGGAGGCGGTGCTGGAGCGCCGGACCCAGCGCAAGGTCGTCGTGTTCCGCCCGTTGTACGCGGTCGGCGGCCAGGAGCTGGGCTATTTGCCGGGCAGCGAGAGCGAAAAGATGGGCCCGTGGGCGCAGGCGGTGTTCGACACCCTCGAGGGCCTGGCCAGCCCGGCGGTGCTCGACGAAGTGCTCTCCCGGGGCATGCTCGAGGTGCTGCCGCTGACCCACATCCGGGGCCGCTCGCTGCACGACTCGTTCGTCATCGTCGACGAGGCACAGTCGCTGGAGCGCAACGTGCTGCTGACCGTGCTGTCGAGGTTGGGCACCGGATCGCGGGTGGTGCTGACCCACGACATCGCCCAGCGGGACAACTTGCGCGTCGGCCGCCACGACGGTGTTGCGGCGGTGATCGAGAAGCTCAAGGGCCACCCGCTGTTCGCCCACATCACCCTGTTGCGCAGCGAGCGGTCACCGATCGCGGCCCTGGTCACCGAGATGCTCGAAGAGATCACCGGGCCGCACTGATGCGGCCCTGACCTGCGCTGATCGTGCGCTGACGACGGGATCCGCGCTGCCGCCCGGTAAGCTGCCATGGTGCGGAAACGACCCGACAGCCAGGCCTGGCGCTACTGGCGCACGGTCTTCGGCGTCGTGGTGGCGGCCGCGGTGCTGGTCATCGGCGGCCTCACCGGGCACGTGACGCGCGCCGACACCTCGAGCTGCTCGGTGGTGAAATGCGTCGTGCTGACGTTCGACGACGGCCCGGGGCCCTACACCGACCGGCTGCTGCAAATCCTCAAGGACGCCGACGCCAAGGCCACCTTCTTCCTGATCGGTAACAAGGTGGCGGCCAACCCGGCGGGAGCCAAGCGCGTCGCGGACGCCGGCATGGAGGTCGGCAGCCATACCTGGGAACACCCCAACATGACGACGATCCCTGCCGAGGACATCGCCGGGCAGTTCTCCAGGGCCAACGACGCGATCAAGGCGGCGACAGGCCGCACGCCGTCGCTGTGGCGTCCTGCCGGCGGCCTGTCCAACGATGCGGTGCGCCAAACCGCGGGCAAATTCGGCCTCGCCGAAATACTGTGGGACGTCATTCCTTTCGACTGGGCCAACGACTCGAACACGGCGGCGACGCGGTACATGCTGATGCGGCAGATCAAGCCGGGCTCGGTGGTGCTGTTCCACGACACCTATTCGAGCACCGTCGACTTGGTGTACCAGTTCATCCCGGTGCTCAAGGCGAACGGCTACCGCCTGGTGACGGTCAGCGAAATGCTCGGGCCGCGGGCACCCGGCACCAGCTACGGCAGCCGTGAAAACGGCCCGCCCGTCAACGAACTCCATGACATCCCGCCCGGCGACATCCCGACGCTGCCCAACACGCCGTCGCCCAAGCCGATGCCCAACTTCCCGATCACCGACATCGCCGGCCAGAACTCGGGCGGACCGAACAACGGTGCCTGACAGCGAAGAGCATCCAAAGACCGCACGCAGGTTGTTGTTTCAATATGCGATCGACCTCGCCGTGGCCTACGTCTCCGCCGTCACCGGCGCGGCCGCGATCCTGATACCACTGCGGGGCCACACCTCGGGTGCGGCGAATGCCGATTTTGCCCGGAACAACACCACGTTGGTGGCGGTGCTGGTCACGATGGGAATCGTCATCGTCGGGGTAACCGGCGCACTGGTCCTGGCGCCCACCCTGCGCTGGTATGTCGCCGGAGAACAGCCGGACGCGAACCAGCGCGCCGCCGCGTTCAAGCTCGCCGCCCGCCAATCGGCGCTGCTGGTGGGTGTCTGGTCCGCATGCGGGGCGGTCCTGATGCTGGTGAACTACCGCGGCGGGGTCTCGCTGCTGTTGCCGATTCTGCTGGGGGTGGTCCTCGGCGGGATAGCCGCCGCGGGCACTGGCCTGCTGGTCGCGCAGCGCACCCTGCGTCCGATCATGGTGGCCGCGACCCGGGGCAGCGAGCCTCATCTGGCGACACCGGGAGTGCTCGCGCGGCTGGTCCTGATGTGGTTTCTGTGTGCCGCACTTCCCGTCGCGATCATCGCGACCTTCGTGATTCTTCGGGAGAACGGCTGGATCATTCCGAAAACCGCGTCGGTGGATGTGCCCATATTGGTGGTGGTGTTGGCCTCGGTGGTGCTCGGGCTGCCGACGATGATCCTCACCTCCCGATCCATCGCGGATCCGCTCAGCGAGGTGGTCGACGCGATGGCCGAGGTGGAACACGGCCACCTCGAGACCTACATCGGCGCCTACGAGCGCTCCGAAATCGGGCGTCTGCAAACCGGATTCAACCGGATGGTGGCCGGGCTCGCCGAACGTGACCGGCTGCATGATCTTTTCGGGCGCCACGTCGGAGCCGACGTGGCCCAGCGCGCCCTCGAAGAGGGTGCGTCGTTGTCGGGCGACGTGGTGGAGGCCGCCGTCCTTTTCATCGACCTGGTGGGCTCGACGAAGTTGGCGGAAAGCAGTCCGCCGCAAGAGGTTGCCGAAGTGCTCAACGATTTCTTCCGGATCGTCGTCGATGCCGTCGACGACCACAACGGGCTGATCAACAAATTCGAGGGAGACGCCGCACTGGCCATCTTCGGCGCGCCGCTCAAGCTGGCCGACCCGGCGTCGGCGGCGCTGGCGACGGCACGCACTTTGGGTACCGCGCTGCGCCGGCTGCCCGTCGACTTCGGCATCGGGGTTTCGGCGGGCCGGGTCTTCGCCGGCAACATCGGAGCCGAAAACCGTTACGAATACACGGTGATCGGCAACGCGGTCAACGAGGCCGCGCGGCTGGCCGACCTTGCCAAGACCTCCGACCGGCGGATCCTGTGCTCGGCCGCTGCCATCGAACGCGCCGCCGACGACGAGCGCGCCCACTGGGCCGAATGCTATTCCACCGTGCTGCGCGGCCGTTCCGAAGCCACCCAGGTCTCGGCGCCGGCGGCGCCGCTCTAGCTCTTGACGACCTTCAGCGCCGCGATGACCCCGTTGACGACGCCCGCTGAGGGCGCGTCGCCGATGGGTGTTCCGGCCAGAAAGATGGTGACCGGGTTGGTGGCCACCGCGATGACGACGACGGAGTCGCCCTTGACGTTGCGTGCGGCGTCGCCGATCGTGACGTCGGCGTCCACCCGCGCGGCGTTGACCCCGTCCACCTTTATCGACGACGTCTTCTTCGGACCCAGGGTCGGCGAAGCCTTGTCGTAGCCCGGTCCGGCGGCAACGCAGTCCATCAACTTCGATGCCTGCGCGGCGACGTCCATGCTGGTGACGAAGTTGGTGACGGCGACTTCGGCCCACATCATCCACTGGTTGGCGCCGGGCACCTCGGTGGCCACGCCCGTCCCGCCGATCAGATTCGGGTTCTGGTCGTCGGCGAACGGCTGCCAACCGGGTGCCGCGCTGATCGGGAAGGACAGCTTGCCGGCGCTGACCATGTCGCTGGTGGGCTTGTCGCCCGGGGACGCATTCGGCATGCAGTCGGTTGCGACCTGCTGGGAGGTGTCCGGCTGCGAGGTCGGGGCGGCGCTCGCCGTCGTCGTCGACGTGGCGGTGTTCGACTTGTGGTCGTTGCCGAGGAACACCACCAGAATGACCACCAGCGCGATGATGGCCACCAGCGCGATGCCGGCGCCGATCAGCCAGGGCGTCTTCGAGCCGCCAGGTCCTTTCGGCGGCGGTCCGGGTGGGTAAGGCCCGGTTGACCACCCGGGAGGCACATGCTGGCCGGCCCCTGGGTACTGCTGGGGCGCGTAACCCTGAGTGTCCTGCGGGTATTGAGGGTACTGTCCGCCCTGTTGGTACGGGTCGACCGGAGGATACGCGCCTTGCGGCTGGCCGCCCCAAGTTGGCTGCTGCCCATACGGATTCGTTCCGTAGGGATCCTGACCGTAGGGACCGCCCCCAGGAGTCGTCATTGCCGAATCACCCTCACCTTTCCAAGGCCACCGCCGAGGTGGCCACGCGATCGCGTCCTCGCAATTATGTGCGCAAACCTGACGTCGCGCTTTTCGGGCCTGGTCAGGCCCTGTCTGGTCTAGTCTTGCGCCACCTTGGCCATCGCCAACACGTCGAGACGCTTGTCGAGCTCCTCGATCGACAGCTTGTCGCCGATCAGGCCGCGGTCGATGACGGTCTGGCGGATGGTCTTGCGCTCCTTGAGCGCCTGTTTGGCCACCGCGGCGGCCTCCTCGTAGCCGATGACCGAGTTCAGCGGTGTCACGATGGACGGCGACGACTCGGCCAGCTCGCGCAGATGCTCGACGTTGGCCTTCAGTCCGACGATGCACCGCTGGGCGAACAGCTTCGACACATTGGTCAGCAGCTTGAACGACTCCAGGATGTTGCGGGCCATCATCGGGATGTAGACGTTGAGTTCGAAGGCGCCCGACAAGCCGCCGACGGCGACCGCGGCGTCGTTGCCGATCACCTGCGCGGCCACCTGCGTAACCGCCTCCGGCAGAACGGGGTTCACCTTGCCCGGCATGATCGAGCTACCCGGCTGCAGGTCCGGCAGCTGGATTTCGGCCAGGCCGGTCAGCGGGCCGGATCCCATCCAGCGGACGTCGTTGGCGATCTTGGTCAACGACACCGCGATGGTGCGCAGCGCGCCGGACGCCTCGACCAACCCGTCACGGGTCGCCTGGGCCTCGAAAGAATTTGCCGCCGTGCGTAATTCGGTCAGACCGGTCTCGGCGACCAGCGTCTCGACCACCTTGGTGCCGAAACCCTCGGGAGCGTTGAGGCCGGTACCCACCGCAGTGCCGCCGATCGCCAGTTCACCCAGCCGGGGGAGGCATGCGCGCACCCTTTCGATGCCGGCCTCGATTTGGCGGGCGTACCCGCTGAATTCCTGGCCGAGCGTCACCGGAACCGCGTCCATCAGGTGGGTGCGGCCCGACTTGACCACCGTGTGCCACTCGCGGGCCTTGGCCGCCAGCGCCTCGCGCAGTTCCTCGAGCGCCGGTATGAGATGACGCACCGCGGCTTCGGTGGCCGCGATGTGGGTGGCGGTCGGGAAGGTGTCGTTGGACGACTGCGACATGTTGACGTCGTCATTGGGATGAACCGTGACGCCTGCGGCAGCCGCGATGGACGCGATCACCTCGTTGGTGTTCATGTTCGAGCTGGTGCCCGAGCCGGTTTGGAAGACGTCGATCGGGAACTGGTCGTCGTGTTGGCCGTCGGCGATCTCGGCGGCGGCGGCGATGATCGCGTCGGCCTTTTCCGGTGCCAGCAGCCCGAGTTCCTTGTTCACTTGCGCGCAAGCGCCTTTCAGCAGGCCCAAGGCGCGGATCTGAGCGCGCTCCAAGCCTCGGCCCGAGATCGGGAAATTCTCCACCGCGCGCTGAGTTTGGGCGCGCCACAACGCTTTTGCCGGCACCCGGACCTCGCCCATGGTGTCGTGCTCGATGCGGTATTCGGTGTCCTCGGCCATGAATTGGGATCCTGTTCCTCGGGGTTCGGTCGGCGTTGACTACGGCTTTATCAAGGGAGGGGATAGGCGGCAGTGCTGTCGCCGGTGAAATCGATTGCGGAGTATTCGTTGAGCTTCGAGAGCCGGTGATACGCCTCGATCATCCGGACAGTCCCCGACTTCGAACGCATCACGATCGACTGAGTGGTGCAGCCGCCCGGGTAGTAGCGCACACCCTTGAGCAGGTCGCCTTCGGTGACCCCGGTGGCGCAGAAGAAGACGTTCTCACCCGACACCAGGTCCTCAGTGGTCAGCACCTGGTCCAGGTCGTAGCCCGCATCCAGCGCCTTGCGGCGTTCGGCCTCGTCCTTGGGTGCCAGCTGCGCCTGGATCGCGCCGCCCATGCAGCGGATCGCCGCCGCCGCGATGATGCCTTCCGGGGTGCCGCCGATGCCGGCCAACATGTCGGTGCCCGACTCGGGCCGGCAGGCCGAGATCGCGCCGGCGACGTCGCCGTCGGTGATCAACCGGATCCGGGCCCCGGTGGCGCGCACGTCTTCGATCAGCTGAGCGTGCCGCGGCCGGTCCAGGATGCACACGGTCATGTCGGGCACCGATAGCTCCTTCACCCGCGCGACCGCCCGGATGTTCTCGGCGATCGGCGCGGTGATGTCCAGCACATGGGCGGCGTCGGGCCCGACGGCGATCTTGTTCATGTAGAACACCGCCGACGGGTCGAACATGGCCCCGCGATCGGCCACCGCCAACACCGAGATGGCGTTGGGCATGCCCTTGCTCATCAGGGTGGTGCCGTCGATCGGGTCGACGGCGAAGTCACATTCCGGGCCGTCGCCGTTGCCGACTTCTTCGCCGTTGTAGAGCATCGGCGCTTCGTCTTTCTCGCCCTCGCCGATGACCACTATGCCGCGCATCGAGACCGAGTTCACCAGCTCGCGGATGGCGTCGACCGCAGCGCCGTCGCCGCCCTCCTTGTCGCCGCGCCCCACCCAGCGGCCGGCCGCCATGGCACCGGCTTCGGTAACCCGCACCAGTTCCAGGGCCAGGTTGCGATCTGGGGTTTCACCGCGCGGTGGCCGCGCCTGCGACGGACCGCGTCCCGCCACCTCAGCTGTCATGGTTGCTGATTGTCCCAGAAGCAGATCGGTGGGCTGGAGCTGGGCTCAGGGCGCTCCTCGTGGGCTGGGATACTCGGGGCGTGACCGTGGACCCAACGCCGGACGCCCAGGATGCCGGGGCTGCGAGCGAGCGGGCTGCGGCGCCCGAGCCGGTGCCCGGGCCTGTTGCAAGACCCCCCAAACCACGGCTGCTGCAGGACGGTCGCGACATGTTCTGGTCGCTCGCCCCGCTGGTCATCGGGTGCATCCTGCTGGCGGGCCTGGTCGGGATGTGTTCGTTTCAGCCAGGACGGACCAACGAGGGACCGATCCCGTCCTATGACGCGGCGGCGGCCTTGCACGCAGACGCCGCCACGCTGGGCTTCCCGATTCGGCAGCCCGCGCTACCCGCGGGTTGGCATCCCAACTCCGGCAGCCGCGGCGGTATCGAGAACGGGCGAACCGACCCGTCGAGCGGTCAACGGCTGAGCGCGGCCACGTCGACCGTCGGATACATCAGTCCGACCGGACAGTATTTGAGCCTGACGCAAAGCAACGCCGACGAGGACAAACTGGTCGGCTCCATCCATCGGTCGGCGTTCCCGACCGGTGCGGTCGACGTCGCCGGCACCAACTGGGTCGTCTATCAGGCCAGCGGTCAAGGCGCCGACGCCGAACCGGTCTGGACCACCGCCCTCACCGGCCCCGGCGGCCGCGCCCAGCTGGCGATCACCGGTTCCGGCGGCACCGACCAGTTCCGTACGCTGGCGTCGGCGACGCAATCGCAGCCGCCGCTACCGACTCGATAGCCGGTCCAAGAGAAAGGGACACCGAGTGACTGCGCCCAAGGCAGACCTGTCCGGATGGACGGCGGCACCGTTTACCGGTGGCGGCTACACGCATGACGTGTATCGCAAAGGTGCCGGCCCCGGGGTGGTGCTGATTCCGGAGATACCCGGAATCGATCCGGGCGTACTCGGGCTGGGCAATCATCTGGTGGACAACGGATTCACCGTCGCAATCCCGTCGCTGTTCGGCGAGCCGGGCAAGCCGAAATCGAACGGCTACATCCTCAGCTCCATCACGCGGGCCTGCGTGTCAAGGGAATTCGCGGCGCTCGCGTTGAACAAGCAGCGGCCGGTGTCGCTGTTCCTGCGCGCGCTGGCGCGTGACCTCAACGCGTCGACACCGGGCAAGGGCGTCGGCGTGATCGGCGAGTGCTTCACCGGCGGGTTTGCGCTGGCCGCCGCCGTCGACGACAGCGTGCTGGCCCCGGTGCTGTCTCAGCCGTCCGTTCCGTTTCCGCTGACCGCAGCCCAGCGTCGGGACCCGGGGATGAGCCAAGCCGAGCTGACCAGCGTCGCCGACCGCTGTGCCAGCGAGGGCCTGTGCGCGATCGGTTTGCGGTTCAGCGAAGACAAGATGGCGCCGGGCGAACGCTTCAAGACGCTCAAGGACCGGCTCGGCGACGCGTTCGAGGTGATCGAGATCGACTCGCGCCCGGGCAACAAGGGCGGTTTCGGCCGCATGGCGCACTCGGTGCTCACCGACGAGGTCCGTGAAGTCGACGGCCAGCCGGCCTATGAGGCCCGCAAGCGGGTGGTCGAGTTCCTCACCGAGCGGCTCACCCAAGACGTTTAAGGCGCAGGACCGTCATGACGATCGACAACCGTGTGGTCGACACCAGCTGCGGCCCCGTCCTGGGCATCATCGACGGGCGGGTCAGGGCGTGGAAAGGCATTCGGTACGCCGCCGCGCCGGTGGGCGACCTGCGCTTCCGGGCGCCGCAGCCGCCCGAACCGTGGACCGAGGTGGCCGACGCCACCTCCTTCGGGCCGGCCTGCCCGCAGCCGTCGCTGCCCAACATCCCCATCGACCTGGGGGCGCCGCAGGGCGAAGACTGCCTGCGCCTGAACATCTGGGCACCTTCTGATACCCAACCCGGTGATCGGAAACCGGTGCTGGTGTGGCTGCACGGCGGCGCCTACATCCTGGGATCGGGCAGCCAGTCGCTCTACGACGGTCGCGCATTGGCCGGTGACGGCGGGGTGGTCGTGGTGACGATCAACTATCGGATCGGCGCGCTCGGCTTTGTGGACCTGTCGTCGTTCGACGCACGTTTCGACTCGAACATCGGGCTGCGTGACGTCTTGGCGGCGTTGGGCTGGGTGCGCGACAACATCTCGGCTTTCGGCGGCGACCCGGAGCGGGTCACGCTGTTCGGTGAATCCGCCGGGGCGGGCATCGTCACGACACTGCTCGGCGTCCCGGCGGCCGCGGGTCTGTTCGCCGGGGCAATCGCCCAAAGCTCGCCGGCCACATCGGTATACGACCGTGACAGCGCCCAGCGCGTCGCTACAGCGGTCCTCGAGGAGCTGGAGCTCACCGCGTCCGAGGTCCAGCGGTTGCGTGATGTGCCGGCCGCCGCGATCGTGACCGCGGCCAACGACGTGTTCAACGAGGTTCCGGTGCGCAATCCCGGCAGGCTGGCGTTGGTCCCGATTGTCGACGGCGAGTTGCTGAGCGATTACCCGGTCAAGCTCGCGCAGCAGGGCCGCACCCATCCCGTGCCGTTGATCATCGGCACCAATAAGCATGAGGCGACGCTCTTCCGGTTGATGAAGTCGCCGCTGATGCCGATCACTCCGAGCGCGATCACGTCGATGTTTACCCAGATCGCTGCCGAACAGCCCGATTTGCAGTTACCCACCCAGGAACAGATCGTCTTGGCCTACCCGCGAATGCGGCGCAAGTCACGGGGTATCAGCATTGCCACCGATGTTGGATTTCGGATGCCGTCGGTGTGGCTGGCCGAGGGGCACGGCCTGGTGGCGCCGGTGTATCTGTATCGCTTCGACTACTCGACCCCGTTGCTGAAGCTGTTGCTGGTCCGAGCCGCACATGCGACCGAATTACCTTATGTCTGGGGCAATCTCGGGGCGCCCAAGGATCCCACCTTGAAGCTCGGCGGCGCCAAAACCGCCAAGGCGATCTCGCACCGAGTACGGACCCGGTGGATCAACTTCGCTTCGGCCGGCAAGCCCCAGGGGCCGGCCGGCGAGCCCGAATGGACGCCCTACCAGGAAACCGACCGCGCATGCCTGACCATAAACAAGCGCGACACCATCGTGCACGATCTCGACTCACACATCCGGGCCGCCTGGGGCGCCGAGATGGTCGGCTTCCGGTAGCTGGGCGTCTGGCGCCGGGTCTGATTCGAGGGGCTGACCGCTCTTGGCTTTGCGGCGTGGCAGCCAGCTGCGGCGGCGGGGTTCGTCGTTATGCTCTTCCAGCTCAACGCCTTTGTACACGGCCAGGTAGACGTCGATGGTGGTGACGATCAGGATCATCAGCACCGGGCCGATGACGATGCCCCAGGGGCCGAACATGGCGATGCCTGCGAACACCGAAAGCAGCATGAGCGCCGAATTCAGCCGGGCGTCGCGCGGAACGAGGATTGGGCGCAAGAAGTTGTCGATATTGGTGACCACCACCAGATGGAACAGCACCACGAACACGCCGCCGACGACATTGCCGAAGAACATCATCCCGATGCCGAACGGAATCGTCACGATCCCGCCGCCCAGCGGGATGATCGACAATGCGGTCAGCAGAATCGCGAAGATGAAGAAGCCGTGGTGGAATCCGCCGATGTAGACGGATGCGGCGCCGGCGACGCCCTGGCAGGCCGCTATCACGAATTGGCCGTTCACAGTGCCCCGCACCATGGAGCCCATCTTCCGCAGGTACAGGTCCGTGACTTCCTCGCCGAGCGGGTTGAGCTGTCCGATCAGGGTCCGTAACTTTTCGCGGTTCACCAACAGCGCGACGAACACATACAGGAAGATGATGGCCGCCGTGACCGCCCCGGGAATGCTTCCGGCCGCGTCCTGCAGGACTTTCAGGAGCCATTTGCCGGCGGTCTGTGTCGCCGAGACCAGCGTTTTGCGGAGCATCTCCGAGGTTACCGTGGTGTGCACGAACGGGATTCGGGCGAGCAGGTCGTTGACGACGTGCAGCGCCCGGTCGCCGAGCTCGCTCAGATTCGTTGACTTGACCCACTCGGCGACGTGGTCGACCGTGCGGGCGATCTGGGCAATCGCCAACAGCATCACGAGTCCGACCGGCACCATGACGACGACCAGCGCCGACAACAGGGTGCAGGTGGCCGACAGCCCGGTACCCATCCGCTTGTTGAACCAATTGAACAGTGGCGTGAACAGATGCGCCCCGACCGCGGCCACCACGATCAGGACGAAGTAGTCGCGCAGGAAGTACGCGCCGAACAACAGCGCGATGATCGTGAAGACCGCCAGCGCGCGCTTCTGGGTGGGCGTGAATTCAGTATTCATATCTGTTGCCCGCGAGCCACTTTCGCGGCTGCAAACGCATCGCTACTCCGGCGGCGGCGCGGCGACGACGGACGCCAGGTGGGGCTTGGACGACGCCTTGACCTGCTCGAAAAGCTCGATGTAATAGGGCAGACATTCGTCCATGGCCTGCTTGGTGGTGAACAACGGACGATAGCCCAGATCGCGCTGCGCCTTGGCGATGGAGAAGTAGTTGTCGAGGTAAAGTCGTTCCACCGCAAGGGGTTCCAGCATGGGCTTGGGGAACCCGAACTTGAAGTGCAACCACTGCCATGCCAACATCGCATCACGTACCAGCCGGCCCGACACCCGTAATTTCGGCCAGGGCTCACCGCATGCCGTGACGACCGGTCGCGCGAACTCGAACATGTTGATCGGCTCACCGTCGTTGATGAAGTAGGCTTGTCCGGGTGCCGTCCCGCCCTCCACCAAGTGCTCGCCGGCCAGGATGAAGCCGTGAATCAGGTTGTGCACGTAGGAGTTGTCCAGTTTGGCGTTCTTGCCGCCGACCAGCACCTTGACGTGGCCGGCCACCACGCTTTCGAATAGCTTGCGGAACATCGTCTGGTCGCCGCGGCCCCAGATGCCGCTGGGCCGGATGGAACAGGTCAGGATGCCGTCGACGCCGTTCTGAGACAGTACGAACTTCTCGGCGACGACCTTGGTTTCGGTGTAGAGGTCGGCGAACCGCTCCGTGTAGGGCAGTGTCTCGTCGCCGCCGGAGATGGCCTTGCCGCCCATCACCACGCTGTTGGATGCGGTGTAGACGAACCGTGTCACGCCGGCCTTTTGACCCGCATGGATCAGGTTCTTGGTGCCGCCCACGTTGACCGAGTAACTGCGGTTGCGGTATTCCTCGGTCACCGACGACCCGCCCATTAGCTCGATGATGGCCGCGGTGTGGATGATCGTGCCGATCCCGTCCACCGCCGCGGTACAGACGGCTTCGTCGGTGATGTCACCTTGCAGCACCTCCAGCTTCGGATGCTGTGGTAGCGGCGACGGCGCGCGGTCGAAGGACCGTACCTGGTGTCCGCGGTCGAGCAGTGTGGTCACCAGGTTGGCGCCGACGAAGCCTGAGCCGCCGGTGACCAGGACGTTGCCAAGTTCGGTTGTCAGCGATGCATCACCCATGCGGCGAAGCATAACTAAAACGTGTTTCAGTATGGCAAGGAACTTCTTTTCCCAATTGGGCTGAGTTCAGTCTTCGTCGGCCTGGCCGGCGGCCAGTGCATCCGTTATTCGTTGGCGAGCGCCCGCCAAGTGCTCTTCGCACCTTTTGGCTAGTTGTTCGCCTCTTTCCCAAAGTTTCAGCGACGCATCGAGGTCAAGTCCGCCCTGCTCGAGAAGACGTACGACTTCGATCAGCTCGTCCCGGCATTCTTCGTAGCCAAGCTGACTAATGGGCGTAATTCGCTGGCCGTCTGCGCGCAAGTCTTCTTCACCGACCATCGGCACGCCCTTCACTGACCGCCGACACTGCGCCGTCGGCGACCCGGACCCGCAGCCTGGTGCCGGCCGGGGCGTCGTCGGCCGACCGCAACACCTGCATCGGTTCCGGACCGGCCGGAACCGTCTGCACGACGGCATAACCCCGGGCCAAGGTGGCCGCGGGCCCCAGCGTGGCCAGCCGCGCGCCCAGATGACTCACGCGATCGCCCTCGGCGGCGATCAACCGGCTGACGTCGCGCCGGATCGCAGACCGGGCTCGGTGGATCTCGTCGGCGCGCGCCGTCAGCGCCGTCAGCGGCGCGGCCAGCACCGGGCGGCTGCGCAATTGGGCCAGCGTGCGTTGCTCACGAGAGACCCAATTGCGTAACGCCTGCGCACTGCGCTGGCGCAGCTCTTCGATCAACTGCAGCTCGGCGACGGTGTCCGGGACCACCCGTTTGGCCGCGTCGGTCGGGGTGGCGGCGCGCAGATCGGCGACCAGATCGCACAGCGGATTGTCGGGTTCGTGGCCGACCGCGCTGATCACCGGGGTGCGGCAGGCAGCGATCGCCCGGCACAGCGTCTCGTCGGAAAACGGCAGCAGGTCCTCCACGCTGCCGCCGCCGCGTGCCACCACGATCACGTCGACGTCGTGGTCTTGATCCAGCTCGCGCAGTGCGTCGACGAGCTGTGGGACGGCGTTGACGCCCTGCACGGCAGCGTGCCGGATAGCGAAGCGCACCGCGGGCCAGCGCTTGGTCGCCACCGTCGTCACGTCGCGTTCGGCGTGGCTGGCCCGGCTGGTGATCAGCCCAATCGTGTTGGGCAGGAACGGGATCGGCCGCTTGAGTCGTGGGTCGAACAGCCCCTCGGCGTCCAGCAGACGGCGCAGCCGATCAATGCGGGCCAGCAACTCGCCCACACCGACAGCGCGAATCTCGCTGAGCCGCAACGAAAATGTGCCGCGTCCGGTGTAGAAGGAGGGCTTGCCGCAGACCACGACCTGAGTGCCTTCGGTCAATTTCACCGGCGCGCGCAGCACCAAGTCGCGCGAGCACGTCACCGTTAGCGACATGTCGGCCGCCGGGTCACGCAGCACCATGAACACCCTGTTGGAGTTCGGCCGAATGTTGACCTGGGCCAACTGCCCTTCAACCCAGACGGTGCCCAGCTTGTCGATCCAGCCCGCGACCCGGATGGCCACCGCGCGAACCGGGAACGGATTCTCGGCGGAATTCGCTTCTGCGGCCGGGGTCACTTCGCAGTCGCGCGGGTGATCCTGTTGGCGAGCAGCGTCTGGAACGGTGCACGGGCCTTGGTGGCCTGCTCGTAGGCCAGCAGGGCTTCGAGTTCGTCGACATGCAGCGGTTGCAGCCTGGCCCGCAATTGAGCCAGCGTCAGCTCCGCATAGTCGAGTTCGGTGGCCACCGTCGGCACCGGAACCGTCTTGCCCGCCGACCGCTTTGACTGCTTGGCGGTCGGCTGGGTCGGGGGATCGGCGGGTGCGTCGGTCACCGAGTACAGCGCGAAGCGTCCCTCGGCCCGGCGATCGGCGTCGGCGCCGTCGGAAAGCGCGAGAGCCCCCTCGCCGTCGGGGAGGTCCTCGTCGAAGGTTGCCCACTCCGGCTGCTCGTCCTTGGGCGGGAACAGCGACTCCAGGGTGTTGTCGCCCTTGATCACCAGGTCAGCCAGGTTCTGCTGAAAACGCATCACCAGATGCGCCGCCTGGCTGACCAATGTCATCGGGTACATCAGGATGGTTTTCGGCAGCTTGATCGTCTCCTCGACGGCGACTGTCGCCGCGCCGACCAATAGCCGAACCCCATACGGTGCAGAAGCCATGGCCCCCAGCCTGCCAAAAGCGGGGGCTAACTCCAAGCCGACAGCGGATTGAAGCCCGAGCGAGGCACGTTTCAGGCCGCTTCTGCGGTGAACCGAACGTACGGGTCGCCTTCAGCTGCTTGGCGGGCATCTACCTGGGCCATCAACGTCTCCTTCGTCGACGGCAGGATCGACTCTGCTGGCGCGGCTAAACGGTTTCGGTGAACTGAGTTCTATAACCTCGCC
>Ga0335083_10004909_pt1 | contig 16960 bp, 10 predicted proteins | sample Lox_Sample_42_FD_206716 | JGI IMG/M metagenome (GOLD analysis project Ga0335083, IMG submission 206716) | Soil microbial communities from Loxahatchee National Wildlife Refuge, Florida, United States - Lox_Sample_4.2 | ecosystem: Environmental > Terrestrial > Soil > Wetlands | place: USA... | reverse complement strand
CTTTGAGCACGACGCCCTTGCCGGCAAGCTTCTCGGCCGCCTTCGCCACCTCGGGCGCCACCATGCGGCACGGGCCGCACCAAGGCGCCCAAAAATCGACCAGCACCGGTACCGTCGCGCTCGCCACGATCTCGTCGAACTCTCGCTCGTCCACCTCGAGCGGCTGGGCGAGCGGCGGCAAGGTCGCTTTGCACGCCCCGCAGCGCCCCGCGTGTGCGAGGTGCCGCGCCGGGACGCGATTGTCTTGGCCACAGGCCGAGCAGCGCCGAACCATCGCACGCAATCTGCGCACGGATCCGGCAGCGTCAACCCGCGCCGACCGTCTTGGGTGCCCTCGGGTGCGCGCGGAAGTCGCCGCTCAGAGGGCGGCTTCGAGCCGGCGGCAGATCGCCTCGAGCACGTGGAGTCGCGCGCCGTGCTTGTCGTCCGCGGCGACGAGCTCGAACGGCGCGTATTCGGTGCTGTTCCGCTCGATCATCTCGTTCGCAGCGAGCTCGTAGCGGTTTTCGTGGCGACGGTTGCGGTAGTCCTCGGCCGTGATTTTGTGCTGCTTCCAGGGCTCGCGCTCGCGCTCGTGGAAGCGCCGGAGCTGCTCTTCCGAGGTCACGTGCAACCAAAACTTCACGAGCACGATGCCGTCGTCGACGAGCTCGCGTTCGAACTCGTTGATCTCGCGGTAGGCGCGCGACCACTCCTCGCGCGTGGCGAGCCCTTCGACGCGCTCGACGAGCACGCGGCCGTACCAACTGCGATCGTAGATGGTGATGCGCCCGCGCCGCGGCAGGTGCCGCCAGAAGCGCCAGAGGTAGTGATGGGCGCGCTCTTCCTCGGTCGGCGCCGAAATGGGGATGACCCGGTATTGTTGCGCGTCGAGCGCGCCGATGACGCGCCGGATCGCGCCGCCCTTGCCGGCCGCGTCGGGCCCCTCGAACACGAGAATCAACCCGCGGCGCTTGCGTTCGAGCCGCGCGGCGAGGTGGTTCAGGCGCGCCTGGAGCTCGCCCAGGCGGCGCTCGTAGACGTCGCGTGCGACGCGCGAGGAGTAGTCGAGCGTGTCGAGGATGGTGCGCGGGTTCGAGGCGGGCGCTTCCGGTTCGGGCGGGTGCGGGCGCGGCGGCTCGGCAAGCCGTCGTTCGACCGCGGCGAGCAGCTGTTTGGCCGCTTCGACGTCGCGGTAGCGCGCGTCAGTGGCTTCGATCACCGTCCACGGCGCGAGCGCCGTGCTCGTCTCGCGCACGGCGCGTTCCGAGACGTGCCTGAACTCGTCGTACAGGCCGAGGCGCTGCCATTCGTGTTTGCCGACGCGAAAGCGCGTCGTGCGTTTGGCCTCGAGGTCGCGCAGCCGGCGGCGCTGGTCGCGTTTGGAAAGATGAAACCAGAGCTTCACGAAGAGCACGCCGTCGTCCGCCAGCGCGCGCTCGAAGGCGGCGATGCGCGCGAGCTCGCGGCCGAAACGCATCCGCCCGGCGCGCCCCTCGGCTCTTTCGACGATGGGTCGTGTGTACCAGCTACCGAGGAACACGCCGATGCGACCCGCCGGCGGTAGCCAGCGAGAATAACGCCAGAACTCCGGGCGTTCGCGCTCCTCCTCGCTCGGCGGCGACCAGGCTTCCGTCACGAGGTAACGCGCGTCGAGCCACTCGTAGAGGCGATTGGTCGTCTCGGCCATGCCGCCGACGCCGTTCAGGAGCACCACGACGGAGAACCCGGCCTTCTCGAGCGCGGTCTGCGCTTTGAGCAGCCGCGTCCTGAGCTCCGGCACGAGCGCTTCGTACGTCGCCTTGTCGAGAGTGCGGCCGAGCTCGGCGGTTTCGAACATCGCGCTTCAGCCTACCCCAAGTGCTTCGAGCGCGAGGACGGCCCCGCCGAGCGCCGCGGTGGCGAAAAGCGCGGGCGCGACGGCGCGTCCGAGCGATTTTCCGCCGAGCACGCGCGCGAGCACCGCCTTCACGATCGTGTTCACGAGCGCGGCGACCACGATGGCCGGCGCCGCGACCGCGCCGATCGCGTGCGAGCGCACCAGATCCGCGAGCGAGAGCGTGATCGCGTCGACGTCGGCGAGCCCGGCGACGGCCGCGGAAACGACGATGCCCGCGCCGCCGAAATACTCGTGCGCCGCGCGTGCCACGACGAGCACGACTCCGTAAATCACTCCGAACCGGAGGGCTTCGCCGAGCTCGAACGGGTTCTTGAAATCCACGCCGGCGCCCGCGTCCGCTTTTTCGCTGCCGAAGAAGGTGAACAAGGCGACGCCGTAGCTCGCCGCCGCCATCAGCCCGAACGGCAGGGCGAGCGACCGCGCGAGCGGCGGGTACACGACCGCGACGATGAGCAGCACGCGCGGAAAGAGCGTGGCCGAAGCCGCGATGATGCCCACGCCGCAGAGACGCGTGAGCTCGGCCTGTTGTTTGGCGCGCGAGGAGAGCGCCACCGTGAGGGCCGTCGACGAGACGAGCCCGCCGAGCAGACCGGCGACGAGCAGCCCGCGGCGGCTGCCGACCACGCGCGAGGCGACGTACCCGGCGAAGCTCACGCCCGCGACGAGCGCGATCATCCAGCCGATTTTGCGTGGATTGAGCGCGCCGAACGGGCCGAAGGCGCGATCGGGCAGGAGCGGCAAGACGACGAGCGCGAGCAGCACGAACTTGGCCGTCGCGAAGACGTCGTCGGTCGACACGCGGGCGATGAAGCCGTGGAGCGTGCGCTTGAGCGCGAGCAACGCCATCGTCGACGCGGCGACGCCCGCGACGAGCAAGTAGCGCTCCGCGTCCGGCAAGAGCTCCGGCGTCGTGCTCGTGACACCGAGCGCGAAGGTGACGATCGCCGCGACCTCGCTCGTCACGCCGACGTCGTCGGCGCGCGCTTTCGCTTGCGAGATGCCGAGCGCGAGCACGACCGCGAGGAGCAGCGCGGCGACGATCCACGGTCCGAGCGCTGGACGGAGCAGTCCCGCGAGGCCGCCGGCGATGGCGAGCAACGGGAACGTGCGCACCCCGCCGAACTCGCCGCCGTCCCGATCGGCCCGCGCCTGTTCCCGTTCGGCGCCGATGAGCCCGCCCGCGGCCGCCGCCACGGCGAGCGCCGTGAGCGCATGCGCGAAATTCATCGAAGGGGCGGCCACGCCTCCGTTTTAGTCGAGATCCGCCGCCGCTCGCAGCGACCGCGTCCCCACCGCGGGGAGAGCCGCCCGGAAGTGCGCCCGTGCGTCCTCGGCGCCCCGAGTCGCCCTGGCATGCGAGCTGCACTCTCGTCCTCTGATGCAAGCCATTCGCAAGATCTTGGTGCCCGTCGACTTCTCCGAATCGTCGCGCGTGGCGCTCGAGCACGCGCTCGGCTGGGCGGCACCTTTTGCCGCCAAAGTCGACGTGCTGCACGTGTGGCAGGCGCCGGCCTTCATTCCCACCGCGAACTTGCCCGATGCGGTGTCCGCGGACACCACGCTCGTCGAGCTCGTGAAAAAAAATGCCGAAGCGGCTCTGGAGCGCTTCGTCGCCGAAGTCCGGGAACGCGGCCTCGGCGTGCGTGAGGCGCTCTCGGAGCCCGGCTCGCCCGCCCACACCATCGTCGAAGTCGCCAAACAGGGCCGCTACGATTTGATCGTGCTCGCGACGCACGGCCACACGGGACTCGCGCACGCGCTCATCGGCAGCGTCGCCGAGCGGGTGGTTCGCCACGCGAGTTGCCCCGTCCTCACGGTGCGTGTTCCCCGATGACGAGACCTCGCGTGAGCTCGCACGAGCGCGCGCCTGCCGTAGCAAAATGGGCGCACCGGCGAGCTTCGCCCCGGCAAAATCGCCCGCCGCCGGCGCCGGTTCTGGCATCTCGCTTGCACTCGCGTTCGGCCATGGCCCACTCGAGTGTGCCGGAAGAGCACGGCATCCGCGCCGCTTGGTCCCTCGTCAAGGCGACCGGCAACGATTTCATGGACGACAACGCGCTCCGGCTCGCCGCGGCGCTCGCGTACTATTCACTCCTCTCGCTCGCGCCGCTCGTCGTGCTCGCCATCGCGATCGCCGGGTTCGCGGTGGACGAACATGCGGTGCGCGGCGCCATCGCGCACGAGCTCGGGACCGTCGTCGGCAGCGCGGGTGCGGTCGCGGTGGAGGGCATCGTCCGGAGCGCGAAGGCGCCGACGGCGGGCATCGTGAGCAGCGTCGTGGGGCTCGTGGTCCTCTTGTTCGGCGCTTCGGGCGTCTTCGGTGAGCTCCAGTCGGCGCTCGACACCATCTGGGAAGTCGCGCCGAAACCCGGGCGCGGACTCAAAGGCATCGTGAAAGATCGCCTCTTTTCCTTCGCGATGGTGATGGGCGTCGCGTTTCTCCTCTTGGTGTCGCTCATCCTGAGCGCGGCGCTCGCGGCGGTGGGTCGTTACTTCGGGGCGACGCTGCCGGGCGGCGAGGCCGTGTGGCACGTCGTCAACTTCGTCATCTCGCTCGGCGTCGTCGCGGCGCTCTTCGCCGTGATGTTCAAGACGGTGCCCGACGCGAAGGTCGACTGGCACGACGTGTGGGTGGGCGGCCTCGTCACGTCGCTGCTGTTCGGCATCGGCAAATTCTTGATTGCGCTCTATCTCGGAAAATCGAGCACGTCGTCGGCCTACGGCGCCGCGGGCTCGCTCGTGCTGCTCGTCATCTGGGTTTACTACTCGGCGAGCATCTTGCTGCTCGGCGCCGAGTTCACGCGCGTGTACGCGTCGCGCTTCGGCAAGCGCATCGAACCGAGCGAGAACGCGGAGCGCGTCAGCCGAGGTCGGCCAAGCGCCGCACCGTCTCGATAGTGTCGGCCTCGTCCGCGCGTTTGTCCGTGCGGTAACGCCGCACGCGAGCGAAACGGAGCGCCACGCCGCCCGGATATTGGCTGCTCCGTTGCACGCCGTCGAACGCGATTTCCACGACGACCTCGGGCCGCACGTGGACGACGTGCCCGTCGCGTCCCGCCTCGAGCTCGAGAAAGCGCGCGGTTTGCCACGCGAGGAGCTCGTCGGTCATGCCCTTGAACGTCTTGCCCAACATGACGAAACCGCCGCCGGCCGGGTCGCGCGCGCCGAGGTGGATGTTGCTCAAGAGGCCGCGCCGCCGGCCGCTGCCCCATTCGACGGCGAGCACCACGAGGTCGAGCGTGTGGGCGGGCTTCACCTTGAGCCAGCCGGCTCCGCGCCGTCCCGCTTCGTACGGCGCTTCGAGCGACTTCGCCATCACGCCTTCGTGGCCGGCCGCGAGCGAGCGACCGAGAAACTCCGCCGCTTCGTCCGCGCTCGCCGTCACGATCGACGGGATCCCGAGCCGCTCGTCGACGAGGGCACGCAGAGCGTCGCGCCGTTCGCGTGCCGGTCGATCGATGTAGTCCGTGCCGTCCGCGTGGAGCACGTCGAAGAAGAACGGCCTGAGGGGGGGCGCCGCACGCCGCTCCGCGTCGTCGAGCTTCTTGCCGAAGCGGCTCATCGTGTCCTGAAACGAGCGCGGCCGGCCGTCGGCGCGCAGGCTCACGACCTCGCCGTCGAGGATCGCCGCACCGACGGGCAGCGCGCGCACGACCTCGACGACTTCGGGCGCCCGCGCCGTCACGTCGTGGAGGCTTCGCGTGTACACCTTCACGTCGTCACCCGCTTTGTGGACCTGGACGCGCGCGCCGTCGAGCTTGTATTCGAGGATCGCGTCGCCGAGTCGCTCGAGCGCTTCACCGGGGCCGGCCGCCGTTTGCGCGAGCATCGGCCCGAGCGGACGGAAGAGCTCGAGACGAAAGTCGGCAAGACCCGCGGCGCCCGCCGCGCGCGCCGCGGCCGCGACGACGGGCAGATCGCCCGCGAGCATCGCCGCGCGCCGAACGAGCTCCGGTTCGACCCCGAACGCCTTGCCGACGGCGTCCGCCATCACACCCTCGAGCGCCCCTTGCCGGAGCTCGCCGACGAGCAAGCGCTTGACGAACGCTTGTTCGCGTTCCGTCGCGTGCGCGAGGAGCGCTCCGAGGAGCTCGTGGCGCCTGCGTCCGGCTCCGGAGCCGCCGAGCCGAGCGATCTCCTCGAGTCGCGCGTCGAGCTCGTGAAGCGTCAGTGTCGCGACGGCGGCCGGAGCGGCGTCCGCGCCGAAAACCGCTGCATAGCCGAGTCCGATGCGACCCTGCGGGAGCTCCCCCGTGAGGTAAGCGACGGCGAGCGCGACCTCGCCCCCGACGAGCGAGCGCAGGAGTTCGCCGAGAAGAGCGATTTTCGCCGAACGAGAGCGCGTCCCCGCGACCTTTTCGGACGCGTCGACGACGCGCTCGAGCAGGGTCGGTGAGAGCGCGTCAGTCGCCATGGCGAGGCATCCCGCCGCAGGCGAGGAGTGGTGTTTCGCGACGGCCATGGCGAATTGCCACACCGCACGCGCCGGCAGCGCGAATGCTCGCTCGTTCGCGCGTGAGTTCCGATCGGACCGAGACGCCGAAAGGGCTGCTGCGCGTCACACCGAATTGCTACTATGAGTTAGTTTCGCCCGGAAGCGGATCGTGCCCGGTTCGGGCGAACGGACGGTAACCCATGTCGCGGTCTGAATCGCGCGTCCATATCCTCGTCGTCGAAGACGACCTCGACCTTCGGGACTCGCTCATCGAAGTGCTCGAAGAGGCGGGCTACGTCGCCGCGGGCGCCGAAGACGGGCGCGAGGCGCTGCGCCAGCTTTCGCTCATGCGGCGGCTGCCGGATCTCATCCTGCTCGACCTGCAGATGCCGAACATGAACGGCATGGAGTTTCGCGACGAGCAAAAGAAGGTCGGAGCGCTCGCGCAGATCCCGATTGCCGTCGTCAGCGCCGATCCGGACGCGAGCGAAAAGGCGAGAGCCATCGAGGCGCGCGCGCTCCTCAGAAAACCGCTCAAGGTCTCCCAACTCCTCACGATCATCCCGCAAGTCGTCGGCGCGGCGAGCGCCGGCGAGAGGCTCGAATGAATCTGGAAGCTCCCAAGCCTAGAACCGAAGCTCAGAGCGAGCTCGAGCGCGAGCGCGAAGGCCGCCGCGTCGCCGAGAGCGACGCCGCCGAGCTCCGCCGCACGGTCGAACGGCTGGAAGACGCGGTGCGCTCGCGCGACATCGTGCTCTCGGTCGTCGCACACGACCTCAGAAATCCGCTCGGCGTGATTTCGATCGCCGCGAACACGTTGCTGCAGCGCCTGCCCGGCCCGTCCGCGCGCCGCCCCGTCGAGCGCATCATCCGCAGCGCTCAACGCGCCGACCGCATGGTGCGCGATCTGCTCGCGATCAGCGCGATCGAAACGGGCCAGCTCTCGCTCGACGCGAAGCCGACCGGCACCGCCGATCTGATTTTCGCCGCCGTCGAGTCGCAACAGAACGTCGCCGCCGAAGCGTCCATCATCATCGGCACCGACATTTCGCCCGAGGTTCCGCCGATCCAGGCCGACGAAGAGCGCTTGCTCGAAGTGCTCGAGAACCTGATCGGCAACGCGCTGAAATTCACCGGACAGCGCGGCAGCATCACGGTCGGGGCGGGTCGGAAAGACGACGCCGTCGCGATCTGGGTGAAGGACAGCGGGGCCGGCATCGCGCCCGAGCAGCTGCCGCACATCTTCGATCGCTTCTGGCAGGCGCGGAAAAAAGAGCGCCGCGGGATGGGCCTCGGCTTGTCGATCTCGAAGGCGATCGTCGAGGCTCACGGCGGGCAGATCTGGGCGGAGAGCACGCTCGGCATGGGCACCACGGTGTTCTTCACCGTGCCCGCCGCGCCGGAACGCCCGATCAAGCGCCGCGGCGAAGTGGCGAACATCCTCCTGGTCGACGATCGACACGAGAACCTGCTGTCGCTCAAGGCGATCCTCGAGCGGCCCGATTACCACTTGGTGACGGCGCGCTCCGGTGAAGAGGCGCTCGCGCTCGTCTTGCGCGAACGGTTCTCGGTCGCGCTCATCGACATCGCGATGCCCGGCATGAACGGGCTCGAAGTCGCGCAGCACCTGAAGGAGCTCGAACGGAGCTCGAGCATCCCGATCATTTTCGTCACGGCGTTCGGCAACGATCCGGAAGAGATCCATCGCGCCTACGCCGCCGGCGGCGCCGACTACCTCGTGAAACCCCTCGATCCCGAGATCGTGCGGAAGAAGGTCGCCGTGTTCGTCGAGCTCAGCCGCCGCTGAGCACGCGCGCCGCGCCCCCGCACCGAGCACTCTGACAGACCGGAGAAGAGCGATGACCGACATTCAGACCAGCGACAATGGGCACGATCTCCCGCCGCCCGCCCTGAACGGCTCGGAGGACGAGCTCCGCGAGCTCTTGCGCGTCTTTCTCGCAGTCCGGCGCGGTGACTTCACGGTGCGGCTGCCCGGACACTGGACGGGTCTCGTCGGAAAGATCGCCGACGCGGTGAACGACTTCGTCGAGGCGCAACAGAAGATGGCCGAGCAGCTCGAGCGCGTCGGCCAAGTCGTCGGCAAGGAAGGCAAGACGCGGCAGCGCGTGCGCTTCCCGTCGCAGACGGGCGCGTGGGTCGACATGGAGACGTCGGTGAATACGCTCATCGACGACTTGCTCTGGCCGACGACCGAGGTGACGCGCGCGCTCGCCGCCGTGGCGCAGGGCGACCTCGCGCAGAACATGCGGCTCGACGTGGACGGGCGACCGCTCCAGGGCGAGTTCTTGCGTTCGGCGACGATCGTGAACTCCATGATCAAGCAGCTCGGCGTGTTCACTTCCGAAGTGACCCGCGTGGCGCGCGAGGTCGGCACCGACGGCAAGCTCGGCGGTCAGGCGCAGGTTCCCGACGTGAGCGGCGTGTGGCGCGACCTCACCGACAGCGTGAACTCGATGGCGTCGAACCTGACCGGCCAGGTGCGCAACATCTCGGAAGTGACCATCGCGGTCGCGAGCGGCGATTTGTCGAAGAAAATCACGGTCGACGTGCGCGGCGAGATCCTGCAGCTGAAGGACGCCATCAACACGATGGTCGATCAGCTGCGCTCGTTCGCTTCCGAAGTGACGCGCGTGGCGCGCGAAGTCGGCACCGAGGGCAAGCTCGGCGGCCAGGCGATCGTGCCGGGCGTCGCCGGCACGTGGAAGGACCTCACCGATTCGGTGAACGCGATGTGCGGCAACCTCACCGACCAGGTGCGCAACATCGCGCAGGTGACGACCGCCGTCGCGCGCGGCGACCTGTCGCGCAAAATCACGGTCGACGTCCGCGGTGAAATCCTCGAGCTCAAGGACACCATCAACACGCTCGTCGACCAGCTGAACGCGTTCGCGAGCGAGGTGACGCGCGTCGCGCGCGAGGTCGGCACGGAGGGGCGCCTCGGCGGTCAGGCGGTCGTGCCGGGCGTCGCCGGGACGTGGAAGGACCTCACCGACAGCGTGAACTTCATGGCGAGTAACCTCACGGCGCAGGTGCGCAACATCGCCGAGGTCTCGACCGCCATCGCGAACGGCGATCTTTCCCGCAAAATCACCGTGAACGTGAGCGGTGAAATCCTGCAGCTCAAGGAGACCATCAACACGATGGTCGACCAGCTGAACGCGTTCGCGAGCGAGGTGACGCGCGTCGCGCGCGAGGTCGGCACCGAGGGCCGCCTCGGCGGTCAAGCCCAGGTGCCCGGCGTGGCGGGCACGTGGAAGGACCTCACGGACAACGTGAACTCGATGGCGAACAGCCTGACCAATCAGGTGCGCAACATCGCGGACGTGGCGACCGCCATCGCGAACGGCGATCTCTCGAAGAAGATCACGGTCGACGTGAGCGGGGAGATCCTGCAGCTCAAGCAGACCATCAACACGATGGTCGATCAGCTGAACGCGTTCGCGGGGGAGGTGACGCGAGTCGCGCGCGAGGTCGGCACCGAAGGCAAGCTCGGCGGGCAGGCCGTGGTGCGCGGCGTGGCCGGGACGTGGAAGGACCTCACGGACAACGTGAACTCGATGGCCGGCAATCTCACGGCCCAGGTGCGCAACATCGCCGAAGTCGCGACGGCCGTCGCTCGCGGCGATCTTTCGCGCAAAATCACGGTGGACGTGCGGGGCGAGATTCTGCAGCTGAAAGAGACCCTGAACACGATGGTCGATCAGCTGAACGCGTTCGCCGCCGAGGTGACGCGCGTGGCGCGCGAAGTCGGCACGGACGGCAAGCTCGGCGGCCAGGCCGAGGTGCCGGGCGTCGCCGGGACGTGGAAGGACCTCACCGACAGCGTGAACTCGATGGCCGGCAACTTGACCGGCCAGGTGCGCAACATCGCCGAGGTGGCGACGGCGATCGCCGGCGGCGACTTGTCGCGCAAGATCACGGTGGACGTGCGCGGCGAGATCTTGCAGCTCAAAGAGACGCTGAACACGATGGTCGATCAGCTGAACGCGTTCGCGGGCGAGGTGACGCGCGTCGCGCGCGAAGTCGGCACGGAGGGGCGCCTCGGCGGGCAGGCGCAGGTGCCCGGCGTCGCCGGCGTGTGGAAGGGACTCACCGACAGCGTGAATTTCATGGCCGGTAACCTCACGGCCCAGGTGCGCAACATCGCCGAGGTGACGACGGCGGTCGCGCGCGGGGACCTAGGCCGCAAGATCACGGTCGACGTGAAGGGCGAGATTTTGGAGCTGAAAAACACCATCAACACGATGGTCGATCAGCTGAACGCGTTCGCGAGCGAGGTGACGCGCGTGGCGCGCGAGGTCGGCACCGAGGGCAAGCTCGGCGGGCAGGCGGAAGTTCCGGGCGTCGCCGGCACGTGGAAGGACCTCACCGACAACGTGAACTCGATGGCGAAGAACCTGACCGCGCAGGTTCGCAACATCGCCGAGGTCGCGACCTCGATCGCGAGCGGCGATCTCTCGAAGAAGATCACGGTCGACGTGCGCGGCGAGCTCCTCGTCTTGAAAGAGACGCTGAACACGATGGTCGAGCAGCTGCGCTCGTTCGCCGGCGAGGTGACGCGCGTGGCGCGCGAGGTCGGCACCGAAGGGCGCCTCGGCGGCCAGGCGAACGTGCCGGGCGCCGCCGGCACGTGGAAGGACCTCACGGACAACGTGAACCTGCTCGCCGGCAACTTGACGAGCCAGGTGCGCAACATCGCCGAGGTGACGACGGCGGTCGCGCGCGGCGATCTGTCGCGGAAAATCAGCGTCGACGCCAAGGGCGAGATTTTGGAGCTGAAAAACACCGTCAACACGATGGTCGATCAGCTGAACTCGTTCGCGGCCGAGGTGACGCGCGTGGCGCGCGAGGTCGGCACGGAAGGCAAGCTCGGCGGCCAGGCGGAGGTGCCCGGCGTCGGCGGCACGTGGAAGGACCTGACGGACACCGTGAACGTGATGGCGGCGAACCTCACCGAGCAGGTGCGCGGCATCGCGAAGGTCGTCACGGCCGTCGCGAACGGCGACTTGAAGCAGACGTTCACGGTCAAGTCGAAAGGTGAAGTCGCCGCGCTCGCCGACACCATCAACAACATGACGAGCACGCTCGCGACGTTCGCCGAACAGGTGAGCACGGTGGCGCGTGAAGTCGGCGTCGAAGGGCGCCTCGGCGGCCAGGCCGACGTGCCGGGCGCCGCGGGGACGTGGAAGGACCTCACGGGCAACGTGAACCTGCTCGCGGCAAACCTCACGACGCAGGTGCGCGCGATCGCGGAAGTCGCGACGGCCGTCACGAAGGGCGACCTCACGCGCTCGATTCAGGTCGAGGCGCGCGGCGAGATCGTCGAGTTGAAGGACAACGTCAACACGATGATCGACAACCTGCGGCTCACGACGGATCGCAACACCGAGCAGGATTGGCTGAAGACGAACCTCGCGCGGTTCACGAGCATGCTGCAGGGCCAGCGCGACCTCGCGCGCGTGGGGCAGATGTTGTTGTCCGAGCTCGCGCCGCTCGTCGGCGCGCACCAGGGCGTCATCTACCAGAGCACGGACGAGCAGAGCGAAAGCGGCGTCGGGCAGCTCCGGCTCCTCAGCACGTACGCCGACGACGGCAAGGAAGGGCACCGTGAAACGCTGAAGTTCGGCGACGGGCTCGTGGGGCAGTGCGCGCTCGAACGCCGCCGCATCCTGATCACGGATCCGCCCGCCGGGACGACGCGCATCGGGTCGGCGCTGTTCGAGGCGGTGCCGCGCAGCGTGATCGTGCTGCCCGTGTTGTTCGAAGGGCAGGTCAAGGCCGTGATCGAGCTCGCGTCGCTGAACCGCTACACGGCTTCGCACCTCGCGTTCCTCGATCAGTTGACGAGCAGCATCGGCATCGTCTTGAACAGCATCGAAGCGACGATGCAGACCGAAAACCTGCTCGATCAGTCGCAGAAGCTCGCCGCCGAGCTCCAGACGCAACAGAAGGAGCTCCAGCAGACGAACGAGCAACTCGGTCAGAAAGCGCAGCAGCTCGCCGAGCAGAACGCCGAAGTCGAGCGCAAAAACCAGCAGATCGAGCAGGCCCGCCGCGCGCTCGAGGACAAGGCGAAGGAGCTCGCGCTCACCTCGAAATACAAGTCGGAGTTCCTCGCGAACATGTCGCACGAGCTCCGCACGCCGTTGAACAGCATTCTGATCTTGGGTCAGCAGCTCGGGGAAAACCCGGAGCAGAACCTCACGCCGAAGCAGGTCGAGTTCGCGCGCACCATCCACAGCGCCGGCTCGGACCTCTTGAATCTCATCACCGACATTCTCGATCTCTCGAAGATCGAGTCCGGGACGGTCACGGTCGAGCCCGCGGAGCTCTCGTTCTCGACGCTGCTCGAGTCCGTGGCGCGCCCCTTCCGCCACGACGCCGAGACGCGCAAGCTCTCCTTCGACGTGCAGCTCGATCCGAAGCTCGGTCGCACGTTTTACACGGACCAAAAGCGCCTGCAGCAGGTGCTGAAGAACCTGCTCTCGAACGCCTTCAAGTTCACCGATCACGGCGGCATCCGCCTGAACATCACCGCGGCGGCCGCCGGCTGGACGCCGGATCATCCCGTGCTCGGACAGGCGGCCACGGTGATCGCCTTCGAGGTGTCGGACACCGGCATCGGCATCGCGCCGGAGAAGCAGAAGATCATCTTCGAGGCGTTTCAGCAGGCGGACGCCGGCACGAGCCGCAAATACGGCGGCACCGGCCTCGGACTCGCGATCAGCCGCGAGCTCTCCCACCTCCTCGGCGGCGAGCTCCAGCTCCGGAGCTCACCGGGGCAGGGCAGCACCTTCACGCTGTATTTGCCGCTCAAGTACGTCGGCCCCGCTACGGCGCGCGCGCCGGGCAACGTGCTCGCCTCGCCGGGCGTGCCGGCGTCGCGCGAAGCCGGCCACATCCCCGCGTTCGTGCAATCGGTCATCTCGACGTCCGTGCGCGTGGCGGACGCGACGCCCGAGCAGATCCCCGACGATCGCGGCGACGTGCATCCGGGCGATCCGACGCTGCTCATCATCGAGGACGACCCGCACTACGCGCGCGTGCTCGTGGATCTCGCGCGCGATCGCGGCTTCAAGGTGCTGGTCGCGCAGCGCGGCGCCGACGCGCTCGAGCTCGCCCGCGACTACCATCCGACGGCGATCTCGCTCGACGTGTTCTTGCCCGACATGCTCGGCTGGACGGTGCTGTCGTACCTGAAGCGCGACGCGAGTTTGCGGCACATTCCCGTGCAAATCATCACGCTCGACGAGAACCGGCAGGACGCGCTCTCGCGCGGCGCCTTCTCGTTCATCACGAAACCCGCGACGACGGAGGGCCTCGAGCAAGCGCTCTCGCGCATCAAGGAGTACTCGATGCCGCGGCGGCGCCGGCTCTTGGTGGTCGAGGACAGCGCGGCGGAGCAGCTCAGCATTCGCGAGCTCCTCGGTCACGACGACATCGAAATCGTGAGCGCGACGACCGGCGAAGAGGCGCTCGCCATCCTGAAGGACCAACAGATCGACTGCGTGGTGCTCGATCTGCGGCTGCCGGACATCTCCGGTTTCGAGGTGCTCAATCGCATCCGCGACGACGAGAACCTGCCGGATCTGCCCGTCGTCGTCTTCACGGGCCGGGAGCTCACGCCGGAGCACGCCGGGCAGCTGAGGGAGCTCGCGCGCAAGGTCGTGATCAAGGGCGTCGAGTCGCCGGAGCGGTTGCTCGACGAAACGGCGCTCTTCCTGCACCGGGTGATCGCCGATTTGCCGACCCACAAACAGCAGATGCTCGAGCGGCTGCACCTTTCGGACGAGGATTTGCGCGGCAAGAAGGTGCTCGTGGTCGACGACGACGTGCGCAACATCTTCGCGCTCGGCAGCGTGCTCGAGCGGCACGGCATGAAGGTGATGACCGCTCAGACGGGGCACGAAGCGATCGCGTCGCTCGAAAAGACGTCGGACATCGCCGTCGTCTTGATGGACATCATGATGCCCGAGATGGACGGCTATCAGACGATGCAGCTCATCCGGAAGAAGCCGAACTTGCGCCGTCTGCCGATCGTCGCGCTCACCGCCAAGGCGATGAAGGGCGACCGGGAGAAGTGCCTCGACGCGGGCGCCTCCGATTACCTCGCGAAACCCGTGAACACCGAGCAACTCCTCGCGACCTTGCGACTCTGGCTGCACCGCTGAAGCGCGGATACGGCCGCGTCGGGCTCAGCTGAGGCCCGCGAGCCCGAACACGACGTCGAGCTTCAACATCTTGAACACCACGAGCGGCTGCGCCGTGACGCCGACGAAGCGCACGGCGCCGCCCGCCGCGCGCACGCGCTTGAAGAGCCCCACGAGCGCGCCCACGCCGGAGCTGTCGATCAGGCGCAGATCGGAGAGATCGACCGTGATGTCGCGCCGGCCGTCGTCGAGCAGACGATCGAGCACCGGCCGGAGTTCGGGCGCCGAAAGCGCGTCGAGCTCACCGCGTACTCGAAAGATGGTGTTCTTGTTGATGTCCGTACGCGAGTAGTTCATGGGGCTCCTTGAGCGAACGCGTGCTCTTCGGTGCGCTCGCGGCGCTCTGGCCTGCGCGCGACGCGTACCAAGCGACCGTCACGTCGAGGCCGCGGCGGAGGTCGAACGCCGGCTCGTAGCCGAAGCAGGCACGCGCGCGGTCGATGGCGGCGAGGGAATGCGGGATGTCGCCGGCGCGCGGCGGCCGGCGTTCGAGCGGCGCTTCGCGCGCTTCGGGAGCGAACTGGGCGGCCCGCTCGCGAATGGCTTCGTAGAGCTCGAGCAGCGTCGTGCGCGCGCCGTAGGCGACGTTGAAGACGCGCGGGGCGACTTCGGTCTCGGACGCCGTAGCCGCCAGCAGATTCGCCTGCACCACGTTGTCGACGAAGCAAAAGTCACGGCTGTTGCTGCCGTCCCCGAAGACGAGGCTCGGCTTGCCGGAGAGCAGCTGCTCGGTCCAGCGCGGGATCACCGCGGCATACGCGCCGTTCGGATCCTGCCGCGGGCCGAACACGTTGAAGTAACGCAGCCCGACGCTGTCGATGCGGTGCGTGCGCAGGAGCGTTTCGGCGTAGAGCTCGTCCACCAGCTTGCTCGTCGCGTAGGGCGAGAGCGGGCGGCCGATTTGGCTCTCGAGCTTCGGGCTGTTCTTGTCGTCCCCGTAGACGGAGCTCGACGAGGCGTAGACGACGCGCTCGATGCGCGCCTCTTGCGCGGCGAGGAGCAGCGTGACGAAGCCGTCGACGTTGTTCGTGTGCGTCGTCATCGGGTCGTCGATGGAGCGCGGGACGGAGCCGATCGCGGCCTCGTGCAGCACGAAGCGCGCCCCGTCCATCGCCGCGAGGCAGGTCACGCGGTCGCGCACGTCGCCCTCGACGAAGTGAAAGCGCGAGGCCTTGTCGCCCACGCGATCGAGCACGTCGTCGAGGTTCGATTGGTAGCCGGTCGCGAAGTTGTCGAGCCCGACCACCTCTTGATTCAGCCGGAGCAAGGCTTCCACGAGGTGCGAGCCGATGAAGCCCGCCGCCCCGGTCACGAGCCAGCGCGCCGGGTTCGCGAGGAGCTCGCTCGAAATGGTGTCGAAGCGGCTCACGTCAGAGGCTCCAGTACTTGATGTCGGCCCGCACTTCGCTCGGGTCGATCGCGCCCTTGAGGTCGCAGAGAATGCCGTGCTCGCGGATCGCGCCGAAGAGCTCGGCGCGCGGCATCTCGAGGATTTGCTTGTGAGGCACCGCGAGGATGAGCGCGTCGAGCTCCTTGAACTCGGACCACGGTTGCAGGTGCACGGGGTGCTCGAGGTCGCGCGAGGCGTCGCCGTCGACGAGCGGATCGTGGACGATGGGCTCGATGCCGAACTGCTCGAGCTCCTTCACGATGTCCACGACCTTGGTGTTCCGGAGGTCGGGCACGTCTTGCTTGAAGGTGAGGCCGAGGATGCCGACCCGAGCGCCTTGAATGCGAACGTCGGCGCGGGCGAGGTGCTTGACGAGCCGTTGCGCGACGAACGGCCCCATGCCCTCGTTGATGCGCCGGCCGGCGAGGATCACCTGCGGGTGATAACCGACCGATTCGGCGAGCGTCGTCAGGTAGTACGGGTCCACGCCGATGCAATGGCCGCCCACGAGTCCCGGCTCGAAGCGCAGGAAATTCCACTTGGTTCCCGCCGCGCGCAGCACGTCGCGGGTGCGAATGCCGATGCGGTCGCAGATCAGCGAAAGCTCGTTCATGAGCGCGATGTTCAGGTCGCGCTGCACGTTTTCGACCGCTTTCGCGGCTTCGGCGACCTTGATCGACGGCGCCCGGTAGACGCCGGCGTCGACGACCGTCTCGTAGACGCGCGCGACGCGATCGAGCGTCTCTTTGTCTTCGCCGGAGACGACCTTCACGATCTTCTCGAACGAGTGCTCGCGGTCGCCGGGGTTGATGCGCTCGGGCGAATAGCCGAGCTTGAAGTCGCGGCCGCGCTTGAGCCCGCTCGTCTTCTCCAGAATCGGACCGCAGATGTCCTCGGTCACGCCCGGGTACACCGTGGACTCGTAGACGACGACGGCGCCCTTGGAGAGGGCGCGCCCGACGGTCTCGCTCGCGCGCTCGACGGGCGTGAGGTCCGGCACGTTGTTCTCGTCGACCGGCGTGGGC
>Ga0335083_10004908_pt1 | contig 16965 bp, 17 predicted proteins | sample Lox_Sample_42_FD_206716 | JGI IMG/M metagenome (GOLD analysis project Ga0335083, IMG submission 206716) | Soil microbial communities from Loxahatchee National Wildlife Refuge, Florida, United States - Lox_Sample_4.2 | ecosystem: Environmental > Terrestrial > Soil > Wetlands | place: USA... | reverse complement strand
CGCAGAATTTGCGGCGATGCCAACGCAACACAGCCATGCATTCGCACCGCGCGCGTCACTGAAGAGTGAACTTTCACACCCCTCCTGCACGCGCCTGTGATCGGTTCGTCAGGAACCCGATGACTACAGTCCTCCGCATCACGACCGGTCTGTCGGCGTGAAAGTCTTCCTGAGGAGGGAGTAGTTAGATGAAGAAGTCCGTGATCATCGCCGCTGCGACGGCGTTCGCCGCTGCTGGTGCGTTCGTCTCGTTGGCGAATGCCCAGACCCCGGCCAGCCCGACGTTCGGCGACAACTCGCTGGCCTGCAAGGGCATCAATGCCTGCAAAGGCCAGAGCGCCTGCAAGTCGGCCAGCAATGCCTGCAAGGGCCAGAATGCCTGCAAGGGCCAGGGCTGGCTGCCGTCGACCAGCCGCCTGGACTGCCAGGGCCAGGGCGGTTCGCCGACCAACTTCTAATCTGACCTAGAGTCGGATCGAAGGGCGCTCCCGGGACACCGGGAGCGCCTTTTATTTTGCCTGCGGGCAGCCTCGCCACGCACGGCGCGCCGTGAGCGGCGCCTAGTCCCCAGCTGCTCGAGAGCCTGATCGAAGGGCGCCTCCGGGAAACCGAGGCGCCCTTTTCCTTTTTGCACGTAGACCGAATAACGGCGCGACGGATGACCATCCAACAGGCCTCAAATTCTCTTCAAGAAAAATTGAGAAAAGGGGCTTTCGATCCACGGCTAATCGGGTATCGTATCTTGCATGGCAGGGTTGTCCTGTCCTTCAGGGAGATAGAGGGATGAAGAAGTCATTTGTCGTCGCCGCGTCGCTGTTCGCTGCCGGTGCTTTCGTCGCTACGGTCGCGAGCGCCCAGACCGTCGGTAGCCCGTCGTTCGGTCAGAACAAGACCGACTGCAAGGGCATCAACGCCTGCAAGGGCCAGAGCGCTTGCAAGTCCGCCACCAACGCCTGCAAGGGCCAGAACGCCTGCAAGGGCCAGGGCTGGGTCCAGAACACCGCCTCGCTCGCTTGCCTGGCGCAGGGCGGCGTGGTGGGTGGCGGCTGATCGCCGTCCGACCACTCGGATAAAGATGGGCGCCCGGGAAACCGCGGCGCCCATTTTCTTTTCGCTGCCTCATTTCCGCGGGTAGATTGCGGCGCATGTCATCAGACACGGATTTCGGCTTGGGCCTCCGGCCCGAGCATTACGAGGAAATCGTCGCCAACCCGGGCAAGGTGGGCTGGTTCGAGGCTTTGTCCGAGAACTACATGGTTCCCGGTGGCCGGCCGTTGCACTGGCTCGACCAGTTCCGCCGCGACTACCCGATGGCACTGCACGGCGTGTCCCTGTCCATCGGCTCGATCGACCCGCTGGACGAGACCTACCTCGACGCCCTGACGGCGCTTATCAACCGGGTCGAGCCGATGTGGGTCTCCGACCATCTCTGCTTCACCGGCCTGCGCGGCCTCAACATGCACGACCTGCTGCCGCTGCCCTACACCGAGGAGGCGCTGAACCACGTTGCCGAGCGCGTCATGCGCGTGCAGGACCGGATCGGCCGCCGGCTGGTGCTCGAGAACGTGTCGAGCTACGTCACCTATGCCGCCTCCGAGCTCACCGAATGGGACTTCATCGCGGCCCTCTGTGAGCGCGCCGACTGCGAGATCCTGCTCGACGTGAACAACGTCTATGTCAGCGCCTTCAACCACGAGTTCGATGCGATGGCCTTCCTGCGCGCCATGCCGAAAGCGCGCGTGCGCCAGTTCCATCTCGCCGGTCACCTGCACAAGGGCACCCATATCATCGACACGCACGACCATCCGATCGTGCCCGATGTCTGGGAGCTCTATGCCGAGGCCGTGAAGCTCTTCCCCGGCGTGCCCACCATGATCGAGCGCGACGCCGACATCCCGCCCTATGCCGAGCTGCTGGCCGAGCTCGATGTCGCGCGCGGCATCGCGGCCCGCGTCGAAGCCAACCGCCGGCGCGAGGTGGCGGCATGATGGCCGTCGCCAATGCGGGCTCGCTCGCCGACCTGCAGCGCGCCTTCCAGGACTATCTGCTGGTCAAGAGCGACGGCTTCACCGGGGCGGTGCGCGACACCAGGAAAGCCGACCGGACGACCCTTCTCGACGTCTATCGCGACGGCTATGCGCTGCGCCTGATCGAGGTGCTGACCAACGACTATCCCGGCGTGATGGCGATGGCCGGTCCCGCCGATTTCGACTACATGGCGCGCGCCTATATCGCCGCCCATCCCTCGCGCCATCCCTCGGTGCGCTGGTTCGGCAAGCAGATGCCCGAATTCCTCGCCACCACGCCGCCCTTCAACCAGTCGCCGGCCGCGGCCGAGATGGCGCTGTTCGAATGGACGATGGGCGACGCCTTCGACGCGCCCAACGCCCAGCCCGTCGCCGCCGAGGCGCTGATGGCGCTGCCGCCGGAGGCGTGGGAGACGCTCGCTTTCTCAGCCTTGCCCTCACTCACCCGCCTCGAGCTCGCCTTCGACGTGCCGCAGGCCTGGCAGCGCCGCGACGAGCAGCAGCCAGGCGACCTCGAGGTCGAGCCTGCCGCCCAGGTCACGCAATGGGTGATCTGGCGGCCGGAGTTCGTCTCCAACTACCGCTCCCTCGAGACCGACGAGGCCGCGACGCTCGACGCGCTGCTCGAAGGCAAGCCCTTCCCCGAGCTCTGCGAGACCCTTCTCGCGCATGTCGCCGAGGACCAGGCCATGAACCGCGCCGCCGGCCTGTTACGCGCCTGGGTCGAAGAAGGAATGATCGCCTCATTCCGCCACTGACCGCCCGGAGCGACGCTTGGACATCACGACCCTCGCGGCCGCGCTCGAGGAGATCGAGCACGCCCTGCAGCACTTCCTGAACGAGCCGGATTCGAACGGCGCGCTGCTCGAGGTGCTGCATCGCCGCCACGCGACGCTGAACGAGCCCTACGGCTTCGATCCCGACACCGACGCGCTCCGCCAGCGCGTGTGGAGGGATTGCGTGACGGTGATCTCCAACCTCGAGCTCACGCCCGAAGCGCAGGCCGCCATGTCCGAGCCGATGCGGGCACAGGTCCAGAAGCTCGAGACCCTGACCCGCGGCCTCATCGACCTCGTGGGGCCGTTAGGGCAAAAGCATTAGGTTGCGTCGCCAGCGTGCCCGCTTGATGGAATTGGTAGACATACAGGACTTAAAATCCTGAGGTCCGAAAGGGCCGTGCCGGTTCAAGTCCGGCAGCGGGTACCAGATCTTATACCGCCGGTCAGGGAGTGGATGACCCGGGCAGCGGCAGTCGCAGCGTTTCCAGGAAGCTCACGACGGCGTTCTGGTCGCCAGCCGACAATTGCTTGAAGGCCGCGATGACCGGACCGGCGTCGCTTCCCGTGCTCTGGTCGCCGTGGAAGAGGATGGCTTCCTTGAGCGTCATGGCGCGGCCGTCGTGCAGCCACGGCCCGGTGTCGGCCACGCCCCACAGCGGACGGGTCATGAAGTCCTGCGGACGGGTGTTGATGTCGGCGACGTCCGTGCCCTGCGACGGAGCCGGCGGCGGCGGATCGGTCAGGTTGCGTCCCATGTTGTGGCGCTTGAGGTCGCTGAACAGCGGAACGTCGATCGTGCCGTCGCCATTGGCCTTGAGCCGCGGCAACTGCATGGGAGTCAACACGCTGTCGGGCGGATTGAGCGGCAGCACATAGTCCTGGCCGATGACCGACGGCGCGACGGCCGTCGGACTCTTCCTCAGGGTCGCCACGCTCGCCGCCAGGCGATCGGCGTTGGAGAACGCCTGGACGTCGAACCCGGCCTCCTTCGACAGCCGGGCGAGATTCTCCTTGTAGCGTCGAACCACGGGGAGCTGCTGCGAGGAGGCGACAGGCGTCACCAATGCGCCCCTGTTCTGCGACGACAGGGCCGCCACGCCGCGCGACGCCGAATAGGACGATTCGATCGGGCAGGAATTGGTCGTCGGCGGAATGCCCGACGGGCATTGCTGCGGCGTGATCGGCCAGGTGCTCGACGTGGCCGGATCGATGAAGACGGAGCCGTTGCCCTGGGCGCTGCTCGGCCATTCGATGGGCGCGGTCGCCGTCGTCAGCTTGCTCGAGCCGATATGGCAGTTCGCGCACATGTTCTGATACGAACCGGCCGCCTTGCCGAAGAAGATCTCCTGGCCACGCTTCTGCTCCGGCGTGGTGAGCGGCAACTGCACCGGCGGACGCAGCATCGCCACGAACGACGACATGGCCGTGACATTGCCGATGGTGACCTCCGGTCCCGTGGTGGGCGTGCCCTTGCCGTCCCGGTCGCAATCGCAGAATCCCACTTTCTCGAAGGCCTGCATGCTGAAATGGAAATCGAGCGCATCGCGCACGAAATGCCTCAGCCCGGAGGAGACACCCTTCCACTGGAAGGGACGGATGATCAGGTCGCACGACACACCGTCGAGCTTGGTGAGGTCGTCGGTGTAGCCGGCCGCGCCGCCGATCGATTCGGGATGGGAGACGCCTGCCGGACAGAAGGCGGCGTCGGCGAGCACCTTGGCCGGCGAGCCGGAGACGTAGGTGGTCGTGAACGTTCCGAAGCCGATGCCCTTCGCCGTCAGCGGCTGGACGAAGGCCTGCCCGGGAGCGCGCTTCGCCATCGCCCGCGCGCGATCCCTCAAGAGCAGCAGCTCGATGGTCATCTCGTCGCCGACGGCCTGCTGGTAGCCGCTGCCGAACACCATCGGCGGATTGCGGATGAACAGGGTCTGGCGGGTGGGATAGAGCGGATTGATGAAGGCGTTGCTGTTGCTGCCCGCCGAGCCGCCCGGAGCGCCCGGCTTGCGCATCATGGCGCCGCGCGCATCCACGGGCGCGCTGCCGATCGAGTTGTGGCATTCGAAGCAACTCTGCGAATCGAGACCGTTCAGGCGCAGGAAACGATAGGGCGGATCCTGGGCCTGGGGGTTGAACGCGCGCCGCTGGTCGGCACGCGGGCCGTTGACGCCTTCGCCGTAACCGTCGCCGGTCTTGGCCACCGGATCGTAGGGCGTGAACGGCGTGGTCCAGAAATCGCCGCCCGACGCCAGCACGTCCTTGAAGGAATAGGCGCACGCCGCGTCGGTCGCGATCGGGCAGTTGGTGACGAGCTTCGTCTGATCGATCTCGAGAGCGGGAACGAAGACAGGGCTTTGCGCGCCGGCCCCCGCGGTCATTGCGAGGAAAAGCACTCCCGCGACACCCAGGCGCGTCCTGGCCGATCCATCAGCGTGCATGCTCTCCCCCGTCAATCGCCCCATGGTTGCACAATCATAGAGAGAATTTCTGCCGTCCGGCAAGCGCGGCCGCGGGAAAATCGAAGCCGAGGGAATGTGAACGCTGGCTGACAGTGGTCTTTGCCACAGGAACCGGCGTCGCCGCCTCCCGTTTCACCTTGACCCGGACATCCGGCCAAGGAGGCGGTCATGAGTCCCCAATTCGACATGCGGCGGCGCGGCTTGATTGGCGTGGGCGCGCTCGGCGGGCTGGTGCTCGCAGCACCCGCGCTGGCCGACTGGCGGCGGCAGGCCGAGCCCAAGAAGGCCGCCAGGAACCGGGCGCCCATCAACGCACCCGAGGACCTGATGCGCGAACATGGCGTGCTCGAGCGCATCCTGTTGATCTACGAGGTGGGCGGGCGGCGGCTCGGCCACGGCGAGGACATCGATCCCGATCTGTTCACGCAGGCGGCCCAGACCTTGCGCGACTTCATTCACGACTATCACGAGAAGTCCGAGGAGGAAGAGGTCTTCCCGCGCTTCAAGAAGGCGGGCCAGGCGGTGACGCTGGTCGACGTGCTGGTGGCCCAGCATGCCGCGGGCCGCAAGCTCACCGAGACCGTGATCAAGCTCGCGCCCACCACGCGCAACAGCTCAGATCAGAAGAAGCTCCTGGCCGATGCCATGCAGGCCACGATCACGCTCTATCGTCCGCACGTGGCGCGCGAGGACACTGACATCTTCCCCGCGCTGCACAGCCTGCTCACGCCGGGCGAGTTCGAGGAGCTCGGCGAGACATTGGAAAAGAAGGAAGGCGCCAAGTTCGGCGCCGACGGCTTCGAGAAGGCAGTCAAGGTCGTGGCCGGGATCGAGAAGAAGCTCGGAACCGACGATATCGGTCAGTACACGCCGAAGACCTGAGGGTCAGCCCCTGTAGTGGCAGGCGACCCAGTGGCCCGGGCGGCTCTCGCGCAACTCGGGGCTCTTCTGGGCGCAGTCCGGCTTGGCGATCGGGCAGCGCGTGTGGAAGTGGCAGCCCGACGGCGGGCGGATCGGGTTCGGCACGTCGCCCTGCAGCATGATGCGCTTGCGCTTCACCGTCGGGTCGGGGATCGGCACGGCCGAGAGAAGCGCCTCGCTGTAAGGATGGAGCGGCGTGTCGTAGAGGTCGCGGCTGGGCGCGATCTCGACCACGCGCCCGAGATACATCACCGCGATGCGCGTGGAGATGTGCTCCACCACCGAAAGGTCGTGGGCGATGAAGAGATAGGTCAGCCCGAACTTTTCCTGAAGGTCCTCGAGCAGGTTGACCACCTGCGCCTGCACGGACACGTCGAGCGCCGACACCGGTTCGTCGCAGATCACGAGCTTGGGCTCGACGGCGAGCGCGCGGGCGATGCCGATGCGCTGTCGCTGGCCGCCGGAGAATTCGTGCGGGAAGCGGCGCATGTGGTCTGCCCGCAGGCCCACCGTCTCCAGGAGCTCGACCACCCGCGCCTCGAGATCGCGCTTTGTCTTGGCGAGATTGTGGATCTCCAGCGCCTCGCCGATGATCGCGCCCACCGTGAGGCGTGGATTGAGCGAGGCATAAGGGTCCTGGAAGATGATCTGCATGTCGCGCCTGAGCGCCTGCAGCGCAGACCCATCGAGGCGCGTCACGTCGCTGCCCTTGAACCAGACCTCGCCCGAGGTCGGCTCGATCAGCCGCAGGATGCAGCGGCCGGTCGTCGACTTGCCGCAGCCCGATTCGCCCACCAGCCCCAATGTCTCGCCGGGCCCGATGTCGAAGCTCACGCCATCGACGGCATGCACCCTCTCGACCTCGCGCGAGAAGACGCCGCCCTTGATGGCGAAATGCTTGCGCAGATTGCGGACCGCGAGGAGCGTCGGGTCAGTCACAGCACGCACCTCACGCGATGGCCCGGCGCCACTTCCTTGAGCGGCGGCATGGCCTTTGTGCAGATCTCCGTCACGTACTTGCAGCGCGAAGCGAAGCGGCAGCCGGGCGGCGGCTCGAGCAGGCTCGGCACCGTGCCGGGAATGGCCTCCAGCCGCTGACGGGCCTCGGCCGCCCGGTCGACGCGCGGGATCGAGCGGATCAGGCCCTGCGTGTACGGATGCCGCGGATCGCCGAACAGTGATTCGACCGGCGCCTCTTCGACCACCTTGCCGGCATACATGACAACGACCCGCTGGCAGGTCTCGGCGACCACGCCCATGGCGTGGGTGATCAGCATGATCGACATGCCGAGCCGTTCCTTCATCTCCTGCATCAGCTCCAGGATCTGTGCCTGGATGGTGACGTCGAGGGCGGTCGTGGGCTCGTCGGCGATCAGGAGCTTGGGCTTGCAGGACAGCGCCATGGCGATCATCACGCGCTGGCGCATGCCGCCCGAGAACTGGTGCGGATAGTCGTGCACGCGCTTCTCGGCATTGGGGATGTGGACGGCCTTCAGCATCTCGGCGGCGGCGCCAATCGCCTCCTTGCGCGAGAGGTTCTGGTGCTGCCGCAGCACCTCGGCGATCTGGTCGCCCACCGTGTAGACCGGGTTGAGCGAGGTCATCGGCTCCTGGAAGACGATGGCGATCTCGCGGGCGCGGATCTTGTCCATCTCGGCCGTGTCGAGGGGAATGAGGTCGCGGCCCTGCCACAGGATCTGGCCGCCCTCGAAGCGGCCGGGCGGCATGTCGATCAGCTTCAGCACCGAGCGCGCGGTCACCGTCTTGCCGCAGCCCGATTCGCCCACGATCCCCAAGGTCTCGCCGCGCTTGAGGCTGATGTCCACGCCGTCGACGGCGCGCACCAGACCGTCGTCGGTCTTGAACCAGGTCTTGAGGTCCTTGATGTCGAGCAGCGTCTCTTGAAGCATCTCGGCCATCAAAGCACGCGCCGGGGATCGAAGGCGTCGCGCAGGCCGTCGCCGATGAAGTTGATCGACAGCACGGCGAGGAAGATCGCGGCCCCCGCGAAGATCGCCCAATGCGGCGCCACGTCGATCGTGTCCTTGGCATCGAACAGCACGCGGCCCCAGGTCGGGATGTCCGGCGGGAAGCCCAAGCCGAGGAACGACAGAGTCGATTCGGCGATGATGGCAGCCGCGACATCGATCGTGCCGGCGACGATCACCGGCCCCAGCGCATTGGGCAGGATGTGGCGCACGACCTGGCGCATCTTGGAGGCGCCGAGCGCGCGCGCGGCCTCGATGAACTCCTTCTCGCGGATCGACAGGATCTGGGCGCGCACCAGGCGGGCCACCTGCATCCAGCGCAGGCCGCCGATCACCAGCACGATCATGAGGAAGATGCCGCCCTCGACGCCCAGCACCTTGGTGAGCGCGTCGCGGAAGAGATAGATGATCAGCAGCAGGAGCGGCAGCTGCGGCAGCGACAGGAAGAGATCGGCCAGCCACATCAGCATGGCGTCGACGCCGCCGCGCGACATGCCGGCGATGGCGCCGACCGTCACGCCGATCAAGGCCGCGACCAACATGGCGCAGAAGCCCACGGCGAGCGAGATGCGGCCGCCATAGAGCAGGCGGGCGAGAATGTCCTGGCCGAGATCGTCGGTGCCGAGCGGATGCGCCCAGGACGGCCCTTCGAGATGCGAGGAGAAGTCGATCTCGTTGATCGGCACCTTCCAGACCAGCGGACCCAGCAGCACGGCCCCGATCATCGCGAGCAGCACCACGGCGCCCGCCATGGCGAGCTTGTGGCGGCGGAAGCGCCGCCAGGCCTCGCGGCCCGGACTGAACTGGATCCGGTTTGCCGCCTTGGCGACCAGCGCCTCGCGCGCCGGCGGATCAGCGGAAAGCGATACGGGGGTCGAGCCAGCCATAGAGCACGTCGGCGATGAGGTTGAAGAGGACGACCAGGCAGGCGAACACGAAGGTGACGGCCATCACCACCGGCGTGTCGTTGGCCAGCATGGCCGAGATGAGGAGCGAGCCGATGCCCGGCACGCGGAAGATCTGCTCGGTGACGATGGCGCCGCCGAAGACGATGGGCATCTGCAGCGCCACCAGCGTGACCACGGGGATGAGCGCCGTGCGCACGATGTGCCGGCGAACCACCCGGCGCTCGCCGATGCCCTTGGAACGCGCGGTGGTGACGTAGTCGAGCCGCACCACGTCGAGCACCGCCGAGCGCACGTAGCGCACCAGCGAGGCGCCCTGGAAGAGGCCGAGCACCGCCACCGGCATGATCGACTGCCGGACCTCCAGCCACAGCCACTTCAGGCCGCTGGCATGCAGATCGGTACTGTAGACGATGGGCAGCCAGTCGAGCCGGACCGAGAAGAGCAGGATCAGCAGCAGGCCGGTGAAGAAGGTCGGCAGCGAGAAGCCGATGAAGGCCAGCGTATTGGCGACCTGGTCGAAGATCGAATAAGGCCGCGTGCCGGCCAGCACGCCGACCGGCAGGGCGACCAAGATGGCGAGAAGCTGGGCGGCGCCGATCACGATCAGGGTCGTGGGCAGGCGCTGCAGGATCAGCGTGTCGACGTCGATGCGGCTGGCGAAGGAGAAACCCCAGTCGCCGTGCAGCATCGCCACCAGCCAGTGCAGATAGCGCTGCCAGACCGGGTCATCGAGGCCGAACTTGGCCCGCAGGGAGGCCGCCACCTCGGGCGGGATCGCGGGATTGGCCGCGATCTCGCTGAACGGGTCGCCGGGCGCCAGCGCCAGCACCGTGAACAGCACGATGCTGATCCCGAGCAGGCTCGGGAGGGCGATCAGAAGGCGCCGGGTCAGGTACTGGCGGGACATTCAGCGGCTCCGCAGGTGCGGAACCGCTGGATGCAAAATGCATTCCGACGCCGCGACCACGCCGCTCATCCCTCCTTGAACCAGTCCTGAATGTCCCAGGTATTGTTGTCCCAGCCGCTGATCGAGGCCCTGAGGCTGTTGTTCATGGCGACCACGCCGGGCCGGGCGACCACGGGGATCACGACAATGTCCTTGATCACCATGTCGTTGGCCTTGATGAAGATCAGGGCGCGCTTGACCGGGTCGAGCTCGCTCTGGCCCGCCTTGTAGTTGGCGTCATATTCGTCGTTGCGCCAGCGGGTGATGTTGCGGCCCTGCCACTTGTTCTCCTTGCTGGCCGCCTCCCACGAGCAGAACTGGTTCATGAACAGCTCGGGATCGGGCTGGGTCTGCGTGGTCGTGTACATCTGTAGGTCGGTGTAGAAGTGCGGATAGGTATCCGGGTTCGCCACGTCGGACGAGAAGAACACCGACGCCGTCACCGCCTTCACCTCGATCTCGATGCCGGCCTTCTGGCAGGCCTGCTTGACGATGGCCTGCGTCTTCTGGCGCGGCTGGTTGATCGAGGTCTGGAAGACGTACTTGAGCTTCTTGCCGTCCTTCTCGCGGACGCCGTCGGAGCCCTTCTTCCAGCCCGCCTTGTCGAGGATGGCGTTCGCCTTGTCGATGTTGAACTCGTACTTGGTGTTCTTGGAGTTGAACTTCTCCGGCGCATTCACGAAATTGGCCGTGGCGACGCCGGTGCGGCCGTAGATGTACTTCTGCACCGAATCGCGATCGACCAGCAGGTTCAGCGCCTCCCGCACCTCGGCGTACTGCAGCGTCGGGTGCTTGGTCTTCATGCTCGAACGCTCGCCGTCGACCTCCTTGACCGGATCGGTGGTGTTGAGCTGGATGTGCTCGATATTGCCGCCGTTGGAGATGCCGACATGGCCCTTGCCGCCCTTCTCCAGGCGCAGAAGGATCTCGTCCTCGACCTGCATGTTCCAGGCGAAGTCGTACTCGCCGGTCTGCAGCACGGCGCGCGCCGCCGACACCGCGTCGCCGCCGCCCTTCATCTCGATGGAGTCGAAGTACGGCCGGTTCTCCATGTGGTAGTTCGTGTTGATCACGCCGGTGACCAGGTCGCCCGGCTTGAAGTCCTTGAACATGTAGGGGCCGGTGCCGACCGGCTTGAGGTTGGTCGGCGCCTCGCGCGACTTGGCGCCCGAATAGTCGGCGAACAGGTGCTTGGGAATGATCATGCCCTGGGCGCCGACGAAGGCGTTGGCCCAGAACGGCGTCGGCTTGTCGAACTTGATGGTGATCGTATGGTCGTCGACCTTCTCGACGATGATGTCCTTGTAGTTGGCGACGGTGACCGCGGCGGTCGCGGGGTCCTTCGCGTACTGCCAGTTGAACACCACGTCGTCGGCGGTGAAGGGCTGGCCGTCATGCCACTTCACGCCCTTCTTGAGCTTCCAGGTGACCGACTTGCCGTCCTTGGCGAGCGTGCCGTCCTCGAGGCCGGGAATCGATTCGGCGAGCACGGGCTTGAGGTTGCCGGCAGGGTCCCAGCCGGCGAGCGGCTCGTAGAACAGGCGCGAGCCGTCCTGGTCCTTGGTGCCGACGGCGAAATGCGGATTGAGGAGCGTCGCGCCCTGCCACCACAGGACCTTGAGCGTGCCGCCGCCGCCGCGCTTGGTCGGCTTGTACATCGTGGTCGGCTCGGCCATCGCCACGCCCGAAATCGACAGAAGCTGCGTTGCCAGGGGGGCGGTCAAGCCGACCGCCGCCATCCGTTGCACAAAACCGCGGCGGCTCAGCCGCCCGGTCTTCACGCGATCGATCAATTGACGCAAGTCTTGTTCATTCATGGTCATACCCCATTCTTGAGCCTTCCCAACCATGCTCTCGCTATCCTGCAAGATGCATGCAATCCTCGATCAGAACAGCCCGGATGAACGCCGTCAATGACGGCGCCGCCGCAGCCGCAGGGGGGAGAACGATGGCTTGGCTCTATCTTGTCTTGGCCGGAGTATGCGAGATCGGCTGGCCGGTCGGCCTGAAGCTCGGCTGGACCGAAGCAGGCGCCCGTCCGCTCTGGATCGGCTTCGCCATCGTCGCCATGGCGGCGAGCGGCGCCCTGCTTCTGTGGGCACAGCGCACGATCCCCATGGGAACCGCCTACGCTGTGTGGACCGGCATCGGCGCGGTCGGCGCCTTCACCGTCGGCATCCTGGCCTTCGGCGACCAGGCTTCGGCGATGCGGCTGGTCTCGATCGGCCTGATCGTGGCCGGCATCATCGGATTGAAGCTCGCCTGAGGAGGCCGTCATGCGCATGAAGGGCAAGGTCGCGCTGATCACGGGCGCGGCCAGCGGCATGGGTGCCGCCACCGCCCGCCTGTTCGCCCGCGAAGGCGCGCAGATGGTGTTCGTGGCCGATCTGCTCGACGGCGAAGGAGAAGCGGTTGTTGCGGACATCGTGAAGACAGGTGGCAAGGCGGCCTATATCCATCTCGATGTCACCGATGAGGCCGGCTGGGCCGCCGCCATCGAGAAGATCGTCGCGACGGCGGGCGGCCTGGATGTGCTGGTGAACAATGCCGGCATCTCGGGCTCGGCCGAGAAGGATCTCTACGACACGGCGGCCTGGAACCGCCTGATGGGCATCAACTCGACCGGCGTGTTCCTCGGCATGAAGCACGGCATCGCCGCCATGAAGAAAGGCGGACGGCGCGGTTCGGTGATCAACCTGTCGTCGATCTCGGGCATCGTGGGCCAGGGCTACATCCATGTCGGCTACAACGCCTCGAAGGGCGCCGTGCGCCTCATCACCAAGGCGGGCGCGGCCCAGCACGGCCGCGACGGCATCCGCGTCAACTCGGTGCATCCGGGCCTCATGCCGCCGATGCGCACCTCCGGCCGCACGGCCGATCCCGAGACGCGGGCCAAGACCTTGAAGGGCGTGCCCATGGGCCGCGCCGGCGAGGTCGACGAGGTGGCCCATGCCATCCTGTTCCTGGCGTCGGACGAGGCCTCTTATGTCACCGGAGCCGAGCTGGTCGTGGATGGCGGCTGGACGGCCGTCTGATCCTGCTTTCGACCTTGCAGTGGTATCGCGGCCGGCCGCCGCGGGTCAGCGCATGGCCTGACCCTCGCGCCGGTGCACTCTTCCCCACAGGTCTGCGCTCGCGCATAATGCCGCCATGATCGCCGCACGCCCCGTCTCGGGTTGGCGCGCAATGGCCTTTGCCATTGCGCTGATGGCGCTCACCGTCAATTTCCTTCAGCCACTGACCCACGCGGTGTTGATGCGCGACGGCGCGCCCGGCGCGCTGTGGACAGTGTTCTGCAACGCCTCGGTGGCCGATCCGGACAGCCACAAGGGCGAGTCCAAACCGGTCGCCTATACTGGCCACGATTGCTGCCTCGGCCTCGCGCACGCTGCCGCCATGGTCGAGCCTTCCGCGGCTTTCACGCTCGTCGCGCGCATCTCGACGATCGAGTTCCTGCCTGCGCCGTTCGTCGCGCCGACGGCGGCGGGCATTCGCGACGGCCCCAGTCAACCGCGCGGTCCTCCCTCCTTCCCCGTCTGAAGCCTGAAACCGCGACGCGCCCCGCGCGTCGCTGCCGTTCGTCTTCATTTGGGGAATTTCCATGTCTATCCGTCGGGCGGTTCCGGCCGCCGTGCTTTCTCTCATTCCGGTCGCTGCCGTCGCGCAGGATCAACCACAAACGCTGCCTCCCGTGACGGTCGTGGCGCCGGCGCCGGCGTCGCAGGTGCCGCCCCAGTCGCCCTTCGTCGATCGCTTCGCCCTGCCTCAGACCATCGAGAGCACCGACCAGAAGAAGATCGAGCAGACGATCAACATCATCGACCCCGAGGATGCCTTCAAATACCTGCCGAGCCTCCTCATCCGAAAGCGCAACTACGGCGACACGCAGCCCACTGTCGCCACGCGCATGTGGGGCATCAATTCGAGCGCCCGCAGCCTCGTCTATGTCGACGACCTGCCGATCTCGGCCCTGATCTCCAACAACAACACCAACGGCGCGCCCCGCTGGGGCCTGGTCTCGCCCGAGCAGATCAAGGGCGTCGACATGCTCTATGGTCCCTTCGCGGCGGAATATCCCGGCAACTCGATGGGCGGCGTGCTGCTGATCACGACGCGGCAGCCCGAGAAGTTCGAGGCCACGCTGAAGCAGACGGAGGCGGTCCAGAGCTTCGGCATGTACAGCACCTACGGCACCTACACGACCTCCAACAGCGCCGTCACCGTGGGCGACAAGGTGGGCAAGCTCTCCTTCTTCCTGTCCATCAATCGCGAGGAAAGCTTCAGCCAGCCTCTCGTCTTCATCACCAACACGACCATGCCGGCCGGCACGAGCGGCGGCTTCACCGCCGTCAACAAGCAGGGAACGTCGGCCGACGTCGTCGGCGCCGGCGGCCTGCTGCACACGATCATGAACAACTACACGGCCAAGATCGGCGTCGACCTCACCGACTGGCTGCGCGCGAGCTATACGATCAGCTACTGGCAGAACAACCAGCTCTCGACGGCGCAGAGCTACCTCACGGCCACCAACGGCACGCCGACCTTCGGCGGCGTCTCGGGCTTCGCCAGCAACACCTACAACTGGACGGAGCAGCACCTGACGAACGCCTTGTCGCTCAAGACGGATACCAAGGGCAATTGGGACGGCGAGCTGGTCGTCACGCGCTACGACTATCTGACCGACATCCAGCGCAGCCCGGCGGGCGTGCTTGCCGGCACCGGAACGAACTTCACGACCAACGGCCTGTTCGCCCGGCTCGACGGCTCGGGCTGGCAGACCGAGGATGCCAAGGCGATCTGGCGTCCGGACGGCCCGCAGGGCGCCCACGAGGTGAGTTTCGGCGGACATCACGACAAATACGTCCTCAACAATCCGACCTACACGGCGGCGAACTGGCAGGCCTCGCCCGACTACGGCACCGGGCTGACCTCGACCTACGGCATGGGCAAGACCGAGACCTGGGCGCTGTGGCTTCAGGATGCCTGGAAGATCACGTCCGACGTCAAGGCGACGCTCGGCCTGCGCGGCGAGACCTGGACCGCCTATGGCGGGTTCGTGCAGTCGGGCTCGGTCTCGGGCGCCCAGCCGCAGCTCACCTCGACCAATCTCTCGCCGAAGGCGTCCGTAGGCTGGCAGATCAACCCGGAGTGGACCACCAAGTTCTCGTTCGGTGAAGCCACGCGCTATCCGACGGTGTCGGAGCTCTACCAGATCGTCTCGACGGGTGCGACGTTCGCCATTCCGAACCCGAACCTGTTGCCCGAGACCGCGCTCGACTTCGAATGGTACGTCCAGCGCGAGGACAAGACCTCGCGCGTGAGGTTCTCGCTGTTCGAGGAGGACACGCAGAACGCGCTGATCCAGCAGACGCAGATCATCAACGGCACGGCCACGAACACCTGGCAGAATGTCGGCCTCATCCGCAACCGCGGCTTCGAGCTGGTCGGCGAGCTGAAGGACGTGCTGTTCAAGGGCCTCAGCCTGGCCAACAGCGTGACCTGGGTGGATTCGAGGATCATCTCGGATCCGGGCTTCCAGAGCGCCACGGGCACCATCGCCACCGGCCAGCGCGTGCCCTACGTTCCCGAATGGCGCGACACCGCCCAGGTGATCTACAGCCCCACCGACACCTGGTCGCTCGCGGCCTCGATGCGCTTCCAGAGCAAGATGTACTCGACCCTCGACAATTCCGACGTCGTCGCCGGCGTGCAAGGCGCCTTCGACCCGTTCTTCATCGTCGACCTCAAGGCGCGTTATCGGTTCATGGACGCGCTTACCGCCGAGTTCGGCGTCGATAACGTCGCCAACTACCAATACTTCCTGTTCCACCCGTTCCCGGGCCGCACGTTCGTGGCGAGCCTGAAGGCGCGCTTCTAGGCAGTCACGGAGGACCATGATGCGAACCAAGATGCTTCCGGCGGGCCTGCTGTGCGCAGCCGCTGCCTGGGCCATGGGCGGTGGCCTCGCCACCGCGCACACCACGGCCGACCCCGACGAAGCGCCGGCCGGCCAATCCCTGCGGACGGCGTTCCGCGTGACGCATGGTTGCAAGGGCTCGCCGACCACCGCCCTCACCATCCGGATGCCCAAGGGCGTCATCCAGGCCAAGCCCATGCCCAAGCCCGGATGGCAGATCGAGATCAAGACGACGCCCCTCGACAAGCCCGTCGCCGGCATGCACGGCGTCACCATCAAGCAGGCCGTCACCGAGGTGACCTGGTCCGGCGGCCGGCTGGAAAACGCGCAGTACGACGAATTCGTGCTGCTGATCAGCCTGCCCAATCAGCCGGGCGAGACCTTGTACTTCCCGACCACGCAGAAATGCGAGGTCGGCACGAACAACTGGACCATGATCCCGGCGGCCGGCCAATCCCCGCACGATCTGGCCGAGCCTGCGCCTTTCATCCGCCTTCGTGGCGGCGAAGATCATCAACACCACCACTAGCCCCCGACATCCCAAGGAGCCGGACATGAACCTTTCGTTGCGCCTCAGCTTTCTCGCCCTTCTCGTCGCCTTCCTCCCCAATCTCGCGCTCGCGCAGGACTACAAGCTCGGCTCGCTCGTCATCAGCCATGCCTGGGCGCGCGCGACCGCGCCCAGCGCTCCGGCCGGCGCCGGCTATCTCACCATCACCAACACCGGAACGACGGCCGACCGGCTGGTGTCGGCGCGCTCGCCCGTGGCCGGGAGCGTCCAGGTCCACGAAATGAAGATGGAAGGAAGCGTCATGCGCATGCGGGAACTGGAGCATGGCCTCGACATCCCGGCAGGCGCCACGGTCACGCTGGCGCCCGAGCACTTTCATCTCATGATCATGAGCCTGAAGAACCAGCTCAAGCAGGGCGAACGCATGCCCATGACCCTCACCTTCGAGAAGGCGGGTTCGATCGACATCGAACTGGCCGTCGAATCGATCGGCGCGACGAAGCCCAGCCATT
>Ga0335083_10004907_pt1 | contig 16966 bp, 16 predicted proteins | sample Lox_Sample_42_FD_206716 | JGI IMG/M metagenome (GOLD analysis project Ga0335083, IMG submission 206716) | Soil microbial communities from Loxahatchee National Wildlife Refuge, Florida, United States - Lox_Sample_4.2 | ecosystem: Environmental > Terrestrial > Soil > Wetlands | place: USA... | reverse complement strand
TACGCAGCTCCCGCTCGAAACCAACCGCGTCGACCTGGATCCGGACGTGAAGGACGAATGGGGTCTGCCGGCCATGCGCATCACTTGTTCTTCCCATCCCGACGACATCAAGAACATGGAATTCTTCCGGCAAAAATCCATCGAGGTTTTGCAAGCTGCCGGAGCCAAGAAAATTTGGGCGCCCCAGGTCAGCGCAAGCCATAATGGCGCGCACAATCGCGGCACTTGCCGGATGGGGAACGATCCCCAAAAATCGGTGGTGGACAAGTATCACAAGTCGCACGACGTGCCCAACCTGTTCATCGTGGATGGCAGCAGTTTTGTCACCGGCGGCCGCAATCACCCCACGCTCACCATCGAAGCGCTTGCGTTCCGCGCGTCCGAACACATCATTCAGGACGCCAAGAAAGGCACGCTCCTGACTAGGGCGTAGGAGCCGTTCGTTACGACCTTGAATGCCAGTGGATCCGAGTAATCGGCGCTCCGCTGCGCTCGCCGCATCGCAAGACGAGATCTTATGATTCTCAAACAGTACTATCTAGGCTGCCTGGCGCACGCATCCTATCTGATCGGGGACGAGGCCAGTTCGACCGGCATCATCGTCGATCCCCAGCGCGACATTCAACACTACCTGGCCGATGCCGAAAAATTTGGCCTGCGGATTCGCCACGTCTTCCTGACCCATTTCCACGCTGATTTCGTGGCCGGCCATCTGGAACTGCGCGATCGCTGCGGCGCGACCATCCATCTCGGCTCCCGCGCCCAAGCGGAATACGCTTTTGTCGCCATGAAGGACGGCGATACGCTCGACTTTCCGGGACTGCGCCTGCGTGTGCTCGAAACCCCGGGCCACACCATCGAATCCATCTCGATCTTAGTCTTCGATCTCCAGAAGGACTCGACCAAACCGTACGCGGTCCTCACGGGCGATACTCTGTTTATCGGCGATGTCGGCCGCCCGGACCTGCGAGCTTCGCTCGGATGGACAGCCAACGAACTAGGCGGACACCTCTACGACTCGCTGCACAACAAACTCCTGACGCTTCCCGACGAAACGCTCGTCTATCCCGCCCATGGGGCCGGCTCGCTTTGCGGAAAGCAGCTTTCCTCCGACACGGTTTCCTCGCTGGGAGATCAACGGCGTTTCAACTACGCCCTACAGCCCATGGCCAAGGAGGAATTTGTTCGCCTCGTGACCGCGGATCAACCCGACGCTCCGCCGTACTTCACTTATGACGCGATCCTCAATACCCGCGAGCGCGCCACGTTGGACAAAAATCTCGAACAGGTTCTCCATCCTGTCGATCTCTCCGAAGTTCTGCGGATGGGCGATTCCGGGGCTCAAATTCTGGACGTCCGCGATCCCGCCGAGTACGCCAAGGGACACCTCGCCGGAAGCATTAACATTGGGCTCAGTGGACAATACGCGACCTGGGCCGGGACGGTGCTCGATCGAGCCAAGCCCATAGTGATCATCGCCGAGCCGGGCCGCGAGCAGGAAGCCGCTCTGCGACTGGGCCGTATCGGGTTCGACCACGTCAAAGGATACCTCGAGGGAGGCATGGAAGCGCTGGCCGGCCGGGCCGATTTAGTATGGCCGACCGAGCGCGTCAGCGCTCCCATGGTGGCGGAGGAGTTGGCCGGCACGGACCCGCCGCTGGTGCTGGATATCCGGAATCCTCGCGAGTGGGCGGCCAAGCACATTGACGGCAGCGTGAATATTCCGCTGAATCATTTGCAAGAGCGCATTGCCGAAATCCCGCGCGACCGCCGCATTGCCGTCCATTGCGCGGGCGGCTACCGTTCTTCCATCGCCGCCGGCATCCTGCATCAATACGGGATCACCCATTTGATCGAAATGGCCGGCGGCCTGGCAGCTTGGGATGCCGCCCACTTGCCGGTTGTTTCACCAGCCTAACCGCGGGCTGGCTGAACGCTTCCGCTTTTTTTCGATACTTCGGTACTGCAACAATGGGCGCATGGCGTTGGTCGTTTTCTTCCGGGGTATCAACGTTGGGGGACACAGGGCTTTTCGCCCGAGCGTGCTCGCCAAAGAACTGGGCACCTACGATGCCGTGAACGTGGGCGCCGCAGGCACGTTTGTCATTCGTAAACCTGGCTCGCGCGCAAAGTTCCTTGCCGATTTGCGCCGGAAGCTGCCGTTTGAAGCAACAATTGCTTTCTGCGACGGCAGTGATCTGATGCGACTAGAGATGGGCAATCCGTTTGGAACTGAGCCACCGCGCGCGGATGTTGTTCAATTCGTAAGCATCCTGTCGCAGGCCGGGCGCCGCGGAGTTTCTCTTCCTATTGCTCTCCCCGACGATGGGGAGTGGCTGGTGCGGATCATCGGCTCGAAGAATCGTCTCGTGTATGGGGTGTACCGCCGCCATATCAAAACAATTGGCTATCTCGGCCAGATCGACAGGCTTTTTGGGGCGCCGGCGACAACGCGCAGTTGGAACACAATACTCTCAGTGTTACGGATTCTGCGATCTCACGAGCCCGGCAAGTAGACTGCCTAAGGTGGAATGTGGATCAAGCTGACCTTGCCGTACGCTATACTGGTCGGGCGTTTTCTGACTCGATCTAACTTTTGCAGGAGATCAAAAATGAGCTTGCGCATAAATGACGAAGCGCCTAATTTTTCCGCCGAAACCACGCAAGGCCCCATCCAGTTCCACGAATGGATCGGCGATGGCTGGGCGATCCTCTTTTCGCACCCCAAAGACTTTACTCCTGTCTGCACGACGGAACTGGGTTACATGGCGGGGCTCGAGCCGGAATTCGCAAAACGAAACTGTAAGATTATCGGGCTGAGCGTCGATCCCGTGGGCAGCCACAGCAAATGGCAAGCCGACATTGAGGAGACGCAGGGCCACAAGGTGAACTACCCGATGATCGGGGATCCGCAACTGAAAGTCGCCAAGCTTTACGACATGCTGCCGGCTGAAGCTGGGGAAACATCGGAAGGCCGTACCGCCGCAACTAACGCGACCGTGCGCACCGTGTTTGTCGTCGGGCCCGACAAAAAAATCAAACTGATGTTGAGCTATCCCATGAGCACGGGGCGCAACTTCGACGAGGTGCTGCGCGTACTCGATTCCATTCAGCTCACGGCCAAGCACAAAGTTGCCACGCCGGTGAACTGGAAGCACGGCGACGACGTAATCATCCTGCCTGCGGTAACGGAAGAAGAAGCAAAGCAGAAGTACCCGGGGGGCTGGAAGTCGCCCAAGCCGTATCTGCGGATCGTCGCACAGCCGAAGTAGGGTCCGCGGCGAGTGCCGAAACTTAGAAGCTCTCGCGTTCCGTCCCCCGGAAGCCAACGCCCGAATGCGTGTTAGTCTGCACCTGGAAATGGCCAAGGTGTATGATGACTGCAAACTGCGCGGATCCGCGCGGGGAGGTTGAAATGGACGGACGCATCTTCGGTCGACTGGCTCTGATCACGGCCGGCATGAGTTTCGCAATATTGCCGGCATACTCTCAAACGGCAGTCGCAAATAGCGGGCGCCAATCAGAGGCGAGCCTCGCTGTGCGAGAAGCAGGCGCTGCCGCCAATAACGCTCCCGAACCCTGCAATCACTCGCCTATTTGCGCCTGGGGACGAGGACGCAGCGCGATTGTTCATGAGCAGCGCACTCCCGATTTGAGTTTCACTTTCGCTTACCCCTTTGCTCTGCCGCCCGGATTGACCGGCGGTGTCTCGGCGGTCGCCATGAATTCCAAAGAGCATCTGTTTGCTTTCCAGCGCAATCCCGCCGGCCAACCGCAGTTATTTGAGTTCGACCAGAATCACAAGCTGGTCCGCACCATAGGCGAGGACGCGATCGGCCATCAAAACAAAGCACACGGCATGGCCATCGATGCGCAAGACAATATCTGGATCTGTGACGAGAACGGCGACACGGTAATGAAAATAAGTCCCGATGGCAAGCTGCTCATGACCATCGGCGTGAAAGGACAGCGCGGGGACTGGGATGAGCCCGCGGGACAAAGGCTCCTCTGGCAACCCCTGGCCGTCGCCTTCGGACGGAATGGGGATGTTTATATTGGCATGGGTCACGCCAACGAGAGTCCTAATGACACTGATCGATCCCCAACTAACAAGAGCGGCGCGGCACGCATCCTGCGCCTCGATAAGAACGGCAAATTCATTCAACAATGGTTTGGCAACAACGCGGGACCGGGACACTTCAGCATGGTGCATGGCCTGGCCGTCAATCCCAACAATGGCAACATTTATATCGGTGACCGCGAGGAGTATCGCGTCGTCGTTTATGACGAAAATGGCAAATTCATCAAAACCATCCAGATGAGAAATCTTGTTTGCGCCCTCTACGTCGACCCCCATAACCAACTATGGATGGCAACCGGTCAGGATGGCCAGATCTTCAAGATCGACTGGGACGGCAATGTGCTCGGCGCAATCGGCAACGGGCCGGGAAAAGGGGAAGGACAGTTCTCAGAATCCACTTACATGGCCATGGATTCGCATGGAAATCTATTTGCCGGAGATACCGGCGTTGGCCGTGTCACGGAAATGGTCGCCGCTAAATAAGTGATGTGTCCCGCGAGGAAATTATGAACCGGGGAATCAGGTTATCGCTCGCAGCCGCATTTGTGGCCCTGGCCGGCCATCCCTCCACGGCCGAGGTTCTCGAAAAGACCACGACGATCGGTGGAACCGCCGTGCATTACAAGGTCGTGCTTCCAAAAAATTACGATGCCGGCAAGGCTTATCCCGGCGTTCTCGGATTCGGCGGCGGACCTCAGACCATGAACGTAGTCGATAGCGTCATTGCGAGGAACTTCAAGGATGAGGCGGAGCGGCGTGGCTACATCGTGGTTGTCCCCGCGGCTCCAAACGGTCAGTTATTTTTCGAGGGCGGCGAGAGCATCTTCCCCCAGTTCCTGAAACAGATTCTGGCCGACTACAAAATCGAGGGCAACAAGTTCCATATCGCCGGACCGTCCAATGGTGGCATCGCGGCATTTCACGTCGCTTCGCTCAATCCTCAATATTTCCTTTCGATCACTGCTTTTCCGGGATATCTCTGGGAGCCGACCGCGGCGCACATCCAGGCCATCTCCAAAATGTGCATAAACATGTTCGTTGGCGAGCTGGACCCAATGGGATGGCAGGATCTCATGCAGCTGCAGTCGTCGAAATTCCGTGAGATGGGCATGACCGCGCAATACACAGTTGAAAAAGGCCAGCCTCATCGTTTGGAAACACTGGCAGGACCGCACGCGAATCGCCTCTTTGATTTGTTCGAACAGGCCCAACACGGCTGCGGAAAATGAACTGTTAGACCTCGGAAAGCTAGCGAACCCTGCCGCGGAGGTAACATGAAGTCCTGCTCCGCGTGCCTGCGGAGGTTTTAGGAGAACTGGAATGACTGGACGAAGAACGCTGCAAATTTCATTGCTCGCCGCTGCCGGGTTGATCTTAGGATCCGGCCTGGCTTCAGCTCAACTTGCGCAACAGCCGGCCGACAAGTACATCGCCGCGATGGACCGGCCGGACCGGACTCTGAAGATCGACGAGGTTATTGAGAAGCTGAGACTCAAGCCGGGAGACATCGTCGCCGACATCGGTTCCGGCAGCGGCGTGTTTTCAATTCCGATGGCAAAAGCGATCGCCCCAAACGGAATTCTGTACGCCGTCGATATCGACCAGAAGATGCTCGATTTTGTCGCTGAACGCGCCAAGAAGGAAGGCGTTACCAACCTCCGCACCGTGTTGGGCGAATACGATGACCCCAAGCTGCCCGTGAAAAATGTTGACGTGGCCTTTTTCCATCGTGTGTTGCACATGATTGAACATCGGCAAACCTATTTAAACGCGACCGCGACATACCTCAAACCGGACGGACGAGTCGTCGTGATCGACAAGAATCGAGAAAATTCACCGGACAGTTGGATGTGGCTGAACCAGTCCGACGTGGACACCTGGATGGCGGCGATCAGTTTCTATCCCGCGGAGAAATTCGCCGTGTTCGACGACCGGTACTTCGTCAGCTACCAGCGTCCGTATGGCAACAGCGTGCTCCTGAAGAAGCGCTCCCAGAAGCGGGATTAAGTCTCCACCGGCTCCGTGCGGTCCCTAATTTTGCCCTCTTGATTTTCGCCAAATCTTCGCCTATGATGTCCTGGTACCGATTGATTCTCCCTGAAAGGAAATGACGTACCAATGACGATCAAAGACGCTTTGCTGCCTGAATTCGATCAGGAGATGGCCAATACCCGGAAGACCCTGGAGCGCGTACCGGAAGATAAGTTCGCCTGGAAACCGCACCCCAAATCCTTTAGCATGATCTCGCTAGCCACCCACATCGCCAACATGACCGGCTGGACCGTGGAGACCATGACCAAGGATTCGTTCGACATTTCACCGCCCGGCGCGCCGCCTTACAAGGAAGAGCCGGCAGCTTCCCGCGCCCAGCTACTTGAGAAATTTGACAAGAGTGTCACTGCGGCCCGGGCGGCACTGGCGGGCGCCACCGATGAGGCCTATCTCAAGAACTGGTCGCTCCTGGCTGGCGGTCAAACGCTTTTCACCATGCCCCGCTTCAACTGCATCCGGGCGTTCGTTATGAATCACGTCATCCATCATCGCGCGCAGCTGGGCGTGTACCTGCGGCTGAACGACATCCCGGTGCCGTCTATTTACGGTCCCTCGGCCGATGAGGGCAACATGTAGCTGCTTACGATGCTGAAGCGCGGCTACAGGACGTCGGCAAAACCGCGCTTCAGATGGCGGAAAAACAAACCGCCGAAGACGAACGCCGTGATCGCGTAGGCGGCGATGATCAGGAAATCGTGCAACCTCGGAACGCGGTAGGACAGCAGGCGATCGCGGTAGGCGCGCACCATGAACGCCAATGGGTTCAGGCGCACGATGAAGCGCACCTGCTCGGGGATCTGTTCCTCGTTAATGAAGATGGGCGTCAGCCAGAACCAAAACGTCAGGACCACGGAGAGAACCTGCGCCGTGTCGCGCAAATAAACTTGCAGGCTGGCCACAATCCAGCCCACGCCCACCGCCAGCAGGCCGATCAGCAGCATGTACACCGGCAGCGAAAGCATCCACAGGCTGAAGTGCCCAACGTACAAGCCCACTACGGCGATCACCAGAACCAGCACCATCAGATGTCCGGCCAACGAAGAAAGAAAGATCGACACCGGCACGATCTCGGAGGGGAACACGGTCTTAGTGATCAGGTTGGCGTTCTCGAGCAGGGAGGATGCCGAGCGCGTCACGGTTTCTTGAAACAGCATCCATGGAAGAAAGCCGCAGAACAAGAACAACGCGTAGTTGTGAGTCACCTCGTTGGGCGGCAGGGTCTGATGCAGACAGACTTGAAACACGAAAACCCAGCTCACCAGCATCACCAGCGGATGGATCAGCCCCCACAGCCACCCGGCCGCCGAGCCGACGAACCGCTGCTGAAAGTCGCGGCGCACCAGTTGGGCCAGCAGCGTGCGGCTGCGGACTAGGTTGCGCACAAAATGAACACCCGGAATTCTCATCCGACCTCAGGTTACTATAAGCCTGGACCATTCCGCCCCGGAGCGCCCCATGAAGGCCTGCATTCTTCGATCTCCCGCGCCGATTGAAACCAATCCACTGGAATTCACCGATGTCCCGAAACCCGAGCCCGAAGCCGGACAGGTGCTGGTGCGGGTGCACGCCTGCGGGATCTGCCGGACCGATCTGCACGTGATCGAAGGCGAGCTCGCGCTGCGCAAAATGCCCATAATTCCAGGACACCAGGTAGTAGGCGTGATCGAGTCGGCGGGCGCGAACGCGACACGCTATCCTACCGGAACGCGCGTGGGCATCGCCTGGCTGCATTCGACCGACGGGACTTGCGAATATTGCAAAGCCGGCAAGGAGAATCTCTGCAACCATCCCACCTTTACCGGATACACGGTGGACGGAGGTTACGCCGAGTACGCGCTCGCTCAGGAAAGTTTCGTGTATCCGATTCCGGAAGGCTTCGGCGATTTGAAAGCCGCGCCGCTGCTGTGCGCGGGCATCATTGGATTTCGTTCGCTGCGCCTTTCCGGGATCGGTCGCGGTGGACGGCTGGGGCTGTACGGCTTCGGAGCGGCCGCGCACGTCGCCATTCAAGTGGCCCGGTATTGGGGAGCCGAAGTCTACGCGTGCACGCGCGATGAGCGGCACCAGAAACTGGCGCTCGAATTGGGCGCGGTGTGGGCGGGCGGAACAATTGCGGATCCGCCGGCCAAGCTCGACAGCGCCATCATCTTCGCTCCGGCCGGCGAGATCGTACCCGCCGCGCTCAAGGCTCTGAAGAAAGGCGGGACGCTGGCGCTCGGCGGCATCCACATGAGCACCATCCCGCCGCTCGATTACGATTTGCTGTATCAGGAGCGCGTGGTCCGCAGCGTCGCCAACAACACACGCCAGGACGGGCACGATTTTCTGCGGATCGCGGCCGAGATCCCGATTCACACCGAAATCGAGGTGTTCCCGCTGCGCGAAGCCAATCGCGCGCTCAACGCGCTCAAGAACGACGCCATCAGGGGCGCGGCGGTATTGAAGCTGGATTAGCTGGGTGAAATGACCCACGCTGTCTGCTAAGGCATTGCGTCATAAGAGCCTACGGCCAGACATCGTCGCAGCGGACCAGTGCGGAGCTTCAGCGAATCGAAGCCATATGGAACCCTGTCCTCCGCCAGGCTGTGGCTGGCACGCGGCGTGCATTCTTCTCAGATGAAAGGCGGTACGCCATGCAAACCTTCGAGAAGATCCTGTTCCCGGTAGACTTGTCGGATAACTGTACGGCGACGGCGCCGTTCGTGGAAGCGCTCGCAAAGAAGTTCAACGCGGAATTGACCTTGATGCATGTGCTGGAGATTCCGCCCGCTTATTTCACGGATTGGTACGGATATATATCGCTAGTGGACACCCAAGCCATCCGCGACGCACGCCAGGGCGAATTCGATCAATACCTGAAAGACCGGTTCGCAGGGCTCCACGTTCAGCGGATTCTCGAAGAAGGCGACCCGTCGCGAATCATCACGAAATTCGCCGAAGAACATGCTACGGATCTGATCATGCTTCCGACGCATGGATACGGCATCTTTCGGAGTTTGCTGCTGGGTTCGGTAACCGCTAAGGTGCTGCACGACGCGCTGTGCCCGGTCTGGACCGCCGTACACGTAGAGAATGCGCCGCCGGCTACGGCCTCTTTCGAGCGAATCATGTGCGCCGTGGACCTGACGGATTCGAGTATCGCCACCATGCGCTTCGCCTCCCAGTTGGCGCGCGATTTCAATGCCAAGCTTTGGCTGGTGCATGCCGTGCCGGCGCCGGAAGCCGGGCCGGAGCGATACTTCGATTCCGATTTGCAGAAGTTCCTGGAAGAAGACGCGCGCAAGACCATCGGGAAGATGCAGGAGGCGGCCGGTATCGCGGCGCAGCTCTGCGTCGGCGCAGGCGAGGTCGCGCATGTCGTGCGAGAAGCGGCCACGCATCACAATGCCGATTTGGTGATCACCGGACGCGGGCATTCCATTCGCACGCTGGGCCGGCTCCGAACGAATGTATACGCGATTATCCGGCAATCGCCCTGTCCGGTGATCAGCGTTTAGGTTTAGTTGGTTTTTGTTCCGTACAGCCGGCGATACACTTCCGCATTGCGCAGCACGCTTTCGACGTAGTTGCGCGTCTCGTTGAAAGGAATGCTCTCGACAAATTCGGCCGGCTCGTGATAGCTTCCGCTGCCGAGCCAGGTGACGACCCGCGATTTGCCTGCATTGTACGATGCCAGGGCTGCTTCCCATTGGCCTTCCAGCTCATCGGAAAGAGCCTTGAGGTAGTAGGTGCCGATCTTCAGATTGGTGTCCGGGCTGAACAGCATGCTGGTACGGTAGCCGCGAATTCCCAGCTTGCGGCTCAACTGCCTTCCGGTGGCGGGCATTACCTGAGTGAGGCCGCGCGCGTTGGCGCGTGAAACCGCTTTCGGATTGAACTCCGATTCCTGCCGAATCAGCGCCGCAACCAGGAACGGGTCCAGCGAGAGCGGGCGGCAGAAATCTTCGAGCTGTTTGCGATAGGGCAGCGGGAATGCCAGCCGCCAGAATTTGTCGGGCGCGGTGTCCAGCGACATTGACAGATAATCGGGAGCGTAGCGCTTGATATAGCGGATGCCCTGATCGGGCGACTGGCGGCGGGTGGCCAGTTCGGCCAGTTCCAAAGCCATGATTTGCGACTGGCCATCGGTTTTCGCGCCGAAGCGCAGCTCGCCCTCGGCCAGATCGTCCAGGCCCGCGCTGGCTAGCAGGTGGGCGCGATCAATACGCTGGCGCGTCAAGGCGCTAGCCTGAAAATTTTCGATTTGCCGCGGCGGCAGCTTCAGCGTGCCGAGAAATTGCCCGGTTTCCGTGGAAAGGGCGGCCGAGGAGATGGGACTTGATTCGAGCCGCTCGCGCGCTAGCATGGCGTAGTAGTAATTCGGAAACCGGTCATTGATTTCCTGGTAGTAAGCGCGGGCGGACCCGGGATCCGATTTCAGCTCAGCAATCCGTCCCAGGAAGTAAAGAGCCGGGGTGCTGTGGTCGGAATTGGGATAACTCTTGAGATACTCCTCGAACGATTTCTGCGCACCGGTCTGATCTTTCAGATATTGTGTCCAGGCGATTTTCCAACGACAGGTGGCCGATTGCAGATCGTTGGGAAACGAATCCGAGCAGGTCTGATAGAGCGGTTGGGCCTGATCGGGTTGTTTCTGAGCGCTGTAATAGTCGCCGGCCGAGATCAATGCGTCGCGGCGCCAGGGGGAGTGGGGATAAGAGGCGGAAAGCCTGGCCAAGGTCGCGTTCATGTCGTCGACGTGGTCGAGCCGCCGCTCGGTCTGCATCAGATAGTACAGCCGCTCGGCTTCGACTTCACCGGCTTGCGCCTCGAAGGAAGTGAGCTGCGCGTAAGCCGGCTTGTTGTCGCGCGCCATGTAATGGGCCACGCCGATGCTCACGCGGGCCAGGTCCAAGTCCACACCGCTCAAAAGGGGTTCAGCGCCGGCCAATTCCTTAGCGGCGCGGGCGTAATCGCCGGCCTCGAGCAATTTGAGACCACGATGGAAGAGTGGGGCAGGCTGCAAAGCTGGATAACGCACCAGAGCTTCGGCGGCGTCGGAAGCTTCCTTCGACAGTGGATAGTCGACATAGATCTTCTGATAATGCTCCAGGGCGGTAGCCGAGTTAGCGACGGCTTCATTGGCGCGCGCGAGCAGCAATTCAGCTTGCGGAGCCGCGAGGTCGGCGCGGTGCTGTTCGATGAAGGGAATGGCTTGCGCGGCGTGGCCGTCTTCGATTTGCGCGTTGGCTTCCAGCACAACCGACTTGCCGACCAGCGGCGAGGCCGGGATAAAACGCCAGAGCGGCTCGAGTGTTTTCTCCACGCCTGAGAAATCGCGCATTTCCGAATCGCAGACCGCGCTCAAATAGTCCACGTAATCGGCGAGCTGCGGCAGACGTTTTTGCGCGCTTTGCAAATGCTTCAGAGCATCGCCGAACTGACGCTGGTCCACTTCGGTGGCACCCAGGGCCAACAGGGCCAATGCGCCGTTTTGATCGTTGCGATGCAATTCGGCATAGCGAAGCACAGCGGCCCGTGTTCTGGGATTCGGGGTCTTACGGTAGCTGGCGGCCAGTGCGTCGAGGCTTTGCGCGGAAGCGCCCAGCGCGCAAAAGACGAGCAGCAGGCATAAGGAAGCTGTCTTCATGCCATCGGTCCAGGATAGGTGGGTCCTAGTAATTCGACGTCGCCGTGGGCCAGTGTGTGTACGAGCTCTTTATGGAGGTAATCCGGCATGCTCTCGGAGCCGTCCATAAACACACGCCGGAAGGCCTCCCGCGCCGAATCGATTTCGGTCTTCAGCGAGGCGTACAAGTCGCGCCCGGCGCGGCCGTTCTTGACGTGTTGGTCTTGATACAGGCGTATTTCGGCCACTTGTACTCTGGCAAAGCGTTGCGCTTTGAGATGCAGATCCCGCTCGGCGGAGTCGGAGGGCGCAGCTATGTTTACCAGGCCGTCGGCTGCTTTCTCCGATCGGCTCTCCAGCACCGCCCCGGCCAGCGTAGCCAATAATTCCAGGGCCTCCGCCTGTAACCTACCCGGACCCGCCGCATAAAGCAGCGCGATCACTTGCCGGTTGGCCGAGACCGGGAACAGGTGGAATCTGCTGTCCGCCGCCTCGCCGAAAGAGGCCGCGATCGGCGTAGACATCTCGCCTCGCGTGCGCACGGCGACCACGGTGTCCTTGGTTTCCACGGCGGTTCGAAAAGCGGGCGCCGCATCCAGCGGAACATCTTCCACAACCTCGCCGCGCGACGACCGTTCCAGGTGCAGCGAAGCCCCTCCCGGCAGCGTGAACAGCGCCGCATGCTCGCAAAATGCCGCGCTGGCGTCCACCAGGACGTGCCCCCACTGGCTACCCGGCGAGCGCAAACGCCGCGCCGCATGATTCAAGTTAGCGATGTCCTTGGATTCGCGCGTCTCCAGCAGTTGCTGTAAGCGACCGAATTGACGCTCGGCGGCGTTCAACTGCTCCCGCAAGCTGTTGTGGGTCTCGGCGAGAAGGGCGCTGATCTGATCGTTCATTGCCGCCGCTATCATCTATTGTATCGGACGACAACCCGAAACACTGCAATTCCAAGGGCGTACGCAAGCACGCACAGTACTAGCGCTCGGGATGAACCGGCAGCAGCATACCGGTCAGGCGCACTGGCTTGTGGCCGCTCATCAGCTCCAGCACAATTCGGCCGTCCGCCTGGCTGGCGCCTTGACCGACCAGGCTGTCCTGTCCTAACGCGACCTGAAGGTTCGAGAGCACCAGCCGCGGGAGTCCAGACAAGGGCGCGATGCGGTATGCACCGGAGATGGCGTCCACCTGCGCGTCCGGAGCGAGTGCGATCTGGCGGCCCTCAAACGTTCCCTCCGACTGCACATTGAGCAGCAGATTTTGGCCGATCCCGCTGGTGTCCAGCTCGCCATCGACATCCAGCTGCCCGTCCCGATAGCTGAGATTTTCGATGTTGCCGCTTAGCCGGTAAGACGGAAAGGCTTTGGTGAGGCTCACGGTTACATCGCCGGCCGCGTGCATTGGATCCAAGTCCAGCTGGGCGTCCGACAGGGTAATCCTCGGCCCCAGCCATTTCATGCGTGCCTGAAATTGCCCCATCTGCGCGTCGCCGTTCAATACACTGGCGATCTGAATGGAGGCATCCAGCGAGCGGTTTTCCAGCCACTTGGGCAGCGGAGGATTGCGCCGGAAAGTGCGCGCCAGAAAGCTTTCGCTACGGTGCAGCGTGGGAAGCATCAAGCGCTCCAGTTCGGCCAGCTTCAATTCCGGGATACGCAGACGCAGGAGGTTCGGCTCGGCGGCTTTGGGATCGTAGCGGTACTCGCCTTCCAGTCGTACGGAACCAACTCGCGCGCGCATGCGGCTGATCTGAATCTGGTTCTGCTTCATCTCCACCGATGCGCTGGCCAAACGTACCGGTGAAGCCAGGCCAGGGATATCCATCAGGCCGTTTTGCACCTCATATTCACCGGTCCAGACGCCCGCGCCATCGTCTTTTCGGTCAAACGCGATCCAACCCCTCCAAGTGCCCTGCCGCAACTCGCCGAGCAACGGGATGGGAGGCGTTTCCCCCAGGCGGTCCGCGCCGCCCTCCACTTCGGCGATGGTCAATTGAGGGCTTGTAATTCTGAAGCTGGCGTGGCTGTTATCGAACGCATATTGGCCCTGTATCGCGGCCGACTGATCGTTGTCCAATTGCACGCTGACGGGATCCAGAGTCACATTCTTATTGGTGAAGGCGAGCCGCGCGGAATCGAACACCGCGGATACGGATTGAGGAAATTTGACCGAGGCCGATTCGAGCAGCAGCTCGCCCTCCAGGCCGTTTCGATTGGAGTAACCGATGGCGCCGTTGATCTTTCCATCCACTTGTACGCCGTCCGCCAGCGGCGCTCCCATGTGGCGCGCGGTTTCAACCAGCGATGCGGCGGGCAGATCGTGAAACCGTATGCTGGCGTCCCAGTTGGCATTGGCCAGGTAATCGCCGATACCGAGCTGGATCGAAACCGGTTGCGGCTGTCCTTCATTCGCGAAAGTTTCCAGATCCAACCGATGGGCGTTCAAATCGAGCACACCGCGGTAATGCATGGTCCAGCCCTCGCCGTGGGAGGGCATCAGATCCCAACGATGGATGTCGTTGATGTTCAGGCTGCCGGTAACCTCGATCTTATCGAGCGGGCCCGCGAGCTGCGCCTCGGCGATGGTGAAGCCGTGTACGCCGAGGTCGCGCGCATCGAAGAGCTGCACGATTTCCGACATGGAGGTGCGCTCCAGGCGAACGCCCATAGTGAGCCGCTCGGCGCCGTGGGGGCCCGCGCGCAAGAGCCCGCGCGCGCTAATTTGGCCGAAGGTCTGGCTTCCGCGGTCGGTTCGGGCTGGAACCCCTGAAAAACGAAGCACGAGTTCGCCTTGCTCGTTGGGATACACATCCACGTCGGCCTCGCTGATATAGAAAATTGATTTGGTGTCGCCGAACTTGAAATTCAGGCGGCCGCCGCTGATCTGAATATCCGGGAATGTCTGCGGTGCGGACTTGGCAGCCAGGGGCCGGTCGAGCCACGGCTGAACGTTCCAGGCCCCCTCGGGCGTCCTAACCAGGTTCACGCTGGGCGCGTCGAGGTGGAGGCTGGAAAAAGCCAGTTTTCCCGCCAGCAGGCTGGTCAGCCGGACGCGCGCGCGCATCGATTCGACATAGGCGAACGGTTCCACCCCAGCCGCTGGATCATCGCCGATGACCACCCGCTCGACTGTGAAGCCAGGGCCCGTAAACAGGTTCAGGTGCACAGCGCCGATCTCGACCCGACGATTGAGTGCGGCTTCCAAGGCGGCCCGGATGCGTGGCCGCAAACGGTCGGCACTCAAGAATGGCGCAAGCGCGCCGGCGGCCAGCACCGCCAGCAAGACGATAAGAACCGAGCGCCGCAGAGCTTTCATGGCAGACGCGGCGATTCTTGGGCCGCCATCAAGCCGGCGTAAGCCGCTGGATCGTCGATATCGGTAACTACGGCTGGATCGTCCACCTCGAAATAGCAGGTTGCGTTGACATAGCGATGGATCACGTCGCTGGCCATGGCCGTTTCCGGGAGTGCCAGCAGCTCGTCCACCAGCGCCCGCGCAATGCATACCGGATGCCCGTGCTCGCCGGCGTAGACAGGTACGGTGACAGGAGCGCGCGCGGCCTGAAATTTCGATGCCAGCGCCTGCAATGTGGAGGCCTGGAGATGGGGATGGTCCACGGGCGCGAACAGAACCGCTGCGGCGCTGGCCGGCATCGCTGCCAGGCCGCATCGAAGAGAACTGAGCATGCCGCGCTCCGGATCCGGATTTACGGTAAACACAGCCGCGCCCGGAGATTCCAGGCCCGCGCGGATTTGCGGCGCATTGTGCCCAAGCACCACGATCACCGGATCGCAAACCAGCGCGAACAGCCGGATCATCCGGTCCAGAAAAGTTTCATTCTGGAAGCGAAGCAGCGCTTTCGGCCTTCCCATTCGGCGGGAAGCGCCACCCGCGAGGATCAAGCCGGCGATCGAGCCGCCGGGTGTCACTTGAGGACGGCGCGCGACGCTTCAGTGGCGAAGATCGACTTAGCGGCATTGCGCCATTCGGTATCCGGCGTGCGCCGTAGCGCGATCATTTCCGCCACCACGGAGATGGCGATCTCTTCCGGCGTGATCGCGCCGATCTCGAGTCCCATGGGCGCGAAAATGCGCTCGAAGGCCGCGCGCGGGAGGCCCTCTTTTTCGAGCTGTTTGATCACCCCGATCACCTTGCGCTTGCTCCCGATCATGGCGATGTACTTGGCGTTGGTTTCCACCGCCCAGCGCAGCACGCGCATGTCGTCGCGATGCCCGCGCGTCACGATGATCAGATAGCTGGTGTCGCGAATGGCGAGCTTCGGGAACACGTCTTCGTATTCTTCGGCGAAGACCTCATCGGCCTCCGGGAAGCGGTCGCGATTGGCATAGCTTTCGCGATTGTCGATGATCACAGTGGCGAAGCCGGCCAGGGTGGCGACTTTGGAAATGCTTTTCGAGATGTGCCCCGCGCCGAAAATAAAAGTGCGCGGCTGAGGCACCACCGGCTCGACGAAAACGCTCAATTGGCCTCCGCAGATCAGCCCGTTATCGTAGGCGGCGTCCTGTCCCAGGCTGAAGTTCATGTGACGCGCGCGTTCCTGCTGCATCACTTCGCGCGCGGCGTTCCAGACCTCGGCCTCGACGCAGCCGCCTCCAATGGTCCCGATCATGGAGCCATCCTCGCGCACCAGCAGCTTGGCCGATTCGTAACTGGGAATGGACCCGTTGACCTGGACGATCGTGGCCAGCGCGCACTTCTGGCCAAGCCGGCGCAGGCGGACCACTTCCTCGTAGATGTCCATTCCATTGGATTATACCTTGCTGGGCGGGCAGTATCGTTCCGGGCCAGAATAGCAACTTGACTATGTTATGATGACCATAGTCATGCCAGAGAAAATAGCCGCTGGAAAGTTCAAGGCCAAATGCCTGGGCTTACTGGACGAAGTGCAAAGGCAGCGTAAGGAGATCGTGATCACTAAACGCGGTAAGCCGGTCGCCAAGCTCGTGCCGATCAGCGGCGATCGGCCCAGCTTCATCGGGAGCATGAAAGGAACCATGGAGATCGTCGGCGATATCGTGTCGCCTATCGACGTCGGATGGGAAGCCGATGAATGACGGTCCACTGCTCCTCGACACACACTGTTGGTTGTGGGCGCAGTTGGGTCTCACGGAGAAGTTATCGCGCGCAGCCCTTTCCGCGATCCGGTCAGCCGAATCCACGGGACGGTTGCAGATCTCAGTGATCTCGGTTTGGGAACTGGGGAT
>Ga0335083_10004905_pt1 | contig 16973 bp, 13 predicted proteins | sample Lox_Sample_42_FD_206716 | JGI IMG/M metagenome (GOLD analysis project Ga0335083, IMG submission 206716) | Soil microbial communities from Loxahatchee National Wildlife Refuge, Florida, United States - Lox_Sample_4.2 | ecosystem: Environmental > Terrestrial > Soil > Wetlands | place: USA... | reverse complement strand
GAGCCCGAAGGTCATCGGCCAGAGCGAGCCCGTGCGCGCCCAATTCACGAGCTTGTCGAGCTGTGCCACGACGAAACCCTTGTCCTGGATATCGTCGGCCGCGCGCTTCAACAGCGCGTCCTGATCGGCACCTGGAGCAAGCGCTCCCTTGGCCTCCGCGCTCATTCCCATTCGAGCGCTCCCTTCCGCCACTCGTAGATGAAACCGACCGTCAGCACCGCGAGGAATACCACCATCGACCAGAAGCCGAACATGCCGATGCTTCCGAGCGTAATCGCCCAGGGAAAGAGGAAGGCCACCTCGAGGTCGAAGATGATGAAGAGAATGGCGACGAGATAGAAGCGCACGTCAAACTTGCTGCGCGCGTCGTCAAAGGGCTCGAAGCCGCATTCGTAGGGCGAGAGCTTTTCGGAATCCGGCTTTTGGCGCGCCACGACGTAGGAAGCGACCACCATCACGAGGGAGAGGGCGACGGCAATGCCGAGAAAGACGAGGATCGGCAGATACTCGCGCAACAATCCATCCATCGCGCGGTCCTCCTTCCACTCATCGCGTCGGTGATTTCAACGACCGGTGATGGCGGGAGCGACGGGGCTCGAACCCGCGACCTCCGGCGTGACAGGCCGGCGCTCTAACCAACTGAGCTACGCCCCCGCAGCACTCGTTCCGAGGCGGCGACTAGTACCCCGCGCCCCCAGGGGTGTCAAGCACCGGAGGTCGCTACTTCTCTGCTGTTTTGCAAGGGGTTTTGCCCGAAAGTTCCGTCCCCCGACATCAATCTGTCATGCGACGAAGCCGGCGACGAAGCTGGTGGGCGATGAGGGATTCGAACCCCCGACATCCTCGGTGTAAACGAGGCGCTCTACCGCTGAGCTAACCGCCCGCGCCCAAACGGATAAGGATGTAACGCGCGAGCGCCCCTGCCGCAACCACTGCGCGCCGAGAGCAAGATGCAACGAGGGCCGGCTCACCTTGCTCGGGCCGGCCCTCGGTTTATGCGCGGACGATCTCCGTCAGTTGACAGCGTCCTTCAGGCCCTTTCCGGCCTTGAATTTCGGCTGGATCGAAGCGGCGATCTTGATTTCAGCGCCCGTACGAGGATCGCGGCCCTTCGAGGCCGCCCGTTTTTTCACCAGAAAGGTTCCGAAGCCGACGAGGCGCACCTCCTGCCCCTTCTTGAGCGAGCGGGTGATGGAATCCAACACTGCATCAACGGCCTTGGCGGCATCGGCCTTCGTGAGCTCCGTTGCCGTTGCGACGGAGTCAACGAGTTCATTTTTGTTCACGAGCTGGCCCCCCTCCTATTTCTTGCGCGGGTCGATCGCGGACGCGCTGTAACAATTGCGGCGGAATGACCGCAGATTTTAAATCCGTGATCTCGGAGGCGTCAATTGCGCAGCAGCGAGAATCCCCAGCTTTCATGCGGAGTCTCGCGATAGTGCGTGATCGTGGCGCGCAAACAACAAGGCCGCCGATGGGTCGGCGGCCTTGCTCGGTTGGATGAACGTCGCGCGCGAAGAGCTTGCGGCGTCAGTGCGTGATGACTCCCGGCTGCTCCGTCGTCGCCGGCTGCGGCAGCACCGGTTGCGTCGCCGTCGCCTCCTCGCTCCACTCGATCGGCACGATCGGCCTCACCAGCGCGTGCTTCAGGAGCTCGTCGAGGGAGGCCACGGGTACGATCTTGAGGCCGTTCTTGACGTTGTCGGGGATCTCCGCGAGGTCTTTTTCGTTCTCCTTCGGGATCAGCACCGTCGTGAGGCCGCCGCGCAATGCCGCCAACAGCTTTTCCTTGAGGCCGCCGATCGGAAGTACGCGTCCCCGGAGCGTGATCTCGCCGGTCATGGCGATGTCGCGGCGCACGGCAATGCCCGTCAGCACGGAGACGATCGACGTCACCATCGCCACTCCTGCCGAGGGCCCGTCCTTGGGCGTCGCGCCCTCGGGCACGTGCACGTGGATGTCCTTCCGGTCGAAGAGCGTGGGCTTGATGCCGAAGGCCGCGCTCCGCGACTTCACGTAGCTCTCCGCCGCCTGCACGGACTCGCGCATGACGTCGCCGAGCTTGCCGGTCGCGGTCACCTTGCCCTTGCCGGGTACGGTCACGGCCTCGATCGACAGGAGTTCGCCGCCGACCTCGGTCCAAGCAAGGCCGGTCGTGACGCCCACGAGATCGGTCTCCTCGACCTCGCCGAAGCGGAAGCGACGCACGCCCCCGAACTTCTCGAGGTTCTTCGCGGAGATCGTGAGGTGCTTGCGCTTCCGCATGGCGATTTCCTTGATCGCCTTGCGCGTGAGATTGGCGATCTCGCGCTCGAGGTTGCGGACGCCTGCCTCGCGCGTGTAGTAGCGGATGAGATCGCGGAGCGCGTCCTCCGTGATAGACCACTCGCCCTTCTTGAGCCCGTGCTGCTTCACCTGCTTCGGGATCAAGTGCCGGCGCGCAATCTCGACCTTCTCGTCCTCGGTGTAGCCGGGGAGGCGGATCAGCTCCATGCGGTCGAGGAGCGGTTGCGGCATCCGGAGCGTGTTCGCGGTGGTCACGAACATCACGTCGGAGAGGTCGTAATCGACCTCGAGATAGTGGTCGTTGAAGGTCGAGTTCTGCTCGGGGTCGAGCACCTCCAGCAGCGCCGAGGAGGGATCGCCGCGCCAGTCGGCGCCGAGCTTGTCCACCTCGTCGAGGAGGAAGAGCGGGTTCGATGACTTCGCCTTCTTCATGCCCTGGATGACCTTCCCGGGCATCGAGCCGATATAGGTGCGCCGATGTCCCCGGATTTCGGCCTCATCGCGGACGCCGCCCAAGGACATGCGCACGAAATTGCGGCCGGTCGCGCGCGCGATCGACTTGCCGAGCGAGGTCTTGCCGACGCCAGGCGGGCCGACGAGGCAGAGGATCGGTCCCTTCACCTTGCGCATGCGCTGCTGCACCGCGAGGTATTCGAGGATGCGTTCCTTCACCTTCTCGAGGCCGAAGTGATCGGCGTTCAGAACCTTCTCCGCGGACTTGATGTCGCGCTTGATCTTGGTCCGCAACTGCCATGGAATCGAGAGCATCCAGTCGAGGTAGTTGCGCACGACCGTCGCCTCGGCCGACATCGGGCTCATGGTGCGGAGCTTCTTCACCTCCGCGAGCGCCTTGTCGCGAGCTTCTTTGGACAGCTTCGTCTTGTTGATGCGCTCCTCGAGCTCCGCAAGCTCGTCGCGACCCTCCTCGCCCTCGCCGAGCTCCTTCTGGATCGCCTTGAGCTGCTCGTTCAGGTAATACTCGCGCTGCGTCTTCTCCATCTGGCGCTTCACGCGCGAGCGGATGCGCTTCTCCACTTGCAGCACGCCGATCTCGGCCTCCATGTAGCCGAAGACCTTCTCCAGACGCTCGGAAATGGTCTCGGTCTCCAGGAGCTCCTGCTTCTCCGGAATCTTGAGCGCGAGATGCGAGGCGATCGTGTCCGCGAGCTTCGAGGGGTCCTCGATCTGGTTGATCGAGACCAGCACCTCCGGCGGGATCTTCTTATTGAGCTTGATGTACTGCTCGAATTGCGAGACTGCCGTGCGCGCGAGCGCCTCGAGCTCCTGCTGGTCGCCTGGCTTCTCCGCGATCGTCTCGCCATAGGCCTGGAAGAACGCCTCGTTCTCCGCAAAGCGCAGGATGCGCGCGCGCTGGCCGCCTTCGACCAGCACCTTGACCGTGCTGTCCGGGAGCTTCAGCAACTGCAACACCGTCCCGACCGTGCCAACGGAATAGATGTCGCCAGGTGTGGGATCGTCCTGCGCGGCGTTCTTCTGAGTGACGAGCAAAATCTGCTTGTCGTCCTTCATCACGTCCTCGAGCGCCTTCACGGACTTCTCGCGTCCGACGAAGAGCGGCACGATCATGTGCGGGAAGACGACGATGTCGCGCAGCGGCAGAACCGGAAACAAGGCACCGCGGGAGAGCTCGAACATAAGACCTCTTTCTCGGACTGACCCCTATGGCAGGGAATTCGTCCAGGCACGGAAGGACCGCGCGGCTCGACCGGCCGCTCGGCAACCTACGTAAGGTGGCGCTTCGGCGCGCCCAGTCAAGGGCTAGAGCTGCCCTTACGGACGAGACTCGCGTTTACCAAGAAATTAGGCGCCAGTGCCGGTATCGCCGCGACGGTCCGAGTAGATATAGAGCGGCTGAGCGCGGCCTTCTGCGACCTCTTTGTTGATGACGATCCCGCTCACTCCATCGAGACCCGGCAGCTCGAACATCGGATCGAGCAGGATCGCTTCCATGATCGAGCGCAACCCACGCGCGCCCGTCTTCCGATTGATCGCCTTAAAGGCGATCGTCCGCAGCGCCTCGTCGTTGAACTCGAGACGGACATCCTCCATCTCGAACAACCGCTGGTACTGCTTCACGAGCGCGTTCTTCGGCTTGGTGAGGATGTCCACGAGCGCGGCTTCATCGAGATCATCGAGCGTCGCCACGACCGGGAGCCGTCCGACGAACTCCGGTATGAGGCCGAATTTGAGCAGGTCCTCCGGCTCGAGGTCCTTGAGGATCTCGCCGGTCTTGCGCTCCTCGGGTCCGCGCACCTCGGCGCCGAAGCCGATCGAGCTACCCTGCCGGCGCTGCGAGATGATCTTCTCGAGGCCCGCGAAAGCGCCGCCGCAAATGAAGAGGATATTGGTGGTGTCGACCTGGAGGAATTCCTGCTGCGGGTGCTTGCGACCGCCCTGGGGAGGCACCGAGGCGATGGTGCCCTCCATGATCTTGAGGAGCGCCTGCTGCACGCCTTCGCCGGAGACGTCGCGGGTGATCGAAGGGTTGTCGGACTTGCGGCTGATCTTGTCGACCTCGTCGATGTAGACGATGCCGCGTTGCGCGCGCTCGACATTGTAGTCGGCGGACTGGAGCAGCTTCAGAATGATGTTCTCGACGTCCTCGCCGACATAGCCCGCCTCGGTGAGCGTCGTCGCGTCCGCCATGGTGAAGGGGACGTCGATGATGCGCGCGAGGGTCTGCGCGAGGAGCGTCTTTCCGGAGCCCGTCGGGCCCACCAGCAGGATGTTCGACTTCGCGAGCTCGACGTCGTTGTTCTTGGCGCCGTGAGCGAGGCGCTTGTAGTGGTTGTGGACGGCGACGGAGAGCACGCGCTTGGCGTGGGCTTGGCCGATTACGTAGTCGTCGAGCACCTTGCAGATGTCGCGCGGGCTCGGCACTCCGTCCCGCGACTTGAGCACCGTCGTCTTGTGCTCCTCGCGGATGATGTCCATGCAGAGCTCGACGCACTCGTCGCAGATGAACACGGTCGGGCCCGCGATGAGCTTGCGGACCTCGTGCTGGCTCTTGCCGCAGAACGAGCAATAGAGCGTGTTCTTCGAGTCGCCGCCGCTTGCCTTCGTCATGGCCGCTCCGTCAAGGGCCGGGAAAGAGTCCCGGCACCGCGTCTCCGCATCGTCCCTAAATGTGCCCGGCAACGCCGATTCCAAGCCAGGCCGACGCGGCTAGCAACATAGAATTCAACAATATCTACGGCCGTGCAATCAATAACTAGTTAAAAAAGCGTTTTCTCAACGCAATGCGCGGTCTTAGGGATCAGGATTGCGTCTTCAGATCCTCCCGCGGCGGGCGGTTTACCACGACCTCGTCGAGGAGGCCGAAGGCCTTCGCTTCCTCGGCGGAGAAGAATTTATCGCGCTCGACCACGGGCTCGATCACGCTGAGCGCCTGGCCGGTATGCCTCTGATAAATCTGGTTGAGGCGCGCGCGCAGCGTCAGGATTTCGCGCGCCTGGATCTCAATGTCCGTCGCCTGGCCCTGTGCCCCGCCCGAGGGCTGGTGCAGCATGATCCGGGCATTGGGAAGCGAGAAGCGCTTGCCCTTGGCGCCCGCGGTCAGGAGCAGCGAGCCCATCGACATCGCCATCCCCAGGCAGACCGTCGAGACATCCGGTCGCACGTATTGCATGGTGTCGTAGATCGCGAGGCCCGAATTAACGACGCCACCGGGCGAATTGATATAGAGGTTAATGTCCTTGTTCGGATTCTCGGATTCGAGATAGAGGAGCTGAGCGCAAACCAGGCTCGCGACGGTGTCGTCGATCGGGCCCACCAGGAAAACGATCCGCTGCTTCAGCAGGAGCGAGTAGATGTCGTAGGCGCGCTCGCCTCGATTGGTCTGCTCCACGACCATCGGCACGAGCTGATTAACGTAAGTCTCATAAGGATCGCGCATCACCGCTCCCATCTCGATGGATACGAACCGCTCCTAGCTCTTAGGGCGCCGCCTCGGGCATCGGCCCGCTGAGCGCCTCCGGCTTCGCCGCCTCGTCCTCGTCGTCGTCCGCCAAGAGCTCGCTCACGGGCACGCGCCGCTCGCTCAGCTTGACCTGATCAAGGATGTGATCGATGACCTTGTCCTCGAACATCGGTGCGCGGATCTGGTCGATCGCCTCGGGGTGATGGCGGTAGTACTCGATTACCCGCCGCTCCTGCCCGGGAAAGCGGCGTGCCTGCTCCGTCAGCGCCCGATTGATCTCCTCGGGCGCCACGGTGATATTGTGACGCCGCCCCACTTCCGCAAGCAGCAGCCCCAGGCGGACGCGGCGCTCTGCGATCGCACGATATTCGGCTTTGATCTCGTCCTCGTTGACGGGCTCCTCGCTCGGAGCGCCGCCCGCTGCCTTCTGCCGGTCGCGCTCCTGCTCGTACTGCTGCCAGATGGCGTTGAACTCGATGTCGACCATGCCCGCGGGCACCGGGAATTCGTGCCGCTCCGCGAGCTTGTCGAGAAGGGCCCGTTTCAGGCGCTGACGCGCGAGATCCTGGTAGTCGCGCTCGATCTGCTCGCTCACGGCCTCGCGCAGCTCCTCCAGCTTCTCCATGCCGACGGCCTTGGCGAGGCTGTCGTCAATGGGCTGCTCCGTGAAGCCCCTCACCTCTTTCACTGCGACCTCAAAACTCGCGGCCTTGCCTGCGAGGTCGGCTGCACCGTAGTCCTGCGGGAAAGTGACGCCGACGGTGCGGGTGTCGCCGGCCTTGGCGCCGAGAATCTGATCCTCGAAGCCCGGAATGAAGGTGCCGGTGCCGAGCTCGAGCCTATAGCCCTGCGCCGTCCCACCCTGGAATTCCTTGCCGTCGACCGTGCCCTTGAAGTCGATCACGACGGCATCGCCCTTCTCGGCCGCGCGGTCCACCACCTCGCTCTTGCGCTGCTGGCGCGCCATGCGCTCGAGAGCGCTCGCGACGTCGGCCTCCGGCACCTCCGGCCGCAAACGCTCGAGCTCGATCGACGCGAAATCCGTCGGCTCGATCTCCGGGAGCACCTCGACGGCAAGCCGGTATTCGAGGTCGGTCCCCTCGTTGAAGGCGACGATCTCGACCTTCGGCTGCAATGCGGGACGCAGGTTGCGGCTGCGCAACGCCTCGGTCGAGCTGTCGTTGACCGCGCGCTCGATCACCTCGCCCATCACGGCAGGGCCGTAGCGGCGCTTCAGCACCTTCATCGGGACCTTGCCGGGTCGGAAGCCCGGCAGGCGCGCGGTGCGGCCGATCTCGCTCAAGCGGCTCGTCATGCGGCGCTCGATGTCGGTTGCCGCGACGACGACCTTGAACTCGCGCCGCAATCCCTCGGTATTGGTTTCCGTGATTTCCATGAACGCTGGGTCCGGTTCGAAATTGGGGCGCCGGTGAGGCGCCCGCGCGATGAATTCGTCGGGTTAGGCGGCTGTGGTGCGGGCGGAGGGATTTGAACCCCCACGACTCGCGTCGCTGGAACCTAAATCCAGTGCGTCTACCAATTCCGCCACGCCCGCGACCTTCCCTTTGGGGGCGGCTTAATAGCACAGGGAGACTGGCAGGGGAACAGCACCCTCCCCTCAGCCCGCGCCGCGCGGGCTCCCGGGAGTGAGCGCCAAGGTCAGGAGGATGCCCGCGCCGAGACCCGAGGCATGGCCGGCAAAGCTCACTTGCGGAGTCACGAAGTCGAAGACGACTTGCAAAGCGATCCCCCAGGCGAGATCGCCGAGCCGCTGCGCCGCCTGCACCGAGCGATGCTGGAGAAAACTCCGGGCGCGCAGGACGAGCTGCGCGCCAACGAGGCCGAAGATCGCCCCGGACGCCCCCACCAGAAGCTCGTCGTCGACCCAGCCCGCTTGCACCAGGAGCAGCACTCCCGCCGTCGAGCCGATACCCGACAGAAGGTAAACGAGGAGCGTCTTCCAATGCCCGATCGTGCGCTCAACCCAAGGGCCGAGGATCGCGAGCGCCGCCATGTTGAAGGCGATGTGGAGCCAGCCGAAATGCAGGAACATCGCGCTGCCGAGGCGCCACCACTCGCCGCCCCCGACGATCGCCCCTGCCCACATCGCTCCGAGACGGCCGAGCACGTCGAGGTCCTCGCTCCCGCCGAGCGCGATTTCCACGAGGAACATCGCGAAATTGGCCCCGACGAGCCCAAGAATGATCCAGCTCCCACGCCAAAACCCCAGAAATCCAACGGGCCGCCGGCGCCCGTCTCGCGCGCTCGCCTCGATCGCGGCAACCGCGCGCCAGCCGACCCCGTCGAGCGCAAGTTGCGGGCTAGCGATACCGTTATCCAGGCGCTGGCGCGCGTAGAGCGCGAGCGTTCGGTCCGCGGCGCCGGCCGCCAGCCGTTCGAAGTCGCGCCGCGCCGTCTCTTCGTGACCGGCGGCCAATTCCGCGGTCGCGAGCCAGAACCGCTTGAGCTCCGCCGGCAACCGCGCGAGCGCGCCCTCGAGGAGGCCCGCGACTGCGTCAACCTTGCCGCAGAAGGCCAGCACCACGAGCTCGACCGCGTGAGACACAAAGCCGGTCTCGCCCCGCAGCCTCCCGGCCTCGAAGACCAGCTCCCGGATATGACCGGTCTCGCCGAGCGCGCGCAGCCTCATTGCCACCAGCGTGGGATCGTCCCCGGGAACCTGCTGCAGCATTCCCCGCCAATCTCCGGCAATGCGGCAGAGCTGCATGTGAAGGCTCGCGTAGACCCGCCAGGAGAGTCCCGGGCGAACCAGCAGCTCGGACATCCGAGCAGTCGCCCGCTCGAGCTCGCCGCGCTGAGCCAGGCGAAGCGCCGCGATCGCCTCTGCATTCCGGCCCCAGCCGTCGAAGGGCTGGAGCAGGCTGAGAAGTCGCGCGCTAAGGCCCGCCGCGCCATAGCGCTGCCGACCTAGGCTGTGAATGGCAAGGCGCACCAGGAGCGAGGGCAACACGATGATCGCGGCCCAGAGGCTACCCACGATCCAAGGGGCGGACATCGGCACAGTGAGATCGCTCACGAGCGCCACCAGGAGCACGGCCACGCATTTGATTGCCCAAATCCGGGCGTCGCGGATCGCCCGGCGCCCGAGGCGCACGAGCATGATCACGCTGGACGCGACCGCGATCCAGAAGACCGCCTGCGAGAGATCCATTCCGCTAGGACGCGCGATGCCCGGCGAGAGCGGCGCGGGCCGCCGCGTCGATGATCGCGTCGGCGTCGAGACCATAGACGCGATAGAGGTCGGGAACGTCCCCGGATTGGCCGAAATGCTCGACACCCAACGGCTCGACCCGATGCTGTGCGACAGACCCCAGCCAGGAGAGCGCGGCGGGATGGCCGTCGAGCACGGTCACCAGCGCCGCCCGCTTCGAGAGCGGTGCGAGCAGACGGGCAACGTGGCTCTCGGCGCCTCGGCGGAGACCAGCGAGCCAATCCCGGTGCAGCCGCTCGGCTGAAGTCGCGACGAGCAGGCCCGCGCCCGGCACGTCTTCGAGGATCTGGGCGTGAGCTGCAATCGCCTCTGGCGTCACGGCACCCTGGCAGACGAGCGCGAGCTCGGCGTCCGGCGCGGGCGGAACCAGCCAATAGCCGCCGGCAATGATCGCCGCCTGCAGCTCTGGGCTCATCGCGCGCTCCCGCTGCTCGATCGGGCGCGTCGAAAGGCGAAGATAGAGCGAGCCGCCGTCCGGAGCCTGCATGTGCTCGAAACCCCAGCGCATCAGCACCGCGAGCTCATCGACGAAAGCGGGCTCGAAGCTCGCAAGACCGTCCTGAGCGATGGCGATGAGCGGCGTCCCGATCGATTGATGCGCGCCCCCCTCCGGCGCGAGTGTGATCCCCGAGGGCGTTGCCACCAGCATGAAGCGCGCATCCTGGTAGCAGCCGTAGTTGAGCGCATCGAGGCCGCGGGCGATGAAGGGATCATAGAGCGTGCCGATCGGCAGCAGCCGCGCGCCGAAGATCGGCTCGGCAAGACCGAGTGCCGCGAGAAGGATGAAGAAGTTGTTCTCGGCGATCCCTAGCTCGATGTGCTGGCCCGCCGGCGACATCTGCCAGCGCTGGGCCGAGACGACCTTCTCCTCGCGGAAGACGTCCGAGCGCTCATGCCGATCGAAAAGACCGCGGCGATTGACCCAGCCGCCGAGATTGGTGGAGACCGTCACGTCCGGCGAGCAGGTAACGATGTGCTGAGCAAGCGCGCCATCGCTTGCAGCGAGCTCGCTCAAGATGCGGCCGAACCCCTCCTGCGTCGATTGCCGCCGTCCCGCCGGGACCGGGAAGCTCGGAGGAACTGGCACCGTGGCCGCGGTCCGACGTCGCGCGCCCTCGGCCGCGAAGGGCACGGCGGCAAGGAATGCCGCAAGCTCGGCCTCCGGCAGGTCGAGGCCGGCGAAGCGATCCCATTCGGCGCCCGCGGGAACGCGCATGCTCTCCTGGAAGGTCGCCATCTGCGCTTCGTTCATCAGCCCCGCGTGATTGTCCTTGTGTCCTGCGAAGGGCAATCCGAAGCCCTTGATGGTGTAGGCGATAAAGCAAGTGGGCTTGTCGTCCGCAACGCCGTGGAACGCTTCCAGCACGGAGGCCATGTCGTGCCCGGCGAGGTTCGTCATCACGGCATGGAGGCTCTCGTCGTCATGCGCGGCGAGAAACGCCCGGATGCCCGGGAGCTTGCCGAGATCGGCCTCGAGATGCCGACGCCAGCCCTCCCCTCTCTTGTAGACGAGGGCCGAGTAGAGCGAATTTGGACAGGCATCGATCCAATCCCGGAGCGCCTCGCCATCTGGGCCTGCGAAGGCACGCTCCAGCTTCTTGCCGTATTTGAGAATGACGACGCGCCAACCCATGGTGCGGAAGAGGTCGTCGATGTGGCTGTAGAGCCGGTCGCTCACGACGGCATCGAGGCTCTGGCGGTTGTAGTCGATCACCCACCAGAGGTTCCGCACGTCGTGCTTCCAGCCCTCGAGCAAGGCCTCGAAGACGTTGCCCTCGTCGAGCTCGGCATCGCCCACCACCGCGACCATCCGACCCGGCTTGGTCCCGGGAGCAGCCAGGTTCTTCAGCCGAACATAATCCTGCACGAGCGCCGCGAAACTCGTGAGCGCCACGCCGAGCCCGACCGAGCCCGTCGAGAAATCGACGTCGTCGGTGTCCTTGGTGCGCGAGGGATAGGACTGGGCGCCCCCGAGCGCGCGGAAGCTCTGAAGCTTCTCGAGCTTCTGCTGGCCCAGGAGATATTGGATCGCGTGAAAGACCGGGCTCGCATGCGGCTTGACCGCGACCCGGTCTTGCGGTCGCAGCACGTCGAAGTAGAGCGCCGTCATCAGCGTCGCGACGGACGCGCTCGAGGCTTGATGCCCGCCGACCTTGAGGCCGTCCCGGCTCGGGCGCAGATGGTTCGCGTTGTGGATGGTCCAAGACGAGAGCCACAGCACCTTCCGCTCGAGTTCCGTCAACATCCGGAGCCGCAAGGGATCGAGCGTGCCTTGCCGAGCTTCGGACGGAGGAGGAAGCGCGGAGCTGGAGGTGGCGAGGCTCATTCCCTATCGACCTCTGGACCGGTTTCGGCGGGTTTGACCGAGTATATGGAAGTGCCGAGACCCGGTCACCCCGGCAGTCGGCCAACTCCTTGATCCTCGCATCGCAGTTCGGACGGAGATTTGCCGTTGGCTCTTGCGCTCGTCTTCATGTCATGAAGCGGCCGTCGCCCCGACGGCCGCTGTGTCGTAGAACTCGAAGTAGGAAATTACCTTCCCGTCCTTGAAGCGCCATACATCGACTTTGGGGGTGTCGAAGCCTCGCCCCGTGCGCTTGTGACGCCACGCAGTCGACCCCAGCGCCACGATGGTGTCGCCCTCGCAGACATAGCGATCGATCGTATAGTGCTGCATCTCGAAGTCCGAAGTGAGCCCCAGGAGATACTCCCTCACCTCCATCGGGCTCTTGCGGGTTTTCGTCCACGGGATGCCCAGCCCCCCATTTGCCAACGATCTGAAGTCGACTTGGTTGGCGAGCAGCCTGAGCCAGGTGTCGATGCTCTTGCCCTTGGTCGCGTGCCATTCGCGGTATGCCGCCTTCAACGGTTCCATTCCGGCTTCCCATTCGGCCATAGCTGCGTCCTCCTAATTTGAAGTCCCTTGCCCCGAATGCCGCCTCGCATAGATAGCAGCATGAACTAGGCCGCATCGAAACGAGAGGTAGTGAAATGCACCGCTCCCGCCTCTGCGCCGTGCTCATCGACTGCAAGGCCGCCGACATCGACGAGGCTGCCCGCTTCTGGGCCGAGGCGCTCGGCCGTCCCGTGGACCCGAGCCACCCGAGCAGCCGCGGCAATTATCGCATGCTCACGACGCCGCCCGATGAGCCGATCGTCGAGATCCAGCGCGTCGAGCACGAAAGTCGCGTCCACATCGACATCGAAACCGACGACATCCCCGCCGAGGTCGCGCGTCTGGAGAAGCTGGGCGCCACGGTGGTTGCCCGCCCAGAGCGATGGGTGGTGATGGAAGCTCCGACCGGGCAGCGCTTTTGCATTGTACGCGTGCAGCGCCCTGGCTTTCCCAAAAACGCAAACCGCTGGAGCTAAGCCGGCCGCGCCTCGACCCTATGCGGGCTGCGACGGGTAGCTCGAGCGAAATGGCTCCCGCCGGCGCACGCGCGTCGCGGGGAAGATTGCCGTCACGGAGGTGCCGACATCGGGCGTGCTGTCGATGACCAGTCGCCCCCCATGGAGTTCCACCAACGCGCGCGAAAGCGGCAAGCCAAGGCCCGCACCGCCGTTTCTGCGCGTCAGAAGATTGTCGACTTGGCGGTAAGGCTGCAGCGCAACAGTGATCTCGCTCTTCGTCATTCCGGCTCCGGTATCGATGACCCAGATCGCGAGACTGCCATCCGCGCGGACGCCAGCCCCCACCGCGACATTGCCGTTCTCGTGCGTGAACTTGATCGAGTTCGTGAGGAGGTTAATCAGGATTTGCTTTACGCGGAGCTCGTCGGCAATCAGTACCGGGAGATCCTCCGGAACTTGGCTCTCGATCGCGATCCCGGCGGTTTTCGCCCGCTGCTCGACGAATGCCGTCGCCACGGATACGACGGCTCCGACATCGACCATGTCGTCGCGCAGAGCGAGCCTGCCGACCTCGATCTTCGAGATATCCAGGACATCGTTGACGATTAGCAGCAGGTGTTGGCCGGCCTCGAAGATGTCGTGCGCGTAAATCCGGTACTTCGCGGACGCCTCGGGGCCCAGCCTCTCGTCCCTGATCATCTCCGCAAACCCCAATATCGCGTTGAGCGGCGTTCGCAACTCGTGGCTCATATGCGCGAGGAAATCCGACTTGGCGCGATTGGCCGACGACGCCTCCGCTAATCCTGCCGTGAGCGTCACGTTCCTCACTTTGGTTTGCACGGTATCGACGAAGGCTGCGTAGCCGTTGGCGATTACGACGACGAGGCCCAGGAAGAAAAATGCATACATCGCAGCCATGGCGTGTATCACGGGCTCGCCCTCGACGAGAGCGAAGAGCACGAAGATCGGGATGGCCGCCGGTGCGAGATAGGCAATGCACGCGACGGGTTGCATCGTCATCGATGCGACTGCACCGGCGCAGACGCCGCCGACGACGAAAGCGAGGAAGAGCTGATGCGGGAGCGAATCCCAGGGAAAGGCGTAGACGACGGCGATGCCCCAAAGCGATCCCGCGAGGAAGGACCAGATCGTCGCGCGAACCAGAGCGCCGCGCCCGACGCGTAGCGGCGGTGGCCAATCCCGGCGGAGCCACCAGCGCCGGAGCTGGATGGTGGAGAATGCCGCAAAGAGACCAACCCAGGTCAGGATCGCGACGTGCGGCACGCGATCCCAAAATACCCATGCCGTTACCGCGGCGTTCCCGACATTCCCCGCGGCGTGAATCGGTGCCTGTCGCGCGAGTAGCAGTACTTGCCGAAGACGGATCTCGCTCTCGAGATCGGGAAGGTCCGCTTCGACAAGTCCGCGGATTGGCGTGCACTGGGTAATCCAATGCAAGACGTCGCGGGGAGCGCGCCGGATATTAACCCAGGCCGGCCCCAGATTCAGCGCGTCGCGACCGATTGATAACATCTCAGAAAGACCGAACTTGCATCGAAATCAATGGACTGATCGCGGAGGGGGCCGGCGCCCCGGTCGTCTACCCTCTCTAGAGAGCTTGGCGGGCGAAACCGCGATTTCAACGGTACTCGACCACTTTGATCTTTTGGGTCTGACCGAATCGGCGCGCGGCCCAGCCATGATATAAATCCCGAGGGAGGCCATTATCAGCGGGAGAAGGCACCGTGGCAGGCCCTGAAGACCGAAACCCCCTTCCCAGCGCGGAGGCCAGAGAGCAGATCCAGTCCCTCATTCGAGGCTATCGGATCGCAGCGGCGGTCTACGTCGCGGTCCGTCTCGGCATCCCCGACCTGTTGGCCGATGGGCCCCGTGAGGTCGACGATCTCGCACAAGCGACGGCATCGCATGCGCCGAGCCTGCGCAGGGTCATGCGGGCCCTCGCCGCGGTCGGTGTTCTTGAAAAGGTCGGGCCAAGCCGCTTCGCTCTGACCCCTGCCGGAGCGATATTGCGCGCGGACGATCCGGATTCGCTACGACCGTCCATACTGTTCACGCTCAACGAGACGCACTGGCGGCCCTGGAGCCGCTTGCTCCATACCGTGCAAACCGGCAAGACCGCGTTCGAGGACGTGCACGGCGTCGGTCTCTTCGACTATCTCGCTGCGCATCCCGAGGTGTCAGCGCTGTTCAATGCGGGAATGGCCGGCAACTCGCCCGCTCATGCGCGCCTCGTCGCTGCGAGCTACGACTTCTCGGGGATGCGCCTGGTCGTCGATGTGGCGGGCGGACGCGGCAGGCTGCTCACCGCAATACTCGAGCGAAACCCGCAGCTCCGCGGCGTTCTCTTCGACCTGCCGCACGTCATCGAGGAGGCTCGTCTGCTGGTCAACGATGCCGGCGTCGGCGCTCGTTGCGAGTTTGTCGGCGGGAATTTCTTCGAGGCTGTGCCGAGCGGCGGCGACGCCTACCTCCTGCGCAACATCATCCACGATTGGAAGGACGATCGGGCCGTCGCGATTCTCGAGAGCTGCCGCCGCGCGATGGCGAGTGCGGCGCATCTTGTCCTCGTGGAGCGCTATCTTCCCGAGGATCCTCGCGAGGCGGTGCCCGTCCATCACGCCGACTTGGAGATGCTCGTCAACGTCGGCGGACAGGAGCGCACGACGGAGGAATACGCCGCTCTCCTGGAGCGCGCCGGCTTCCGGCTCACGCGCACGATCCCCTTGGGGCGAGCCAAGGAGGCGATGGGCCACTATCTCGTCGAGGCGCGACCCGCCTAGCGACTGACGTACTAGGAGACCCGCTCGCGGTAATTGCTCACGAAGGACCGCAGCGCGAGGATGCGCGAGCCGCCCTCGATACGGCCGGCATCGGCGCGCGCAAACTCGACGACGAAACGAACGTGGGGAATACCCACGGGATCGGAGCGCAATCCGACGACGGTCGCGGTCTCCACGAATTTGTGCCGGTGCTGCCGGCGATAACTGTCGCCGGGCTTCACTTCGGCTGGCGCCTTTTGGTTGCTCAGGCGCGCGAGCAACAATCGCGTCATCGATCCCCCTCTACCCCCCGAGCCGGTGCGCGGTTGCCCGTCCCGAGCGGGCAGACAAAGACCGGTATTGGTACTTGAATAGTAATTCACCCAATCTATACAAAACACATAACCGCCGATTATTTCGGGGTCAAGCATATCGGCAACGCGAAGGTGCGAATTTGTGGCGGCTCTCGGAGTTGGATTGAAACTCGATCAGGTCCGCGCGAGGCTCCTGATTGCGCTCGAGGCATTGACCTTGCCCTCGCCGGCATAGGCCATCTGGTTCGCCTCGACCTCGTCGAGCGGGTAGAGGTAATTGATCATGATCCCCGCGGATTGCTGCATGCCCTTCTCGGAGCGGTCGGCGAGCCAGTTCAGGCGCTCGACGCGCGCGCCGTTGCTGAGATGGAAATGCTCGACGAGATCGAGCGCCCTTCCTTGCGTTGCTTTCTCCAGCAGCAAATACCGCGCGCTGAGGCGCAGGAGAGGCGCGCGCACGGCCTGGACTAGCTCCGCATCCTCGTGCCAGTGCGGTCGTGCAAGGACCCCTGCGAGGCTGCGCGCGCCCTTTTCCGTCGGAAGCTCGCTCAGGACCTTGCGCTCCGCCGGCAGCAGGAGCGCCTCCTCGCCGGCGGCAAGCCGCGGGTCGAGCCAGGCGCGGAAACCCGGGACGGGCGAGAGCGTCGCGAAGATCTTGAGATGCGGCTGCTCGGCCGCGAGGTCGCTCGCCACGCGCTTGATCAGGAAATTCCCGAAGCTGATCCCCGCGAGCCCGCGCTGGCAGTTCGAGATCGAGTAGAAGATTGCGGCATCGGCGCTTCCGGGATCGCCGAGCGGCGCGCTCTCGTCGAGAAGCGCGTCGACGTTGTCGGACATGCCCTTGACGAGCGCCACCTCCACGAAGATCAGCGGCTCATCCGGCATGCGCGGATGGAAGAACGCAAAGCAGCGCCGATCGGCCTCGAGACGGTTCTTGAGGTCGGCCCAGGAGCGGATCTCATGGACGGCCTCATAGACCGTGAGCCTCTCCAGGAGCGCCGCCGGCGAATTCCAGGTGATCCGTTTGAGCTCCAGGAAGCCGATATCGAACCAGCTCCGCAGCAGCG
>Ga0335083_10004904_pt1 | contig 16973 bp, 14 predicted proteins | sample Lox_Sample_42_FD_206716 | JGI IMG/M metagenome (GOLD analysis project Ga0335083, IMG submission 206716) | Soil microbial communities from Loxahatchee National Wildlife Refuge, Florida, United States - Lox_Sample_4.2 | ecosystem: Environmental > Terrestrial > Soil > Wetlands | place: USA... | reverse complement strand
CAATCCGACAGAGAGTTCAACCATCCGAATCGGTGACCCGGCGCATCACGCGGCCGCATTTGTTGCAGGTATCGCAACCGTCGATTTCTCGTCCAACCCGAATGCGCTTCCGGTCGTCGTCGATTCAACGACCGGCCAGCTGGCAACGGGTGCATTCATCGTTGGGCCGCAAGGCCCGGCGGGACCCGCAGGTCCGACCGGTGCGCAAGGACTGCAAGGCTTGCCGGGGCTGGCGGGCTCGACGGGTGCCACGGGGCCGGCAGGGCCTGCGGGGCCCCAGGGACTTGCGGGGGCCGCGGGACCAAGTGGCGCGACGGGACCTGCAGGACCGACGGGCGCAACGGGAGCCGTCGGTCCGCAGGGTGCGGCCGGTCCAACCGGACCGCAGGGTCCTCCCGGTGTCATTTTCGACGCGAACATCAACACCTGGGGCGGTCAGAATGCGCTGAGCGGCAATACCGGATCTGCCAATACTGCCTTCGGTTACAGCGTGCTCTCGGGTCCGACGACGGGTGGTGAAAACACCGGCGTCGGAATCAACGCGCTTCGCCAGACCACATCCGGGTCCGCCAATACGGCCTTTGGAGCGGATGCGCTTGCGGCAAATACAACCGGCTCCAATAGTACGGCGTTTGGAGTGGCGACGTTGCAATCAAGTTCGACCGGCTTCGAAAACTCTGCTTTCGGCTTGTTTTCAATGACTCAACTCGCTAGCGGATCTGAAAACACTGCGATAGGCACGGGGACCCTGTTTGGACTCACCAACGGCAACTACAACATCGCCGTCGGCGCCGCCGCGGGTCAGAGCCTCACGATCGGTGACTACAACATCGACATCGGCAACTCCGGAAGCGCCGGCGACGGCGCCGTCATCCGGATCGGCGATGCGGCTCATCACCATGCGACGTTCATTGCCGGCATTCAAGGCGTGACCACCGGACTGCCTGGCGCCGCGGTCGTGGTCGACGCGAACGGCCAGCTCGGCACCGTTTCGTCGTCGCGGCGGTACAAGGACGATATTCGGCCGATGGGTGTCGATAGCGAACGACTCTTGAAGCTTCGGCCGGTAACCTTCCGATACAAGCAACCGAACGCGCACGGACAGCGGCCGCTTCAGTTCGGGCTTATCGCTGAAGAAGTGGCGGAAGTATTTCCGGACCTCGTCGTGCCCAACGGCGCCGGTCAACCGGAGTCCGTCGCGTACCACCTGCTGCCCGCACTGCTGTTGAACGAGTTACAAAAGGAACACGAGCTAAACCAGACCCACAGCGAGAAGCTCGCTCAGCAGGAAGCACGCCTGGCGCAGCAGGATCTGCAACTTGCGAGTCTGGAGAACCAGGTCGCGGAGGTCGAACTCCTGAAGGCGAAAATCAATGATCTCGAGAAGCTAGTCACGGTGCTTGCGGCGGCCAATGGAGTTGACCCAGCACGAATCCAGAAGGCAGCGAGGAGCACGATGTCCGCTGGCGGCGAGGCCGTCGCCGCTCGTTAGTCAACTCACTTTGTCTCGTGGTCATTCGGGGTACTGGTCTCTGCGCCAGTACCCCTTAACCTTCTGTAGACTCGGCGATTCATTCTCAAGATTGTTGTACGTCCGCGCGAATTGGCTGGCAGGAAGGCTGGCCATCAGCCCGCGATCGGGATCTAGGGAAGATACGGATGGCTGAGAAGCACATGAAGCTCGTGGCGGCTCTCGCGCTCATCGCACTCCTTGCTGCCGCGGCAAGCTGGGTCCACAGCGACCGTGTTGCCGGCGAGTCGAGGGCGCAGCTCCGGACGAGCGCACTCGGGCTGCTGGAGCAGCTGCTCGCAGAAGACGAGGCGATTCTCAAGGAACTGCAGGCGGAGCGGTACTCGGACAAGGATGCAGGAATTCTCGCATCGTACTTGGCACGGATTCGGCGAGATGGCGTCGCCAAGCATGCGGACATGAAGCAGCGGCTCGATCAGCTCGCGGACAACAACGCGGCGATCGTGGCACTCATCAAGGCGTACTCCCCTCAGGCGAGAACACCCGCGTTCACGTCGGAAGCCGACAAGTTCAGGGTCTACGCCTCCGCTTGGAGGGATCGGTGGAACTCCGTCATGGAGATCTTCATGACGGGAGGCACGTACGCAGTAGCGGAGGTACCGTTCCCACGCGACTTTTCAGGCGCCATACGTGCCGAGATCTCCGCTACGACATAGATCATCTTCGGCGCGAGTTCGATCGACGAAGCATGCTCACCGATTCGCGCAAGCCAAAAGCATCTGGTGACACGAGGTCTGACGGCCTGTCAGCTCTCGACGTTTCGCCTCTCGCGCCATCACCAGATCTATCCCTGGCTCTTGTCGGCTGACGTGCCAGTTCGGGTCGACAGTCTGCGGCCATTTCCGGTATCCCCGTTTACGGTAGGATCGAAGCCTTCGATCCGCCGATTCTCAGCATTCGGACGATGGAGCGTCAAAATTCGATCACTGTCGGACTTCCGCTCTGTCCAGAGCCTGAAAGGCGGAGGCCGGCGCAAGGTCGCGCGTTGATCGGCGGGCCGCTGCAACCAAGGTTGATCCCGATGCATCGTCATACTCTCATTACATCGCTGCTCAGCGGCGTCAGTTGGATGGCGCTGACAATCACGGCGGCGAGCGCCGGCGTACCGTACGCCGTCGTAGGGACAACCTCGCAGTCGGTCGGTGCCCAAGGCTCCGTCCCCCAGTCTGCACAGTCGACGGCGGCCGGCATCCAGACGGCACGCCAGGCGCTCGTGCGCGTGTACTTGAGTAGCTACGAGGACGTCGCCTATGAAGGGTTGTGCGGCTCGGGCGATCGCCGCGCCTTGCTGATCAATATCGGCATCGAGGCGCTCGCGAACGACGACGCCACGCTCACGACCGAGCGCGCCCGGGCGGCGCGCCAGCAACTTCACGCCAACGATGCGCAGCTGCTCGAGACGTGCAGGCGACTCGTCCCGACCGTCTTCAAGCGCGACGACAGTCCACTGCGCGGAATAGAGAAGACGATCGAACGCGGCATCGACCAACTCTCGCCGGCGGACCTGGCGATAGCGAGTGAGTACATGGAGACGTCCGCTGCCAGGGCGTTGGAGAGTCTGCAGCGCGAGGTTGCGTCGGAAAGCGACCGAGAATTCATGAACTGGTTCACCCGGGAGGGCCCGGCGTTTGCCAAGGACGTCGTGGCGACCGTGCTGGCGGAGCATCCGCCGAAGGACGCGACGGCAGCGCCGCGCGCTCGTGACCCGAACCGAACGATGACGTCACCGGTGGGCGGCCCCGTCGGTGCACCGCCGCACCCGCCGAGCGCCGGGGCGCGCCCGTGGACGCCCGCGCGGCTTCTGAACAGGGACACGCTTGCCCAGGCGTGCGCGCCGTTCTACCCGACGCGTTCGCGCATGTTGGGAGAGGAGGGAAGCGTCATCATCAACCTGTACATTTCTGCCGACGGGACATTGCAGAACCTCCTGGTCGAAGTCTCCAGTGGCTACCCGGCCCTCGACGTTGCGACGGCGGCGTGCGTCGGCGCCGTGGCGCGATTCGCGCCCGTGCAGCAGGAGGGCCGCGCCGTCGCCAGCTGGCAGCGCATGAAATACACGTGGAACCTGACCGAGGGCGAGACTCCGGCGCCGCCGCCGAGCCCGCCGCCCGACAACAAGCCCCACGTTCCCGCCGACAACGGGGTAAAGGGGGCAGGCTGACTCCATGCGGGGCCCGCCGCGGGGCGGCCGGGAACCGACCGCTCGGCCGCGCTCGGGTCGACTAGACCACGGGTCGCAACACGGCTTCACACCACGTGCGGAAACTCGTCGGTGTCGAGTTCTCCGGCGTGCGGGCGATCAACTGGTCCAGCCCCTCGTTCTTCGCCGCGGCCATGTTGACCATCGCCTGCGCCATCCCCTCCGAGGCGCCAAGTCCCAGCATCATCGCCTTCAGGTCGGCCAGCGACATTTCGCGGTAAGCCACTTTCCTTCCGAGGACTTCCGACAAGGTTTCGGCCTGCTCGTTGCCGGAGATATCGGCGGGGCCCAGGAGTGGCAGGTCGCGCGCGCCGCTCCAGGAGCGGTCGCGGAGGAGGCGAGCGGCGGCGGCGGCGACGTCACGCGTGGCCACCTGGGGAAGCTTCAGCCCGCCGGGCGCGGCTCCCGCAAAAAATCCCCGGTCCCGGATCAGCGCGGCCTGGCGCAGCAGGTTTTCCATCAACGACGGGCACGCCAGCGCGCGGAAACTCGCGCCCGTGGCGGCGAGCGTGTCGTCCATGTGGATCGATGCCGTCGCGTGCCCGGCATCGCGCGGCCAGCCGCGCCCGAGCGCGCTGACACTCACCACGTGCTTGACGCCATGGTGTCGGATCGCCTCGGTCGCGGGACGCGACAGGTCGACGAACGCCGCCTCGGCACTGACGGCGGTCGGCGGGGCGATCGGTATCCAAAGCACCGCAGCGGCCCCTGCGAATGCCTTCATGACCACGTCGCGATCCGCGAACGATCCGGCAACGATTTCCGCCCGCTTCTTTATGTCGGGGGAGAGCTTGGCAGGATCGCGGGCGATCACGCGGATCGGCTCGTCTCCCGCGAGGAGATGCCCGAGCACCTGCCCCCCAATTTGCCCGGTTGGACCGGTCACGACCACCATGAGTTCTCCCCCTCTCAAATATGGGAGCAATCGTACTAAGAGCGGGCTCATCGCGTTCGACGTGCGATGCGCCCGAAGGCCTCGCGCGGGCCGCGTGGCTGACGCGCCGCGTTGGCGACCACCACACGGAGACTCGAGCAGATCCGCGAGGCGGGCGGCACGTAGCGGCCTCGAATTCCCGCTCCGCGACGTCCGGCGTCGAAATGGCGCGGCGCGTATAACATGCCGAGGCATAAAGACTTTTCCAATCGTGCCGGGCGCGTGGATCGCCGACGCCACGGGCTTCGGGCTGCCGGGAGGGGTTGGGCGCACCCAGCGCTACGGTATAAGGGTGGAAGCCAGGCAGGAGGGACCGGTGCCATGACGATTGCCGTGCATTCGCTGTTCATCAAGAGCGGACGAGTTCATCGGGCCGTTCCAATCGTTGCGCTGCTCCTCTTCGCTGGCATGTCCAACGCCTGCCTCGCGGGCATGACCTGGTCGGCACGCGCGATCGACCCTGCCCTGATCGGAGCACTCAAATCGAACACCGATCTTCTGCGCAGCACGCTGTTTGGTGACGAATCGGATCTGGCCGCCGACCTGCCGGCCGACGGTGGTCGCGTCAACCTGTCCAACGGCAATCTCGCGGATCGGCTGGCGGCGTGGGAGCAGAAGCGAGCGGCCGAGGTTGGCGACACGGCAGTCGAACTCGACAAGGCCTGGCACGGGATTCACTACCTTTTGGCCGGGAGCGCCGACCCGACCGGCTCGGTCGCATCAAACGCAATCATGGGCGGCGACGCCATCGGTCCGGACGACGGCTACGGGCCCGCGCGCGTGTTGATGCCCGCCATGGTCAGGAAGATCGCCAAATTGCTCGCCGCGACCACACCGGAAATCCTGGCCCGGCGATTCGATCCAAAGGCGATGACTCGCGCGCGAATCTATCCGGACGTGATCTGGGAGCGCGAAGGAGCGCAGGCGCTTGACTACCTGCTCGATTACTACAAGCAACTGGTCGCCTTCTACGCTCGCGCCGCATCTCGTGGCCAGGCCGTCATTTGCGTCATTTCGTGAGCACGCGCGCGTCTCGTCTCCGGGTACCCCCTTGCGCCACATCCCCCGACTGAGCAATCGCCCCGCGTGCTCGATGAGCCCGGCGGCTGGGCCGTCGGTGTGCCGCGGCGAGGTGCACTCCCGCGCCGCTGCGCCCCTCGATGCGCGGCCGAAACATCGGGACGCGCCGATTCGGCCGGCGCGGGCTTCGATGCGCCCGGCACGAACGGTACGGGGCCATCGGACCATTGTCCGGGCGTTTCTCCTCTTCACGTCGGCGCTCGTCTTCCCGCCGTCGAATGCGGCGGCGGAGCCGCGCATCGATGCGGCCGAGCTTCGGGCCCCGACGTGGTCGGGCGGCATGATTCCCAACCAAGCATTCGTGCCGGCACCGGACGCATCCGCCGCGCACGAGCCATTCCTCGGGACCCTGCGGCTCGCCGAAGCGACCATGACGGCCGACCCGAAAGTGTTTGCTCCGCCATCGGTCCTCGGTCGGGACCCGACGCTGTTCCCGGGAGTCGCCGTCGCCTTCTTCACCGACCGGGACGACCTGGTTCCCTTTACCCAGGACGTCATCCGGGTCGCCTCCGCCGATCGCGGGCGCAGCTTCTGGGACATCATCGTCCAGCCGGGGCGTGTCTGGTCGGACGCTCGCGACGACGGCTGGTCCCGCGCCGCGTTCCCCTTCGCGCTCGTCAACTCCATCGAAGGCGAAACGCACAACGGCCTCGCGACGTTCCTCTACCGGCACGGCCGCGTCTCGAACCTGCGCTTCCAGATCGTGCAGCAGACGGCGCCGTTCTACATCAAGGACAACTTCGTCGCCGCCGGGTTCGTCCCGGCATCCGCCGGACCGGTCGCGACCGCCGCCGTGCCGGCGCTCAGGAAGAAGTACGAGCGCGAGATTGCCGACGCCGTGCCGATGGCCGGCTGGGCGGCCCTCGAGGGCCGGGTCGAGCGTGCCGCGCTCGACACCTTCGACGGTCCGATGCCCGTCAGCAGCGTCGTCCTGTCCGGCCTCGACTACCAGGGGCGGTTCTACCTGAAGGGGTGCCGGAGTGCAGGCGGCGAGCTCCCGTGGTGCGACCGCGCCCGATTCGGCGTGTGGTCCGCCACCAAGGCGCTCGCGAACGAGACGGCGCTCCTGAGGCTCGCGCAGAAATACGGGCCGTCGGTGTTCGAGCTCAAGATCGCCGACTACGTTCCGGAAGCGGCGGCGTATCAGCAATGGCACAACGTGCGATTCGAGGACGCGATCAACATGGCGACGGGCGTCGGCAATGGCAGCACGACCCGCCAGCCGAACGACATCGTCGATGGCTATCTCGATCCCAGCTACGCAATCTGGTACGAGGCGCGCTCGGTCCGCGAGAAGCTGGTGGCGCTCCTCCGGGACGGCGGCGCCTATCCCTGGGGCCCGGGCGCGGTTGCGCGCTACCGTGACCAGGACATGTTCATTCTCGGCGTGGCCATGGACCGGTTCCTGAAGTCGAAGGAGGGGCCGAAGGCCGACCTGTGGACGATGCTCGGGCGCGAGGTGTTTGCGCCCATCGGAATTCACGAGTCACCGACCAACCGCACCATCGAGCCCGACGGCAGCCCGGGACAGCCGCTGATGGCCTACGGGTACTACCCGACCGTCAGCGACATCGTGCTGATCGCCCGTCTCTATCAGAGCGGCGGCCGGCACGGCGACCGGCAGATCCTGTATGCGCCGCGCCTGCGCGCGCTGCTCGCCGGCCCGAATCCCCGCGGATGGCCGACCGGCGAGATCCTGGCCGGCGGCGAGACGACCTACATCAACGCATTCTGGGTTACCTCCTACGTCGCGGCGGGAGGCTGCCGGCTGTTCTATCCGCGGATGATCGGCTGGGGCGGCAACATCGTGGCGCTGCTGCCCGGCGGCTCGACCGGAATTCGCCTCGCGAAGAGCGGGGAACTCCCGGATCACGCCGACGTGGATACCGATGGCATGGCACGCGTCGCCGACTCGCTGTCGAGGTTTTGCCACTAGCGGCGCTGCGCGCCGCATCCCGGCGCCGAGCCATCGAGCGGGTTTTCGAACCGTTCGGGCGGCGATTTCGACCGCTCGACACGAACTTTCGGGGGCCGTTCGTGGCACGGGCATAGTCCTCGGCCCATGGAGGACTCACCCGACCTGTTGCGGCAGCTGCGCCTCGACCGCCGCCCGCCCGAGCCACCGGTCAGACCGCGCCGGCTACTCGTCGCGTCGGCCATTGGCATCCTCGCCATCCTGGGCGGAGCGATCGGGTGGCGGGTGCGGCCAACGACCCCGGCGGTTCCAGTTGAGCCGCCGGTCGCGGTCTCCGCGCTCCGCCAGCCGACGGCACCGCCCGCGAGACGCTCCGCGCTCGAGGCGTCGGGCTACGTCGTCGCGCGCCGCCAGGCGACCGTCTCCGCGGACACCACCGGCCGCATCCGCGACGTCCTGGTCGAGGAAGGCCAACACGTCGCGAGCGGCCAGGTGATCGCGCGACTCGACGACTCGAAGGCGAAGGCCGCGCTCGCCGAGGCCACGGCGCGGCTCGCCGAGGCGCGCGCGGATCTCGACGGCGCGCGCCTCGCCGCCGACAACTCGGCCCGGCTCTTTGCCAGGAACCAGAAGCAGTACGCCGCGGGCCTCATCAGCGCCCAGGCGTTCGACGGCGATCGCGCGTCGTACCAGGCGCTCGAGGCCGAGCGGCTCACGAAGCAACGAGCGGTCGAGGTGATGCAGGCGGCCCAGGCCATCGCCCGGCGCAACTGCGAGGAGACCGTCGTCCGGGCACCGTTCGCGGGCGTGATCACGGTCAAGGCCGCCCAGCCCGGCGAGATCGTCTCGCCGCTGTCGGCGAGCGGCGGCTTCGCGCGCACCGGAATCGGCACGATCGTCGACATGGACTCGCTCGAGGTCGAAGTCGACGTGAGCGAGACCTTCATCGGCAGCGTCCAGCCCGGGCAGCCGGCCACGGTGCGGCTCAACGCCTACCCCGACTGGGACATACCCGCAGAGGCCCTCGCCATCGTTCCGGCCGCCGATCGCGCCAAGGCGACCGTCAAGGTGCGCGTCGCCTTCAAGACCCGCGACGCCCGCATCCTCCCCGACATGGGGGCGCGGGTCTCATTCCACTCCGGCTGAGGTGAATCGCGTCATGACTTCCATCGTGTCCCTGAAGGGTGTCTCGAAGCGGTACGTGCGCGGCAGCGAGCGTGTCGAGGTCCTGCGCCACCTCGACGTCGACGTACGGTCGGGCGAGTTCCTCGCCCTGATGGGGCCGTCCGGGTCTGGCAAGACGACGCTGCTCAACCTGATCGGCGGCGTCGACCGGTCGGACGAGGGCGAGGTCGTGGTCGCCGGCGAGCGCATCGATTCGCTCGATTCGCGCGGCCTCGCGCGCTGGCGGTCGCGCCACGTCGGCTTCGTGTTCCAGTTCTACAACCTGATGCCCATGCTGAGCGCGGAGCGCAACGTCGAGCTTCCGCTCCTCCTCACCCCGCTCAACAAGAGCGAGCGCCGCGCCCACGTGCGGGCGGCCCTCAGCCTCGTCGGCCTCGGCGACCGGATGGCGCACACGCCCGCGGAGCTGTCGGGCGGCCAGCAGCAGCGCGTGGCGATTGCCCGGGCGCTCGTGGCCGATCCGACGCTCCTCGTCTGCGACGAGCCGACCGGCGACCTCGACCGCCAGATGGCCGAGCAGATCCTCGACCTCCTGCAGCGCGTCAATCGCGAACAGGGCAAGACCATCGTCATGGTCACGCACGATCCGAAGGCGGCCGAGCGCGCCACGCGGCAGCTGCACCTCGACAAGGGCCGCCTCGTCGACGTCGCCGCGGGCGAGGCCGCATGAAGTTCCTGCCGCTCGTATGGGCGAGCCTCTGGCGGCGGAAGGTGCGCACGGCCTTCACGCTGCTCTCGATCGTGGTCGCGTTCCTGCTGTTTGGGCTCCTGCAGGGCGCGAATGCCTGGATCGACGGCTTCGCGCAGGGCGCGCAGGCGAATCGCCTCTACGTCGTCAGCCGGATCAGCCAGCTCGAGCAGCTGCCGAAGTCGTACCTCCCGCGCATCGAGCGGGTACCGGGCGTCCGCCAGGCCACCTTCATCGGCGCGCTCGTCGGCACCTATCAGCGACCGAACAACACGCTCGTGATCTACGCCATCGACCCGACCCACGTCTTCGAGCTCTACCCGGAGTGGCGCGTGTCGGCCGCCGACCGCGAGGCGCTCCTCGCCACCCGGACCGGCGCGCTCGTCGGCGCGCGGCTGATGGAGCGCTACGGCTGGAAGAGCGGTGACCGGATCCCGCTCAAGACCCCGACGGTCAACCAGGACGGCTCGACGGTCTGGACGTTCGAGATCGTGGGCGTCTATGACGTCCCGACGGCGCCCGCGGACGCCGACCGGATCCTCGCGAACTACGACTACCTCGACGAGGGCCGCGTCCTCGGCAAGGGACGGGTGTTCGCGTTCGTCGTCGCCGTCGACAGCCCGGTGCACTCCGCACGGGTGGCCGCGGCGATCGACGCCGAGTTCACGAACTCGGCCGACGAGACGCTGACGCAGGACGAGAAGGAGTTCATCCAGGGCCAGCTGCGGCAGATCGGGGACGTCGGCGCCATCGTGAACGGCATCGTCGGCGCGGTGCTCTTCACGCTGCTCTTCCTGGTCGGCAATACGCTGATGCAGGCGGTGCGCGAGCGCATACCGGAGCTCGCGGTCCTGAAGACGATCGGCTTCTCCGACGCCGCGGTGGCGTGGCTCGTGCTCGCGGAGGCGCTCGTGCTCTGCATCGGGGCGGCGCTCCTCGGTCTTGCGTGCGCGGCGGGCCTCTTCCCGGTGGCGGCGACGCTCGGACTCGCCGGCGCGCGGCTGCCGGCCACGGTCGTCGCCGCCGGGATCGGTATCGCCATCCTGCTCGCCCTCGCGAGCGGCCTGCCGCCGGCGCGGCGCGCCGGGCGCCTGGCGATCGTCGATGCACTGGCCGGCCGATGAGGGGCTGCGCATGAACACCTGGACGCAGCTGGTCGCGGTCACCTCCATCAACCTCTGCAACATTCCGCGCAGGCTCGGGACCTCCTCGATCATCGTGGTCGGGATTGCCGGGGTCGTCGGCGTGCTCATCAGCATCCTCGCGATGGTCACCGGCATTACGCGGCTGACGGAGAGCAACGGCCGGGCGGACCGCGCCATCGTCGTCAGCAGCGGGGCGAGCTACGAGGTGCTGAGCAGCCTCACGCGCGAGGCCGTCGCGACCATTGCCTATGCGCCCGGCGTGAAGCTCGGCCGGGACGGGCGGCCGCTCGCCTCGGCTGAGGGGCTCGTCATCGTGCGCGTCCCCATGATGGCCGGGAACCGGGACGGCAACCTGACGCTCCGCGGCGTGGGTCCGGCCGCCGCGGAGCTGCGCCCCGAGGTACGGCTCGTCGAGGGGCGGACCTTTGACCCCGCCGCGCGAGAACTCATCGTCGGGCGGACCGCGCAGCGTCACTTCCGCGGGCTCGAGGTTGGACGGCGGATCGCGCTGCGGGGCACCGACTGGACGGTGGTCGGGGCGTTCGAGAGCAACGGCGACGCCCGCGAGGACGGGCTTTTGACCGGTGCGGAGGCGCTCATGTCCGCCTTCCGCCGGGATGCCTTCCAGTCGGTCGCGGTCGAGCTCGAGTCGGCCGCCGGCTTTGCACGCTTCCGGGCAGCACTGCTCGCGAATCCCGCGCTCGCGGTCGATGCGTTCCGCGAAGCCGATTACTATGCGCAGCAGTCGCAGTCCTTTACGCAGCTCCTGTCCATCCTGGCGTACCTGATCGGGGGAATAATGGCGATTGGAGCGGTGGCGGGAGCGCTCAACGCGATGTACTCGGCCGTCAGCGTGCGCAGTGTCGAAATCGCGACCTTGCGTCTCCTCGGCTTCGATGCCGAGGCCGTGGTGGTCTCGGTCCTCTTCGAGGCGCTCCTCCTCGCCGTCGCGGGCGGCCTCGCCGGTGGCGGGCTCGCGTGGCTTGCGTTCAGCGGTCACATCGTCAGCACGAGCGGCGGCGGCGTCTCGCAGCTCGCGGTTCCCCTCCTTGTGGACGTCCGGCTGGTCGCGCAGGGACTCCTGTGGGCGTGCGCGATCGGACTCCTGGGCGCCTCGCTGCCGGCGGTCCGCGCGGCGCGCGCGCCGCTCGCGGCGGCGCTGCGCGGGTCGTAGCGCCGTGGCCGAGGTCCGCACCCCAGCGCTTCGCCTGACCCCGTCACGGGCGTACTGGACGTGCCAGCTGGTCGGCTGGGGCGCTTACGGATTGGCCCGGTTCTACGCGGCGGTCCTGTTCATCCCGACGTCCTGGGTGCGGCTCGCCGCCGAGATCCTGGCGCTCCATGCCGCGGCGCTTGGCATCACCCACGGGCTGCGCTGGATCGCGACGCGCGGGCGCTGGAAGTCGCTGCGACTCCCGGGGCTCGTGCTGCGCATCGTCGCCTCGAGCGCGCTGGCCGCCATCCCGATCAGCGTCGCGACGACGTTTATGGCCGTCGATGCCCTGAACAACGCGCCGATCGTCGACGCACAGGGCAAGGTGATCATGGGTGAAGGGAGCTCGCCGGCCTACCGGACGGGCGTGCAGGTGGTCAACTGGACCGTGACGTTCGCGGGATGGTTCGTCCTTTACTTCGTCATCAGCCGACTGCGCGAGCAGCAGGCGGCGAGGCTCCGGGAATCCGAGCTCGCGCGGGCCCTGCAGCTCGCCGAACTGAAGGTCCTCAAGTCGCAGCTGAACCCGCACTTCCTCTTCAACTCCCTCAACACGGTCCGGTCGCTGATCTCGAGCGACCCGTCGCGCGCACAGGACGCCGTCACGCACCTCGCGAACACGCTCAGGTACACCCTGAACTCGAGCCAGGACGAACTCGTGACGCTGGCCCAGGAGCTCGAGATCGTCAGCGACTACCTCGAGCACGAACGTGCCCGGTTCGAGGAGCGGCTGACCACCGCGTTCGAAGTCTCCCCGGATGCGCTCGGCGTCCGCATTCCGGTCATGCTGCTGCAGACCGTCGTTGAAAATGCGATCAAGCACGGTGTCGGCGAGCTGCCTTCCGGGGGATGCGTGAGGGTGCGGGCCGAGGTGACCGATGGAGTGCTGGCACTGGCGGTCGCCAACCCGCGACCGGCGCCGCCGGCGAGCGGCACGCGTGCCGGGCTCGGCCTCAAGAACGCGGCCGAGCGCCTGCGCCTCCTCTTTGGCGGTCGCGCGAGCATCGATCTCGACCTCTCGGTGCCCGGCGTCGCGACGGCGCGCATCCGGATACCGACGACCCCATGAAGGCGATCATCGTCGACGACGAGGCTCCGGCACGCCGCGAACTGCGGCGCCTGTTGGCCGAGTTCTCCTGGCTCGAGATCGTGGGCGAGGTCGGCAGCATCGCGGATGCCGCGGCGCAAATCGACCGGCTCGCCCCGGACCTCGTGTTCCTCGACATCCAGATGCCGGGCGGCTCGGGCTTCGACCTGCTCGCGCAGCTCGAACACGTCCCCCGGGTCATATTCACGACGGCCCACGACGAGCACGCGCTGCGCGCCTTCGAGGTCAACGCCCTCGACTACCTGCTGAAGCCCATCGACCCGCGACGACTCTCCGGCGCCCTGGCGAGGCTGAAGGGCGCGACTACCCCCCGCGCGCCGCAGGCCGAAGGCGCGCTCGAGCAGCTCTTCGTCCGCGACGGACCGCGCTGCTGGTTCGTTCCGCTGCGGGAGGTTCGCCTGCTCACCTCGGACGGTAACTACGTGCGCCTGTCGTGGGGACGGCAGCAACCGATGGTGGGGCGGGCACTGGCCGCCATCGAACAGCGGCTCGACCCGAAGAAGTTCTTCCGGGCCAACCGCCGGCAGATCATCAATCTCGACTTCGTCGAGAGCGTCGACCTCGGGATCGGCGGCGCGTTGCACGTGCAGCTGCGGGACGGCCCGGAGATCGAGATCTCCCGTCGCCAGGCGCGGCTTTTCCGGCAGCAAACGACCGTCTGAGCCAGGCGGAACGACGGGCGTGGCCGCCGATGCGCTCGCTCGCGAGGCTTCCTCGCCCCGCGCGGTCAACCACCGCCTATACTCGGCGCCCAGAAGCCCGATGATTCCAGCGGGCGAGCCCGGAGATGCGCAATGCGGTCCCTCTTCGTCGCGGCGGTCCTTTCCATCGTCGCAATCGCCGGGGCTCCGGCGACGTGCGTGGCCCTGGACGACTGGCCGCGCGCGACGCCGGATTCGGTGGGTCTCGACCCGGCCGCCCTCGACGCGCTCGACCGCGACCTCCGCAGCGGCGTCGTTCCGCTGGTCGACAGCGTGCTGGTGCTGCGCTGCGGGTCGCTGGCGTTCGAGCGGCACTATGCGCACGACTACGCGTCGATCTACGCGAAGGAGGCGCGGGTGGTCGGACCGCTCAACCCGCACTTGACCGGGCCGTACAACTACTTCGACCCGGCCTGGCACCCGTTCTGGCACGGCAGCAGCTCGCACTCGATGCAGTCCGTGAGCAAGTCCGTGACCTCGGCGACGATCGGCGCCGCCATCCTGCGGGGCGACTTCAAGGCGCCGCTCGATACGCCGGTGCTGCACTGGTTCGACGCGGCCAAGGTGAAGCACGTCGACGCGCGCAAGCGCGCCATGACGCTCCGTCACCTGCTGACCATGACCTCCGGCCTCGACTGGAACGAGGACCTGCCATACGCCGACCCCAACAACGCGGCGGCGGTCATGGAGGCGACGCAGGACTGGGTTCAGTTCGTGATTGACCGGCCGATGGCCTACGCGCCCGGCACTCACTTCGCCTATTCGAGCGGTGTCAGCGAGCTCCTCGCGCACATCTTCCGGCGCGAGACCGGACAGGACCTCGAGGACTACGCGCGCAGCCACCTCTTCGAGCCGCTCGGCATCCACGACTACCACTGGAAGCGCACGCCGCTCGGCGAGGTCGACTCCGAGGGCGGCCTGTTCCTCAGCGACTACTCGCTCGCCAAGATCGGCGAGCTGTACCGTCGCCACGGCGACTGGCACGGCGTGCGACTCATCGGCGAGGACTGGATCCTCGACTCGGTGACGCCCCGTTCGACCCCGGGCGACGGGTTCCGGTACGGCTACCAGTGGTGGCTGCCGTCGTACGACGGCGGATCGGGGTTCGCGTGGGCGGGTTTCGGGTTCGGCGGGCAGTACGTCTTCGTGATGCCGGAGGACGGGGTGGTCGCGGTGACCACCGCCTGGAACATTCTCGATCCGAAGTACTACGACCGCATCATCCTCGCCAAGATCCGGGCGACCGTGAAGCCCTTCAGCTGCCCGAAGGAATCCTGAGCGGGCTCACGCGGCGCCGCGGCGCGCCGCCCGGCAGCCCACAGGCGGCGCTCGCCTGCGGCGCGACCGTGGCCGCCTCCTACGGCCGGCCGATGACGAGTGCGACCGGCGGTGCGATGCCGTTCGTCGCGGCGAAATTCCCCTGGTTGATCGCGAAGCTCACGAGTCCGCGCGAATCGATGTAGAGGAGTGGCTGCCCGACGGCCACCGCCCCGAAGGTCGCGCCGAACGGCACCGTAAAGTCCTTCGCGCCGATGCGCACCCGCACGGTGTCGCCAAGCCGGTAGCCGAGCTTCCTGAAGTCCTCGCCACCGACGTTGGTCACGAGGTTGCCGTACGGCCCGTCGAGCGCCACGACCCGGCCACGAATTCCGCTTGCATCGACCGCCGCCTGCGGAACCTCGAGCCGCGTGATGCCCGGCAGCGCCCCACCGACCTCGACCCAGTTGTCGCCGCGCGCGAGGTGCGCGGCGACGGGCGAGAACAGGTCGCGCCCGTGGAACGTCGAGGACGCGGAGGCCGCGAGCATCCAGCGCGGGTTCTTGATCTCGCGCACGCCCTCGAGGCCGTCGCGGTCGACGACCGGGGTCACGAGACCGTTGTCGGGCAGCACGAAGTACTGGCCGCGTTTCGTCTTGACGACCACGGGCTTGCGCGCCGTGCCAACGCCGGGGTCGATCACGGTGATGAAGACCGTGCCCGCCGGGTAGTACTGCGACGTGCGCACGAGGAGGCGCGCCCCTTCGGAGATCGAGAACGGTGTCACCTCGTGCGAGAGGTCGATGATCTCGGTCTGCGGCGCGATCGTTTTCATCACACCCTTGCAGATCGCGACCGCATCGTCGAGCGTGCCGAAGTCCGACATGAACACGATCAGCGGCTTCGCGCGCGCGGCGGACCCGGCGTGTGCCGCGGCAGCCGTCGCCAGCGCCCCGACGAGGCAGGCGAGGAGAGCGAGCGATTTGAAGCGCGAGCGTACGATCGACATCCGGAGCACCACGAGCGGGCGGCGGGGGGGTGAGCGCAGCCTATCAGCCGCGACCCGTCGGACGAAGTCCAGCCGCGTGAATATACTGGCGCTTCCAGGCGCGCCCGCGACCGGCACCCGGGCGGGGCGCCCCGACCGCCGCGCGGAAGGATGAACGATGACCGAGCCGATGGACACGATCCGCAACGCCTACGCCGCCTTCAATCGCCGCGACATCGACGGCGCCCTGGCGCTGATGACCTCGGACGTCAGCTGGCCCAAGGCGTCGGAAGGGGGGACGGTCGTCGGCCCTGCCGAGATCCGCGCCTACTGGACCCGACAGTGGGCGGAATTCGATCCCCATGTCGAGCCACTCGCCATGACGGACGTCGGTGCGGGCCGGGTTCGCGTGCGGGTGCACCAGCGCGTCAAGAGCCTTCAGGGGGCCGTGTTGGCCGACGGCGAGGTCATCCACGTGTTCACGCTGCGCGGCGGCCTTGTCGCCGCGATGAGCCTCGGGGACGAGAGCGGCTCGGTCGCCACTCCATCGGCCGCGTTCACACGCGGGTCCTAGGATGCGCCGCGAAAGCCGGGCCCGCGAGCGAACCGCGAAGACCCCGACGCAATCCCGCCAATCGACGGGCCGCCCGCCCGCGCGGACGCCGCGCGCCGTCACGAGCGTCGTGATTGCGGGTGGTGCGGAGCCACGCCTACGCTTCGATCGAACCGCGGTCGGGTTGGTTCGGCGACTCGAGGTGGCCCTCGCGGCAACCGTGCCGGTCGGCCGCGTCGTGATGGTCACCGTCACGGCGCCCATCCGCCAGGACTCCAAGACGGGCAAGGACATCGAGACCCGGATCCGCGACCTGCTCGCGACGCGCCGGCGGGCGTTCCACGCGATCATTCACGACAATCGCGTCGAGGTGCGCGTGCTGAGGGGCGGTGCGAGCCAGACTCCGCGAGTCGTCGGCTTCGTCCACAATCCCGAGCCGGACGCCGAAGTCCTGTTCGACGTCGCGCGCCGTCTG
>Ga0335083_10004901_pt1 | contig 16974 bp, 16 predicted proteins | sample Lox_Sample_42_FD_206716 | JGI IMG/M metagenome (GOLD analysis project Ga0335083, IMG submission 206716) | Soil microbial communities from Loxahatchee National Wildlife Refuge, Florida, United States - Lox_Sample_4.2 | ecosystem: Environmental > Terrestrial > Soil > Wetlands | place: USA... | reverse complement strand
GCGTTGCTCCCCAGACGGTCCAATCGCTGGCGCATGATGTTCTCAAACAACTGCCGGGCGCGCTCGCCGGCCAGTGGATCGCAATACAGCACCGCCACCGAGGGCGTGCCGATGGGACGGGCTTGCAGAATCGGCCCGCGCTCTTTCACGATCGAGATCACCGCCTCCAACTGCGGTTTGGTGACCGCGAAGGGTGTGCTTTTGACCGTGGCGACGCGTTGGCCGCCGCGGGCGTGGGAAAAATTCAGCGCGGTCGCGATCACTAAGCTCGCCGCGCAATTAATTTGTTTCAGAAGTTCGTCGTCCACCAGCATGCAACATGCTTCGGTGGCGAATAAATTTGCTCTGCCTCCGGCGGCAAGACGGATTTCGAGCGACCCGCAACCGATCTCGCTCGCAACCTGCATGACAGCATCGTCTTCGCCAATTTCGCCTTCCTCCAGCTCAGTAACCCAGACCTGATTCATTCCCTCCGTTTCGAGCATCTTAGCGTCTTCGTCGCTAATTACGTGGCCTTTGGCCAATAGCTTTTTTCCGCCAGCCCGGAAAATTGTGCAGCACAGGATTCTCCCTGCTGCCTGTTTAACATCGATGGTTTGAGCACGCATCCCATTCTCGTCCTTCGCAGGGTACATCAACGTTTATAAAGTATACCCCGGCTTTGTGGAAATTGGTGAGAAAAGTTCTCAAGATATCTTTTCACGCGCCGAGAATAGCCTTAAAGGGCTATCTGGCTGCGTGTATTGGTACAGGCCGGCTGGATCTTTGTAGCGGTCCTATCGATGGAAGAAAAAAAAGGATCTGAGTTTGAAATCGCGGCCTAATCCAATTTCAAATTGGGTAATTGAATCAATTCATTATCCGGATCACGAGCGGCCGAAAGGATGGGATGAGCGCGCAGCTCCTTGAGCATCGCAATTTCATCGCAGCATTGAAACTTTGGACAGCGCACGCAGTCTTTCCACACTTTTAGCGGGAGTTCGCCACGCTCCACTTCGTGAAAGCCGAGTTTTTGAAAGAATTCCTTAACATAGGTGAACGCAAAGATAGCATGCAAACCGTTTTCGAGTGCTTCACCTTCCAAATGTTGAATTATCCGACGCCCTACGCCTTGCGATTTCAGGGTGGGGTCGACGGCCAAGGACCGTACCTCCGCGGATGTGGGGGTATAAAAATGCAATGCCCCGCAACCCGCCAGCCGTGTCCCGATATAGGCCACGCTGAAGTCGCGAATGTTCTCCGACATTTCGAATTCCGTTCTGGGGAGCATGATCCCATTGGCGGCGTAAGCGTTAACCAGTTTCAACACGTCGTGGATATCGCTCATGGTCGCTTTTCGCAGGATGAGCGGGCCGGAAGCGGCGGAAACTTGCGAATCGTAAAGAGCGGCGCTAACCATGTGACACCCTTCCTAGCTCGTGGACCAATCGCGTACCGAGTGGAGCGCCATCCAGGAGCTTACGAATTACATCCGGGACCGAACCGGGAGCAATTCGCACCTCGCCAAGTCCCTGGCGAACGGCTTGGGCGGCCGCTTCGAGCTTGGCTTGCATGCCGCCGCTGGCGACGCCGCTGTCGATCAAATTCCGGCAACATTGGGGCGACATCTCCGCCAGAATCGCGCCATCCTGGCCTTTCACTCCATCCACATCGGTCAAGAAAAAAAGCTTGGCAGCCTCAATAGATTCCGCAACCGCCGCGGCCATTTGGTCCGCGTTCACGTTATAGAAATGGCCGTGCCGGTCTCCGGCCAAACACGCGACCACTGGGAGATAGCCGTTTTTCAGCAGGAGGTTAAGCAATTGGCCGCTAGACGGGATGGGTTTTCCGACTGATCCCAGTTCTTCGCCCATGGGCTCGGCCGGAGCTAACAGCGCGTCCATTCCAGTTAATCCCACCGCGCTCGAACCGGAGGCGATGAAAGCCGCTACCAGTTCTTGGTTCACGACGCCCGCCAACACTTTGAGAACGGAGTCCAACACGGCAGGAGTGGTCACGCGCAGTCCTTGGATAAAGCGGCTCTCAATGCCGTGCTCGGCGAGGAAGCGCGTTACCTGCTTACCGCCACCATGCACGACCACGGCGCTCAACCCATCCTTGACCGCAGCGCCGATTTCAGCGGCCAGCCGGTTCCTGGATTCGGGCGAATCGAGCAAAGTGCCGCCGATTTTGATTAGAACCTTCACAGCAGGCCCTCCGTTTCTTCCAGGCCGAGCATCAGGTTCATATTCTGGATGGCCTGGCCCGCGGCGCCCTTCACCAGATTGTCGATGGCGGTGACCACGACGGTGCGCCCGCTGGCGGAATCGAAGCGAACGCCGATGTCGCAGAAGTTGGTACGATCCACGCCGCGGACGTCGGGCAGTGTGCCGGCCGGGTACAGGCGAATGAAGGGCTCGTTCTTGTAGCGCTCGCTGTAGATTCCGAGTAAGCTGTCCGCGCTTGGAACATTGCGGGCGCGGAAGTAGATGGTCTCCAGAATCCCGCGGTCGATGGGAAGCAGATGCGCGGTGAAGCTCAGCTCACACTCGTCGAGCTTCGAGGTCATGAGGATTTCGGGCACGTGCCGGTGATCCAGCACCGAGTAAGCGGAAAAATTCGCGGTCACCTCGCAAAAGCTGGTGCTGAGAGCTACTTTGCGGCCGGCGCCGCTTACGCCTGACTTCGCATCGCAGACGATACCCGCGCCGCGGTCCACGACGCCGCTCGAAATCAGAGGTTGAATAGCCAGATTGGCCGCCGTCGGATAGCAACCTGGGTTGGCGACGAGCCTGGCGCCCGAGATAAGCTGGCGGCAAAACTCAGGCAGGCCATAAACGGCTTCGCGCAGCAGATCCGGAGCGGTGTGCTGTTCCTTGTACCAGCGCGAATAGGTGGCGGCGTCGCGGAATCGAAACGCTCCGCTCAAGTCGACTACCTTGGCGCCGGCCGACAGGAGTTCGGGCGCAAGTTCCATCGATACGTCGGCAGGTGTAGCCAGGAATACCAGCGCGAGGCCTTCCGATTTCACCACGTCGTGCGTAAAGGCGACACGCGCCGGCTGGAGCGCGTTGAGCGGCTGGGGGCGTTCTTCGAAATCCTTGCGGTGCTCGAGTAGCACCGGCTCGACACGCGGATGATGCCTAAGCAACCGGACGAGTTCCGAGCCGCTGTAACCGCGAAAGCCGACAATCCCTGCGCGTTGTGGCTTGGAATAATTATTCATGCCTATGAATGATTATAACCGGGTTGCTGCTTGGTGTGCGATCGATGATTTGAAAGATCGGTTGATCCTGCTAGTCGGTTCTAGGCCAAATGGCGGTAGACGGTGGGAACAAAGCCAGCAATTCTATTGCTGCTGGGAGAACGATCGAAGCTGAGCCGCTCGATGACACGGCGACCCAAGCTGGCACTCGGTCGCCTCCCAGCGACGAAACCCGAGCAAGTCGTCGGCCACGTCCGACCCCATCTAGTCGATTGATTTCATTGACTGTCGCAAGGATCGGCTATCCGAAATGGATCTACCGACTGGTTCGGTGCCCGATTGGGATATAGAATTTTATGTCCGATGGGATGGGTCATATAACGCAAAATTGGCGGAAGGACACCCAGTCCTTTGGGGCAAACGCCCAGATAAGTGATTGACAAACCGACATCAGCTCCTTAGGCTTATGATCTGCTAGGAGAGGGAAGCTTGTGTCTATGTTGCGGATTCACTACCTGCCGCTAATAGCGGCAGTCATCGCTCTCCCGATTTGGGGGGACGCGGACGCGCGACGCGGCGCGGATTTTTTTCGAACGCAAGGTTGTGTGAACTGCCACGCGCTGAAAGGCGTGGGCGCGCAGAAGGCCCCGGATCTAGGCCGGCGGCTGGACCGCGACTATACACCCGCAGGCATCGCTGCGCGGATGTGGAGTCACGCACCGGTGATGTGGGCGGCGATGAGCAAAGAGAACATCACGCCACCCAAAGTCAGCAGCGACCAAGCCGCCGATCTGTTCGCGTATTTTTACGCGGCGCGCTTTTTCGAGAAGCCGGGCGAAGCGGAGCGAGGCAAGCGCTTGTTCCAGGAAAAACATTGCATCGATTGCCACTCGCTGACAGCTTCGGGCGGCGGTATAGCGCCGCCGGTGGAGAAATGGGAATCGCTCCAGGCTCCGATTCTTTTGATCCAGCGCATGTGGAATCATCAATTACAAATGCACAACGCCATGGCGTCGCGCGGCATCGCCTGGCCGCAACTGACGTCGCAAGATTTGGACGATATGCTGGTCTATCTTCAGAACCTGCCGCAGACGCGCGGGGGCGAAGCTGTCGTGGATCTGCCTTCCGGGGGAAACGGGGAAGCTCTTTTCCGCGAGAAAGGCTGTATCACCTGCCACGTCGGGAAGCTGGCGCTCGAAAACCGTTTAGGCGATAGCACGTTGACGGATATCGCCGCTGCGATGTGGAATCACGCGCCGCAGATGCGCCAGCCGCCGCCTGAGTTGACACTGGCCGAATGGAGGCAACTGATCGGCTATGTGTGGGCCAAGCAGTTTTTTGCCACCCACGGTGACGCCGCGCGCGGTCGCAAAGTCTTCGAATCGAAGAAATGCGCGGTCTGCCACAACGATCCCGCCTCGGGAGCTCCCAGCCTGTCCAAACCCGCGCAATCGTTCTCGGCCATCAGCATGGTGGCGGTGCTCTGGCAGCATGGCCCTACCATGCTGGCCAAAATGCAAGAGAAACACATCGCTTGGCCCCAGCTATCGCAGGACGAGATGGCCAATCTGATCGCGTATTTGAATTCGCGCTGAGGTGCGGCTCGGTTAGGTGGGCCGGCGTGCCGGCTCGAGGGGCAACCGCGATTTTCTGGATGGCAACGTGCTTAAGGTCTCCGCGAAACCAAGGAGGCAAGGCATGGAGAAGGACGGGCAGCAGGGTTGCCAGCAATGTGGAAAGTCGGCCGAGGGCCTGTCAGGCGCTGCGCCCAGCAATGACCCTGAGCAGAGCCGCCGGTCACTGCTGTCCTGGCTTCTAGGCGGTGGCGTGGCGGCCTCACTGGCTTCGTTTTTCTATCCCGTCATCCATTTTCTTAATCCTCCGCATATTTCTGAAGCCGCTGTAGACGAGGTGTCTGGCGGCAAAGTCGAGGATCTTAAGCCGAATTCCGGCAAGATCGTCAGGTTCGGCAACAAGCCCGCCTTGCTGGTGCGCGTCAGCGATACAGAGTGGAAAGCGCTCTCGGCGGTGTGCACGCATCTGAACTGCACTGTGCAGTATCAACCCTCGACCCGGCTGATCTGGTGCGCCTGCCACAACGGCATGTACGACCTAACCGGGCGGGTGGTCTCCGGTCCTCCTCCCAAACCGCTGGACGAGTATGCGGTGAAAGTGCGCGGCGACGAAGTTGTGATATCGCGCCGGGCCTGAGGGAATAAATTGACTGCCACGGAAGCGAGAGCGAAAGCGGCAAGCTGGCTGGAAGAAAGGCTGGACCTGAGCGCGGTCCGCGAGGCGATCGGGCACAAGACCGTGCCGGTGCACTCGGCCACCCGCTGGTATTACTTCGGCGGAATGACATTGTTCTTGTTCGCCATCCAGATAATCACGGGCATTTTGCTGATGCTGTACTACCGGCCCACGGTCAGCGAAGCTTTCGAGAGCGTGCAGTTCATCATGACGCGTGTCCAGTTCGGCTGGCTGATCCGGTCCATCCATAGCTGGTCCGCCAATCTGCTGATCTTCATCGCATTCGTGCACATGTTCAGCGTGGTGTTCACGCACGCCTACCGCAAGCCCAGGGAATTGACCTGGCTGACGGGGATCGCGTTGCTGGGCCTGATGCTGTTTTTCGGATTCAGCGGCTATCTACTTCCCTGGAACAAGATTTCTTATTTTGCGACCAAGGTTGGCACGGACGTGGCCGCCAACGCACCGCTGGTGGGCCCGGCCATCGCGCGCTTTCTGCGCGGAGGCGACGACGTCGGCGGGGCGACGTTGACGCGCTTCTTCGCGTTTCATGTGATGATCTTGCCGCTGACGGCGCTGCTGCTGGTCGGACTTCACATCCTGCTGGTCCAACAGCACGGCATGAGCACACCACCCTGGATTGGACCATCGGGAGTCAGGCAGATGAGGTTTTTCCCGAATTTCTTTCTGCGCGAGCTGATGGTTTGGTACTGCGCGCTGGCGGCTCTGGGCGCGTTGGCAGCCATCTTTCCCTGGGAATTGGGCGACAAGGCCGACCCGTTCGCCTCGGCTCCGGCGGGCATCCGTCCGGAATGGTATTTCCTGGCGCAGTTCTACACGCTCAAGCTGATACCGAGTCATGTCTGGATTTTCGAAGGCGAGATTCTAGGAATTCTCGGCTTTGGTCTGCTGGCGTTGGGATGGGCGCTGCTTCCGTTTTGGGGAACCGATCAGGTGGGCGCGGCGCGGACGCGTTTAGTGGCAGGAGCGGGAGTGGTGATGGTCAGTTATCTGGCGGCGTTTACAGTCTTGGGGTATGTGAAATGAGAGCGCCATTCATCGCATTGCTGCTTGCGCCTCTCGGCCTGCTGGCTCAACAGGCTGCTAAGAACAGTTGTCTCAATTGTCATTCCGCTCTGGATGGCGAGGCGCAGCGGCCCGCTCTCCTCATCAAGAACGATGTCCACACAACGAACGGCTTGGGTTGCGCGGACTGCCATGGCGGCGATCCCGCGAGCGATGATCCGGGCGTGGCCATGAATCCGGCCAAGGGATTTATCGGCAAGCCGGCCCGAACCGCGATCCCGAAGCTGTGCGCGCGCTGTCACAGCGACCCGAACTTCATGCGGAAATTCCGGCCGCAACAACGCGTGGATCAATTCGAACTCTATCAAACCAGCGTGCATGGCAAGCGCCTGGCCGAAGGCGACGAGAACGTAGCGACTTGCATCGACTGTCACAGCGTGCACGAGATTCGCGCGGTGAAGGATCCAGCGGCGCCGGTATATCCGCTGCATCTGCCGGAGACCTGCGCGCGCTGCCACGCTGACTCGAAGAAGATGGCCAAATACGGCATCCCGACCAATCAATTCGCCGAATACCAAACCAGCGTGCATTGGAACGCGCTCAAAGTGCGCGGCGATCTTTCGGCTCCCACCTGCGCGTCCTGTCATGGCAACCACGGCGCCAAGCCGCCGCAAGTTGAATCCGTGGCGGCGGTGTGCGGATCGTGTCACGTGCTGTTCGCGCAACTTTACCAAAAGAGCGTGCACGAGCCGATCTTCTCGGCCGCGTCCGGCGGCGGGGGGTGCATCGTGTGCCACAGCAACCATGGCATCCATCAGCCGTCCACGGCGATGCTGGAAGGGCCCAAGGCAGTCTGCTCGCAATGTCACGATGCCGGTACGCCGGGCGCCAAAACCGCCGTCGAGATGGCCGGGTGGCTGGACGGCTTGGATTCGGCTCTGAAGCATTCTGAATCCGTGCTGGCTGAAGCAGACAAAGCCGGCATGGAAGTGTCCGAAGCGCAGGCGAAACTCAGTGACGGCCGCGATGACCTGGTCAAAGCGCGCCTGGCGCTGCATGCTTTTCAACCTGTGGACATGAAGAAGCCGATCGATGCCGGTATGGCCGTGGCCAGTGAAACTTTGCACGCCGGCCAGGCTGCGCTGCACGAAAAAGATGTCCGCCGCATGGGTCTGGCGATATCGGTGGTGTTTATCGGGATCACCATTTTCGCCATTTGGGCCCTGATTCGCCGGCTCGAACCCAAAGGCGGCTTGCCTCGGGATGCGTCGACCACGCCCAGGTGATCTCTAAATGTTTTTTGAAGCACTCAACTCTCAACAATGGAGATAACTCATCATGAAAATCATTACGCTCGCTACTATTTCCCTGGCAGCTTGCTTGAGCTTGGCCTACGCAGGCGCTCCAGAAGGTAAAGCTGTATTTGCCGCCAAGTGCCAGGCCTGCCATGGCCCCAATGGTGAAGGCAAAGCATCCATCGCGAAAATGTTCAACGTCACCATGCAGCCGCTGGGGTCGAAGGAAATTCAATCCCTGTCCGACGCCGATATCAAGAAGGTGGTCACCGAAGGTCACGGCAAGATGAAGCCGGTGGGCGGGTTGGACGACAAGCAAGTTGCGGACGTAGTGGCATTCGTACGCACGCTTAAGCAATAACAGCGGCTGGCTCGCCGGTGGAATGGTTGGCTGACGCTGTTCACGCTCGAAAGGAGAGCCTGTATGCCAGCAACTATCGCGAGAACGCGGCTTTGGATCGCCGCCGCGCTGATTGTGGTCGCGGCGGCGGTCATGATCCCGGTGTGGCAACGGTGGCGCGCGGGCCGAACTCCCGCTTACATTGTGGGAGTACCGGAGAAAGGCGCCGCGCTGTTCTTTGGGAACAAACGCTGTTCCACCTGTCATTCCATTAACGGGTCGGGTGGCGGCGTTGCTCCCGATCTCTCGGGAACGCGTCCCGGTGCTCCGGCCATGGGCTGGCTCACGGCGGTTCTGTGGAATCACGCGCCGGGCATGTTCCGGCAGATGCGGCATGGCAATGTCGCTTATCCTCAACTGAACACCGCGGAAATGGCCGATATCCTGGCGTTCTTATACCAGGCGGGGAGCGTAGACCGTCCCGGCGATTTGAACGCGGGCCAGCGCGTGTTCCACGACAAGGGGTGCTCGCATTGTCATTCGGTTCGCGGGTCGGGTGGCAGCTCCGCGCCCGATCTGTCAACGCTGGCGGTGTTTGGCACCAGCGCATGGACGCGGGCCATGTGGAATCACGCCCAGGCCATGGTTGATCCGGTGACTAAAGCGCTGGGCCGCTGGCCGCAATTCAACGGCAGCGAGATGAACGATCTAATCGCCTACGCCAGTGGCGCGGCTGAACCTGCCGCGCGGAGAGACCAGCTCCACGGAAACGCCGGGAAGGGCTGGCAGGTGTTCGGGCGCAAATGCAGCGAATGCCATGCCGTCCGCGGGCAGGGTGGCGCCATTGGGCCGCCCTTGGGACCCGAGCACGATCTTCCTATCGGTGAAGCTGAATTTGCGGCGGTGTTGTGGAATCATGCACCCGCGATGCTGCGGAAAGTTCGCGACGCTGGAACTACGTTGCCGCTGCTCCAAGGGGACGAAGCCGCCGATGTGCGCACCTTCCTGGCGAGCCTGCGCTACTATGAGCCCTCCGGCACGGCTTTGGTTGGCGAGCGCGTATTTTCCGAGCGTGGTTGCGCCCAATGCCATGGACCGCGGGCGCAAGGCACCAAGCAGGGTCCGCGGCTTCCGCCTGGCCACGAGACCTTCACCACCGTTTCATTTACTACGGCGCTTTGGAGACACGGCCCTCACATGCTGGATCGCGTGGAGGAATCGGGCGCGCAATGGCCGGTTTTGCAGGCTGGCGACGTCGGCAACCTGGTGAGCTTTCTGAACGGCGCGGCAAGCAAGTAATCAGCCTGGTATCGGTTCTTCGACCGGTTTTCGCGCGACGATCTCAGCCACCGCGCGCTGGTGGCAGGACTCGTGCGGCGTGCCTTCAAAGTAATGAAGGATGTTCCAGCCGGCGAAGTGAGCGCGTAATTCGCCGGGTGTGGCGCGGGTGGGCGTTCCATGCGGTTGGCCGGGATCGGCCAGGTGTACGATCGCGATGATCGTTCCGCCGGGGCGCACGCCGCGCTGCATGGCCGGGATCAGATCGCGCTGCAGATAGTAAGCGTCGACGATCAGATCAAATGTGGCGGGCGGAATGTCGTATTGGCCCCATTCCAGATCGGCGACGTGCGCGTCGATATTCAGATTTTTCGCGCGGGCGCGCTGGCGCAAAAGATCGACTGCTAGCGGAGATCCATCGACAGCGGTGACGCGCCAGCCGTGCTCAGCCAGAAACAGCGCGTTGCGGCCCGGCCCGCAGGCTAAATCGAGCGCCCTGCCGGGCTCGAGAGGTCCGGCGAATTCTTCCACCAGCGGCGCCGGCGTTTCAAACAATTGCTGGCCGGCCTGGTAGCGCCGATTCCAGTCCTCGAGGCTCAACTGGCATCGCCGCGCTTAGCGGCGGCCTTCAGCGCCTTCTGCAGGATTCGCACGGCGCGGTCGATTTCTTTCTCGCTGACGATGTAAGGCGGCAGGAATCGAAGCACGGTGTCGTGCGTGCAATTGAGCAAGAGGCCATCTTGCATGGCATCCAGAATAATCTGCTTTCCGGGAATACTGAGGTCCATGCCGACCATCAGGCCGCGGCCGCGAACTTCTTTAATGAATGGAAAGCGAGGGCGCAGCGCGTCGAGCTTGCCGCGGAAGTACGCGCCGGCCTGGTCTATGTGGGGCAGCAAGCCTTCCAAAATGTCCAGGAAGTCGAGGGCCACACGGCAGGCCAGCGGTCCGCCGCCGAAAGTTGAGCCATGCATGCCGGCACCGATGGCCTTCGCGGCGCGTTCGTTGGCCACGATGACCCCGAGCGGAATCCCGCAGGCCAATGGCTTGGCCGCAACCATGATATCGGGCAGAACTATCGGGTCGGCGAGCTGATAGGCGAAGTACTTGCCCACGCGGCCCACACCGCATTGGATCTCATCGAACACCAGCAGCGCATCGAAGCGGTCGGCGAGTTCGCGCGCCTTGCGGGCGTACTCGGTGGCCATCGGGAAAATGCCGCCTTCGCCCTGGATCCATTCGATCACGATGCCGGCGGTACGTTCGCTGAACATCTGTTCGAGGGCGGTGATGTCGTTGGCCGGAACGAACTTCGCGCCGGGCAGCAAAGGCTCAAAATCCCGCCGGTATTTTTCCTGGCCGGTGATGGAAAGCGAGCCGAAGGTCCTGCCATGGAAAGAATTGTGCAGCGAGATTACTTCGTGCTTTTCCGGCGAGATCTTGCGGCCGTGCGACCGGATCATCTTGAGTGCGCCTTCCATGGCCTCGGTACCGGAGTTGCAGAAAAACGTGCGCTGCAATCCGCTGATGTTCGCCAGCCGCGCGGCCAGCGGGCCTTGATACTCGTGGTAATAAAGGTTGGAAGTGTGCAGCAGCACGCCGGCTTGCGCGCGGATGGTCTTGACCAGGCGCGGATGGGCGTGACCGAGGGCGTTCACGCCGATGCCGGCGATGAAATCCAGATAGCGCTTGCCGGAGGCGTCGAAAACGTAGCAGCCTTTTCCCCGCTGGAGCAGGAGCGGATAGCGCGCGTAATTTTGCAGCAGGTACTCGGATTCCAGTTTTTGGATGCGTTCCAAGGCGCTGGTCTCCGGCTGAAGCGGTGAAACCGTGGACATAGCATTCATGATAGCTTGCCTCCCTTTCTTACTTTGTTACCCGGCGCCGTACAGTAAATTTCATCCGTTGAAATGGGCTGTCAGTTCTCTATGCTGCTCTTTCTTATAGAGTTCAATCACTGGCAGCAAAGCTGCAGTATGGAGAACCGACGAAAGGAGTTTCGCATGCTCTACTGGGCTTTGTTGTTCTTGCTGATAGCGATTCTCGCCGCGGTTTTTGGGTTCACGGGGATCTCGCTGCTCGCGGCTGGGGTCGCGAAGATTCTGTTCTTCATTTTCCTGGTGCTGTTCGTTATTTCGCTGGTCGCGCACGTCACGCGTAGAGTGTGACGGAGCAAGCCGGCTGATGTGGGCGCCGGAACCCTCTCCGGCGCCCAAGCTGTTTGTACAAGATCGGGCCTTCAACGGAGATTTTCAAATGAAAAAAACTATGGGCGCTGTTCTCGTCGTGTTGGGTTTGATAGTGATGGTGTGGGGATTCTTAGGCTTTAAGACCAGAGAAACGGTGGTGGATGTCGGTCCCATCCACGCCACGCGGGATAAGACGCACAACGTGCCATACGGACCAATCGCAGGCGCGGTTGTGCTGCTCGGTGGCGTGGTCCTGATCGCCACGGGCCGCGGCGACTAGAACGCTAATCCGGCGCCACCGCGTCAACCTCCCTCCTCGCTAGTACCACTGGAACCGAAAATCCGAAATCGGAATCGTGATGATTGCCTGATTGGCGACACCCAAAAATGGAGCGAATCCGAACCGCGGAGTCGCGGCCGTACAACTACTTAACCAAATAGGAGATCATCACATGTTTGACGAAGTCGGCCGGAACGCCGGCAGGTTTATTCTAGTCAGTTTACGGGGGGCACTCCTGGTGGCTGCGACAGCGTGGGCCATGCAGGCGTCTGAAATTACTTGGGGATCGCCGACCAACGAGACAGGCAATGCAGGCGACGTCGTGACAGCAGGCACCTTTCTGGAATCCGCTTTCGCCGGGCTGGTGGACGTGACGCTGAACGGCGTGGTGTTCGCGCATTCTACCAATTCCAGCAACCCGGGCACTTTCGCGGACGGGTCTGACATCACATTCGACAACGTAGACGGGTTTAACGCCGCGGCCGGGAGCGCGCCGGGCGGCTGGAATTCGAGCTATCAGACCTTGACCGACACTGCCGACTACGAGGGCACGGGCAACATGGAGATCATTCTAGGGGGCCTGATCTCGGGAGATCAGTACGAGGTTCAAATTTTCGAGCCTTGGTGGAACAATCAGTTTCCGACCACTTATAGTGACGGCACGGACGTTAGCGGAGCCTTGAATACCGGCTACAGCACAACTGTGCCGCAATACATCACGGGCACGTTTACGGCAGACAGCACTTCGGAGACGCTATTTCTCGGGGGCACCAATACCTACGCTCTGACGTCGGCGGTGCAGGTGCGGGACCTTACTTCTGGTTCCATTTCCCCGGTACCCGAGCCGAGCACGGTCTGGATTTTAGCGTCCGGCTTGGTTGCTTTGGCATTTGCGCGCCGCTTCAGCGTTCGGCGCGCGGCGTGACGTTGAAGTGATAGTACGCCAGGGCGCTTCCGTTTGAAGACAGCTTGACTTCGTAGCGTCCTGGCGTCAGAACCGCCGAGGGAATCCACACGATTGCCGCGAGCCTGCCGTCGCGGGACTGCTCTGGAACGGGATGCTGGCTCCAGACCACTCGGCCGGCGAGAGAAATCTCAACCTCGGCGGAAGCACTTCGGTCCGCCGGTTCCAAACCCAGCTCGAGGCGGACTGCCTGGGCGCTGGACGGGAGGGCCAGGGAGGTTTCCCGTTCGGCGCCGCGCACGGCGTCGTTGGGTAGTGTGAGCGAGAAGGTGGGTCCGGCAGCGCGCTGGCGTTCCACCTCGACGCGGGCTTCGGCCAACTGGCGGTTCAGACGTGAGTTTTCGGTGGCGAGCCACGCGGTTCCGCCGGCAAGAACGATGCACGCCGCAGCCGCTATGGCGGCCCAGGGAGTCGCGCGCTGGCGAGGCAGGGCCTGGTGCAGAGATAGTGCGAGCGATAGCTTCTGGCGCTGCCGGTCCGAGCCCAGCAGGTAGGTCTCGATTCGGCGCCGGCGCTCCGGCCCGACTTCCTCGCGGACGTAGGCGTCTAGCAATTCAGCTTCAGCCATCTTGAGTTGTTCGTGAAGTTCCGGGTCGGACATCCACTTCTCGGAGAAGGCCAGCCTCTCTTCCTCGGCGGTTTCGTGCAACAAGTAGGCGATCAAGTCTTCACTATTCACGGTGTCCCGATCCTGGTTTGATATCACGCCCGCGTTGCATGCAATCCAGCAAGCGCTCGCGGATGCGCAAAGCGCGGTTCCGCAGCGCATTCATCGAAATGCCGAGAGACCGGGCCAGCTTGGCGCGGTCGCCCGAATAGTAGCGCTCGATCAGATCGCGATTTTCAGCCGGCAGCGTCTGAAGGCAGCGGTTCATTTCTTCCATCGCCATCTGGTCCGCTTTCGGCGCGAGGGCTCGGGATTCGATCTCGCGCAGGGCCACGTCTTTCTTCTGACGGGAGCGCACGGCTTCGTGCAGCACGAGGCGGGCGATTCCGATGGCGTAGTGACTCAGGTTCCGGATGGGCTCGCCATCCGAGAGGCGCCGCGCGAGACGGTTCAGAGTTTCGTCGGCTAAGTGCTCAGGTTCCGGGTCGCCTTCCCAGGCGAACAGATCGATCAAGCGCGCCCGCAAGGCCTCGTAGAGCAAGCTGGCCGCTTCGCGGTTGGTGTCCAAACGCTCGAGCAGGCAATCCAACGCCTCGCGGCTCAGCTCCCAATGTTTCCGCGCTGGTGCGTCACTTGGAGAGTCGTTCATGAACTCGGCTACTTCAGAACCATAGCAGATAGGCGCGAAGCGTTCACTTGGCGCCTTCGAGAACAAAAGCGGACCAATAGTAGGGGTCGCTCCAACGCGGGTTACGCTGCATGGAGAGCTGGGCGGATTGGAGCGCGGCCCCTGGCGGCAGGCTGCGGCGGAGCAAGGCGTCGTAAAAGTAACGCATAAATTCGGCGCTGGCGCGATCCTGGACACTCCACAGGCTGGCCAAAACCTGAGGTGCGCCCGCGAACATGAAACCGCGTGTCAGCCCGATCATGCCTTCACTGCGCACGGACTCGCCGAGCGCAGTTTGGCAAGCGCTCAAGACCACCAAATCGGCATTCAACTTCAAGTCGTAAATCTCGTGCAGGCGCAGGAAGCCATTCTGGGGCCGGCCTTGCCGATCCACCAAGGAAAGGACGATGCCCGACAAATCAGGATGCCGGCTGTCGATAAGCCCGTGCGTTGCGAAGTGCACAATTCGATAGCGGCTCAACTTGGGTTCCTCGGCGGAAGCGCGGCTGGCGTCGAAGTCGAGCGCAATCCATTTTTGCCCGGCGGGAGTCAGCCGGTCGATGGCCTGCGCTTCCTCGCGAGAGAAATGCAGCCGCACCAGCGAGCCGAAGCCTGACTCTTCGGCGGCGCGCGTCAGGACGTCGTCCTCGGGCGTGGGCGGCGTGGTCTGAGAGCCCCGTACACGCTCGTCGTCGGCTCGGAAGACCGGATCGGCAAAGACCGCAATTTCCTGCAGAGCCGGACGGCGCCCGGCTGTCTCGCGGCGAACCTCGGCCAACGCGGATGCGGAGGGTAGCTCCAGGATTTCGTGGCGGAGCGCCAAAGGAGAGTTTTGATCGGGCAGGGCGGCGAATGGAACGTATTCGAGCGCGCCGTCGGCAACGATCCACCAGCGGCGAAATCCAGCGGAAGCTTCCAGCGCCGGATCGAGCAGGCCGTGCAGCTGGGCGGCAGCGCGCTGCAGCTCGGCGAGCGATAGCTCGACATGCTCGTTGCGGGCGTTAAGCGCCTGGTAGAAACGGCGAGAGGCGGCCTCCACAACCGGCCTGGGAGGCAGAGCGAAGCCCTGGCAACTGGTGCGCGAAACAATCCAGACGAAGCTGCGCGTTTCACCTAACCAGAACTCCAGCAGCGCGGTCTCGTGTTCGGGAAGCAGGGATTCGGCCGCCGAGAGCGTCAAGGGAGAAGGTTGCGTCAGGGCCGCGTAAGCCGGACTAGCTTCGCGGATGCGGCCTTCGATCTCCGCATAGCGATCCACCAATTCGTCGATTTCCTTGCGCGCCGTGGCCTCGCGATCGGGGCTGTGGGGCGAATCCAAGAGGCGCAGGAAGCGGTCGTGCTTGGCATCCAGCAATTCCTGGATTTGACGCTCGCGGTCCGCTAACGCCGGATCGACGCCATGGTGCAGATCGACGCCAGCTTCGGCCAGCAAGTCGAGCAAGCCCCGCGCGCGGGCGCGTTCGCTAATTTCGAACGCGGCACGGGTATCTTGCGCGTCCATGGCGATCTGGATGGCCAGGTCGTAATACTTGCGTCGGGAACTGGCCAGTTCGATGCGCGACTGCCGGCTTCCGAAATTCGCACGCAGCGATTCGACCAGATCGAGCGCGGCCATGGAATGGCGGACGGCATCATCGCGCGTGCCCGCCTGTCGCTCGAGCGACGCCAGCTCGAACAACGTTTCCGCTTCGCTGGACAGGGCGCCGGCGTTATGCCTAAGCACCAGCGCCTGCTCCAACTCTTGACGCGCAGGGTCAATCCGGCCGAGTTGCCTTAGGGCTCTTCCTTCCAAATGGAGGGCATTCGATTCGGCCAGCTTGACGCCGATCTTGCGGCTCAGCTCAGCGGCCTGCTCGAGCAAGTCCAGCGCTCCGGCCGCGTCGCCGGATCGGATCATGATTTCTCCCAGCGCCGTCAGCGCCTGCGCCTGCTCGGGCTGGTATCCGGCGGATTGAGCAATTGCCAGGGCCTGGCGCTCTTCCTCCATCGCTTTCGAGTTATTGATCAGGCGGGCGTCGATGGCGCCCAGCCTCAGCAATCCATCCGCCTCGCCACGCTTGTCGGAAGCTTTTCTGCGAATTTCGAGCGCCTGCAGCAGGAAGCTCTGCGCCTGGGCGTCGCGGCCCATTTCGAGCGCAACCGATGCGAGGCCCTGGAGCGTGTAGCCCTCGCCCACGCGATGCGATTCCTTGCGGAAGATGGGCAGCGCTTCGTTGAAGCCATCCAGCGCCTTCTGGTACTCGCCGAGATCCAGATGCGCCATGCCCAGGTTGTAGAGCGTGTTGGCATAGGATCCGGGAAATGCCAGCGCCTTGCGAATAGGCAGCGCTTCTTCCAGGTATTGAAGGCTGCGGCGGGGATCGCCGGAGTTAAGATAAGCCGCTCCGATGTTGCTGAGAGCGACGGCCGCGCGCACGGGCTGGTTCTCCTGGCGCGCGATGGCGCGGGCATCGCTCCAGTGCTCAATAGAGGCGGCGAAATTTCCCAAACGATATTCCAGCTGGCCGAGACCCAACTGGGCGTCGCATTCACGGGAGCGCTCGCCTGATTCTTGCGCAAACTTCAGGGCCGCTTCGAAGTCGGCGCGCGCTTGCCGGTTCTGGGCCGGCGCTAGCTCGGTGGAGGCGCGCATCACCAGCGTTTCGGCTTCGCCGCGCGGATCGTTCAGTGCCCGGCGCAGCTCAAGCGATTGCGTATAGTAATCGATCGCGCGTTGCGGTTGTCCGATGTCGGCATTGACAATAGCCAGCCCGTAGAGCGCCGCGGCGATTCCGGAATCGTTCTTCAACGCTTTCCAGAGTTCGAGCTCGCGGTTGAAGAGATCCAGCGCGGGTTGCATCTGGCCCTGTTCGTAGACGATGTCAGCCAGATGGCCAAGCGCGTCGGCCTGGCGT
>Ga0335083_10004899_pt1 | contig 16976 bp, 12 predicted proteins | sample Lox_Sample_42_FD_206716 | JGI IMG/M metagenome (GOLD analysis project Ga0335083, IMG submission 206716) | Soil microbial communities from Loxahatchee National Wildlife Refuge, Florida, United States - Lox_Sample_4.2 | ecosystem: Environmental > Terrestrial > Soil > Wetlands | place: USA... | reverse complement strand
CGACGAGACGGGGAAGCTCACCCGGCTCTTTCTCTCCGACGCGCATCGGAGGGCCGCGGCGGCCTTCATCGGCTGGTGCTTCGAGGCGGAGTTGACGGCGCGGATCGACCCGGCGGGCAATGTCGTGGCCCGATACGAAGGAAAGCAGGCCGGCGCTCCGGCGCTGATGCTGGGCTCGCATATCGACACGGTGCGCGACGCCGGGCGCTACGACGGCAACTACGGCGCGCTGGCGGCGCTCGCCGTCGTCGAGCAGCTGGCCGCCAAGGGCGAAAGGCTCGACCACGCCGTTGAGATCGTCGCCTTCGGCGACGAGGAGGGCGTCCGCTACCGGACGACACTGACCGGCTCGCGCGCGCTCGCGGGGACCTATCCCAAGGAGGCGCTCGACCAGAAGGACGCAGCCGGCATCGCCATGCGCGACGCGCTGAGGGCCTTCGGCGGCGACCCGGACAAGGCGGGCGATATCCGGAAGGAGAATGTCGCGGCCTTCGTCGAGGCCCATATCGAGCAGGGCCCCGTCCTCGAGGCGGAGGGTCTGCCTCTTGGCGTCGTGACCGCGATCAACGGCGCGACCCGGCTCGAGGTCGGGGTCGACGGGATTGCGGGGCACGCGGGCGCGACGCCGATGGCGCTGCGCCGCGACGCGCTGACGGCGACGGCAGAAATGGCGCTCGAGATCGAGAAGCGCGCGCGGGCGGAGGTGGACCTCGTCGCCACCGTCGGGCGCCTGGAGGTCTGGCCCGGCGCCGCCAACGTCATTCCGGGGATCGCCCGCTTCTCCGTCGACGTGCGCGCCCCGTCGGATTCTCAGCGCGCCGCCGCGCTTGCCCAGATGCGGGCAAGCCTCGACGCCATCGCGAAAACGCGCGGCGTCAGCGTCACCGTCGCCGTGACCCACGAGGCCAACGCCTTCGCATGCGATCCGCGCATCGTGGCGGGACTAAGGCGGACGGTGGAGGGGCTCGGCATTCCGCCCCGGCTGCTGCCGTCCGGCGCGGGGCACGATACGATGGCGATCGGCGCCCTCTGCCCGGCGGGGATGCTGTTCGTCCGCTGCAAGGGCGGGATCAGCCACAATCCGCTCGAATCGATCACGCTCGAAGATTGCGCGTACGGTCTGGCTGCGCTCACCCGCTTCGTGAGGGATTTTCGGTTGGACTGAGCAACGGCTTCTCAAAGCCCGCTCGACCTCGCGGGCTGGCAAGTTGGTTAATTTTGTGTTTCAGTTGCGGCGGACTCCAAGCGAGCGTGAGGCGCAGGAGGGACGCCGCGGATGCGACATGCTGCTGTCTTCTGCGCGGTCACGTTGGGCGTGAGCTGCGGCGCGTCGGCGACGCAGCTTGGATTGGCGTCGTTCTATGGCGTTGGCGGACTGACCGCGGCGCACCGCAGCCTGCCGATGGGATCGCGGGTTAGGGTCCTCAATCTCGACAACGGCCGCTCCGTGGTGGTCAGGATCGTTGATCGCGGGCCGTTCATCCGCGGGCGGATCATCGACGTATCGACCGCGGCCGCCGTGACGCTGGGCTTTCGGGAGGCGGGATTGGCCCGGGTGAGGATCGACCCCATCCCGGCAGAAGCGCCGGAGGCCGCGCCCCGCCCTGAGAGGCAAGCGCCGTCTGCGCCGATGGATATCTCGTATGCCATCTGCAGATACGGTGCCGATCGCCTGCAGCATCTGCAAAGCGACTCGCTCGGCGGAGAAGCCGTGGCGGCGACGCGCGACATGGGATGCGAGACTTCGCCATCGCGGCTCTTTGATCTGGCGCAGAGATCGGAGGACCTCGCTGGCCTCGCCAGCCATCGGGTGGCCGATTTGACTGAAGCGGAAGCCGCTGCGAGCATCCCCGTGAACGCGATCGCCGAGATGGAAGCGGCGGCGAGCATCCCCGTGAGCGCCTTGCCCCCGGTTCCGGAGCGCCAAGCGTCTTTGACGGGCCCGCCAAGGGGTTGCGAGGCCGCGGCGTCCTGCGAAAACCGGGATGAGCCGCCGGCGTCGAACCCCGTTCTTTCTCTTTTCGCCCGACTGCGCCAAATCTTCGATTAGCGCTTCTTTCGCTTTGGGCTTCGTCCCGATCGGCGCCTGTCCTTGCGGCCATCGGAAACGGTCGCGTGTTACGGCTTGCCGCAGGGCGTCGATTCGCGCGACACTGCGGCGCACCGCGCTCGGTCTCAACGGAGGAGCAGAATGAGCACCCGCTTTTTCGGCGACGTCGGCCCCATCCGCTACGAGGGGCCGAAGAGCGACAACCCCTTCGCCTTCCGCCATTACGATCCGGCGCGCGTTGTCATGGGCAAGACCATGGCCGAGCACTTGCGGCCGGCCGTCTGCTACTGGCACAACTTCGCCTGGATGGGCTCCGACATGTTCGGCGCGCCGACCTTCGAGCGCCCGTGGGCGGGCGAGGACATGAAGGCCGCGCGCCTCAAGGCGGACGTCGCGTTCGAGATGTTCTCGACCCTCGGCTTCCCGTTCTTCGCCTTCCACGACAAGGACGTCGTGCCGGAGGGCGCCGACCTTGCCGAATTCGGCCGCAACCTTGGCGAAATAACCGACGTCTTTGCAAAGAAGATGGACGAGACGGGCGTCAAGCTGCTTTGGGGCACCGCCAATCTGTTCAGCCACCCGCGCTATATGGCGGGCGCGGCGACCAATCCGGACCCCGACGTTTTCGCTCACGCCGCGGCGCAGGTGAAGAACGCCATCGACGCGACGCATAGGCTCGGCGGCGTCAATTACGTGCTGTGGGGCGGGCGCGAGGGCTATGAGACGCTGCTCAACACCGATCTTGAGCGCGAGCTCGAGCAGCTTGGCCGTTTCTTGTCGATGGTCGTCGACTACAAGCACAAGATCGGCTTCAAGGGCGTGCTCTTGGTCGAGCCGAAGCCGCAGGAGCCGACCAAGCATCAGTACGATTTCGACGTGGCGACGGTCGCAGGCTTCCTCTGCCGCTTTGGCCTCGAAAAGGAGGTCAAGCTCAACATCGAGGTCGGCCACGCGCAGCTCGCGAATCACTCGTTCGAGCATGAGGTCGCGCTTGCGGCGGCCCTCGGACTCTTGGGCTCGGTGGACGCCAACCGCAACGACTACCAGTCCGGCTGGGACACCGATCAGTTCCCGAACAATGCGGCCGACCTCGTCCCCGCCATGTACTTCATCCTGAAGTCGGGCGGCCTCGCCCCGGGCGGCTTCAATTTCGACGCCAAGGTGCGCCGCCAGTCGATCGACCCGGGCGACCTCCTGCTCGGGCACATCGGCGGCATCGACGCCTGCGCCGAGGCGCTGGCCGCGGCGGCCCGCCTTATCGAGGACGGCAAGTTCGACGCGATGAAGCAGGAGCGCTACGCCGGCTGGAACGACCCGAAGGCGCAGGCGATGCTGAAAGCTGGCGCTTCGTTGGAGGCGATCGCCAAACGGGTCGCAGACGAGAAGATCGACCCGAAGCCGCGCTCGGGACGGCAGGAGTTTTTCGAGAACCTCCTGAACCGCTATTTGTGAGCAGGGGGCCCATAGCCCGAGCAGCGCGCGAAGCTTGGCGAGAATCTCAGCCAGCACGTGCGGCTCCGCCAGGTCCTTCCGCTTGGCCCGCCGCGCCCGCCAGTCGAGGCTCTTGATTTGATCGGCGCGAAAGGGCGCTCTGAGGCTTGCGGCTGACGACGACCTCGAAGGCTATCGCCCGGGGAGGAACTTTCCAGCGGCGAACGCCAGCTGGTCGTCGAGCGTGACAAGCTCGGCGTCCAGCGCCCGGGCAAGCCAAAGGTAACTCGCATCGTATAACGATGGTGAGCCGGCGAGGCCCCGCGACCCCTGTGGCCTGGTCGATCAGCGCTCGCAACTTCCCCTTGCAGGGAGCGATGATTGGCTTAGGCGCGCTCGCACAGCCGTCTCACCTGCTCTTCCGGAACGCCCTTGATCGAAAGATTCATGAACTGGCTTCAAATTGGAAGTGAATAGCATCACATTGGAGGCGAAATGCAACCTAATCCCTCGTCCTGAATGATGCGTCGGCCGCCACGGCGTCAACGGCGACGGCTAGTTTTCTAAAGGTCGGCTTCACCGATTTTTTGGGAATCCATGGATTCAATCCGGGACCGCGCCGCGCTTGGGCGCGCCTTTTGGACCGACATGTACCGAAACGCCGTCCTCTTCGCGGCGGGCGGCCTCGCGCTCGCCGCCCTCGCGCCGTCGCTCTTCACCCGGGGGAACGACGCGACGCCCGATCCCGGCGCTTTGAGCGCCGGCCCCGTCGCCGATGCGAAGCCTCCGGATGCGCAAGCCGCCGGCCCAAGCTTCCGCGAAGCGGTCTTGCCGGCCGACCCGCGCGGCCAATACGGGGCCGACGCGGTCGTGAACGGCGTCCCGGTCAGAATGCTGGTCGACACCGGCGCGAGCATCGTCGTCTTGTCCGCCGCAACTGCAGGCCGGCTTGGGCTCGCCGCGGATTCCCGCGCCAAATTGAGGGTCCAGACCGCGAACGGCGTGACCAGCGCTACGCCGGTCGTACTGCACAACGTCAGCCTCGGCGGGCTTTACATGAACGACGTGCAGGCGGTGATCCTGCCGCCTGAGGCGGGCGAGGTGAACCTTTTGGGCGCGAGCTTCCTCAAGCGCCTCATGAGCGTCGAGCAGCGGAACGGAACGCTCGTTCTCCGGCAGTAGGATGGAAGACGCTCCGGCCTAGGCGCCGAGCCTCTTCTTCGCTTAATCGGGGCTCCTATTTCGAAGGAGCCTGAAGCATGAAAACCCGCGCCGCCGTCGCCGTCGCCGCCGGAAAGCCGCTTGAAGTGACCGAGGTCGAACTCGACGGGCCGCGCACCGGCGAAGTCCTCGTCGAAGTCAAGGCGACCGGCATCTGCCACACGGACGAATTCACCCTTTCCGGCGCCGACCCGGAAGGTCTCTTCCCCGCCATCCTCGGGCACGAGGGCGCGGGCGTCGTCGTCGACATCGGACCGGGCGTGACGAGCGTCGCCAAGGGCGACCACGTCATTCCGCTCTACACGCCCGAATGTCGCCAGTGCCCGTCGTGCCTCTCGCGCAAGACGAATCTCTGCACCGCCATCCGCGCGACGCAAGGGCAGGGGGTCATGCCGGACGGCGCGTCCCGCTTCTCGCGCGGCGGTGAAAAAATCTTCCACTACATGGGCTGCTCGACCTTCTCGAACTTCACCGTCCTGCCCGAGATCGCGGTCGCCAAGGTCGATGCCGCAGCGCCTTTCGACAAGATCTGCTACATCGGCTGCGGGGTCACGACGGGGATCGGCGCCGTCATCAACACCGCCCAGGTCGAGGAGGGGGCCACCGCCATCGTCTTCGGGCTCGGCGGCATCGGCCTCAACGTCATCCAGGGATTGAGACTCGCCGACGCCGACATGATCATCGGCGTCGACGTCAACGACGCGAAAAAGCCCTGGGGCGAGCGCTTCGGCATGACGCATTTCGTCAATCCGAAAGAGATCGGCGGCGACCTCGTCCCCCATCTCGTCAACCTGACGAAGCGCGGCGCGGACCAGATCGGCGGGGCCGACTACACCTTCGACTGCACCGGGAACGTGACCGTCATGCGTCAGGCGCTGGAATCCTGCCACCGCGGCTGGGGCCAGTCGATCATCATCGGCGTCGCCGGCGCGGGACAGGAGATCGCGACCCGGCCGTTCCAGCTCGTCACCGGCCGCGTCTGGAAGGGAACCGCCTTCGGCGGGGCGAGGGGCCGGACTGACGTGCCGAAGATCGTCGACTGGTACATGGCCGGCAAGATCGAGATCGACCCGCTCATCACCAGCCTCTTGAAGCTCGAGGACATCAACAAGGGCTTCGACATGATGCGCAAGGGCGAGGGGATCCGCAGCGTCGTGGTCTATTGAGCAGGCGTATTTCGGCCGTGTGGAATTTATGACGCGCCGACGCCAGATCAACCGCTGAGGCAGCCGTTCCCCGTTGGCCGAACATCGTTTGCTTGTCGGCGTTTTCCACCTTGCTCGGGAGCGGCTTTCCTGCTAGCGACGGCGCCTCTCGCGCGGGGCTCTCTGCGCGAGCAAGTTTTGGGCGTGCGCCCGTCGGCGATTTAAGCGCCGGGCCGCGGCAAGCGGCACGAAGAATGCGGTTTCCGCGTTCTTTCCGACGAGCAGACGCCTGACCGTCAACGCGAACCCAAGTCCGGCGCCGCCCTAGAACCAGGGCTTTTTAGGAGAACAAATGCCAGCAATACAAAGCCACGCGCCAACGCGCGAGGATTTCACCGCGCTACTGAACGAGACTTACGGCGCCGACGAGGCGTTTGAGGGCTCGGTCGTAAAGGGCCGCGTTGTCGCGATCGAAAAGGACATGGCCGTCATTGACGTCGGCCTCAAGACCGAAGGGCGCGTCGCCCTCAAGGAATTCACCAACCACGGCCGCGAAACGGCCCCCGGCGTCGGGGACGAGGTCGAGGTCTATCTCGAGCGCATCGAGAACGCGCTCGGCGAAGCCGTGATCTCGCGCGACAAGGCGCGCCGCGAGGAGAGCTGGGTCAAGCTCGAGCAGGCGTTCGAGAAAAACGAGAAGGTGGAAGGCGTCATCTTCAACCAGGTCAAGGGCGGCTTCACCGTCGACCTCGACGGCGCCGTGGCTTTTCTGCCGCGCAGCCAGGTGGACATCCGCCCCGTTCGCGATGTCGCGCCGCTCATGAACGTGCCGCAGCCCTTCCAGATTCTGAAAATGGACCGTCGCCGCGGCAACATCGTCGTCTCGCGCCGCACGGTGCTCGAGGAGAGCCGCGCCGAGCAGCGTCACGAGATCGTGGCCAACCTCCAGGAAGGCCAGGTCATCGACGGGACGGTGAAGAACCTCACCGATTACGGCGCGTTCGTGGACCTCGGCGGCATCGACGGGCTGTTGCATGTGACCGACATCGCCTGGCGGCGCGTCAATCACCCGAGCGAGGTTTTGAACATCGGCCAGCAGGTCAAGGTGCGCATCATCAAGATCAACCATGAGACGCACCGCATCTCGCTCGGCATGAAGCAGCTTCAGGAAGATCCCTGGACGAACATCGAGACCCGCTACCACGTCGGGCAGAAGCTCAAGGGCCGCGTCACGAACATCGCCGACTACGGCGCGTTCGTTGAGCTCGAGCCCGGCATCGAGGGCCTCATCCACGTCTCGGAAATGTCGTGGACGAAGAAGAACGTCCATCCCGGCAAAATCGTCTCGACGAGCCAGGAGGTCGAAGTTCAGGTTCTGGAGGTGGACGCCTCCAAGCGCCGCATCTCGCTCGGCCTCAAGCAGACGCTGCAGAACCCGTGGGAGGCCTTCGCCGAGAAGCATCCGGTGGGCTCGGTGGTCGAGGGCGAGGTCAAGAACAAGACCGAGTTCGGCCTCTTCGTCGGCCTCGACGGCGACGTGGACGGCATGGTCCACCTGTCCGACCTCGACTGGAACCGTCCGGGCGAGCAGGCGATCGAGGACTACAAGAAGGGCGACACGGTTCGCGCGAAAGTGCTCGACGTCGATGTCGAGAAGGAGCGGATCGCCATCGGCGTCAAGCAGCTGGCGAGCGATCCGTTCGCCAAGAAGGCCGAGGGCGAGGGCGACCTGCACAAGGGTTCGGTCGTCACCTGCGAGGTCCTCGAGGTCAAGGACGGCGGCGTCGAGGTGAAGATCGCCGGCACGGAGCTCACGACCTTCATCAAGCGGAGCGAGCTCGCCCGCGACCGCAGCGACCAGCGGCCCGAGCGCTTCTCGGTCGGCGAGAAAGTCGATGCGCGCGTCATCCAGTTCGACCGCAAGGCGCGCAAGATCGCCGTCTCGATCAAGGCCTTGGAAGTGGCCGAGGAGAAGGAGGCGATCGCTCAGTACGGCTCGGCCGACTCGGGCGCCTCGCTTGGCGACATCTTGGGAGCGGCGCTCAAGGCGCGCGACCAGAAGAAGTAAGCGCCTCCACCACTTTCAAGTGCGGAAGACGAAGCCGGTGGGGAGCAACCCCCGCCGGCAGTCCCGTTGGGCCGGGCCGCAGGTTCCGATCGCTCCCGCGCAGACGACGAAAGACGGCGACGGGGCTGTGGAGCGCAAAATCTTCAAAACGGAAATCGAGTTCGCGTCTCCGATTCCAACGGGCTGTGCTTTTCACGATAGCCTTTGACAGGGTGGCGAAGCAGGACTCACTGGGGCTCGCGAAAGCTGCATCGGCGCAAGGTAAGGCCGGCCGCCTCTGCAGACCGTCTCCATGATCGCACGTTGATAAGCGTGCCGGGAGGCGCTAGAGGAGGCCAGCGCCGAGGGGCGGCGAGCCGCCTGGACTGGGCTGCGATTGTGGGGCTGCACGTTGGGGGTGGGTTTGGTGAGGTGAGATGAACTTTCATCGAAACGTTGAACAAATCAGGCATCAACAACGCAAAGAACCGGAGCTACGCCCCGAGACGCGACAAGCCGATGCAGATGCGCTGCTGGCGGAACTGAAACGCTTGCTCGACGAGGACCCGACGCCTCCTGTCGCCTCCGTCTCGGTCGCCTCCGCTCCTCGCCTAACGCTCCCGGAGCCTCGGCAGTCACAGCAACAGGTTGACATTCCCGAGGTGTCCATCATCGGCGCTGTTGACGCGGCCGCCGACGTCCAAGCCCGGACGCCAGACCTCCACGAGATTATCGGCCCGGACCCATATCCCGGCGATCACGAAGCCAGATTCCGTCCCCGAACGTGGAAATTGCTGGCCTCGGGCCTCGCGCTGAGCGTGGCGGCGGCGACCGTCGCGGGCTTCGTGTTGACGCGCGGCGTTCCGAGCTTGCCGAAGAACTCCGCCTCCGTCGTCGCGACGCCCGCGCCGACCGACCCCCGGCTGCAAAGCGCGGATACGGTTGCGCCGCCGAACGCGGCGGGCGGCTCCCTCGTGAAGGACGTCCCGCCGCCTGAGCGTTTGCGGGCCGGCGGCTCGGCGCCCAATCCCGACGCAAAAGCCGCGCCGGCAAATAGCGCTTCGCCTCCAGCCGGCGCGACGCCGGCGGTCGATGCTGGAGCCCCCGAGGATCAGGGTTCTCACGCAACGACGGCCGCAGCGACGGCCGATGCGTCGGCCGCTGCGAACCCCCCAGCCGCGACTGCGACAGCCGTGTCGCAACCTCAGCGTCAGGAGCCGGCGCCGGAGATCGTCAAGCCGGATGAGGCGCCCAGCGCAACCGGATCTCTGACGTCCAACTCGACCGGCGCTTCCGAATCGAGCGGTCCGGTGGCGCCAAAGCCCGAGCACACGAAGCCGTCATCCACGACCGCCGTCTCGGCTGAGCCCGCACCGCCGTCGCCGCCGAAGAACGCTTTGTCGAAGAGAGCTCATGCCGGCAAGAAGGCGGACCACAAGTCAGCGGCCAAGAAGAAGGCCACGACCGCGGCGATGGCCGAGGCTTCGAAACAGCGCGTCCAGCCAGCAACGCCAAAAGCGACGACGACTGAGCAGGCGACGACCGACGATCCGGCTGCTGCGGCGCCAGCCGCGCCAGCCGCCGCGCAAGCCGCGCCCGCCGAGCAGCCGTCCGGCGGACTGCCGGGCGCACTCGGGTATCTGGTGCACTTGCCGGGCGCGCTTATCCAGCAGGTGACCAATCCAAATTCCAACCCGAAGTAGGGGGCGTCAGTCGAGCTGGCGCACCCGTCAAAGCCGGCGACCAGGTGCCCGGCTTAGAAATCCGGCGACCGCCGCCGCGTTCGCATAAGCGCGGCGGCGCCAAGGGCGACGAATCCCAAAGTCAACATCGCCCAGGTCGACGGCTCGGGAACCGCAGTCAGCGAGAAACTGTCGATGACTCGGATCGCGCCCGGCGGCGGGCCAAGGCCGCCCGTTCCGGGGACGCCCGGCCCGATCTCGCAATAGCCGACCGCGCCGCAGGCATAATCGTCCGACGTCGAGGCGTCATAATAGACGTTGAAGGCGTCGCCCGTGGAGACGGCGTAGGCGAGCCCGAAATAGTCGACGTTCGGGGCAGTCGCGTACACGACGTTATCTTGCCCTGCGTAGTCGGTGAGGCCGGTGATCGCGGCGCCGTTCCGGACCCCGGATATCGACGTGACGTCGTAGGCGCCGCCGCCGATCGGCGTGGCGTCCAGATACCCGCTCGCGCTGACCCCAACCCCGCTGTAGCTCCAGGCAAACACGTCGGCGCCGGCCGGAGCGACGAAAACAATTGAAACGACGCTGAGGGCGCTGGCGAAAGCGAAAGCGCCAAAGAGCCTATTCCCCATTTGGACCCCCCCCCAATGACACGCACTGCGCCCATATGTGAACATTAAACAACGCAACAGTCAAACGTCTTTAGAACATGTTCCAGTTTGGTCGACGCGACGTGTAGGGCGCGCTCGCTGAGCGCGTCGCGGCCGGTCGGCGACCCGGCCCGACCGGGGCGGCCACTAGGGCGCCGCCCTTACTCGGCCGGCGCCGCCTCCGCGAGGTGGCCCGCGGCCTTCTCCCGCGCGATGAAGGCCGCATGATCGCGCGCGAGGAATGTGTAGACCATCGGCGTCACGAACAACGTGAACGTCGTGCCGATCGCCATGCCCCAGAAGATCGTGAGGCCGATGTCGAAGCGCGAGCGCGCGCCGGCGCCCGAGGCCAGAATAAGCGGCACCATGCCGACCACCATGGCCGCCGTCGTCATGAGGATCGGGCGGAGCCGCACCGCCGCGGCCTCCTCGATCGCCGCCCGGCGGCCTAGCCCCTCGCGCTCCTGCAAGCGGTTGGCGAAGTCCACCATCAGGATCCCGTGCTTCGAGATGAGGCCGATGAGCGTCACAAGCCCGATCTGCGAATAGATGTTGATGCTGGCGAAGCCCAAGAAGCCGCCGATGTTGAGCGGCAGCAGCGCGCCGAACAGCGCCGTCGGCAGCGCGATGAGGATGATCAACGGATCGCGGAAGCTCTCGTACTGGGCGGCGAGCACGAGATAGATGACAATGAGCGCGAACACGAACACGTAGACGAGGGCGTTGCCCTCCTTCTCGTACTGCCGCGAGTCGCCCTGGAAGTCGTAGCTGTAACCTTCCGGGAAAATCTCCTTCGACTTCTCTTTGAGGAAATCGAGCGCCTCGCCAAGCGTCCGCCCCGGAAACGGCACGCCCGAGAGCGTCGCCGAATTGAGCTGCTGGAAGCTCGTCAGCGCGTTCGGCTGCACCCGCTCGGTCACTGTCGCCACCGCCGAGAGGGGCACGAACTCGCCGTTGCTCGTCTTCACTTGATAGCGCTTGAGCCAGTCGGGCGTGAGGCGGAACTCGCGCGGCGCCTGAGGGATGACCTGATAGCTGCGCCCGTAGAGACTGAACAGGTTGACGTAGTTGCCGCCGAGCATGGTCGCGAGCGCCGTTCCGATGTCGGACATGTTGACGCCGATGCGGTTCGCCTTGTCGGCGTCGATGGCGAATTCATACTGCGGCGTATCGAACTTGAGGTCGACGTCGGTGAACAGGAAGAGCCCGCTCTCCTTCGCCGCCTGCTGCATCTTGAGCGCGACGTCGGCGAGCGTCGCATAGTCGCCGGTCGTGCGGATGACGAATTGCATCGGCGGGCCGCCGGTCGAGCCGGGCAGGGCGGGCGGCGAGAACGAGAAGATTTGCGCCGTAGCCACGGCCTGGAACTTCGGCGCAAGCTCGGTCTGGATCTGCTTCACGCTGCGCGTGCGCTGGTCCCAGGGCTTTAAGAGAAGTCCGGCGAAGGCGCCGCGGATGCTGGGATAGCCGTTGATGACGAAGTTGTGGGCGACTTCGGGGATGTCGCGCGCCTGGTCGTAAAGCTGCTGGGTGGCCTTTTCGACATAGTCGAGATTGCCGACCTGCGGGATTTTGACCTGCGCGAGCAGGATCCCCTGGTCCTCCTCCGGGGCGAGCTCGCGCGGGGTGGACGCGTACATCACGCCCGTCAGCGCCAGGACGCCGACGAGGATGAGGATCGTCAGCGCGCGGAAATTGAGCGTGCTGTGCAGGCGGCGCTTATACGCCCTGCGCAGTCCCTCGAACGTGCGGTCGACCAGGCGCCCGAACCAGTGCTCGCCCATGTCGTGGCGCAGGAGCTTCGAGCACATCATCGGCGAGAGCGTCAGCGCAATGAAACCGGAGACAATGACCGCGCCGGCAAGCGTGAAGGCGAATTCGCGGAAGAGCGCGCCGGTGACGCCGGAGACGAAGCCGATCGGCGCATAGACGGCGGCGAGCGTGATCGTCATCGCGATCACCGGAAGCGCGATCTCGTGCGCGCCGCGGATCGCCGCGTCGAACGGCTTCATCCCCTCCTCGATATGGCGGTAGATGTTCTCCACCACCACGATCGCGTCGTCCACCACAAGGCCGATGCCGAGCACAAGCGCAAGCAGCGTCAAGAGGTTGATGGAGTACCCGAGAGCAAGCAGCGCGATCATCACCCCGATCAGCGACAGCGGGATGGTGACGATCGGGATGAAGGTCGAGCGCAGGTTCCCGAGGAAGAGGAAGATCACCGCGATGACGATCGCCGCCGCCTCGAGAAGGGTCTTGGCCACCTCGTAGATCGAGGAGCGGATGAACTGGGTGGAATCGTAGGCGATTGTCGCGTTGAGGCCGGTCGGCAGCTCGTCCCTAATGCTCGGCATGATGGCGCGCACGCCGTCGATGACGGTGAGCGGATTGGCTTCCGGCGTCCCGTAGATGCCGATGAACACGGCCTTCAGGCCGTCGAAGACGGAGGACGAGTTGGAGGTCTGCGGACCGAGCTCGATCTTGGCGATGTCGCCGAGGCGCACGAGAGCGTCGCCGTGGGTGGCGATGACGAGACGGCTGAAGGCCTTGGCGCTGTCGAGCGAGGTCAGCGCATTGACGCTGATCTGGGTGTAGTCGCTCTTCACCTCGCCCGCGGCGGTGATGAAGTTGTTGGCGGCGAGCGCGGCGCGGACGTCGTTGGGACTCACGTTGAAGGAAGCCATGCGGACGGGATCGAGCCAAATGCGCATAGCGAAAACCTGCCCGCCGAGGATCTGGGCGTTGGCGACCCCCTCGACCGTCTGCAGACGCGGCTGCACGACGCGCGTCAGGTAGTCGGTGATCTGCGAGGCGTTCATCACGTTCGAATTGAACGAGAGATACATGAGCGCAAAGCCTTGCCCGGTCTGCTTGACGACGACCGGGTCGTTGGCCTCGCGCGGCAGCAGCGCGCGCACCTGGTTGACCTTGGAAAGCGTGTCGGCCATCGCCCGGTCGGGGTTGGCGTCGAGCCTCAAATTGAGGGTGATGGTCGAGACGTTCTGCTGCGAGCTCGACACCAGCGTGTCGATGCCGTCGGCGCTGGCGACCGCCTGCTCGATCGGCGTCGTGATGAAGCCTTTGATGACCTCCGCCGACGCGCCGGGATAGGTCGTGGTGATGGTGATGGTCGTATTCGACGTCTCGGGAAACTGCCGGATCTGGAGCTTGAACGCGGCCATGGCCCCGACGAGCAGGATGAGCAGGCTCACCACGCTCGCGAGCACCGGGCGGCGGATGAAGAGATCGGTGAAGGCGTTCATCTGACTTGGGTCAGGGCTTCGGAGTCGCCGGCGGCGGCGGCAGGGCCGGAGTCTCGTCGATGGTGACGGGCGAATTGTTCTGAAGCTTGATCTGCCCCGCCGTCACCACGCGCTCGCCGGGTTTGAGGCCCTCCTCGACGACGATGCGCTCGCCCCGCGCCGCGCCGGTCCGAACAAAGCGCCGCTCCACGACAAGCCCTGGAGAGGCGGTTTGGACGGCGCCGCCGGCGGGACCAGCTTGCGCAATCTCGCCCGCGGGCGGGGCCGCCTTCACCACGAAGACGTTGTCGCCGTAGAGGCTGTAGACGATGGCCGTGCGCGGCACGGTGAGCACCTCTTTGGGTTCGCCCGTCGTGACCGTCAGGTTGGCGAACATGCCGGGCAGGAGCTTGCGGCCGGGATTGGCGAATTCGGCCCGGGCGGTGATGTTGCGCGATTCGATGACGACCCGGGCGTCGATCGCCTTGACATTGCCCACGAAGGTCTGGCCGGGAATCGCGTCCACCGTCATGCTGACGTCCTGACCCCGCGCGAGCGTCGCCAGCGCCTCCTCTGGCACGGGGAAGTCGGCGTAGATCGGATCGAGCTTCTGCAGCGTCGCTAGCGCCATGCCGACGGATGCGTATTGCCCGAGATCGACGTTGCGGAGTCCGACCCGTCCCGAGAACGGCGCGCGGATCGCCTTCTGCGCGATCACCGCGCGCGTGCGCTCAACCGTCGCCGCCGCCGAATCGCGCGCCGCCATCGCCTGGTCGAGAGTCGACTGCGGCGTGTTGCCGCCGGCGACCAGCATCTTCTGCCGGGTCAGCGTCGAGTCCGCGTTCTTGAGCTGCGCGAGGCCGTTGGCGAGATCGGCCTGCTCGACCGAATCGTCGAGGTTAATCATGAGGTCGCCCACGTTGACGTCGCCTCCGGATTCAAAGCGGATGGCGGTCACGACGCCGGCGGCCTGCGGAGCGATGATGACGCCCTGATACGCGCGCAGCGTGCCGATGGCGGTGAGTTGCGGCGGCCACTTCTCGATCCGCGCCTCCTCGACCGATACGGCCGTCGGCTTCGGCGCGAAGGCGGCGGCCATGAAGCTCTTCACCATGTTCGGCTTGATGACGAACTGGAAGTAGGCGAGCCCGCCGGTCAGCGCCGCGAGCGCCGCCAGCGTCACTACGAACACGACCGGCCGCCTCGCTTTCAGCGGCAGCAGGCGGATGACGAGGAGAAGGGCGAACACCGCGGCCGCCGCCCAGAAGCCGATCGGGTTCGTCGGCGCATGCAGATAGCCGAGCCGCGCCGCTCCGCCGGCCGCAAGCGCCGCCACGCACAAAAGAAGCAAGAGCCAGTTGAACGCGCGTCTCATCGCTGCTCGCGTTTTCCCCGCCGGATCCGCGTCGCAGCGTTCCGCAGGATCGTGATTTTAATCAGGCGGGGGCCTGCGGGCTAGATGGGGCCGCGGACGCAAGCCCCGCCTCTCGCCAGCGGGACATCCCGCAGCTATGGTGTTACGGCCTCAAGCTATCGCCAGATTGGAGAGAAGCGCCCATGACGAAAACCTTCACCCTCGCAGCCCTCGCTCTTTGTCTCGCCGGGGCGCCGACGCTCGCCTTCGCCGCGGACGCTTGCGCCACCCAGGCCATGGACAAGAAGCTCGCGGGCGCCGCCAAGACGAGCTTCATGAAGAAGTGCGAGATGGACGCCTGCAAGGCCCAGGCCGCCGACAAGAAACTGCACGGCGCGGCCGAGACCTCCTTTGTCACCAAATGCGTCAAGGACGCAATGGCGATGTAGCGGCGCTAAGGCGCCCCGTCTCCTCGCCGATACTGCTCGTCGCTGACATGCTCCATCCACTCGACGGCCTTGCCGTCGAGCTTCTCCTGGATGGCGATGTGCGTCATCGCCGTCGTCGGCGTCGCGCCGTGCCAGTGTTTCTCGCCCGGCGCGAACCACACGACGTCGCCGGGCCGGATCTCCTCGACCGGCCCCCCTTCGTGCTGCGCCCAGCCGCGCCCGGCGGTCACGATCAGCGTCTGGCCGAGCGGATGCGTGTGCCAGGCCGTGCGCGCGCCGGGCTCGAAGGTGACGCTCGCGCCGGCTACGCGCGCCGGATCGGGCGGGCTGAACAAAGGATCGATGCGGACCGTTCCGGTGAACCAGTCCGCCGGCCCCTTCGCGGAAGGCTCGGACCCGCTGCGCTTGATCTTCATCGCGTTTCTCCCGCTGCAAATCGCGGTCTATATAGCCTTATCCTTCGGCCGGCGATGAGCGGAGCGCCGCTTCCGCGCGCAGGGCGTCGATGACAAGGCGCGGATCGAACCGCGCGCCGCCGAGATCGTGGCCGGCGCCTTCAATCGCGACGAGCCGCTTCGGCGCCGGGATCGTCGCGGTCGCGCTTTCCAGCTCCGCGATCGAGCCGAACGGATCGGCAGTCCCGTGGACGAAGAGGCACGGAGTCCCGATCCGCGGGAAATGCTGGACGCGCTGCTCGTCGGGCTTCTTTGGCGGATGCAGGGGGTAGGAGAGGAGGAGGAGACCCGAGGCGAGCCCCGGCTCGTCGGCCGCGAGCATGCTCGCCTGCCGGCCGCCATAGGAATGGCCTCCCAGAAGAGTGTCCCCGCGGACGAGGGCGCCGAGCAGGGTCGCCGCCGCCTTCAACCCAGCGCGATCCGCCGCGGATTTCGCCGGCGTCGGCAGGCCGCGCCGCCGCTCTTGGCGGAAGGGGAGGTCGCAGCGCAGGACCGTGAAGCCCGCCGCGGTGAGGGCGTTCGCGAGCTTGACCAAGAGCGGCGCGTTGCAATCCGAGCCGGCGCCGTGCGTCAGCACGATCCCGCGCCCGATGCTTTTTTCGGGGCTGTGCAGGAAGCCGCGGACGCCGGCGCTGGCGAAGGGAGTGATTTCGGATTTCGACTGGCGCATGGTCAAAAAGCGGCGGCATCCCCTCCCATTCGGGAGAGGGGCGGGGGCGAGGGGAATTGTAGGCGCGGGCCTGGCCGCGCCCGACTACAGTCCACGCGCCCCGAACGCGCAAGCTCGCCGCCCCGTTGGATTACCCTGGGCCCGTGAACTTCGCCTTCAGCGCCTCGACCACATTGGGCGGGGCGAAGGGGGAGGGGTCGCCCCCCATCGAGGCGATCTGGCGCACGAGCGTCGCCGTGATCGGCCGCACCGGCGAGGAGGCCGGCAGAAAGACGGTGCGCAGCTCCGGCGCCATGGCGCCGTTCATGCCCGCCATCTGCATCTCGTAGTTGAAGTCGGTCGAGTCGCGCAGGCCCCTCAGGATGAGCGTCGCGCCGGCGCGGCGCGCCGCGTCAACCGCAAGGCCCTCGAAGCTGATCACCTCGAGCGCGCAGCCGGCGCGCTTCAAGACCGGCGCCGCCGCCTCGCGGATCAGCATGAGCCGCTCCTCGACGGTGAAGAGCCCGACCTTGTCGGGATTGGAGCCGACGCCGACGACAATGCGGTCGCAGAGCGCCGCCCCGTGCTCGATGACGTC